>Ga0187862_10000031_pt1 | contig 154462 bp, 154 predicted proteins | sample June2016WEW_10_1_FD_133003 | JGI IMG/M metagenome (GOLD analysis project Ga0187862, IMG submission 133003) | Peatland microbial communities from SPRUCE experiment site at the Marcell Experimental Forest, Minnesota, USA - June2016WEW_10_150 | ecosystem: Environmental > Terrestrial > Soil >... | reverse complement strand
CGCGGCGATGTGCGCATCGGGTACGTGGTTGCCGCGGGTCTGGTCATCGGCTGTGGCGCGGTAGATGTCCCAGAATCCGTCCTGCTCGGCGGGTGCGCGAACGTTGGGTCGCTGCAGGAGCCCGGTGATCGCGCCGGCGGCCTGCTCGGGGGTGTGGGGGTCGTTGAAGATCGCGGGGTGCGTGCTGATGCGCAGGAACCCCATGATCGTGGGCCAGAGCAGGTAGAGCAGGTCGGGTCCAGCGGCGAGACGCCCGAGCAGGTCGCGGGCCCAGGCCAGCTGCAACGCGTGACCGCTCGCGGCGCTCTGGCCGAACGGGTGCTCCTCCAAAAAGGGCGGATTTTCTGGATGCGTCTTTCCAAAAAACCATGGTCTTTTGGAGGCCTACATCCAAAAAGCTAGTTTCCTGACGTGATGAGCGTGTACAGTCTGCACGATGAAGGACGCTGAGCTCGCAGATCGGCTTCGCGCTCGCAACCACTGGTGGCGTGACGAGCGTGGCTGGGAGCATGAGGACGAGAACCTGCGCGAGGCGGCGCAGGCCCCGTTCGACTATCGCCCCGGCGTCCTCGATGACATCGAGCCAGGCGGCCTGTACACGCTCAGTGGTCCGCGCCGGATCGGCAAGAGCCTGGAGCTGCGCCGCGCGATCGCTGCTCTGATCGCGCGGGGTGTGGCGGGCCGGAACATCGTCTACTGCTCGTGCGACGACTTCTCCCTTCAGGATCTTCGCCGCATGTTCCGCGTCGGCGAGAGCATCACCCGGCGCGTCGAGGGAACAAGATGGTGGTTCGTCGACGAGGTCACGTCGGTCGGGCGGGGGTGGTCGAGTGTCGTGAAGGATCTCCGCGACGACACGCCGTTGCGCCGCGACTGCCTCGTCCTGACCGGCTCGAGCTCGCGCGAGCTGCGCGACGCCACCAAGAACTTCGCCGGTCGGCGCGGTCCCGCCGCCACTAAGTCAGACCGGCTGCTGATGCCTATTCCCTTCCGTGACTTCTGCCGCTTGCTCGGTGGGCTCGACGGTCTGCCGGACGTTCCTGCGATCGGCCCGAGGGAGATGCTGGGTCGCCGGGCGCAGGCTGCGATCGCAGAGCTGTCGTTCTGGACGAACGATCTCGTCGATGCCTGGGAGCTCTATCTGCGTTGCGGCGGATTCCCTCGCGCCGTCGCGGACTTTCTGCAGACCGGCGACGTCTCGCCCGCATTTCTGCAGGATCTGTGGGATGTCGTGCGCGGTGACGCGATCCGTGTGACCAGTCTCGGCGACGCCGACCTGCTCAACTTCCTCGCGCGCATCGCGCAAGGCATCTGCAGCCCGCTGAACGCGAGCAGCGTCGTCGAGCACGTCGGCCTCGGCAGCCACCACGCGGTCAACGATCGTGTGAACGATCTCGTCTTCGCGTTCCAGGTCTGGAAGTGCCACCAGATCGGCACAGGCGGGCGGCCGAACACGAACAGCAGGCGCAAGGTGTACTTCACCGATCCGCTCATTGCTCGTATCCCGAGTGAGCGCCAACGCGCGTACCAGCCGCCGGACATCAGCAAGCTCAGCGAGCAACAGCTCGGACTGTCCCTTCTGCGTGCAGTGACAGGCGGGCGAGCCGACGTCTTCGCAGCCGCCGGCGACGTGATGTATGAGCGAACCTCCACGGCCGAGATCGACTTCGTTGGCGCTGCCATCGATGTCCCGTTCGAGAGCAAGTACGTCGAACGCAACTGGAGGAGCGAGTCGCGCGCCCTCACCGCGCGGTACGGTCGCGGGATCATCGCCACGCGAAACATCCTCGACACTGACGGCGACATCTGGGCCCTGCCCACAAGCGTCGTCGTCTGGCTGCTCGGCGCCTGACGCTTACCGCTGCGCGACCGACACCGCGCCAACGCCGGCTGGCGCCTGCCCCGGGTCGATCCGCCGGCGCCACAGCGCCGCCAGCAGGCACGCCAGCGCCACGCCCGCGCAGCCGAGCGCGAACGCGCCCGCCGCGCCGTGCGTGTCGATCAGCGAGCCACCCAGCGTCGATCCCGCGGCCATGCCCGCGATCGTCGCGCCGCGGTGCCACGTGAACGCCTCCGTGGCGGTGCCCGCCGGCGCGAGCGCTCCCACGAGTGAGAACTGGCACGACAGCATCGGCGCGAGCGCCAGTCCCGCGAGCGCGCTCAGCGGATACGCCACGGCCAGCGCGTGCGCGGCGATCAGCGGCGCCACGCCGGCCGCCATGCTCAGCAGCAGCGCCACATAGCGCAGGCCGATCGGCCGGCGCCAGCTCGCCGCCGCGTACAGCAGCCCGCCGGCCATGCTGCCGACGCTGAACAGCGCCAGCAGCGGGCCCGCCGACCAGCGCGCACCGTGCGCCACCGCCAGCGCCGGCAGGCCGACCTCGACCGCGCCGATCACCACACCCGACAGCGCCACCGTCGCCAGCAGCGCGCGCAGCCCCGGGCTCGCCAGCGCCCCCCGGCGCGTGCGCTCGCGCGCCTGCGCCTGCCAGCCGCTCGACAGGTTCGACGCCGCGAAGAACGCCGTCCCGCACACCGTGATCGCCGCGCACGCCAGCACCGCCGCCGCCGGCGACGCGAGCACTGCCGTCGAGGCCACCAGCAGCGGGCCCAGCGTCCAGATCACCTCCTGCGTCGTCGCGTCCAGCGCGTACGCCGTCTCGAGCGTCTCCGCGTCGGCCGCCACGTGCGCCCACAACGCGCGGATGCAGCCCGCGATCGGCGGCTGCGCAGCTCCCGCCAGCGCCGCCAGCGCCACGATCACCGCCGTCGCCGCGCCGCTCTCTGCGACCAGCACCAGCGCCACCAGCAGCGCGCCCTGCGCGCCCGCGGCCGCCAGCAGCACGCGCGTCTGGCCGACGTGATCCACGCGCGCGCCCAGCAGCGGGCCGAACGCCGCGCCCGCCAGCGAAAACGCTCCCACCGTCACGCCCGCCGCCAGGAACGAGTCCGTGCGGGCGTGCACGAACAGCAGCAGCGCCAGCGAGAACATGCCCGACGGCAGGCGACCGAGCACCGAGCTCGCCAGCAGCCGCGTGAAGCCCGGCGCCGACAGCAGCGCGCGGTAGCGCGCGATCACGTCGCGTGCGCTGGCTGCGGCTCCGCCGGCTGCAACTCGCCCATCTGCGCGAGCTCCTCAAGCGCCGCGATCAACATGTCCACCTCAGCGTCCGTGTTCGCCGCGGTCAGCTGCACGCGGAAGCCGACCTCGTCGCGCGGCACCAGCGGGTAGGCCGCCAGCGTCACGTACACACCGCGGTCGAACAGCAGCTGCCCGACCGCGTCGATGCGCGTGTGGTCGCGCAGCGGGACCTCCACGATCGGCAGGCCCGAGCGGTTCGGCGTCGCGATGCCGAGTCGCGTCAGGCAGTCGAGCACGCGGCACGTCAGCCTGTACACCGTCTCGCGCATCTGCTCACCGCGGCGCTCGTTCACGTCGAAGCCCGCCAGCACCGTCGCCAGCGACGCGACCGGCGATGGGCCCGAGTACAGGTACGGCGGCGCCGCCACCTTCAGCATCTGCTTGATCTCCGGCGGGCACGCGATGAACGACAGCAGCGACGAGTACGCCTTCGAGAAGCCGCCCACGAGGATCACGTTGTCGTAGCTCTCGTGGCAGTGGCGCACGATGCTGTTGCCGCGCATGCCATACGGACTACGCTCGCCGGGGCCGCGCTCGCCGATCACGCCGAAGCCGTGCGCGTCGTCCACGTACAGCAGCGCCCCGTGCGCGCGCGCCACCTGCGCGAACGCGCGCAGGTCCGGCACGTTGCCGGTCATGCTGTTGACGCCGTCCATGCACACCAGCCGCGCGCCCGCCGGCGCCGAGCGCAGCAGCTCGTTCAGGTGCTGCGGGTCTTCGAAGCGGAAGCGCTCGACGCGCGCGCCGCGCGTCTTTGCCATCTGGCAGCCGTCGTAGATCGTCTTGTGCGAGCGCGAGTCCAGGAAGATCGTCCCCGACGCCGCCAGCACCGGGATCACCGACATGTGGATGTGCGTGATCGTCGGCAGCACCAGCGAGTCGGGGCTGCCCAGCAGCGCCGTCAGGCGCTCCTCGATCTGCTCGTACAGCACCGGGCTGCCCAGCAGGCGCGACCAGCTCGGGTGCGTGCCCCATGCGTCCAGGTACGCCGGCACCGCCTCGATGATCTCGCGGTCCAGATCGAAGCCCAGGTAGTTGCACGAGGCGAAGTCCGCCAGCCACTGCGAGCCCACGCGGATCATGCGCCCGTCGATCTCCTCGATCACCGCGTCCATCATCGGGTGCGAGCGCGTCAGCGCCGTCAGGTCGCGCAGCGCCTCCGGGACCGCGGTCGGGCGAGCGGAGGACCTCGCGGCGTTGCCGTTGGCCGACGGCCTATCCACGAGCGCCGACGCTTCGAAATGGGCGGGCTCGGTGCGGACCGGCTTCGCTCGCAGCAGCTCATCGAGCTCCGCCGCCGGCAGCGGTCGCGACAGCGCGTAGCCCTGCACGAGCTCGCAGCGGTTGGCCACCAGCGAGCTCCACGTCGTCTGATCCTCGATGCCCTCCGCCACCACGCGGCTGCCGATCGAGTGCGCCAGCTGGATCGTCGCCTCGACGATCGCCGCATCCACCGGGTCCGAGGTCATGCGCCCGACGAACGAGCGGTCGATCTTGACCTCGCCGACCGGCAGCGACTTCAGGTGCGTCAGCGACGAGTAGCCCGTGCCGAAGTCATCGAGCGACAGGCCCAGGCCGAGCTCGCCCAGCCGTGCCAGCACGTCGCCAATGCGCACCGGGTCCGCCAGCACCATGTTCTCGGTCACCTCCAGCACCAGCACCTCCGGCGGCAGGCCGTGGGCCTCGAGTGTCGCTGCGACCTCGTCCGGGAAGTTCGTGTCGAGCAGATCGGCGACCGTCGTGTTGACCGCGACGTGCAGGTCCAGGCCCGACTCGTGCCACGCCTTCACCTGTGTCAGCGCCAGCTCGAGCATCCGCCGCGTCAGCGCACGGCCCAGGCCCGCCTGCTCGGCGACCGCCACGAACTGGTCCGGCGGCACCATCCCGCGCTCCGGGTGCAGCCAGCGCACCAGCGCCTCGACGCCGACGATGCGGCCGCTGCTCGCGTCCGCCTTCGGCTGGTAGTAAGCCTGGATCTCGCCGTTCTCGAGCGCGCGCGAGAGCTCGCCCGCGAGCGTCAGGCTCTCGAGCGAGTGCTTGTCGCGCTCGCTCGCGTAGCTCGTGCGCCCGCACTGCGTGCTCTTCGCCTCGTACATCGCCACATCCGCGTGCTGCATCAGCTGTTCGCCGTCGCCCGCGTGCTCGGGGAACAGCGCGATGCCGATGCTCGCGGTCACGCGCAGGTTCAGGCCCTTGATCGGGAACGGCTTGCCGATCACGCCGAGGATCTTGTCCGCCACGAGCTCCGCCTGCGCGATGTCGCACGGGCCGCTCAGCAGCACGCCGAACTCGTCGCCGCCCAAGCGCGCGGCCGTGTCGCTCGCGCGCAGCACCTCGTGCAGGCGCTCGCCCACCTGGCACAGCAGCTGATCGCCCGCGTCGTGGCCGAGCGTGTCGTTGAGCTCCTTGAAGCGATCGAGGTCGAACAGCAGCAGCGCCACGCTCGTGTCGCTCGCGCTGCTCGCGAGGATCGCGTCGTGCAGGCAGCGCAGGAAGTGGCGGCGGTTGGGCATCGAAGTGAGGTCGTCGGTCAGCGCCTGCCGGCGCGTTTCCGCGAGCGCGCGCACGTCGCGGAACGCAAGGCCCGTGCGCGCGAACGCCGCCAGTATCGTCGCGAACGCCAGCGACAGCGCCAGCGGGTCCAGGCGGCTGAAGTGGTCGTAGATCAGCAGTCCGAGCGCGCTCAGCGTGAACGCCGCCGGGATCCCCAGCACCGCCGAGCTCGGCACCGTGTCCGACTCCACCGTCGCCCCGCGCTGCCACGCCGCCAGCGCCAGCAGCAGCACGCCCACGTCATACGCGAGGTTCGTCGCGCTGCTCGGCGCCGACGCGCCGCCTGCCACCTGCAGCGCGTACATGCAGTCGGCCGTCGCCAGCGCCAGGAAGCCCGCGCCCAGCATCGCCCACATGCGGTCAAGGCGCCAGCCGCGCAGCGCCAGCACGCCCACGACCAGCGCCGCCAGCAGCAGGTCGCACAGCGGGTAGGCCATCTCGGTGATCACCGCCGCCGTGTTGCCCGACACCGACGCCAGCACCGGGCGCAGCACGATCGCCGCGCCGATCGCCGCCACGCCGACTCCGGCGATCACGCCGTCCAGCCAGATCCGCGCCGGCACGCGACGCTCTTTGATGCGCGCGAGCCCGATGATGCCGATGTAGCAGCACGGGTACAGCGTCAGCCACATGCCGTCGCAGATCGACGGGATCGGCGGGTTCGGGAGGTGTTCGATCCACGCCGCCCACAGCACGTTGCCGAGGCCATAGATCGAGATGCCGAACGCGAACCACATCCACGGGCGCCGCGCCTCAGCCGTGCGCACCGCCCGCCAGCACACGATCACGCCGACCAGGATGTAGATTGCCGACGTGATCCAGTCACGGATCACTTCGCCGAACGCGTGGCCGCCGACGCCGAACACGGCCCGCACGGCGGTCGTTGCCACGAGCGCGAGCAGCAGCGCCGTAGCGGCCTTCAACACGCGACGCTCGGCCTGCCGCAGGGGCGATGCCAGTGGGAGCAGCCAGGAAGTCATCGCGGCCTTATCGGATGCCACCGGCGCGGGCTTAACTGAATCTGGACGCCGTGGCCCCACCGCCCGTTCCGCCGCGCCGCCTTTACATCCTTGATAGTTACGGCGGACATCGTCTCTAGCGCACCAAAGCATTTCGATAGCCACGACAACGACGCCGTTCCGATAGTTGGTGTAAAGGCGGATTTATGGAACTTGGGGCTGGGTTGCTGCGTAGAATGGCGAGCGTCGGCGACTCGCCCCCCGAGCTAGGTGCTACCGACTGTTCGAACGCCTGGGCATTGCGCCACGCTCGCCCGAGCAGCCGTCACGCCGTGCTGCAGCGCGTTCTACGATTACGCAAATATTCGCCCATGATCCAGACTTCACGCCCGCAAGACGCGCCTGCCGTCGCCTGCCGTGACCGGCCGAGCCCGCCGGAGCGAGGTGATGACCAGCCTTTTTTGGTCCCCTTTTGGCACCCCCGCGGCGTGAGGGTTTGTACGTGCTCGCCGTTGAATGCCAGTGTCCCGTCATCAGATCGAGGTCCAAAGTGAGCGGCCCGCCGCCCCCCGGCGAGGGTCGTGCGCTCGACGGCGATCACACGCTCACCGTCCGCCTGCAGGGCTTCGCACGGGAGGCGATCGAGCAGGAAAGCGCGCGCCTAGGCGTCTCCGTGGAGGAGCTCGCGGTGTTCGCGCTGCAGTACTACCTCGCGGACGTCGACAGCGGGCGCATCGCGCGGCGGATCGCGCGCAGCCCTACCTACCCGGACGCCTCGGACACCGCGTCCTGATTGCAGCGCGCCCGCGCCGTCGTCGGTGCGAGCCCGCGGCTGCTCAGCTCCGCCGTCAGCGCCCGGCGCCCGCGGTGGTGCAGGCCGTGCACCGACCCCTCCGTGCGCCCCGTGCGCTCGGCGATCTCGGTTGGGGAGAGCCCGGCGAAGTGGCGCAGCACCAGCACCTCGCGCTGGTCGGGCGGGAGCATCGCGAGCGCCTGCTTGAGGTCGTTCATGCGCCCGCTCTGTTCGATTCCGCCGACCCCGTCGCCGCCTTGATCGACGGCCCTCACCTGTTCGACCGGGATCGCACGTTGGCGGCGGATGTGGTCGACCGCCACGTTGCGCGACACGCGCAGGATCCACGCGAAGAACGGCACGTCGCGCTCCTCGTACTTGCCGATCACACGGATCAGCTTCGCGAACACCTGCTGCGTGATGTCTTCGGCCTCGTGCTGGTCGTGCACGATGCTGCGCACGTAGCCGCACACGTTGTCGGCGTAGCGCGCGTACAGGAAGCCCAGCGCCTCGCGGTCGCCCTGCTGCGCGCGCTTCACAGCCTGCGACACCAGCCCTGGCGTGGACAGGCTCTCGCGACTGCCGCGACCGTGCGGCGCCATCCTTTGATCGTGCGGTGCGGCCGGCAGCGTGACTGGTGTGGCTTTCCCCATGTCCCCTCCGTGGTCTGCGGACAAAACGACTGCGCGAGGAAGCTAAGCGGACAGTTGTTGCGTCCCTGTTCACATTTGAGTTAGAAACGCGTTAGAAGCCCGCAAATATCGAGGTTCCAGTCAGCATCGGGCACGATTCTCACATGTCAAATATGACAGCGCCTGGTTCACCGAATATTGGCAGTGTTCGATTTCCGTGTGCCGCCCCTGGAGCGCCGGCGCGGACCGGCCGTACGTCCGTTTGACGTGCATTTCTAAAGACGCCGAGCGCCACTGACGAGACGGTCGGTGAGATGTCGGGAGGTTGGCTCTGTCCTACTGATCAGGATCGCGCACGCGTGCTCGACGCGAGCGCGCGTGTGCGCACGATACGTAAGGTGGGGTCCGGCGCGGTCGGTGTCACGCTGCTGATCTCCGCGCCGTGGCTCGGCTGGTGGACGCTCCCCTTGTTCCTGCTCTCAGCGCTGAACTTCCTGAGCGTCGATCGCAGGATGGCCCGCAGCGCGCACCCGGAGCGCGTCAGCGTGAGCGCGATCCTGATCACGCTGGCGCTGCTCGCCACCGGCGTCGCGCTCAGCGGCGGCCCCACCAGCCCGGCGCTGCCGTGGCTGATCCTGCCTGGGGGGATGGTCGCCGCGCGCTTTCGCCCGCAGGTCGTGATCGCCGCGCTGGCGCTGACGGTCGCCGTGATCCTGGCCGTCACGATCGGGCTATACCCGCACGCGACGCTGCACGACCCGGTGCCGGTGTTCATGACGCTCGCGCTGCTGACCGGCGTCGTGTCGATCGTGTGCGCGCTGCAGTCAGCCGAACTCCACCAGCGCAGCGAGGCGACGATCGACCCGCTCACCGGCCTGGCCAATCGTCGCCAGCTCTCACAGGACCTCGACTCGGTCTGGGCGGAGGCCTCCGCCGAGCACCCCGTGCGGCTGCTGCTGTTCGACCTCGACGGCTTCAAGGCCTACAACGACAACTTCGGCCATCTCGGCGGCGATCTGCTGCTGACGCGCCTGGCGGGTGCGTTCAAGCGCGCGGTCGGCTCAAGCGGCTGCGCGTACCGGCTCGGCGGCGACGAGTTCTGCGCGCTGCTGTGGGCCGACAGCGGCGAGGCGATGGTCGGCGACTGCCTGCAGGCGCTCAGCGCCGAGGGCGACGGCTTCTCGATCACCAGCTCCTTCGGCTCCGTCACGCTGCCCGAAGAGGCCTCCGACCCGCGCCTGGCGCTGCAGCTCGCCGACGAGCGCATGTACGCGCACAAGGACTCCAGCCGCGCGAGCGCCGGGCGCCAGACGCGGGATCTCGCGCTGCAGTTCCTCGCGGCGGCCGAACCGGCGCTGCACACCCATTCCTCGCACGTCGCCGAGCTCACCGACGGCGTCGCCCGGCGCCTGGGGCTGGTCGCGACGGACCTGTCCGACGCGGTGCGCGCGGCCGAGCTGCACGACATCGGCAAGGTCGCGATGCCCTACTCGCTGCTGCACAAAGCGGGCCCGCTCGACGATCACGAGTGGAAGCTCATGCGCCACCACACGATCATCGGCGCCAGCATCCTCAGCGCCGCGCCCGCGCTCGCGCACGTCGCACAGATCGTCGGCGCCAGCCACGAGCGCCACGACGGCAGCGGCTATCCGCGCGGGCTCGCCGGCGCGCAGATCCCGCTCGCGAGCCAGATCGTGTTCGTGTGCGACTCGTTCGTCGCGATGATCTCCCACAGCCCCTTCGGCGAAGCCAAGTCCGAGGTCGACGCGCTGCGCGAGCTGCGCAAGTGCGCCGGCAGCCAGTTCGACCCGCGCGTCGTCGACGCGTTCATCGCCGAGTACGCCGCGCGGCGCGCGGCGCGGCTGCAGGCGCAGGATCCGGTCGCGGAGGCGAACGGCGCGGATCCGGGGCCGCGAGGTGCGGGGGCGCCGGGAGCGGGCGCGCCGGGAGTGGGCGCCGGGGGCGGCACGCATTTGAGGCGTGCGACGGGATTGCCCTCGTCACGCTGACCTTGCACAGGCGTGATCGTTACAGGCCGTAATGATTACGCGCCGGAATGATTACAGGGCGGAATGATTACGGGGCGGAATGATTACGGGGCGTAACGAGCTCTCCGCGGAACAACCCCGAGCGACCGCCCGCGCGGGTATGCGGGTCGGGTAGCCTGCGTGTGTGAACGGCGAGGGTGGACCGCGGGTCAGGCTGCGTCAGGCGGTGCTGGTGGCGAGCGAGCTCGAGCCCGTCGCCTCCGAGCTGCGCTCCGCGCTGAACCTTGACGAGCCGTTCCGCGACCCGGGGGTCGGCGAGTTCGGGCTGGCGAACACGGTGTTCGCGCTCGGCGACTGCTTCCTGGAGGTCGTCTCGCCGACGCGCGCCGACACCGCCGCCGGGCGCTACCTCGCACGCCACGGCGGCGACGGCGGCTACATGGTGATCTTCGACCTCGAGGATCTCGAGGGCGCGCGCTCGCGCGCGCAGGCGTTGGGCGTGCGCGTGGTCTGGCAGATCGACCTGCCGGACATCTCCGGCACGCACCTGCATCCCGCGGACATGCGCGGCGCGATCGTCTCGCTCGACCGCTCGCAGCCGTACGGCACGTGGCGCTGGGGCGGCCCGGAGTGGACCGGTCGCACCGGCGGGGGCGCGCCCGGTGGCCTTGCCGGCATCACCGTCGCGGTCGCCGACCCAGTCGCCGCGGCCGCGCGCTGGGGCGAGGTGCTGGGCGTGGCCGTGAGCCACGGCGACGCGTCGGCGGGCGGCTCAGACGGCCCGCTGCTGCGCCTCGACGGCGCCGACGTCCGCTTCCAGACCGCCGTCGGCGACGACGAGGAAGGGCTCGTCGAGATCGCGCTCGAGCTGCCGCACGAGCTCCCCGGCGGAGGGGAAACGCTCGAGCTCGGCGGCGTCACGCTGCGCCGGCAGCTGTAGAATCGCTCGATGGCCGCAGACAGCCAGATCGTCACCGGCGTTGACTTCGTCGCCGTCCCCACCAACGACCTCGACGCCGCGGTCGAGTTCTACGGCACCACGCTCGGCCTCACGCGCTCGGTCTACAACCCCGAGCGCCACTTCGCAGAGTTCGAGACCGGCACCGTCACGCTCAGCGTGATCGTCGCCGAGAAGTTCGGCCTCGGCTATCACCCCAACCACAACGCGATCGCGCTGCACGTCGAGGACGTCGAGGCCGCGCGCGCGGCACTCGCCGAGCGCGGCGTCGAGTTCGCCGGCGACACTTTCGACACGGGCGTCTGCCACATGGCGTTCTTCGCCGACCCCGACGGCAACGCGCTGATGCTCCACCACCGCTACGCGCCCCGGGTCACCGACGCGTAGGGCGCGCAGCGACACTGCGCACGGGCCTCCTTCCAATAAAAATGGAAGTCCGCGCGCGCGTTCTAGCTGCTCGAGCCGAGCGCGGCGAAACGCGGGTCGCGCCGCGCGACGAAGCTGGTGACACCCTCGACGAAGTCGGCCGCGGTGAACGACTCGAGCATCAGCCGGTCGGCCTCGGCGAGCGCATCGGGCAGCGCCTGGTCGAGAGCGGTGTACACCTGTCGCTTGATGGTGGCCATGCTGGCGGGCGAGCAGTTGACGACGAGCTCGCGCGCGTAGTCGAGCGTGGCGTCGAGCAGCCGGTCGGGCGCGAACACGCGGTTGACGAGGCCGAGCGTTTGCGCCTCCTCGGCGAACACGACGCGACCGGAGAGCAGCAGGTCGAGCGCGTTGGCCGGCCCGACGAGCCGGGGCAGGATCCAGGAGATGCCGTGCTCGGCGACGAGCCCGCGACGGGCGAACGCGGTCGTGAGCTTGGCGCCCTCGGCGGCGAAGCGCAGGTCGCACATGAGCGCCTGCACGAGGCCGATGCCGGCGCAGGCGCCGTTGACGGCGGCGATGATCGGCTTGGGGATCGACAGCGGGAAGGTCTGCGGCCGGCGCTCGCGCTCGGCGGCGCCGGCGGCGTCGAGCGTGCCGTCGCCGAGCGCCTGCAGCTGCTGCATGTCGGCGCCCGCGCAGAAGCCCCGGCCGGCGCCGGTGACGACGATCGCGCGGACCTCGTCATCGCCTGCGCAGTGCTCGAGCATCGCGAAGTACGCGTGCTCCATCTCGTCGGTCCACGCGTTCAGACGGTCTGGCCGGTTTAGCGTCAACAGCGCGACCCCGTCCTCGATCTGCATCTGCACGACTTCGGTCTGTGTGTGCACGGCCTCGCTCATAGCTGCTCCCTCTGCTCGTCCTCCGCTTGCATCGAGCGTAGCGGGAACGCTCGTGGCAAGCTGTCGCTCGTGAGCGCGACCTACAGGTATGTGTTGCTGGACGTGTTCAGCGACGCGCCGCTGCAGGGCAACCAGCTGGCCGTGTTCACCGGCGCGGACGCGCTTGCGGCAGGCGAGATGCAGCCGCTGGCGCGCGAGCTGAACCTGTCGGAGACGGTGTTCGTGCTGGCGGGCGAGCAGGGCGGCGACGCGCGCATCCGCATCTTCACGCCGACGGCGGAGCTGCCGTTCGCGGGGCACCCGGTGCTCGGCACGGCGGTGGCGGTGGGCATCGAGCGCGGCCTGGAGCGGGTGACGCTCGAGACGGGCGCGGGCGCGGTGGCGGTGACGCTGCGGCGCGAGGGCGAGCGGCTGGCGTACGGGACGATGCACCAGCCGATCCCGTCGTGGCAGCCGTACGAGCGCGCGGCGGAGCTGCTGCGCGCGCTCGGCGTGGAGCGCTGTGGGCTGCCGGTGGAGGCGTACGTCAACGGGCCGCGTCACGTGTATGTGGAGCTTGAAGATATGGAGGCGGTGGCGGCGCTGGCTCCTGACGTGCGCGCGATTGCCGAGCTCGGGGAGCTCGGCGTGAGTTGCTTCGCGGGGGCGGGCAGCGCGTGGAAGACGCGCATGTTCGCGCCGGGACTGGGCGTGGCGGAGGACCCGGCGACGGGCTCGGCGGCGGGCCCGCTGGCGGTGCACCTGGCGCGCCACGGCAGGATCGCGTTCGGCGCTGAGATCGAGATTCGCCAGGGCGCGGAGATCGGCCGCGCGTCGCTGCTGCGCGCGCGAGCGGTGGGCTCGGCTGATGCGATCGAGCGCGTGGAGGTGAGCGGCGCGACGGTGATCGTCGCCCGCGGAGAGTTCCTGCTCGATGCCTGAGCCGCGGTTCGGCGTTCGTGAGGTGCAGATTCGCGGCTTTCGCTCGGCGCGGTCGGTGCGCTTTGCGCCGGGCGCCGTGTTCGCGCTGGTGGGCGGGCCGAGCGTAGGCAAGTCGAACGTGCTGGCGGCGGTGTGGATGCTGCTGCAGCGCGGCACGCCGGAGCCGGCGGTGGGTGACCTGAGCGCGGGCGCCGCGAAGACGATCGAGCTGAGCGCGACGCTGGACGACGGTGACGAGGTGTCGCTGCAGACGAGCCCGCCGGGCGCGACGACGCGCAGGGGCCGCGAGGTGCCGGCGCTGTTCCTGCCGGCGTCGTTGCGCTCGGGACGGCTGGTGGCGGGCCCGACGCCGGCGCCGAGCGCCGCGCGCGTGGCGAGCGAGTACCTGGCGGTCGGCGAGAGCGCGCCGTCGTCGGCGGCTCCGGCGGCGGCGCTGGTGGCGGGCATGGAGCGGCTGTGCGCTGCGGGCGAGCGCGGGCTGGTGCTGCTGATCGAGGAGCCGGAGCTGTTCCTGCGCCCGCAGGCACAGCGGTACCTGTACCGGCTGCTGCGGCGGTTCGCGGAGCACGGCAACCAGGTGCTGTACTCGACGCACGAGCCGGTGTTCTTGAACGTGGGGCGGCTGGACGAGCTGGCGCTGGTGGAGCACAGCCCGCGCACGGGCACGACGGTGATCCAGCCGGAGCCGCTGAGCGCCGACGAGAGCTTTCGCGCGCTCAGCGAGCTGGACGCGGAGCGCGGCGAGCTGCTGCTGGCGAGCGCGGTGCTGCTGGTGGAGGGCCGCACGGAGAAGCTGACGTTCCCGTTCGTGTTCAACGCGCTGGGCTATGACGTGGATCGCGAAGCGATCACGATCGTCGACTGCGGCGGCAAGCCGAACATGCGGCTGTTCATACGCATCTGCCACGCGGTGGGGGTGCCGTGCGTGGCGGTGCACGACCGCGACGCGCCGGTGGGAAGGCGACCGAGCGCGGCGCAGCGGGTCGTGAACGAGGAGATCGCCGAGCTGGCGGGCTCGCAGCGAACGGTGGTGCTGGCGCCCGACTTCGAGGCGGTGGCGGGCCTGCGCGGGCACCGCCACAAGCCGACGCGCGCGTGGCAGCGCTTCTCCGGCGTGGAGCGAGGCAGCGTGCCGCGGCCACTGGCGGAAGCGGTCGAGAAGGTCGTCAGGTTGGCGCGCGCGTGAGCGTCGGGTCACGTCGGCGCGCGCGTTGCGAGCGTGTGATCGCGGCGCTGGACGAAGTCGGTGAGCAGTTTCACCAGCACCAGCAGCACGAGCGCGAGCACGGTGGTTGAGGCGATATACCACGGCCACGGCCCGAGTACGTTGAGCAGCGAGCTGTATTCGGGCTTTTCGCGCAGGAACATGTAGTTGCCGCCGGTGATGACGTCGCCGAGGCCGGCGATGAGGGTGAACGCGAACGTCGCAGCGTAGACCCTGCGGACGGCGCCCGGCCGCGGGTACAGGCGGCAGCCGAGCACGAGCAGGCAGCCGCCGGTGATGGCGCCGACGTGGTAGATGTAGTAGGTGAAGTAGTAGACGCTGGGGAACGTCTGGTAGAGGTCGGGCGTGAGCGTGGCCTGCAGCGTCGCTGTGAGCGACCAGAAGTACATGAGCTCGATGGCCAGCGCGCGGCGGGTCCAGAGCGCGACGATCGATGCGACGGAGATGGCGTCGGTGAGCTGCAGGGGCAGGTCGTACTGAGTGCTCCAGGTGCCGAGCACGACGTCGGCCACGTACTCGCCGGCCCAGCCGGCGAAGATCAACAGCGCGAGGGCGCGCGCGGCGATGACCGTCCAGCGGCCGGGGTGACGGCGCGGGGCCCACACTGCGAGCACGGTGCTGAGCGCGAGCACTGCAAGCGCTGCGAGGTGTTCGTCTGAGAGCTGCCGCAAGGTCGTGGCTAGCGTACGCGGCTTGGCGCACGGCACCGCACGGCACGCGACCGAGGCTGCTTGCGGGCGAGCGGACACGGCTGTTAGCCTTGCCGCGGTGCGGTTCAAGATCACACGCCACTCGGGCTACACGCCACCCGAGGATGCGCTCGACCTGCTCTTGCAGCGGCTCGGTGCGCACCGCGAAAGCGTGTCGTTCGCGAAGGTCGGCGCTGAGATCTGGGCGACGGTCGAAGCGGACGCGCCGGTGTCGATGACGCAGGACGAACGCGCTGACATCGGTCGTCGCACGGTTCTGGGGGTTGTAAATGAGGTCTGTGAGGGAGCGCCGGGGCTCAAGTCGGATTGGTTCGCGGTGAGCTCTGCGAGCTAGCCGCCTCCGCGGGGACCGTGCCGGCGCTCGCGTGCGTGCGGCGCTGGGCGTCGTGCTGGCGGTGACGCTGATGACGATGTTCGCCGCGGCGGGCGTCGCTCGAGGCGAGCGGCACAGCTCGGCGCCGGCGAAGCGCGGGCCGGCGGTGGCGAATGGCGTCTCGGCGCGGGCAGCGCATGGGCCGCCGCCGGCGAAGCGCGGCCCGGCGCACGCGAAGCGCAGGTCGACCCCGCTGAGGGACCGGCCGGTGTCGGTGTCGGTGTCGGCGTCGGCGCAGGCGGCGAGCGAACCGGTGCCGCCGGTTCCGCAGGACTTCCTGGGGCTGTCGTTCGAGGTCGGCAGCTTGGCGCAGATCGCGAGCTACGCGGACGCGGGCGACCTGGTGACGATGCTGCGCTCGCTTGGCGCGGGCGTGCTGCGCTTTGGAGGCGTGACGGCCGACGAACAGATCGCGTGGACGGACGCAACGACGCCGCGGCCGGCGTGGGCGCTGGGCGTGCTGGAAGCGGGCAGCCTGGGCCAGCTCGGCAGCCTGGCGGCGGCGAGCGGCTGGCATGTCCTGCTGACGCTCGGCCTCGGCCACTACGAACCGGAAGTTGCGGCGCAGGAGGCGGCGGCGGCGAAGGCGGCGCTGGGGCCGTCGCTGGAAGCGTTCGAGCTGGGCAACGAGCCGGACTCGTACGCCAAGCACGGCCTGCGCGCGTTGCCGTGGACGCCTTCGCAGTACGACGAACAGGTCAACGCGTATCGCAACGCGATCGAAGCCGTGGCGCCGGGCATCCCGCTGGCCGGCCCGGACACGTCGGGGTCGAGCGCGTATGAACAGTGGGGCCTGAGCGAGGCGATCTACGAGCGGCCGGCGCTGTTGACCGGCCACCACTATCCGCTCGGCTGCAACGAACAGCCTGCGCCGAGCATCGCGCGGCTGCTGAGCCCGCAGATCCGCGAACTGGAGGTGGCGTCGCTGCGTCGCTACACGTTCATCGCGCATGAGACCGAAGTGCCGTTCCGTCTGGATGAGGCGAACACGGTTTCGTGTGGTGGGGTCCCGGGCATCAGCAACACGTTCGCGTCGGCGCTGTGGGCCGTCAGCTTCATGACAGAGGCGATGGAAATGGGCGTGTCGGGCATCAACCTGGAGGGCAACCCCGCCAACTGCGGCGGCTACACGCCGGTGTGCGCGCCGAGCGCCGAAGACCTCGCCGGCGGCGCGCTGGTGGCGCAGCCTGAGTGGTACGCGCTGCTGTTCGCCAGGGCGCTGCTCGGCGAGCGCCCGCTGCATACGGTCATCGGCCCGGAAGAACGGCCGAACGTGGAAGCGTCGGCGTTCGCCGCGGCCGACGGAACGTTGCAGTTCGCGCTCGTCGACGACGACCCGCCGGGCGCGCGCAGCGTGGCGGCGCATCTGCACGTGGGCAGCGGCTTTCACGGCGGCACGATCCTGTCGCTGACGGCGCCTTCGCCGGAATCGGTGTCGGGGGTGGAGCTGGGCGGCGAGCCGGTGGCGGCGAACGGCTCGTGGACGGAGCCCGCGGTTCTGCCGCACGCGCCGAACTCGGACGGTGTGATCACGGTCGTGCTCAAACCGAGCAGCGCGGCGCTGGTGACCGTGGCGCCGCTGGGCAGATGAGACGCGGGCGCTGATGTCGCAGTCCGCCGCAGACGCTGCTGCCGCCGCCGCGGCCGCCGCGGAGCCCGAGCTGATCGACCTGCTGCACCTGGGGCGCGCGCAGGTGATCGGGGCGTGGCGCGTGGGCGAGGTGCTCGTCGATCCGGGGCCGAGCAGCTGCCTGGGCGAGCTGCTTGCGGCGCTCGAGCGCCAGCCGCCGCGGGTGCTGGCGCTGACGCACATCCATCTCGATCACGCGGGCGCGACGGGCTCGCTGCTGCGGCGCTTCCCGGACGCGGAGGTGTGGGTGCACGAGCGCGGCGCTGCGCATCTGATCGACCCGACCAAGCTGCTGAGGAGCGCGACGCGCCTGTACGGCGCGGACATGGAGCGCCTGTGGGGCGAGGTGCTGCCGGTGCCTGCCGAGCGTGTGCGCGTGCTGCGCGGCGGCGAGACGCTTGGCGCGTTCCGGGTTGCGTACACGCCCGGACATGCGTCCCATCACGTGTCCTACCTGCATGAGCCGAGCGGGCGCGCGTTCACGGGCGACGTCACGGGGGTGCGGATCGACGGCGCGTGCGTGCTGGCTCCGACGCCACCGCCGGACATCGATCTGCGCGCGTGGCGTGCGTCGCTGGAGCTGATCGAGGCGTGGCGCCCGCGCAGCCTGGCGGTTACGCACTTTGGCGCGTACGACGACGTCGCAGGCCACCTGGCGGAGCTGCGCGCGCAGCTCGAGCGGGTGCAGAAGCTCGCGGGCGAGGTCGACGAGGCGGCGTTCGCGGCGGCGGTGCGGGCGCGGGTGGCCGGCGCGAGCACGCCTGCGACGGCGGCGGCGTACGAGCAGGCGATGCCCCCGGAGCAGAGCTTTCACGGTCTCGCGCGGTATCTATCTGCTAGCGCATCCACAGACTGAGGGGAGCAGCTCGTGTCCAGCCATCCGGATCAACGCCTGTATGAGCGCGCGTGCGCCGAGCATCGCTGGGAGGTGCCGGAGCGCTTCAACATCGCGGCGGACGTGTGCGACAGGCATCCACGGCAGAAGCTGGCGATGATCCACGAGCACTTCTCGGGGACGGTGCGCGAGGTCAGCTGGGGCGAGCTGCAGGATCTGTCCAACCAGTTCGCAAACGTGCTCGCAGAGCTTGGCGTCGCGCGCGGCGATCGCGTGGCGGTGGTGCTGCCGCCGACGCCGGAGACGGCGGCTGTGTTCTTCGCGACGTGGAAGCTGGGGGCGCTGTTGCTGTCGATGTCGGTGCTGTACGGCGACGAGGGCATCCGCCACCGCCTCGGCGACGCGGAACCGAGCGTGCTCGTGACCGACGCGGCCAACGCGGGACGCTTCGCCGAGGCGGGGCGCGGCGCCGATGGGGGGCGCCCGGGCGATGGCCCCGCGCCGAGGCTGCTGGTGCTCGACGAGCACACGCTGGACGGCGCGTCGACTGAGTTCGCGCCCGTTGACACGCTGGCGGAGGATCCGGCGCAGCTGTACTACACGTCCGGAACGACGGGGCTGGCGAAGGGCATCGTGCACGCGCACCGCTACGTGCTCGCGCACGAGGAGTTCCGCTACTGCCACGACATCCAGGACGGCGAGCGCTTTCACGGGATGGGCGAGTGGGCGTGGGCGGCGGGGATCTGCCCGCTGCTCGGCCCGTGGCGGCTGGGTGCGGTGCAGTGCGTGTACCAGCGCGAGGCGGGCTTCGACGCGCACAAGCAGCTCGACTTCCTCTCGCGCCATCAGGTGAGCAACGTGTTCGCGACGCCGACGGCGATCCGCTCGATGATGTCGATCGCGGACGCGCGCACGCGCTACCCGCAGCGCTTTCGCATCGTGTGCTCGGCGGGCGAGCCGCTGAACCCGGAGGCGATCCGCTGGTTCCGCGACCAGTACGACGTGACGGTGCTCGACTACTACGGCCTGACGGAGTCCTACCCGCTGTGTGGGAACTTCCCGTTCATGGAGGTGCGCGAGGGCTCGATGGGCAGGCCGATGCCGGGCTGGGAGGTGGCGATCCTCGACCAGGACGAGCAGCCGGTGGCGCAGGGCGAGCGCGGCGAGATCTGCCTGCGGGCGCGCACGAACCCGCACTATCCGCTCGGCTACTGGCGCCTGCCGGACGCCAGCAGGGAGACGTTCGGCGGCGACTGGTTTCACACGAAGGATGCGGCGAGCATGGACGAGGACGGCTACGTCTGGTACGAGGGGCGCGCGGACGACGTGATCATCGCCGCCGGCTACCGCATCGGCCCGTTTGAAGTCGAGTCGGCGTGCCTGGAGCACGACGCAGTGGCCGAGGCGGCGGTGGTCGCCTCGCCGGATGAGCGCCGCGGCAACGTGGTCAAGGCGTTCATCGTGCTGGCCGCCGGACACGAGCCGTCGGAGGCGCTCGCGCAGGAGATCAAGGAGTTCGTGCGCGATCGCCTGTCCGCGTACGCGTACCCGCGCCGCATCGAGTTCATCGCGGAGCTGCCGAAGACGCTGACGGGCAAGATCAGGCGGATCGAGCTGCGCGAGCGGGGGTGAGGCACGCGGATCGCGCTGCGGGCGAGCGGGAGGCGATCTATATGCTGCGTGTCACCTTGGGGGCTAGAGAGAAGCTGGCGCGTGTGAGACGCGACACGGCATTCCGTTGCATTCGCCTGGCTGGGGTGTTGGCGCCCGCGAGCCTGCTCCTCGTCTTCGGCGGTGCTGAGGCGAGAGCGGAAAGCGAACACGTGATCTGCGCCGCGGGTGTCACGACCGTGTGCACCGATCATGTCGCCGGCTATGCCACGTGGACGGTGCCAGCGGGAGTCTCGAGTGTGACGCTCAACGTGTACGGCGCTGCGGGCGGATCATCGCTGCGCTCGCACGGGGGGACCGGCGGTCCGGGCGGGAAGGTGAGCGCCGGCTTCGACGTGACGCCCGGGCAGGTGCTCGACCTGCGCGCCGGTGAAGCCGGCGGCTCGGGCCCGACCAAGTTCGTCGACGAACACGGCGGGATTCACATCAAAGGCGGCATCGCTGGCTATCAGGCCGGCGCTGCGTGGGACGGGGCAGGGGGAGCGGCGTCGTTGGTCGCGAGCCCGGTTGGGATCGATCCGGAAGCGAGCATGCTGGTCGTGGCCGGTGGTGGAGGAGGCGGCGGCGCCAACAGCAACGGTGGCGACGGAGGCGGGGTCACCGGACCGGGGTCCGGCGGCGCCGCGCTCGTTGGGGCGGGCGGGACCTACGGAGGCGGCGGAGCCACCGAACACGTGCCCGGCCAGGGGGGGCGCCGAGCCCCCGAGCAAGGGGCTGGCCGGCGAAGCCGGATCCCACGGGCCGGTCTACTTCGAAGCGACGATCGTCCCAAGTGAACTCGGCTCCGGTGAACACTTCCAGCCGGAACTCTTCGAGCTCGGCGGGTTCGGCGGGGATGTCGGCGGAGGCGGGGGCGGGGCCGGCTACTTCGGCGGCGGCGGGGGCGGCGGGTGCACGGTTGCCACCGAAGAACTCACCACCTCCTGTGGCGTGGGCGGCGGCGGCGGGGGCGGTGGCAGCGCCTACGTGTATCCGTCGGCGACGGCGGCCGCGGGCGTCAACGGCGGCAACTCCGAACCGGCCGGTCGCATCGAAATCACCTACACCACCCCGGTCGCCCCGAGCGCTCCACCGCCGGCGCCGCTGGTCGTGGCACCGACCGTCGCGGTGGTCGCGAGCAGTCAGATCGGCAACCAGCTGCTGCAGCTCGTCGCTCCGACCGCGTGCACGGCATCGAGCGCGCTGCTGTCGCTGAAGGTCCAGAGCGTGCCGCATGCGGGTAAACGCCTCGCAAGCTACAAGGTGACTCAGGTCGGCTTCTACATCGACGGCGGTCTACCGGAGAAGGTGCTCGTCGGCAAGCCCGGTCATCGTCGCCGCAGGACGCTCGATGAGCCCCAGTTCGAGGCTAGAGCGCTGCCGAGCACGTTCGAGTTCCTGCCTTCGAAGATCGGCGCGCACACCGGCAGCAACACGGTGGTCGTCGAGGTTGTGCTCACCAGGCACGTGGGCAAGGGCAGGCACCGCAGGACGCTGCGCGTCACGAAGACGCTCAGCTCGACGTTCGACGTTTGCTAGACGGCGTGAGCTGGGGCTTGCGGTGCTGCGGGCCGGGCGGCGGCGCTCCGGGCCGCGCGGGGGCTGCGGGCCGTGCCGCTCAGACGTTCTGGGCGAACAGCGTGAGCGCCCGCGCCCACGCGTCGCGAGCCGCCGTGACGCGGTACGAGGGGCGCGTGTCGTTGAAGAACGCGTGCGGCGCGCCGTTGTAGACGTGGTGCTCGAAGGGCTTGCCGAACTCGCGCATCGTCTCGACGAACGCCGGCACCTGGCTGGTGATGCGCTCGTCCTCGCTGCCGTAGATGCCGAGCACGGGACAGGAGATGCTCTGCGCCTGCTCGCGCGTGGGCGGCATCCCGTAGAAGCAGGCGGCGGCGGCGAGGTCTGCGCCGCTTGCGGCGAGCTGCGCTGACAGGCCGCCGCCCATGCAGAAGCCGATCGAGACGACCGCGGCGGTCGTGTCGTCGCGCTCGCGCGCGTGCGCGACGGCCGCCTCGAGGACCGGCACGTGGCCCTCCCGTTGCACACCGGCGAACAGCGAGCCGAGCGTCTCGCCGATCGCGGCGCCGTCCGCGTGGCGCGAAAGCGCCTCGGTGCGGGCCTGCTCGTCGCCCCACGCGCCCGGCGGCAGCGTGTCGAGAAACGCCTTCGCCGCCTCGACGCGCTCGGGCGCGAGCTCGGGGCGAGGATCGCGAGAGTACAGATCGGGAGCGAACGCGAGGTAGCCGCACGAGGCCAGCCGGTCGGCGATGTCGCGGATGTGTGGGTCGACCCCCCAAACCTCCTGGATCACGATCGCGATCGGCAGCGCGTCGGCGGCTGGCGCCGGCCGCGCGAGATACCCGCGCAGGCGCGCGCCGCCGGCCTCGAACTCGCTCCACTCCGTCTGCAGGCGCATCGGCGGACTGTAGCTTGCGAGCGCGGCGCGCGAGCCGGCGCTGCGTCTCGAGCTCAAACGGCTCGGCGCTGCCGGGTGGCGCAATGATCGAATGATAGATTCTATCTATCATGTCCGGTCCGGTCTTCCAGACCCCCGCGTCCGACGCCGTCGAGCGCCAAGTTCTCGACCTGATCGACGATGCTCGCCGCCAGCTTCGCTTTCGCGTCGCGGAGCCCCGTCGTTGGATCGGCAGCCTCCGCCGGATGGCGTTCGCCCGAGCGGTACAGGGTTCCAACAGCATCGAGGGCTACAACGCCAGTCTCGACGACGTGCTCGCCGCCGTCGAGGGCGAGCCGACGCTTGACGTGGACGCCGATACGCAGCTTGCCCTCGCCGGCTACCGCGACGCGATGACCTACGTGCTGCAGGTCGCACAGGACCCCTCGCCGCCCAGCGTCGACGAGGGTCTCCTGAAGGCTTTGCACTTCATGATGATCAAGCACGACCTGCAGAAGAATCCGGGGCGCTGGCGTCCGGGAACGATCTACGTTCGCAACGACGCGACCGGCGAGATCGTCTACGAGGGCCCGGGCTTCGAGCAGGTCCCCGCCTTGATCGACGCGACCATCCGTGAGCTCGAAGACAGCGACGCGCCAGTCCTCTTCCGTGCCGCGATGGCCCACCTGAATCTCGTCATGATCCACCCCTTCAGCGACGGCAACGGCCGCATGGCGCGCGCTCTGCAGACGCTCGTGCTTGCCCGCGAGCGGATCGTCGCCCCGGTGTTCTCGAGCATCGAGGAGTATCTCGGGCGCAACACGCAGGCCTACTACGACGTGCTCGCCGAGGTTGGCCAGGGTGCATGGAACCCTCACCGCGACGCTCGTCCCTGGCTTCGGTTCTGTCTGACTGCGCACTATCACCAGGCGATGACCCACCTGCGTCGCATCGAGGAGGCCGAGCAGCTTTGGGCCGCGTGCGCCGAGCTCGCCGTCAGTCGCCGGCTGCCAGAACGCGCCGCGAGCGGCCTCTACGACGCGGCACATGGCATACGGCTTCGTAATGCGTTCTACCGCAAGCTCGTCCAGGAGACGCTCAGTGAGGAGATCTCCGAGCTGACCGCGAGCCGCGATCTCAAGGCGATGGTCGATGGCGGCCTGCTCGAGCCAGTGGGGGAGCGCCGCGGTCGCTACTACGTCGCTCACGACCCCGTCATCGAGCTACGGCGCAGAATCCGCCAGCGCCGCCCTGGGCGCGACACCACCGATCCGTTCGATGTTGCAAGCGCGCAGCTGCAGCTCAACTTGGGTTGAGCGGCGGCAGCGTTCCCGCAGTCGGCGCGCTCCTCAGCCGAGGTGCTCGGCGAAGAACGCGAGGATGCGCCGCCACGCGTCCTCCGCGGACGGATGGTGGTAGCCCATGCCGGCGACGTGCAGCAGCGGTGTGAACAGCGGGCCGGTGTTGAAGCGGTTGAGGAAGCTGTGCCCGGCATCGGGGTACTCCTTGACATCGTGCACGACGCCGGCCTCGCTCAGCGCCCGCTCGAGTCGCTCGGCGCGCCCGCGCAGGCCGCGGTCGCGGGCGCCGAAGCTGGCGACGACCGGGCACGCGCCCGCGAGCCGCTGCGCGGCGTCGCCGGGGACCTCGCCGTAGTTGACCGACGCCGCCCCGTACCCGCCGGTGGGCGCGCACAGCAGCGCGAAGCCGCCGCCCATGCAGAAGCCGATGATGCCGATCCGCCCGGTGCAGTCCTCGCGCGCCACCAGCAACGCGCGCGCGGCCTCTATGTCCGCGTACGCGGGTCCCGTGCCGGAGCGCGACGCGCGCATCGTCGCCGCCACGCAGCGGATGCCGCGACCCGAGTACAGGTCCGGCGCGAACGCCAGGTAGCCGGCCGCCGCCAGCCGGTCGGCCTGCTCGCGGATGTCGTCCGACAGGCCCAGCGCGTCCTGGATCACAACCACGCCCGGATGCGGGCCCTCGCCGAGCGGCAGCGCCAGGTAGCCGCCGAGCTCTCCAGAGGGTGCGGCGAAGCGTAGATCGGGCACGGGCGTAAATCTACGCCAACGGTTGCGCGGGCCCGTAGCAGACGCCAGGGCTTGACTCTTCCGTACCGCAGCGTTGTCGCTGTATCTGAGGCGCATAATGTGCGCATGGAGAGGGCCTCGTCAGCCGGGGCGAGCCAAGGTGGTCGCACGGGCAAGCCCATCGATGGGCGGCTGCGCGTGGCGGTCGTGTTCGCCTTGGCGATGGCGGTCCTTGCCGCGCTCGGCTGCTGCAACGTCGCCCTGGCAGGTGGCTACGGCCCGTTCGGCGATCCGCAGCCGGTCACGATCGTGGGGTATTCGGGTAGCGCTGAGGAGCCGTTCATCACGCCCGACGGCCGCTACCTGCTGTTCAACAGCTCCGAGGCCCTGCCCGACTTTGCGCTCCAGTTCGCCACGCGCGTGGACGCGCAGCAGTTCGAATACCAGGGCGAGATCCTGGGCGAACATGTCAACGAACCGGGCTCGCTGTCGGGCACGCCGTCGCTGGATCAGGAAGGCAACCTGTACTTCATCTCCGACCGCAGCTACGCCGACACGCTGTCGACCGTGTACACCGGCCGCTTCTCCGAAGGCGAGGTCACCGACGTGCATCTGGTTCCCGGCGTGTCGGGCGAACTCCCCGGCAAAGTCGACTTCGACGTCGACGTCAGCCCCGACGGCTCGACGCTGTACGTAAGCGTCGGCCAGTTCAGCGAAGCGGGCGGCCCCACGAGCGCGAGCATCGTCTCCTACGAACGCGACGGCAGCAGCTTCGTGCGCGACCCGCACAGCGCCAAGCTGCTCGCGGCTGTCAACGCGGTCGGTGCGCTCGACTACGCGGCCGACCCGTCCCCGGACGGCCTCGAATTGTTCTTCACCGCCGCCAGCCCCGCGCTCGGTCAGCCGCCCGCTATCTACCGCGCCACGCGCTCGCGCCTGGGCAAGCCGTTCGGCGACATCGAACGGATCTCCGCGATCACCGGGTTCGCCGAGGCGCCGTCGATCAGCAGCGACGGCACCACGCTCTACTACCACGAGCAGGTCGGCGAACAATTCGAGATCGAGACCGTCACGCGCGCGGCCGGCGTCCCCACGATCACGAAGGTCGCGCCCAAGACCGGCCCGGTGGCCGGCGAAACCCCTGTGACGATCACCGGCACGAACCTCGCCGGCGCCACCTCCGTGAGATTCGGCGCGAGCGACGCGATCGACATCACCGCCGGCTCCGCGACCTCGATCACGGCCGTCTCGCCGCCGGGGGCCAGGGGAACGGTTGACGTGACCGTGACGACGCCCAGCGGCACGACCGCCGTGTCGAGGAAGGATCACTTCAAGTACGTCGGGTAGCAGTCGATTCGCCTCCGCGATGAACGCGCGTCCTCACGTTGCTGGCGCCCGAGCTCCTTATCACCTGCGAGGTGCTCGTGCTCGGACGCAGCGGCGAGTCCTCGGCGACGTCGAGTCGCGTCATCATCAGTGCGAACAGCACCAGCAAGGTTGTGAGTGTCATCACCGTGAGCGGGAACGCGTCCAGCAGGGGATGCGCCTTGCGGGTCTGCGCGAACCGCCGTGCGCTTCGTGGATGCTCCGCTGGTGTGGGTCGGTGTTTCACAGCTCACTCAGGTTCTCTAGGACCAGGCCATCGTGCGCGAGGTTGCTGTGCGAGCGCTAACGCTGCGCGAAAGCGCAGATAAGTATGCGCAAGTGACTCATAACCAAAGCGTCAAGTACCTGATGAACGGTCGCGCGGAGCGATGACGCGGCAGGCGGTCACCGGAGCTGCTCGGACAGATGGGGTGCTCACCCCATTCCGAGAGTGTGAAGCGCATGCGAGCCTGTTGCACATGAACGACGACCAAGGAGGAACCATGCTGACCGTAACGCGAGCAGTTGAACATGACAGTGTCGATCGCGACGGTGCGCCCGACGCGCAGCGCCGTCAGATTCGTTTGATGGTCGTGGACGATCATCCAGCCGTTCGGCTGGGGATGGTGCAGCTGCTGGAGAGTCAACGCGACTTCAGCGTCGAGGTCGTGTGTATCGACGCCGAGGGTGCCGTGGCCGAGGCAGAGCGTCTGGGCATCGACGTCGCGATCGTGGATTACCATCTCGGCGGACGCAACGGCCTGTGGGCTTGCCGGCGGCTGAAGCAGATGGCAGAGCCGCCTCACGTGATCATCTACTCGGCGTTCGCCAACGACCATCTCGCGACGTGCTGCGCTGTCGCGGGAGCCGATGGCGTTCTCAACAAGGCAGGTCTCGGCTCGGAGCTGTGCGACGCCGTTCGGTCGGTCAACCGCGGCAGGCGCCTGCTGCCGAAGCCGTCCCAGCCGATCGCCGACATGCTGCGTCGCAGGCTGGACGAAACCGAGCAGCCGATCTTCGGAATGCTGATGGCGGGCATACCGCGGATCGAGATCGGCCAGACGTTGGGCATGTCCTCACGCGAGCTGGCTTCGCGTGAAGCCGTGATGCTGCGCAAGCTCGAGGTGTTGCCCGGCGAGGCCTCAGGCCCGGCTCACGGGCGAGCCCAACCCGACATGGAGCGACTGATCCCGCTGCGGCTTCCGTCGACTGCAGGTCGGCGTTAGGCAAGTTTCCCACCGACGAAACCAAGGAGCTGATCATGGCAAGAATAATCGTCATAGCTGACACTCCACGCCGAGCGAACATCGACGCGCCCGTGCTGATGGACGAGGAGGTGGAGCCCATTCATCTCGCTGACGAGCACGCCTCCCACCAGCTGATCGAGCGCATGGCGTGGGCCGTCCTCGATGCGCAAGAGGTCTCAAGACCATGGGCCGCCTGACCCCGGGCGAGATCGCGCGGCTGACGACGCTCTGTGGCGAGCACAGGGTCATCGGAGCGCGAGACGGATCGCCCGTCGCCGAGCGTCCCGACGGCCGGCCGGCGTGCGCAGCGCCGGACGGCCGGCTGGCCGCGACAACGCTCGTTTCGAGGGTGCAGTCCTATCTGCACGTGGAACGCTGCTGAGGCATGTGGCCACGCCGCGCAACAATGCTGCCATGACCTCATCCGTCGAGGATCACGCCCGAAGCGAACCGACGCGTAAGCCCTATCGGTCGCTGCGTCAGCGGCTCGTCGTGGGCAACGCCGTGCTGCTCATCGTGGCCTGCCTTCTGACGGCCTTGATTCTCGCGCCGCGGAAGTTCTCCTCGCCTGAGCTGGATGAGGCGGCCATTCTGGTCGTTGCGCTCGCTCTGGTCACCGTGATCAACGTGGTCGTGGTGCACCGTTTCCTCGCGCCGCTGCAGGCATTGACGGCCCTCGCTCGCCGCGTTGACCTGGGCAAGCCCGGACAGAGGATCCCCGACGCGCGAGCGACCTCGGAGGCCGGCGAGCTTGCGGTGACGTTCAACGAGATGCTCGCGCGGCTGGAACTGGAGCGGCGTGAGGCAGCCCGCCGTATTGTCGACGCGCACGAGTCCGAACGGCTCCGAATCGCTCAGGAACTGCACGACGAAGTTGGGCAGACGTTGACCGCCGTGCTGCTGCAGCTGAGCCGGCTGCAGGAGCGCCTGCCAGCGGACCTGAGCGGGGAACTGAACGAAGCGCAGGACGCGGCGCGCGCGAGCCTCGAGGACGTGAGGCGCATCGCGACCGACCTCCGGCCCGAGGCGCTCAGGGACCTCGGACTCGCCAGCGCGCTGGCGGCGCTCAGCGATGGGTTTGGACGGCGTGCGGGCTTGCACGTTGACCGTCAGATCCAGACACCGATGCCGCAGCTCGGCAGCGAAGCGGAGCTGGTCGTGTACCGAATCGCTCAAGAGGCGTTGACGAACGTGGCGCGCCACGCTGGCTCGGGCACAGCAGAGCTGACGGTCCAGGCCGAGGCTGATCGGCTGACTCTTACCGTCCGAGACCACGGTCGCGGCCTACCGAACGAGTACGCAACGGACGGAAACGGGATGCGCGGCATGCAGGAGCGAGCAGGGCTCGTAGGTGCGAACCTCACGATTGAAGCGCCAATGGACGGGCCGGGGACCGAGCTGCGTCTCGAGCTGCCGTTGAACGGTGCGTCGTGCCACGCCTGAAGACGAGGATCCTGCTTGCCGACGACCACGCTCTGGTGAGACGTGGGCTGCGCCTGATCCTCGACGCCCAGCCAGACCTGGAAGTCGTCGCCGAAGCCAGCGATGGCGCCGAGGCCGTCAAGCTCGCGCTGAGCACCGACATCGACCTGGCGATACTCGACATCTCGATGCCTCGCATGACTGGATTGCAGGCCACAAGAGAGCTCCAGCAACGTTGCCCGGAGCTACGCGTCTTGATCCTCTCGATGCACGAGAGCGAGCAGTACCTGTACGAGGCACTCAGGTCGGGAGCGTCAGGGTATGTCGTCAAGAGGGCCGCGGACCGCGACCTCGTGGAGGCGTGCCGCGCCACCATCCGAGGCGAGCCGTTTCTGTATCCCGGCGCCGTCACCGCGCTGATCAACGACTACCTGCGGCGCGCACGCAACGGCGAGACGCCACGTGACCCGCTCACCGCGCGCGAGACCGAAGTCATCAAGCTCGTGGCTGAGAGCTACACCAACCAGCAGATCGCAGAGGCGCTGGTGATCAGCGAGAAGACAGTGGAGCGCCACCGCGCGAACATCCTCGAGAAGCTGGGCATGCGCGACCGCGTCGAGCTAACCCGCTACGCAATCCGAAACGGCCTCGTCGAGGCGTAGCCCGCCCGCACGGCGAACGTCTAGCGTGGTTTCATCGTCGGCGCCGGGAGCGCTCGGCAGGCTCACAGTCGGATGACGGCACGCAGCCCGTTCGCCGTGGCCGACAGCGTTCCATGGATGAGCTCCAGACGGGCGCTCAGGACCGCCAGCCGCTCGCGGGCGATCGAACGCGTACCACCGTCAAGGACGATCACCAGCTCGTGTCCGGCGGGCTCGCCACGAACGACGATACGGCCTGCCCCTCCGAGGGCATCGAGTGCTTCCTCGACGACTCGATAGACGATCGTCTCGGCCTCCGCGCTGAGGCCGCTGATGCCTTCGAGCGCGACGGTCACCCCTGTGAAGCCGCCATCGCGTGGCTCGGCCGCCAGTGCCTCCAGTGCGGTCTGCAGTCCCAGCTGGAGCACTGGGGGCCGGAGACTGACGGCGAGCGCGCGCAGCGTGTGCAGCGTGCTGTCGACGTTCGACCGCAGCGTGTCCAGCGCCGCGGCGGCCAGATCGGCATCGAGCTCCCGCTCGAGTGCTCGCAGGCCGAGAAGCACGCCCGCCAGCGTTTGGGCCGCCTGCTCGTGCAGCTCATCGGCGACGTGATGGCGCTCTTCCTCGTGGCTGGTGATCACCGCGCGCAGCTGGTGTCCCCGTTCAGCAAGGTCGCTGCGGGCGTCATGCAGCTCCATCCGCAGCGCAGCTCGCTCTCCCGCGTCCTGAAGCAGGCGTTGGTTCTCGGCCGCCACCGCCGCCTGGAGAGTCAGGATCCCGAGCGTCACGCGATCCTCCGGGCTGATCGTGCCGGCGCCGCCCACGGCAAGCGTCCCGTATCGAACCCCCCGTGCCTCGATCGGGACACGCTCCCAACGCCCCTCGATGACACCCGACTCGACGCTCGCGCCGTCGATCAGCTCCACGCGCGCCCCGCGGGATCCGAGCAGCGCGCGCGCATCCCGTGCAAGCGTTGCGGGAAGGTCCTTCGCACGGGTCAGGTTGGCCAGCGCCAACCCGGACTCCAGCAGCAGAGACTGGCGCCGCTGGATGTCGCGCATCCGATCGCTGAAGCGGCCAGCCACGGCGCCGACGGCGAGGTAGGACGCGCTGAACGTGAGCACTCCAACGGCTTCAAGGCCAGTGTGCGTGGTGAGCGCCGACACGGTCACCAGACCCATCGCGAACGCGGCGCAGGCCACGCCCGCGATCAATCCCAGCTCGACCGCCACGAGCAATATCGGGATCACGTACAGCAGCGCGATCGTGTCGGCGACGTTGCCGTTCGTCTGGCACAGGACGAAGACCGCCGCAAACAGGCTCGCAGCTACCCCCAGCACCACGACCCGCGCCTCGATCAACCCACGCACCGGCAGCTGGGACTCGCCGTCCGTCGCTCGTACACGCGATGCTTGGCGGGCGGCAAAGCGCCGCACCGCTTGTGGCAGGAGCTCGATTCCCAGAGATCTCATCCTGGAAGACCCTCACGAGTCGCCGAATGATCCGTGTGACCGCTCTCGTCGAACCACCCCCGGACCGGTAGATGCGAGGACGGACATCCAAACACGAAAGCATCGTGGCCGTCACGGCACATCCGGAGCGATTCCGCGGTCGGACCAGTAGTTCACCGTGCGCTCGAGCGCGAGCAGCTCCCGGGGACGCTGCTACGCCGCCCTGTCCGGTGGGCCTGACAGCGTTGAGCGGATGGTGCCGTCGAGGCTGGCCCCGATTTCCGGCTCGGTCGCGTGACCCGACGCCAGCTTGCGGCGTGGGCGGCAGCGATGGCGCTGCTCGGGTGGGCCCTGATGACCATCGGTGCGTTCGTTCGTGCGTCCGAATCCGGGCTCGGCTGCCCGGATTGGCCTGCGTGCCACGGCCAACTCGTCGCAGGTGGCCACCACGCCACGATCGAGGAGCTCCATCGCTGGGTCGCAACCGTGCTCGTCATCGGTGTGGTCGGCCTGGCGGCGATGGTGTTCCGCGGCTACCGCCACGAGCGCCGGCTGACTCGCCCAGTGGTCTGGATGCTCGCGCTGCTCGCGCTACAGGTCGTCCTGGGCGGCGTGACGGTGCTGCTTCGCAACGTCGCCTGGACGGTCGTCGCCCACTACGGCGGGGCAGCGCTGCTGGTGGGGTCGATCACGCTCGTCGCCGTACGACTCGCCTTCCCAGCCACCGAGCGCGCACCACGCGACTCGTTCTCACGACTGGTCGGATGGTTCGTCGCGCTCAGCTTCGGCCTGCTGCTGGCGGGCTCGACCCTGGCCAACGCGGGCTCCGACAGCGCATGCGGTCATGGGTACCCGCTATGCAACGGATCCCTGTTCCCGTCCTTGAATCACCTGGTCGTGATCGCCCTCATCCACCGTGTTTGGGCGGGGGCGCTGCTCGTCCTTGCCGTGTGGGTGCTGTTGCGCAGCCGCCGCGATCGGGCCGGTGTGGCGGCGATCGAGTGGGCGGCGGCGGCGGTGCTCGTCCTCTATTGCGTCCTGGCTGGTCTCGGCTTCGTCATCGTCGGCGTGAGCGACACCCACGCCACCGAGGTGCTGCACTCATCGGTCGCGTCGCTGACGTGGCTGGCGCTCGCGACGCTCTTGTGGCTGACCTGGACGCTGGCGAGTTGAGCCGCACGAATCGAAGCCCGGGCTCGGAATGGGAGGCGGAGTGCGCGCCGGCCTTCAGGCAGCCATTTTCAAGTCGCGCGAGACCAAAGTCGGCACAGAGCCAAGCGTGTACTCGAAAAAGCCAAGGACCTTCACAACCTCGTCGCAGCTCTCACAAACCAGCTTGGCCACCAGTCGGTCGGACTGAGTCTTGCCGCGCGAGAGAATCGCCGTGCAGGTGCCGTAGTGGTCGTTTGCGCACACCGCAAGAGCCTCCGTCGGCTGTGGTGTCAATTGTCGCCTCGAGCACAGATCCCGAGTAGAGGATCTGGATAGGCCCTCTGTATCGGCTACCTGGACCCGCTCCTGAAGAGACACCGGCATAACTCACCGTTCGTCGCTCGCTCGGAGCCGACTGGCGACGTCGTCATCCTGATCTGAGGTCGGCGCCGACGACCTCGTCCACCAGCTCCGCGTAATGGGCGTCGGCCTCTGCGTCGTAACCGGGAACGAGGTGGCGGCGGATGTGCAGCGCCGCTGCGGCCGCCTCTCCGTCGGCGAGCAGGCACCCTGCCTGCAGCGCGCGCACGAGCAGATCGAGCTGGCGGCGGAAATGGACCGAGCCCTCCGCGAGCGACCGCCGCAGTCGCGGCGCGAGCGCGTCGAGCGCCTCAGCCACTGCGGCCGCGTCAGCGTCCTCCGCAGGCAGGCAGCCGCGGACGCGCTCGAGCACGAGGTCCAGCGCGTCGAGCCGGACGAGGTCCCGCAGGACCTGGTCGCAGAGGACGTTGTGCGTCCCCTCCCAGCTCTCGAACACGATCGCGTCGCGGTAGAGGCGTGGCAGCGATGAGAAGTCCTCGATCGTGCCGTTGCCCGCGAGCGCCTCGATCCCCCGGCGGACACAGCGGGTGGCGGCCAGCGACGTGACGAACTTGTTCGCGTTCACGAGGATCCGGTGCCAGGCGAGGTCTGCCCTGTCGGCTGTGCCGGCGTCGATCGCCTCGACCAGCGCAGTCAGCTCGAGCGTCGACGCGAGAGCTGCCTGCTCCTCCACCTTCATCACGGCGAGGTTCTCGCGCACGAGCGGGTAGTCGGCGATCCGGTGGCCGAACGCGGTGCGCACGCGGGAGAAGCTCGCCGCCTCCAGGTAGGCGCGACGCATCAGCCCCGTCGAGCCGAGGGCGTTCAGCCAGCGCGAGGTGTTCAGGACAGCGCTGGCGGCGATGCGGAAGCCATCCTCGGGCGCGCCGATCGCGTACCCGAGCGCGTCCGTGAACTCGATCTCGCCGGTGGCGAGCGCCCGCGTGCCGAGCTTGTCCTTCAGGCGGCGCAGCCGGAACCCGTTCGCGCTCCCGTCGGGGAGGCAGCGTGGAACGAGGAAGCAGCCGATCCCGCGTGTGCCCGGGGGCGCGCCACGCGGCCGCGCGGTGACGAGAAACTGGTCCGCGTCCGCGACCGAGCAGAACCACTTCTCGCCGGAGATCCGCCAGAGCTCGCCTTCGGGCACCGCCGCGACGCGGTTGGCGCCGACGTCGGAGCCGCCCTGCACCTCCGTCAGGAACTGCGCTCCGCGCTGGCAGCGGTCGTAGTCAGGCTCGAGCAGCGGCGGCAGGAACCGCTCCTGCAGCTCCGGCGAGCCATGCCGCCGCAGGGCCCGGATCAGACCGGCTGTGCAGACGGCGGGACACGTGTGGCCGCCCTCGCCGGCGTGCGCGAGCAGGTAGAGCAGCGCCGCCTGCTCGAAGGCCGGCGCGCCGGCGACGCCGGAGGCCCAGACGGCGCGGCCGGCCTGAGCGTACTCGGGGTCGAACGTCACGCGCTGGGACTCGCGCCCGAGCGAATCCGCCGGCGCCAGCGACGGCGGGCGGAGTTCGAGCGCCCGGACGGACGGCTCGACCACCGTCGCGACGGCCTCGCCGAACGCGCGCAGCCTCGGCTCGAGCTCGCGCAGGTCGTGTTCGCCGAGCCGGACCTGCAGCGACCGCGCGAGGTGGGGGGTGGCGTCGTAGAAGTTCCCCGCCCGCGTCGCCTGCCAGCTGTCGAGCTCGACGCGTGGATCGGCGTCCATCGACTCAGCCGCTCTTGGGAACCATCTGCACGAAGTCGCCGAAGCGCTCGGGCTCCTCGAGTCTGCACGACCACACGAGGCGGTCGTTCCACACCGTCATGTCGGGGCAGCTGTCGCACATGTTCTGGCTTCCGTCCTCGTAGATGTCGGCCGGCTGGATGATCATCACCGACTGGAAGCGCAGGCGCTGCAGCAGACGCGCGGGTCTGCGTGCGCCCGCCGTCAGCCAGCGGCGCGTGATCGTACGCAGGCGGGGGTCAAGCGCGGACAGGAGCAGCATCGCTCGGCCGTGGCTCAGCGTCTTCGGCGGGGTGTACGCGAGATACCTGCCGCTCGTCAGGTGGTGGTAGGTCTGCGCGAGCTCCATCGAGCGTGGGCCGACGTAGCCGTAGATCTCTCCCTTCGCGCCGAGGCGTCCCGCCAGCAGCCACTTGAACGTGTCGGGCCGCTCGGTCCCGTTCAGGTAGGCGGCGGGAGCGAAGTCGGGGAAGCGCGTGCGGATCTCGGCCACGATGTCGGTCGATTGGAGCTCGTGCGGGGTCTGGTCGGTGGTGGCGTAGGGCACCGTGGAGAAATCGACCGGCTCTCCCCGGACGTAGTGGTCGAAGTCGTTGCCGACCATGCCCGCGCGGAAGGCGATGAACACGATCGTGTTGACGATCTCGATGTGTCGCTGTGCCCACTCGAGGACGTCGGGCACATAGCGCAGCGTGTCCTCGTAGACGGTCGCGTTGAACGAGCAGCCGATCCCTCCCGCCGCGGCGACCATCTCGGCGTAGCGCTGGCGCAGCTCGCACAGCTCGATCTCGTCCGCCTGCTTCCAGCCGGGACGGCCCTGCTTGGAGTCGATGTGAAACGTGAAGCCGGCCACGCCGGCGTCCTTGAGCTCCCCCAGCAGCTCCACGGTGAGCGCCAGGCCGTTGGTGTTGACGATCGGCTTGAGCCCGTCCTGCGCGACCATTCGGACGATCTCGACGATCTCCGGATGCACGAGCGGATCGCCGCCCGCGATCGACACGCCGTCCACGGTGCGAAAGCGCGCGAACACGTCGAGATCGTGGCGAACCTCATCGAGCGTCTTGTGTCCCCGCGGATCGTTCTCCCGGTAGCAGCCCAGGCACGACAGGTTGCACTTCTTGGTCGGCTCCAGCCAGGCGATCGCGTTGTCGGGCAGCGACCACGGCAGGCGGTAGAGCTGGCGATGATCGATGGTGACGCTCATGTCAACCCGCTTTCGTCCAGGCCGGATCGCGCAGCTTCGCTCCGCACCGCGGAGATCTCGAGCGCGAGCTTGACCTTGTTGCCGAGGAGCGCCCCGCCTGTCTCGAGTGCCTGATTCCAGGTGAGGCCGAAATCCTTGCGGTTGAGCTCCCCGCGCAGCTCGAGCTCGATGCGCTCGAGGCCGTCCGACTCGTGTGTCGTGGCGCCCAGCCGCGCGTCGAGCGCTATCTCACGCGTGATGCCGCGCATCGTCAACTCGCCCACGATATGCAACAGCCCACCGTCGCGATACTCGATCCGGGTCGAGTTGAAAGCGATCTCCGGATAATGCTCAACGTCGAAGAAATCGCGGGAGCTCCGCACGTGCTCGTCGCGCACAGGCTCGTTCGTATCGACCGAGGCGGCCTTGACCACTCCCGTCGCCCGCGGGGCGCCTGCCCCGATCTCCAGCATGCCATCGAACTCGTGGAAGCGACCGTTCACGGTCGCGAGCATCATGTGCTTCACCGCGAACGCGACGCTCGAGCGCGACGCGTCGACTGACCATTTGCCTGAGGGGATGACGCTCGCGCCGCTGGCCTGGTCGACCACAGACATCGGCATCAGGTGGCGGTGATGTAGCCGCTCATGTAGCCCGGGTGTTTCATCGCCCACCCGTTGGCGTCGCTGTCACACGGGTACTGGCAGAACCACAGGAACTTGCCGGGTTTGCTGACAACCAGGACATAGGTGTGGGTTCCGGGCATGGCCGTGATGCTGACGTTGGCCACCGGCGAGGTGATGCTGTGAGGCTGGTTGTCCGTGTTGTCGATCTCGAGCTTGAGGGGCTGGCCGACCTTCACCGCGAATTCGGTCTTGGTGAACGCGTCGTGTTTTTTGCCGTCTGGGCCGAGCTTGGATTCCGGGATTACCGACAGATCGACCACCTTGGCCGCAGCCACGCTCGCTTCCGAGATGGTCGCGGCCGCACCTGTTTGCCGCAGCGTCGCCGTCGCCGGCGCGGCGGCTTCGACTCTCTCGCCGCTCTTGACCAGCGCGAACATCGACATCATCACGGCGGCCACAATGCCCAATCCTGCGAGCCACTGCAAGACCACCTTGCCGTTCGTGTTGACCGTTTCGTCGAACTGTCGCTGGTCCCTTGCTTGGGTCTCCTCGTCCGGTACCTGGATGTGCTCGATCTTCCTCACCCGCCTCGGTTCGCTGTTGGCCTTGGCGTGCACGGTCGCGCGTGCGGGGTCCTCGGAGGGGCTCGGCGGGGGAAAAGCCATCGCTGTTGCCGGCTATGGTCATAACCTATGGGAATGGTCCATGTCTCGATCCCGCTCCCCGGGTGAGCGCTTCACCCCCGCCGCGCAGCCCTCAGCTGGACGAGCTGCGCGCCTTCTGCGCAGCCGTCGATCTCGGCGGGATCGGGCGCGCGGCGCAGCGACTGCATCTAAGCCAGCCTGCCGTCTCCAAGCGCCTGAAGGCGCTCGAGGAGCTTGTCGGCTCGTCGCTGCTGGAGCGCTCATCGCGTGGCGTGAGCATGACCGCCGACGGCGAGCGTCTATATGCACACGCGCGGCGGGTGCTTGCCGAGCTGCACGAGCTCGACGGCCTGCTCGATCAGATGCGCGCCACCGGCGAGACGGTGCACCTGGCGATCAGCCACACGGCGGCCGAGTTCGTGATGCCGAGGGCGCTTGTGCTGATGCGCCGCCACACGAGCGCTGCCGTCGAGGTCGTCATCGCCAACTCCCGCGTGGTCAAGCACATGATCGCCGACGGTAGCGCCGACATAGGCGTGGCAGCGTGCCTGGCGGAGGAGACCGTCCCCGATGCCACGCTCGTGCCACTGATGGACGATGAGATCGTGATCGCGGTCCCGCTCGGCCATCCGTGGGCGCGCCGGTCGTCGATAACGCCCGCGGAGATGATCTCGACGCCGCTCATCCTTCGAGATCCCGATGCTCACACCCGTCAGGTGATCGACGATGCGCTCGCCGCAGCCGGGCTGGGAGCGCCGCAGGCCGCGTCCGAAGTCGGCTCCACGCACGCCGCCAAGGACGAGGCGCACGAGCTCGGGATGCCCACGGTGATGTCGCGCCTGACGCTCTCGCCGGCCGACCGGCTGGAGATCGTGCCAGTCGATGGCCTGCGCTTTGAACGGCGCTTCTGCGTCCTATATCCACGAGGGCCGCTCTCATCGGCCGGTGCGCATCTCGTCGAGGCCTTCCGGCGGACGGTTGCCGACTCGGGCGCAGTGTGAGCCGACGCTCACTCGAGGGCGGCAAGCCTGCGCTCGAGCCAGCGTGGCAGCCACCATATGCGCGGTCCCGCGATGCGCATGACCGCCGGCAGCAGCACGAGCCTTACGATCGTCGCGTCGAGCAGCACTGCGATCGTCAGACCGAAGCCGAACTGGCGCAGCGGGATGACATCGGCTGCGGCGAACGCGAGGAAGACAGCCGTCATGATCGCGGCGGAGCCCCTGATCACGCCCGCCGTGTGCCGCAGGCCGTACCGGATCGCGCCATCGGAGTCGCCCTCGGCGACCCACTGCTCGCGCATGCGTGTCAGCAGGAAGACCTCGTAGTCGATCGACAGGACGAACATGATCGAGACGATGCCGGCGCCGGACGCGGCGTCGATGTAGCCGGGGCCGCCGAGCACATGCTCCTCGGTGAGCAGCTCCAACGCTCCCAGCGCGACGGCGATCGTGGCGAGGTTGAGCGCGACGGCGATCAGCGCCAGCGGCAGCGCTCGCAGGACGACGATCAGCGTGAGCACGGCGACGATCGCCAAGGCGAGCACGAGCCACGGGAAGCGGGCCGTGTTGGCGTTGGTGTAGTCGAGCAGGTACTGCGCTCCCTGGCCGATCCCGACCTCGCCGCCGGTCGCGGCGGCGAGCGCGGGCAGGCTGTCTTGCAGCCTCCTGCTGAGGGCGGCGGTCGCGGGCGCGCCGGGTGGACTGGACGCGACCACCATCACGCGCGCGGCCTGGCCGCCCTCGTCGACGTTGACCAGCTGAGCGACCTGTTCGCGCACCGGCGAGACGGTGCCGTCGAGCGCGGTGAGCACGAGGTAGCCGGAGTCGAGCGCGTTCGGCGAGTCGGTGTGCAGCAGCCGGGAGTCCTGCTGGTAGCCGTGCAGCATGCTCGCGTAGCTCTGCAGCGGGCGCTGCGTCTTGTGCAGGCCGGCTGCGAGCGCTCCGGTGCGGCTGTCCGCGGAGGAGAGCCCGCCAGCCAGCTGTGAGTTGCCGGCAGCGAGCTTGCCGAGCCCGCCGGCCAGTCGCGCATTGCCGCTCGTGAGCTTGCCGAGCCCACCGGCGAGCTGAACGTCGCCGTTTGCGAGCCTGCCAAGGCCGCCGGCGAGCCGCTTGTTGGCGTCGGTGAGCTTGCCGAGCCCGCTCGCGAGCTGGGCGTTGCCGTTGGTGAGCCTGCCGAGCCCGGTGGCGAGCCGGGTGTTGCCCTTGGTAAGTGCGTCAAGCCCGCCGGCGAGCTGGCTTGCGCCGCCGCTCAGCCCTGCCAGCCCGTCGCTGAGGGTGTGTCCGTCTGCGGCGAGACCGTGCAGGGCGGAGTCGAGCCTGAGCGCGCCTTCTTCGGATTCCCTGGTGCCGGCGGCGAGCCGGTCGGCGCCCGCGCGCAGCTGGTCCAGGCTGGCGGTCAGCTGTGAGATCTCCGCCGGCAGGTCCGCGAGCTGTTCCAGGCACTGGGTCAGCTGTTGTTGGATGCCCGCAAGCTGCGAGAGGCCGTTCTGTTCGCTCAGCTGTGTGACCGCTGCGAGGTCCTGTGCGAGCGCCGGATAGCGTGGGTCGCCGCGCGCGACGGTCATCGCGTCGAGTTCATGCGTGGCTTCGCTCAGCCGGGTGCGCAGCTGCTCGTCGGAGGCTCGCAGCGCGCCGATCCAGACGGCCCACGCGTGGAGCTGTTCGGCGAGCAGGCCGATCGGCGCCAGGATCACGTGCACGGTGTCATCGAGCGTGTCCATGCCCTGCGCCAGCTGTGCCGCGCCGGTCGTCAGCTGACCGTCGGAGCTCGCCAGGCGTTCGGCGCCGGCGGCCGCTTCGTCGAGCCCGCCTGCGAGCGCGGCCGATCCCGTCGCCGCCTGGGCGATGCCCGTCTGCAGCTGATCCGCGCCGGTGCCGACGCGGCCGGCTTCGGTTGCCAGCTGCGCTGCGCCGGCGTGCGCGCGGCCGGTTTCGGCTGCCAGTCGCGTGGCGCCGGCGTGTGCGCGAGCGGTTTCGGCTGTCAGTCGCTTGGCGCCGACGTGCGCACGAGCGGTTGCGGCTGTCAGTCGTCTGGCGCCAGCGCCCGCGCGGCCCGTTTCGCTTGCCAGGCGTTCGCTGCCGCTCTCGGCATGCCGGGTGCCCTCGCCGAGCGATCTCGCGCCGCTTGCAGCCGAGACGAGGCCGCCGCGCAGCGCCGCCACACCGTCGCTTGCGCGCCCCAACCCCGAGCGCAGGCCCTTGATGCCCTGCTGCGCGCCTTGCAGACGCTCTGGCGCGGACGCGAGCGCCGTGTGAGCTTCCGTCAGCTCGCGTTCCGCGCCCGCGACCGACGCCGGGCCGAGCACCGCCGCGACGTCTGGCTCGCGGGCGATCGCTTCCTGCCAGCGCATCAGCGCCCGCAGCCGCTGCGGGGTCGTGATCGCGCCGCTGTCGGCGCTCGTCACGATCACGAACGGCGCCGACCACCCCGGTCCGATCGTGCGTTCCACCATCCGCACCGCGATGCGCGCCGGGTTCGACGCGGGCAGCTCCGACGCGTCGGGCGGGCCCATGCGCAGCGCACCGGCCGGGGCCGCCAGCGCCAGCATCCCGATCACGATCACAGGAACCGTGATCGCGGGGTGTGCGATCAGCCGTTCCGCGAGAGCGCCCGCTCCAGTGCGACGCCCAGCGGCGGGGGAGCGGGTGAGCCGGATCGGCCAGCGGTCAAGGCGCGGGCCGAGCAGGCGCAGCAGCGCCGGCATCGCCGTCAGCGCCAGCGCGACGCTCAGAAGGCCCGAGATGACGACCCCGATCGCCACCGGGCCGAGCAGCCCCGGCGTGGCCACGCCGCTCGCCGCGAGCATCGTCAGCGCCAGCGTGCCGCCCGCCGCGGCGATCGTGCGCCCGGCGGCCCTGGACGCGATCGCGACCGCCGTCTCATGCTCGCGGCCGCCGGCCAGCTCCTGGCGCACGCGCGAGACCATCAGCAGCGCGTAGTCGACGCCCAGCGCGAGGCTCATCATCGCGGCGATCGCGACTCCCAGCGAGTTGATCGGCGTCAGGAAGCTTGCAACCCACAGCAGCCCGTGCCCGGCCATCACCGTCGCACCCCCCATCGCGAGGGGCACCGCGGCAGCCACCGGCGAGCGGAACACGATCAGCAGCACGAGGATCAGCACCGGCAGCGCGATCATCTCGGCCCGCTCGGTGTCCGTCATCGTGGCCTGCTGGAGCGCGCGTCCGATCACGGCGACGCCAGTCAGGTAGCTGCGCACCGGGCGCTGCACGCTGCGGGCGATCACCGCTTCGGTGAGCGGCACGACCGCCAACGCGCGGCTCGCGGGTCGGATGTAGTTCACGAGCACGAACGCGCTCCCGGGGTTCGGGCGCAGCGAGTGCAGCGCGACCGACCGGTCCCACGGCGAGAGCACCTGAACCTGCGCGATCCCTCGCAGCGCTGCGACCAGCCGCTGGCCCTGGCGGTCGACCTGCGCGGGAGGGCCGCGCAGCAGCACGGCGATCGGGACCGCGTTGCCGAACCTGGCGGCGAGCATCGCTTCGGCTCGAGAGGAGGGCGTGCCGGGCACCGCCAGGGACATCGGCGCGAGCCTGCCTTCCAGACCCCTGCCGAGGAACGCGAGCACGACGATCGCCACGCCCCAAGCGAACAGCGTGGACCACGATCGCCGCCTCGTTGCGCTTCCCGCTGGTCTGCTTCGCCTGGTCACGGCTACCTCCTGGGTGGTGATCGCCGACAGCCACTCCGCAAACGATGTATCTCTCTATATTTGTAGCATAGATTGATGTTACATTGATCTGTGTACCCTTGATTCCCGATATGCTTAGGTCGTGGCGAACGCGCAGGCAACGCAGCGGCTGACGATCGACCAGCTCGCACAGGCGGCGGGGCTGACCGTTCGCAATGTGCGCAGCTACCAGTCGCGAGGGCTGATCCCGCCACCGGAGGTGCAGGGCAGGGTCGGCTACTACGGCGCCGAGCACATCGCCCGCCTGGCGCTGATCCGCGAGATGCAGGCCCAGGGGTTCAACCTCGCCGCGATCGCCCATCTGCTCGAGCAGGCCTCCGGCGCGAGCGAGCAGGTGCTCGGCTTCACCCGCTCCCTGATGACCCCCTTCGAGACGGAGGCCCCCGAGATCGTCGGGCACGCCGACCTGCTGCAGCGCCTCGGCGGCGACATCGAGGCAAAGCTCATCGCCAAGGCCGAAAAGCTCGGCCTGGTGATCTCGATAGGCGAAGACAGCTTCGAAGTTCCCAGCCCAACCCTGCTGGCCGCCGGCGAGCGACTGGTCGCCCTGGGCGTCCCCTTCGACGCTGCGCTCGACACGATGGACAAGCTCAGACGCGACACCCAACGGATCGCGCAGACGTTCGTACGGATCTTCCTGGAGTACATCTGGAAACCCTTCGACGACGCCGGCCGGCCCGAGGCCGACTGGCCCCAGGTGCGAGCGGCCCTCGATCAGCTGCGGCCACTCGCCTCCGAGGCCCTCACAGCCGCCTTCCAGCCCACGATGACCAAGGCCGTCGAAGTGGCCTTCGGCAAGCAGATCGACCACGGGCGTGCGCGCAAGTCATGACCGCGCGTGCTCGGAACGGCGGCGGTAGGATGCGAAGCGCCAGGCCGACGTAGCTCAGCTGGTAGAGCACCTCCATGGTAAGGAGGGGGTCTCGGGTTCGAGTCCCGACGTCGGCTCTGCCCTGCAAACCGTTCCGCCACCCAAGATCGGCACAGCCCTCCTCGGCCGCCTCGCGCACGGCGGCCTCGAACGGCGATTCATCCAGGGGACATGCCCACCGGGCGATCATATGATTCCGGTCGCGGTGTCGGCGACCGACCCCGCTCCAATAAATCAGGGTTTTCTACTGATGACCGGCCGTCACGCGGCCCGCGTTCGCTACTAAGCTCTGCGGTATGAGCTCAGTGCCCGAGGAGCTTTGGATTCGTCGGCTGCTGGACGTCGGGCGGGCGCTGATGACGGATCTCGACCAGCGCGCGGTGCTGGACCGCGTGCTCGTCACGGCGCGTGAGCTCACCGGTGCGCGTTACGCGGCGCTCGGCATCCTCGACGATCACCGCACCGAGCTGCAGCAGTTCCTGACCTCGGGCGTGGACGAACAGGAGGCGCGTCGCACGATCGGCGATCTGCCGCGCGGCCGGGGCGTGCTCGGCACGCTGATCGAGCATCCGCGTGCCCTGCGCCTTGCCGACGTCGGCCAGCACCCGAGCAGCTATGGCTTTCCTGTAGGGCACCCTGTGATGCGCAGCTTCCTGGGCGTGCCGATCCTGATCCGGGGGCAGGCGTGGGGCAACCTGTACCTGGCGGAGAAGGACGGCGGCGAGTGCTCCGAGCAGGACGAGGAGGCCGCGGTGATCCTCGCCGACTGGGCGGCGATCGCGATCGAGAACGCGCGGCTGTATGAGGTCAGCGAGCGGCGGCGCGAGGAGCTCGAGAAGGCGTTTCGCGGTCTCGAGGCCACGCGCGACGTCGCGATCGCGATCGGCGGCGAGATCGCGCTCGAGCACGTGCTCGAGCTGATCGTCAAGCGCGGCCGCGCGCTCGTGGGCGCGAGGAGCCTCGTGATCATGCTGCGCGACGGCGACGAGCTCGTCGTGCACGCGAGCGCCGGCCACGTCACGGACAAGCGCGGCGTGCGGCTGTCGATCGCCGCGTCGACCTCCGGCCAGGTGCTCGAGCGTCGGCGCGCCGAGCGCATCACCGACGTCGCCGCGCGCCTGCGGATCGCGCCCAGCGTGTTCGGCGTCCCCGACGCGCAGACCGCCCTGCTGGTGCCGATGGTCCATCGCGGCGATGCGCTCGGTGTGCTTGCCGCGTTCGATCGCGGCCAGGACGGCAACGTGTTCGCGGAGGACGAAGAGCAGATGCTGCGCACGTTCGCCGCGAGCGCCGCCACCGCCGTGGCGCTCGCGCAGAGCGTGCAGTCAGACAGGCTGCGCACCTCGCTCGCCGCCGCCGACGCCGAGCGCCGGCGCTGGGCCCGAGAGCTGCACGACGAGACGCTGCAGAGCCTCGGCGGGTTGCGGGTGCTGCTGTCCACGGCGCTGCGCGGCGACAGTCTCGACCGTGCGCAGGCGGCGATGCGCCAGGCCGTCGAGCAGATCGAGCACGAGATCTCGAACCTCCGCGGGATCATCACCGAGCTGCGCCCTGCGGCGCTCGACGAGCTGGGGCTGCGGACCGCGATCGAAGCGCTGCTCGACCGCCATCGCGAGGACAGCGGCTTGCAGATCGATGCCGATCTCAGGCTGCCGGGGCCCTCGGCGGACGCCGAGCGCCTCGATCCGGATCTCGAGACGGCCGTCTACCGCATGGTTCAGGAGGCGCTCACGAACATCGCCAAGCACGCGCGCGCTGAGCACGTGCGCGTCGCGATCGGCGACTGCGACGGCGAGCTGCTGCTGGAGGTGCAGGACGACGGCACGGGCTTCGACCCGGCGGCGAAAGCGGACGGCTTCGGGCTGTCGGGCATGCGCGAGCGCGCGGGGCTGGCCGGCGGGACTCTGACCGTCGACTCCGGCGAGCATGGAACGTGCGTGCGGGCGTGCCTGCCGACACGCCGCAGCAGTGCCGCAGCCGCAGCTGCGCAGCGGTCGGCGTCGTAGGCTCAGGCGCCCATCAGGCCGCGGTCCATCGCGTAGCGGACCAGTTCGGCGCGAGTGCGCAGGCCGAGCTTGCGGTGTATGCGGGCACGATGGGTCTCGACGGTGCGGGGGGAGAGCTGCAGCGCTCGCGCGATCTCGACGCTGGTGTGTCCGAGCGCGATCAGACGCAGCACCTCGAGCTCGCGCGCGGTCAGCGTGTTCTCCGCGAGCACAGCGTCCAGGGAGTCCAGTCGCGCCGCCACCCGCGGACTCACGTACCGCTCGCCGCGCGCGGCCTGCCGGACCGCGTCCGCCAGCTGCTCGTCGGCCATCTCCTTGGTCACGAAGCCGAGCGCGCCGGCAGCGAGCGCGCGATGTGCGAACACCGGGCTCTCGTCCATCGTCACCACCACGATCTGCGTCTCGGGCGAGCGCTCGCGCAGCTGTCTGACGGCTTCCATGCCGGATCCGCCCGACATGCCGAGGTCCAGCACCAGCACATGTGGACGGTGCCCGTGAACGTGGCGCACGACGGACGCGAGATCGTCAGCTTCGGCGATCACCTGGACGTCTTCCTCCCCGTCGAGCACCAGCCGCAGACTGCGCCGCATCTGCACGTGGTCGTCGGCGAGCACAACGCGGATCGACTCCTCCTGATCATCGGGTGAATCGCTCGCGTCTGCGATCGCCGGAGCCAAGCGTAGATGCGGAATATCCATGCTGCCACGCTAGCCCCGAACTGGGTGCCTCGGCGTCCGGGGGAACATGCCGATCTCTTGCGGCAAAGCACCCACAGCCCCCGGCAAAGCACGCACGGCACCGGCCGAGCGTGCGTAACTACTCAGCCGACAGCAGCGTCCTGACCTGGCGCGCGATCTCGAGGTCCTCGCGTGCGCTGATCACGAGCGTGCGAGCGGGTGCTCCGTCGGCCCCGATCTCCGCGTCCGCGTGCGCGTCGTCGTTGCGCGCGTGATCGAGCGCCACGCCGAGGAAGCTCAACCCGGCGGCCGTCCGCGCGCGAATCTCCGCGGCGTGCTCGCCGACGCCGCCGGTGAACACGAGCGCGTCCAGGCCGCCGAGCGCCGCCGCCATCGCGGCGATGCCCGCGCGCAGCCGGTGCACGTACACCCCCAGTGCGAGGCGCGCGCGCCCGCCGTCCTGCGCGCCGCTGCTCGCGCGCTCGATGATCTCGCGCATGTCCGCCGTGCCCGCCAGGCCGAGCAGCCCTGAGCGGTGCTCGAGCGCGTCCGCGAGCTGCGCCGGCGAGAGCCGCTCGTGCTCGGCCAGCCACAGCAGCATCCCCGGGTCGACGCTGCCCGAACGCGTCGCCATCACCAGCCCCTCCAGCGGCGTGAAGCCCATCGTCGTGTCGAGCGAGCGGCCGTCCGCGATCGCGCACAGCGACGCGCCGCCCCCCAGGTGGCAGCTCACGATCCGACGTGCCGCAGCGTCCTCGCGCAGCAGCTGCGGCGCTCGCCGCGCGACCCACGCGTGCGACAGGCCGTGGAAGCCGTAGCGGCGCAGCGGCCAGCGCTCGCGCCACTCCCGCGGCAGCGCGTACGTCGCCGCAGCCGCCGGCAGCGTCGCGTGAAAGGCGGTGTCAAAGCACGCCACCGCGGGCACGTCCGGCAGCGCCGCCTTGACGGCGTCCAGCGCCTGCAGCGACTTGGGCTGGTGCAGCGGCGCCAGCTCGCTCAGCTCACGCATCGCCGCCTCGACCTCGTCGTCGATTCGCACCGCCTCGTGGAAGCGCTCGCCGCCGTGCACGATGCGATGCCCGACGACGTCCGCTTCGCCCAGCGGCGAGTCCAGCGCCGCGCGGATCGCCTCCGGCTCCACCCGCGCTCGCGGCGCCTCGAGCTCCTGCGCGGCCAGCGTGCGCTCGCGCGCGTCCAGCAGCGTCAGCTTGAGGCTGCTCGAGCCGGCGTTGACGACCAGCACGCGCACCGCGGCGCCTAGTCCGGCGCCGGCCAGCACCAGTCGGTGACGTCCGGCGGGTCGATGCCGTGCTCGCGCGTGTACGCGCGGTGGCGCAGGCGCTCGTCGATCATGTGCTGGCGCAGGTGCGCCGCGCGCTCGGCCAGGCCGGGGATGCGGTCGATCACGTCGATCACCAGGTGGAAGCGGTCGAGGTCGTTGAGCATCACCATGTCAAACGGCGTCGTCGTGGTGCCCTCCTCCTTGTAGCCGCGCACGTGGATGTTGTGGTGGTTGGTGCGCCGGTAGGTCAGGCGGTGGATCAGGTACGGATAGCCGTGGTAGGCAAAGATCACCGGTCGCGAGGTCGTGAACAGCGCGTCGAATTCCTCCTCCGGCAGGCCGTGCGGGTGCTCGCTGTCCGGCTCCAGGCGCATCAGGTCGACGACGTTCACGAGCCTGACCTTCAGCTCGGGCAGCTCGCGCCTGAGGATCGCCGTCGCGGCGACCGTCTCGAGCGTCGGCACGTCGCCCGCGCACGCCAGCACCACATCGGGCTCCGCGCCCTCGTCGTTGCTCGCCCAGTCCCACACGCCGATCCCGCGCGTGCAGTGCGCGATCGCGTCCTCCATGCCCAGGTAGTCGAGCGACGGCTGCTTGCCTGCGACGATCACGTTCACGTAGTCGCGGCTTCGCAGGCAGTGATCGGCGACCGACAGCAGGCAGTTCGCGTCCGGCGGCAGGTACACGCGCACGATCTCCGCCTTCTTGTTGATCACGTGGTCGATGAACCCGGGATCCTGGTGGGAGAAGCCGTTGTGGTCCTGGCGCCACACGTGTGAGGACAGCAGGTAGTTCAGCGATGCGATCGGTCTGCGCCAGGGAATGTCCCTGGTGACCTTCAGCCACTTGGCGTGCTGGTTGAACATCGAGTCGATGATGTGGATGAACGCCTCGTAGCAGTTGAACAGCCCGTGCCGGCCGGTCAGAAGATAGCCCTCCAGCCAGCCCTCGCACAGGTGCTCGGAGAGCACCTCCATCACGCGCCCGTCCGGCGCCAGGTGATCGTCGCTGGCCAGCGTCTGCGCCTCCCACACGCGGTCGGTGACCTCGAACACCGCGCCGAGGCGGTTCGAAGCCGTCTCGTCGGGCCCCATCAGCCGGAAGCTCTCGCCGTTGCGCGCGATCACCTCGCGCAGGAAGCCGCCGAGCACGCGCGTCGCCTCCGTCGTGCCCGCGCCCGGCTCCGGGACCGCGACTGCGAACTCGCGAAAGTCGGGCATCTCGAGGTCGCGCAGCAGCAGCCCGCCGTTGGCGTGCGGGTTCGCGCCCATGCGCCGCTCGCCGTCGGGCGCGAGCGCCGCGAGCTCCGCGCGCAGCGCGCCGCCCTCGTCGAACAGCTCCTCCGGTCTGTACGAGCGCAGCCACTGCTCGAGCTGGCGCAGATGCTCGGGGTTACCCTGCAGGTCCGCCAGCGGAACCTGGTGCGAGCGAAACGAGCCCTCCGCCGGCAGCCCGTCGACCATCTTCGGCCCCGTCCAGCCCTTCGGCGTGCGCAGCACGATCATCGGCCAGCGCGGTCGCTCTCGCTCGCCGCCAGCACGCGCGCGCTGCTGGATCGCCGCGATCTCCGCCGTCACCTCGTCGAGCGTCGCCGCCATCAGCTGGTGCATCTCCTGGGGGTCTGAGCCCTCGACGAAGCGCGGCGCGTAGCCATAGCCCTCCATCAGCGCGCGCAGCTCCGTGGTGGGGATGCGCGCCAGCACCGTCGGGTTGGCGATCTTGTAGCCGTTCAGATGCAGCACCGGCAGCACCGCGCCGTCGCGCACCGGGTTGAGGAACTTGTTGGAGTGCCAGCTCGTCGCCAGCGGCCCCGTCTCTGCCTCGCCGTCGCCGACCACGCAGCACACCAGCAGGTCGGGGTTGTCGAACGCAGCGCCGTACGCATGCGCCAGCGAGTAGCCGAGCTCGCCACCCTCGTGGATCGAGCCCGGCGTCTCAGGCGCCACATGACTGGGAATGCCGCCCGGAAACGAGAACTGGCGAAACAGCCTGCGCAAGCCCTCCTCATCGTGGCCGATACGCGGATATACCTCCGTGTACGTGCCCTCCAGGTACACGTTCGCCACCACCCCCGGTCCGCCGTGGCCCGGGCCCGCGATGTAGATCACGTTCAGATCGCGCGCGCGGATCACCCGGTTCAGGTGCGCGTACAAGAAGTTCAGGCCCGGGGTCGTGCCCCAATGCCCGAGCAGTCGCGCCTTGACGTGCGCGATCTGCAGCGGCTCGCGCAGCAGCGGGTTCTCCAGCAGGTAGATCTGCCCGACCGACAAGTAGTTGGCTGCCCGCCAGTACGCGTCGAGGGCGCTGAGCTCCGCGGTGGACAAAGTGGCCGGCAAGGTCGTCATCCGGTCATCATCGTTCCCCGTCGTCGATCGCGTCGTGTGGCCATCGTGTGGCCGTCCCGCGTGCGGCCGTCGTGTGACTCTGTTCTCGCGATCGTTGCGTTCCTGAATGATTCCGTTTGGAATGATTACAAGGTGTAACGATCTCGCGATTGCTGTAATGCCCGCGGGCCATCCCGGTCGCGTATGCCGGCGGGCGATCCCACGCCGGCTTTGCCACACGCGCGGTCCCGGTACGCATACGTAGAAGTCCGTAACAGCCTGGGTGGGCAATCCGGACGTCGCGACGTCGCCCTCCACCTAGCATCGCCAGTAGACGATCCAAAGGAGACGACGATGTTCAAGAACGTGCTGGTGGGAGTGGATGGCAGGCCAAATGGCCGCGATGCGGTCGCGCTCGCCGCACACTTGACGGATCCCGCTGGGAAGCTGACGCTCGTACACGTGCACGGCGGTGAGCTGCGCCCCTCGCACGCGGTCTCCCCGGCGCTGCTGAGAGAGGAGCGCAAAGCCTCCGAGGAGCTGCTCGAACGCGAACGCGCCGAGGGCGCCGCCAACGCAGAGCTCGTCAGCGTCGTTGCGGGCACGCCGGGCCGCGGCCTGCACCAGCAGGCCGAGGAGCAGCAGGCGGACCTGATCGTCGTCGGCTCGTGCAGTCACGGCACGTTCGGCCGAGCGATGCTCGGCAACGACACGCGCGCGGCGCTCAACGGCGCGCCGTGCGCGGTCGCGATCGCGGCGCGCGGGTTCGCGGAGCACCCGAGCCCGATCGCGAACGTCGGCGTGGGATACAACGGCTCTGCGGAGAGCAAGGCGGCGCTCGCCGCCGCCCGCGAGATCGCCGCCCCGACGAAAGCGACCGTGCACGCGCTGGAAGTCGTCTCGATACCGTCGGTCGCGTACGCCGGGATCATGCCGCCCGCGATCGGCGAGAGCCTCGACCTGATGATCGAAGAGGCCGCCAGCCGCATGGGCGAGCTCCCGGACGTGCAGGGGCGGGCGGTGTACGGGCTGAGCGGCGAGGAGCTGGCGGCGTTCGGTGAAGACATGGACCTGCTGGTGGTTGGCTCACGTGGATACGGCCCGCTGCGGCGCCTGGTGCTCGGCAGCACGTCCGACCACCTCGAGCGCCACGCGCGCTGCTCGCTGCTCGTGCTGCCGCGCGCCGTCGGCGGGGCCGACGGCGACGTCGAGCCGCACGCCGACGCCCCGGCGGTCGCCGCGTGAGCCCTCGCCGCACGGGCCAAAGATGGGCTGATCAGTAGTTTCCCGCATGTCATTCCGCTGCGCCAGCCGATAACTTCTTGGCAATGTCCGACGAGAACGCAGCGCCAGCCGCCGGCGCCGCCGGTCAGCCGTTGCCCGGGGAGCCGATTCGCCTGGTTCTCGCCGACGATCACGCCGTCGTGCGCAGCGGCCTGCGCATGCTGCTCGACAGCGAGCCCGACTTCGAGGTGGTGGCGGAGGCCAGCGACGTGGAGGGCGCGAAGCGCTATGTGCGCGGACACCATCCGCGCGTGCTCGTGCTCGACCTCAACATGCCGGGCGGCTCGAGCCTCGAGGCGATCCCGGTGATCCGCAAGGAGTCCCCGGACACGCAGATAGTCGTGCTGACGATGCAGCAGGAGCCGGCGTTCGCGCGTGAGGCGCTCGGCGCCGGCGCGCTCGGCTATGTGCTCAAGGAGGCCGCCGACGACGAGCTCGTGGAAGCGGTGCGCCGCGCGGCAGTCGGCGAGAGCTACCTCAACCCGAGGCTCGGCGCGCGCATCGCCTCCGAGCCGCCGCCCGGCCCGCCCGACGACCTGTCGGAGCGCGAGGTGGACGTGCTGCGGCTGATCGCGCTGGGGCACACCAACGCCGAGATCGCCGAGCAGCTGTACCTGTCGGTGCGCACTGTCGAGACCCACCGCTCGCACATCCAGCAGAAGCTCAGGCTGTCAACGCGCGCGGAGCTCGTCGGCTACGCGCTGGACCGCGGACTCATCAGCACCAGCACCGAGCCCAGCAGCTGACCCGGCCCAGCGGCCTAACGAGCCCGGCAGCTGAGTCAGGCGATGCCCTCGAGCAGCTCCGCCGGCGAGCTCAGCTCGAGCCCGCGCGCGAGGATCACGATCGTCTCCAGCCGCGGCGAGCGCTTGCAGCGCTCCAGCAGGCTGATCTCCGTGCGATGCAGGTTGCACAGGTCTGCCAGCGCCTCCTGTGAGAGGCCAGCCCGGTCGCGATGACGCCGCAGGTTCGCGGCAAATTGCTTACGGACAGTTTCCACGGTTCCAACTCTCGCGCTACGCAGACGAAAGTTCCACAGACAGCTGTATTAGATAGCTGGCTACTGAGTGCGGCTTGCTCCAAGTTAGAAACAGCAACCTACCATGATGACAAGCGTCAGCGGAGAGTCGGCCCGCCCGCGAGCGGCCGGCGCTACGCTGTCGCCGTGCAGATCCGCGTCACCGGCGAGCAGGTCGAAGTGCGGCTCGCGTGGTGGCAGAAGCTGCTCGGGCTGCTGCGCAACATCCGCGTCGCGCGCGCCGACGTCAGCGACGTGCACGTCGTGCAAGACCCCGTGCGCGAGGCGATGCGCTCCGGCATCAAAGTCGGCCTGCGCGTGCCGTGGCTCTGTTACATCGCGCGCACGATCCGCCTCGACGAAGCGTTCGTCGTGCGTCGCGGCGTTCCCGGCCTGTCGTTCGCCGTCGACAACGCCACGCCGCTGCACCGCGTGCTCGTCAGCACGCGCCAAGCCGAGGAGCTCGCGCGGGAGCTCAGCGCTTAGGGTGCGTTTTCGGCGCTGCGCAGCCCGAGCAGCATCCATATTCCAAACAGCACGATCGACCCGAGCGCGCACGCGAACGCCAACGCCGTGTGGTTGTGCACGCCCGAGATCAGCCCGCGGCCGGCATCCAGGAACGCGGTCGCGGGGTTGATGCTCGCGATCGTGTGGATCCAGCCTTTGAGCAGGTTCAGCGGCACGTACACCGGCGCCAGGAACAGCAGCAGGAACACCGGCGTCTGCATCAGCGGGCCCGCCTGGATCGAGCGGAAGCGGAACGCCACGCCCGCCGCCCAGCCGTAGCCGACGAGCGTCAGCAGCAGCGCCAGTCCGTACAGGCCGAAGATGTCCACGCCGTCGCCCGTGATCCGCATGCCCGCCGCCAGCGCCACCACGCTCACCACCGTCAGCGTGATCACCGCCCGCGTCAGCGCCACCAGCGCGTAGCCCAGCGCGATCCCGCGGCGATCCTCCGCCGCCAGCATCAGCCGCCGCGCGAAGCCGCTTTCGAAGTCAAACGCCAGCGTAAAGCCCGTGAACAAGCCGCCGAACATCGCCGACTGGCACAGCACGAACACGAACTGAAATGCCGTGTAGCCCGCCGGGAAGCTGAAGCCGCGCAGCGTGCCCACCGCCGACAGGCCGCCCGCGAAGCTCGCCAGGAACACCAGCGGGAACACCAGCGACGGCACGAACAGGTCCGGCCTGCGCACGTACGTGTGCAGGCTGCGCCACGCGATCGTGCGCGCCACCCGCCACAGGCCGCCGCCGGTCGGCGCAGCACCGGGTGTGGGGGCGCCGCCGGGGCGGGTGCCCGGCACGGGGCCTGGGGTCGCCGGGGTCGCGCTCATGTCCTTTGCAGCCTCGTGCGCAACGCGCCGGCCACCGCCAGCAGCGCGAGCAGCGTCAGGCCGATCGCCACCGCGAAGCCGCGCCACAGCGCAGTGCCGTCCCAGCCGTATATGTACAAGCTGCGAAAGCTCTCGATCAGGTACGAGATCGGGTTGACATTTGCGACCGTGTGAAACCAGCCGGTCTTGAGCAGGTTGCGCGGCAGGCTGCTCGAGGACAGGAAGATGAACACGAAGAACAGCGGGAACAGGCCCTGCACCGCCTCGCCCGAGCCCGTGCGCAGGGCGGCCGCGCAGCCGAGCGCGCCGAAGCCCACCGCCGTCAGCGAGCCCAGCGCCAGGATCACCGGCACGCCGCCCGCGCCGGCGTCCAGGTGGGCGCCCGCGACCGCGCCCATCAGCATGTACACCGCCGACTGCAGCACGCCCAGCGCCGCCACGCCCACCAGCAGGCCCGCAATCAGCGACACCCGCCGCAGCGGCGTCAGCGCCAGGCGGTTGAAGAAGCCGCTCTCGATGTCCTCCGCCAGGTTCGTGCCCGTGTTGATCAGCGAGAACATGCCGCCCTGGATGAATGCCACAGCGATCGCAAACGAGATGTACGAGTGCGTCGGGAAGCCCGGCAGGTTCGTCACCGCCTTCAGTCCGCTGGCATTCACCGCCAGCAAGATCAAGGGAAAGAACACGATCGGAAACAGCTGAAACGGCTGGCGCAGCGTCTTCAGCATCGAGCGCCGCGCCAGCACGCTGATCTGTGTGACGTGCTCGCTCATGCGCCCGCCGACACCGGATCCTGCTGCTCGTCCTTCGTGTCCTCGCCGTCGCCCGCGCCCTCCAGCGAGCGCCCCGTCTTCGCCAGGAACACGTCGTCGAGCGTCGGCGTGTGCAGGCGCAGGTCCGCGATTCCCAGCCCCTCCGCGTCGAGCGTGCGCACGATCTCCGCCACGTCGCTGACGCCCTCCGGCAGGCGCACCGCGACGCCGTTGCTTGACGCCGCCGCCTGCTCGCCGAAGCGGTGCAGGACCGCGGTCAGGCGCTCGCGATCGCCGGGGTCCTGCGGGATCACCTCCACGCTCGGGCGCCCGATCGACGCCTTCAGCTCCGCCGGCGTGCCCTCCGCGACGATGCTGCCGCGGTCGATGATGCCCACGCGGTCGGCCAGCACGTCCGCCTCCTCCAGATACTGCGTCGTCAGGAACACCGTCACGCCCTCGTTCGCCAGCCGCCGCACCTCGTCCCACAGCGCCGCGCGGCTCTGCGGATCGAGCCCCGTCGTCGGCTCGTCCAGGAACAGCAGCCGCGGGCCGTGCACCAGCGCCAGGCCCAGGTCCAAGCGGCGCTTCATGCCGCCCGAGTAGCCGCCCACCTTGCGGTCCGCCGCGTCCGTCAGGCCGACCCGCTCGAGCAGCTCGCTGCCGCGCCGTTCGCCCTCGGCCCTGCCCAGCCCGTGCAGCGCGCTCTGCAGGCGCATGTGCTCGCGGCCCGTCAGGAACGGGTCCAGCGCCGACTCCTGCAGCGACGCGCCGATCGCCCTGCGCACCTGCGCGCCCTGATGCACCACGTCCAGCCCCGCTACGCGCGCGCTGCCCGCCGTCGGCGGCAGCAGCGTCGTCAGCACCAGCACCGTCGTCGACTTGCCCGCGCCGTTCGGGCCCAGGAAGCCGTAGATCTCGCCCGGCGCCACGCGCAGGTCGATGCCGTCCACCGCGCGCACGCCGCCCTTGAAGTCGCGCACCAGCCCGTCGACCTCGATGCCGTTGTCGCCCATGCCCGCAGCAGGGCCGGCACCGGCGTGGGTCCTGGCGCCGTCGGGCGACGGCGTGCCCGTCGGGGAGCTCACAGCACGCCTTCGCTCGCGGGCTTGCGGGCGGCCGGGCGGGGCGCGGGGGAGGGCTCGACGCACAGCAGCCGCGCGGGCATCTTCGGCAGCCACCAATTCCAGCCGGTGATGCGTGCCATTTCGTCAGCGTCCTTTCCTCGTCGGCAGGCGCAGAGAGGGCCTGCGATTGATACGAGCCTGCGATGGATATGAGCTCTATGTGTACGGCTCTTGAGACCGGCGGGCGGCGCGAAAGTCATCGCCGCGGCGTTTGTTCGGGACTTGCTCGGACTTGCTCGGACTTGCTCGGACCTGCTCGGACTTTGTTCGCTACAACGAGATCATTACACTTTGTAATGATTCCGAACGGAATGATTCATACCATAAATCATTACACTTGGATATGATCTTCTTGTGAGGGACGAAGAGCGGGACGCCGGCGTCGAGGAGCAATGGCCAAACGGCGTTGCGCAGGTGTTCGCGCCGTTCCGCGCGGTCGGCTTCAGCGTGTCCTCGATCGGCTACGCGGTGGCCAGGCGCTTTCGCGAGACGCTCGCGCCGCTGCAGCTCGAGCCGCGTGAGTTCGCGCTGCTGCGCGCGATGGGCGCCGCGGAGGGCATGTCCCAGCAGGCGGCCGCCGAGCGGCTGCAGATCCCGCCGAGTCGGATGGTCGCGTTCGTGGACGAGCTCGAGCAGCGTGGGCTGATCGAGCGAGGGCACGACCCGCTCGACCGGCGCAAGCGCACGCTGCACCTGACGCCCACCGGACGCGAGCTGCTCGAGCGCGCGCTGGTGCTCGCCTCCGAGCTCGAGCGCGTTCTGTGCGCGCCACTCAACCGCGCCGAGCGCGAGCTGCTGCTGGACCTGCTCCAGCGGGTGGGCATGCAGCTTGGACTGCCGGCCGGCACGCACGCCGCGCTCGCCCACGCCGCGCACACGCCCCACGCGGGCCTCGCCGACGACTAGCGGAAAAGTACTGACATCCTTCAAGCAGCCGGCCCGGCGGGCCGAAGCAGCGATGATGGGACTACTCGACGGGACGACGCCAATCGAGCGCGACGATCACGTGCTGCGCGCGCGCAGGACGGCGGCGATCACGCGCCTGGTGATGGCGCTCACGGGCGGCGCGCTGATCGTCTCCCGGCCCAGCCTGCTGCCGCACCCGGCGCTCGGCGGGATCGGCTTCGCGCTGATCGCGATCACGTCGATCGTCCAGCTTGCGGGTCCGCAGCTCTCGTGGCTGCGCGTCGAGGAGTCGCTGGCGGCGCTCGCCGGCGTGCTGATCGTCGGGTTCGGCAGCGAGCACGTCGGCATCCTCAACATGCTGTGGCTGGTGGCGATCGCCAGCGGCGTGCTTGCCCGCGGCGGGCGCGTGCACTGGCTGGGGCGCTACATCGTGCTCGCGGCGCTTGCGCTGCCGGCCGCCAGGTACGGGTCGGTGTCCGCCGAATACGCGGCGATGTGCGCGGCCACACTCGGACTGCTGCTGACCAGCGGCAGGCTCACGCAGGAGCTCAATCACCTGCTGATGAAGGCGCGACTGCAAGCCGAGAGCGCGGAGACGCTGCTGATGGCCGGCGACATCGCCGCGCGCATGGCCGAGCGGGCGCAGACGGGCGAGCCCGCCCAGACGGACGACAGCGCGGCCGAGGCCTTGAGCGCGCGCGGCGCGATCGAACGACTGATCGCCGGCGAGGGACTGTCGATGGTGGTCCAGCCGATCGTCGAGATCCGCAGCGGCGAGGTGCACGCGTACGAGGCACTGGCGCGCTTTGGCCAGCCGCGCGTGGACGGCAGCCCGCTGCATTGGTTCGCGCTGGCGCAGGAGCTGGGGCAGCGCGCGGCGCTCGAGCGGGCGTGCCTGCGCGGCGCGCTGGACCTGTTCGCCCGCCGCCCGTCCGGCACGAGCCTGTCGGTCAATCTGTCCGCGCCGGTGCTGCTCGAGGCGTCCACGATGGCGATGCTCGAAGCGGCGGGCAAGACACCTGCTGGTGATCTCAGCGGCCTGATCATCGAGATCACCGAGGAGACGCTCGTGCACAGCGACACGCAGCTGCTGAGCGCGATCGAGCCGCTGCGCGCCCGCGGCGTGCGGCTGGCGGTGGACGACATGGGCGCCGGCTACTCGGGTCTGCGCCAGATCACGACCGTTCGCCCCAGTTATCTGAAGCTCGATCGCTCGCTCGTCAGCGGCATCGACGCCGACGACGAGCGAGCGGCGCTGGTCGGCGCGCTGGCCGGCTATTCCAGGCAGGTCGGCAGCCTGCTGGTCGCCGAGGGCGTCGAGAACGAGGCCGAGCTGCGCGCTATCCAGCGACTCGGCGTGCCGCTCGTGCAGGGCTTCCACCTCAGCCGCCCGGGGCCGCCGTGGCCCGAGGTGAGCGGCGCGGGCCGTGTCAAGGCGAGTCCCACACCGGTGCTGGCGGCGCCCGCGGCGGCCGCCGAAGCGGGTGCGCGCGGAGTGCTGCAGCCCGTGGCGTGAGCCAGAGCGGCCCTCAGGCGGCTGGCTTGCGGTAGACGCCGACGACCGCCGCACCGCCGAGGCCGATGTTGTGCTGCAGCCCAACCTTCGCGCCGTCGACCTGCCGCGCACCGGCGGTACCGCGCAGCTGCCAGACCAGCTCCGAGCACTGCGCAAGGCCCGTCGCTCCCAGTGGATGGCCCTTGGAGATCAGCCCGCCCGAGGGATTGACCACCGGGCCCTCGCCGCCGTATGTCGTTGCGCCGGCGTCGACGAGCGCGTGGCCTTCGCCCTCCTCGGCAAGGCCGAGCGCCTCATAGGTGATCAGCTCGTTCGCGCTGAAGCAGTCGTGCAGCTCAATCACGTCAACCTCCTCGATCCCGGTCTGCGCTTCCTCCAGAGCGCGTGCCGCTGCGGCTCTGCTCATGTCGGCGCCGACGATCACGATCGAGGACTTCGACTCGAATGTGCTGGACATGTCGGTCACGAGCGCCTGGCCGGCGATCTCGACGGCCGTCTCCCACAGTCCGTGCTTCTCGACGAAGCGCTCGCTGGCCACGATCGCCGCCGCGCTGCCGTCAGAGGTTGGCGAGCACTGCAGTCTGGTCAGCGGCGCGTAGATCTCCTTGGCGTCCGTGATCTCCTGCAGTGAGTACTCGGTCTGGAACTGCGCGTACGGGTTGTTCACGGAATGCTTGTGGTTCTTCCAGCCGATCCAGGCGTAGTGCTCGGGCCTCGAGCCGTAGCGCTCCATGTGTTCGCGCCCTGCCATGCCGAACATCTGCGGGGCGAGCGGCGCCTGCTCCCACTCGCGCAGCTCTCCGAGGGCTGCGGCGTGCCGGTCCAGCGGGTTGGTGCGATCGGTGAACTTTGCGCCGAGCGAGCCCATCTCCATCTTCTCGAAGCCCAGCGCCATCACGCAATCTGCCAGGCCTCCCTTCACCGCCTGGCGAGCGAGGTACAGCGCGCTGGATCCGGTCGAGCAGTTGTTGTTGACGTTGATGACCGGTATGCCTGTCAGACCCAGCCCGTAGAGCGCGCGCTGGCCGGCGGTCGAGTCGCCGTAGCAGTACGCGGCGAACGCCTGCTCGACCTCCCCATAGGAGATTCCGGCGTCCGCCAGTGCCATCTCGCCGGCCTCACGGGCCCAGTCCGGGTAGTCCCCCTCCTTGGTTCCCGGCTTGTCGAACTTCGTCATACCGACGCCAACGATGAAGGTGCGACCGCCGATAGCCACAGCGGCAGTCTACGCCAGCGCCTGCCCGTGGGGCACTTGCCTGGCGCCCCCCGGCTCGGGCCTGCCGTCGGCGCCCATCCCGGGCCAGGGCGGGTCGGGCTCGCCGGTGAACCAGTACTCGCCCTCGCGCAGCCCTGCCAGCAGCTGCTCGGTCCATGCGGCCTCGCCGTCCAGGCGGGCCTGGGTAAGTCGCATGTGCTCGGCCACGTGGGCGGGCTTGTCGGGGTCGCGCCTGATGTCCGCGACGGCGAACTCGGTCGCATGCCGGCTGGCCTCGATCTGGGCGAGGCGGTGTTCGAAGGCGGCGATGACCTCGCTGCGGCTGAGCGTCCAGGCAAAGCTCCACGCCGCGAGCAGGTTGTCGGGGGCGTGCGGCTCGACCTTCCAGAGCGCCGCGCGCAGCAGCACCACGAACTCCGTCTCGCCATCGGGGGTGAGGCGGTAGGTGGTGCGCTCGGGCCGGCGCCCCTGCGTCTCGGTCTGGACCTCTTCGAGGAAGCCGTCGCGGGTGAGGGTGCGCAGGGCGTTGTAGACGGAGCCGGGGTTGAGGTGGGCCCACTCGTCGGCCCGCCAGCTCAGCAGCTCTCGCCGCACGAAGTAGCCGTGGACCGGTTGGAAGATGCGCACTGCGCCCAGAACGAGCAGCCGTGTCGATGACATGGCGCCAGTCTAGTTGACAAGACTGACTATTCATGCTTGACTAAGCAGTCGCATGGTCAAACTTGACGATATAGTGATCGAGACTGAGGATCTGCGCAAGAGCTTCAAGGGCCACGGCGAGCCCGTGCACGCGGTCGGGGGCGTGACCATGAGCGTGCGCAGGGGCGAGGTGTTCGGCTTCCTCGGCCCGAACGGGGCCGGCAAGACGACCACGCTGAGGATGCTGACGACGCTGCTGCCGATCGACGAGGGCCGGGCTACGGTGGCGGGCTGCGACGTGCGCACGACCCCCGGCCGGGTGCGGCGCAGGATCGGCTACGTCAGCCAGCTGGGTGGGGCCGACGACCTGGCGAGCGGGCGGGAGAACCTGATCCTCCAGGGCCGTCTGTACGGCCTCAGCCCGGCGGAGGTGAGCAGGCGGGCGGCGGAGCTGATCGAGCTCCTCGACCTCGGCGAGTTCGCGGACCGCCGCGTGAAAACCTACTCGGGAGGCCAGCGCCGCCGCCTGGATGTGGCGCTCGGCATCGTGCACGAGCCGGAGGTGCTGTTCCTGGACGAGCCGACGACCGGCCTGGACCCGCAGAATCGGGCCAACCTCTGGAGCCATCTCGGGAAGCTCAGCGAACGGGGCACGACGATCTTCCTGACGACGCACTACCTGGAGGAGGCCGACGCCCTGTGCGACCGGCTGACGATCATCGACCACGGCAGGATCGTGATCGAGGGCTCCCCCCAGGAGCTCAAGCGCCAGGTGGCGGGCGACACTGTCCTGCTGGGCCTGCGCGGCGAGGCGCCCGGACCGGAGCTGCTGGCGGAGCTGGGCGAGCAGCCCTACGTGCGGGAGCTGAGCGCGGAGGGCGACGGTGCGGTGCGCCTGTACGTCGACGAGGGCGGCGCCGCGATCCCCGAGCTGCTGCACCTGCTAGAGCGGCGGGGCGTGGGCGTGCAGACTCTGAGTCTCTCGGAGCCGACGCTGGACGACGTGTTCCTGCGCCAGACGGGACGCAAGCTGCGCGATGCCGGGGCGGTGACGGAGCAGGAGGCATGAGGCTGGCGCTCGACATCAGGCTGCTGTACCGCCGCTATGCCCTGCAACTGCTCCGCAACCCCGTGTGGCTGTTCGTGGGCTTCTCCACGCCGCTGCTGTACCTGGCCCTGTTCACTCCCCTGCTCAAACACCTGACGGGCGCCTCGCTGGCCAGCGGCGGGCGCGTGCTGGACGGCTTCCTGCCCGGCATCCTCGCGCTGCTGGCTTTCGCCACCGGCACGGGCTCGGGGTTCACGACGATCTTCGAGCTGCAGGCGGGGGTGGTCGAGCGGCTGCGGGTCACGCCGGCCAGCCGCCTGGCGATCTTGATGGGACCGATCCTGGCCTCGATGACGATGATGTTCGTCTTCGACGCCGTGATGGTGGCGGTAGGGGTGGCCTTCGGCTTCGACATCCACTGGGCCGGCCTGGCCGTGCTGACCGTGCTGCTGGGCGTGTTCATGATCACGATGGCCGCCTTCTCGATCGCCACGGCGCTCGTGACGAAAGAGATCAGCGGCTTCGCGGCGATCATGAACGGGATCAACCTGCCCGTGCTGCTGCTGGCGGGCGTGCTGCTGCCGATTTCCCTGGGTCCCGCCTGGCTGAGGGTGCTGGCCCACTTCAACCCTCTCTACTATCTGGTGGAGGCGGCCCGCGTACTGGCCTCCGGCAGCTTCGCGGGCGAACACGTCTGGCAGGCCTTCGCCGTGTTGGTGCCGCTGTGCGCGCTGGTGCTCGCGTGGGCGACACGGGTGTTCCGCGACGCTGTGGCGTGATGGCGGGGGAAGGATTCGAACCTTCGAAGGCAGAGCCATGTGGTTTACAGCCACACCCCTTTGACCGCTCGGGAACCCCGCCGGGGGCGGCCGTGAAGTTTAGGGAAGCCGGATCGCGGTCGCCGGCCGCGACCCTCCACGAACCGGAGTCCGTATAACCATGGTGCTACGGACTCCGACTGAGAGCATGCTCGAGCCGGCCTCTACGACGCCTCGCGCAACTGCTGCGCGTCGGGCAGCGTCTGCAGCTTTTTCAGCGTGCGGTTCTCGATCTGGCGGACGCGCTCGCGCGTGATGTTGAACGCGCGACCGACCTCCTCGAGCGTGCGCGAGCGCCCGCCGACGATGCCGTAGCGCATCTCGATGACCTCGCGCTCACGCCGCGGCAGCGATGCGAGCACGCGTGAGACGTTCTCGCGGCGCAGCGCCTCGGAGGCGATCTCGAAGGGCGATTCGGCGGAGACGTCCTCGACGAAATCGGCGAGCGCCGAGTCATCCTCCTCGCCGACTGGCTTCTCCAGCGAGATCGGCTGCTGGGTGATGCGCATGATGTCGCGCACCTCGCGCACGGTGCAGTCGAGCTCGGCGGCTAGCTCCGCGGGCGCGGGCTCGCGCCCGAGCTGCTGGATCAGCCGCCGTTCGGCGTGAATGAGCTTGTTGAGGCGCTCGACCATGTGCACTGGGATGCGGATCGTGCGGCCCTTGTCGGCGAGCGAGCGCGTGACCGCCTGGCGGATCCACCACGTGGCGTACGTGGAGAACTTGTAGCCGCGGCGGTAGTCGAACTTCTCGACCGCGCGGATCAACCCGAGCGAGCCCTCCTGGATCAGATCCAGAAGCGTCAGCCCGCGGCCCACGTAGCCCTTGGCGATCGACACGACGAGACGCAGGTTGGCCTCGACCATGTGCTGCTTGGCGGCGATGTCGCCGCGTTCGATGCGCTTGGCCAGCGCGACCTCCTCTTCGGCGCTCAGCAGCGGCACGCGCCCGATCGAGCGCAGGTACAGCCGCAGCGAGTCCAGGCTCGGCTCGACCGTGAGGTCGATGTCGGGGCGCTTGAGCTCGTCGAGGCGGACATTCACGTCGCTGCCGTGTTCCTCGTTGCTGTCGTGCTCGGCGACGCTCGCGAGCGCGTGCGCCGTCGGACGCTCCACCAGCGGATCCTCGCGGGTGCTCGCTGCCGACCCGTGCGCATGCAGCTCGGTCGTCGACTCGCCCGCCGGGAGCACCTCGACGCCGTGCTCCTCCAGATAGCTCAACAGGTCGTGCGTCTGCTGGGCGGAGAGCTCGGCCTCCTCCAGCGCAGCTGCCAACGTGTCCGCCGCCACGAAGCCCCGTTCCTGGGACTCGGCGACGATTCTGTGCAGCTCCTCCAACTCCACCACGGCTGTGTCCGTGGCAGACAGTAGCCCCTCAAGCTTCTCGCTCAACTGGCCTCCCAACGACGATCCGGCTCCCCGTCGCAGCGGCTGATCCGCTCCGACCTCCCCAGCCCTACGCTAAGCCTCCTGTGCGTTGCGTTTGCTCGACGAGTTTTGTTGCGTGGCGATTGATACCAGAATCGACGCTTGGGTGGTCCGCTACTCGCTGGTTCAGCGTAGCCGGGCTTTGGGCGCGCTAGGCTTGGCCCCGGTGCCGACCACACGGCCGACCTCCACGCTGTCTCCCACCATGGGTTCCGGCGACGACGTCCAGGCGCGCGAGCCGGGCATTGCGGTGGGGCTGTCACGCGTGGGCGTCACCGGCGTGGAGAAGGTGGTGCGCATCCACGACGAGCTGTTCCTGGCGCGGCTGGACTGCTTCGTGGATCTCAGCCACGATCAGAAGGGCGCGCACATGTCGCGCTTCGACGAGGTCGTCAACGAGGCGATCGGCGAGGTCGTGCTCAGCGGATCCACGTTCCGTGCTGAGACGCTCGCGCGGCACATCGCCGAGCTGGTGCGCGAGCGCCAGGGCGCAGAGCGCGCGGAGGTGACGATCGCGGCGCGCTATCCGGAGCACAAGCCGGCGCCGGTGTCGGGCATCCAGACGCAGGAGATCTACACGCTGCATGGGCGCGCGGTCGCGTTCGAGCACGGCACGCGCGGCACCGTCGGCGTGTCCGCGACCGGCATGACGGCGTGTCCGTGCGCGCAGGAGCTGGTGGCGGCGCGGGCGCGCGAGCGGCTGCTCGCGCAGGACTTCTCCGCCGAGCAGATCGATCGGATCCTCGAGAGCGTGCCCGTGGCCACGCACAATCAGCGCGGGCTGGCGACGCTGCAGATCGGCTGTACGGAGGAGTGCGCGGAGGAGATCGACGCGGCGACGCTGCTGGCGATCGCCGAGGCGAGCATGTCCTCGGAGATCTACGAGCTGATGAAGCGCTCGGACGAGGTCGAGGTTGTCGAAAAGGCGCATCGCCGGCCGCGTTTCGTGGAGGACTGCGTGCGCGAGATGATCGGCGGGGTGGTGCGCACGTTCACGCAGCTGGACGGCGGGAGCTTCGTGTCGGCGCGCCAGGAGAACCTGGAGACGATCCATCAGCACAACGTTGTGGCCGAACGCCATGGCCTGCTGGGCGACCTGCGCGGGGAGGTCGACTCCGGCGCGCACAGCGCCCACCACACGTCGCTCGAGGAGTGGCTCGCGTCGGGGGCGCGCGGGTAGGCGTCAGTCGACGGCGTCAACCGTCGGCGGGAGCCTGGACCTGCTGAATGCGCCGGCGCAGGCCGAAGAAGTAGTCGAGTCCCGACAGCACGGTGACGACGACGGTGACGTACAGCAGCGCGGTCACCCACACGGGCTGGCCGTGCACGGCGATGACGGCGAGGATTGCTGCGATCTGCAGGCATGTCTTGACCTTGCCGAACATGCTCGCCGCCATCACCACGCCGGCCTGCGTGGCGCCGAGTCGCAGCACGGTGACGGCGAGCTCGCGCGTGATGATCACCATCGCCACCCACGCGGCCAGGCGATGCAGCGATACGAGCGAGATCAGCGCGGCGATGATCAGCAGCTTGTCGGCGAGCGGATCCATGAGCTTGCCGAACGTGGTGACCTCCGCGCGCGCTCGCGCCAGGTAGCCGTCGATGAAGTCGGTCAGCGAGGCGAGCGCGAACACGACAGCCGCGAGCACGTCGCCGCCGGGTGTGTTGCCCAGCAGCGCAACCACGAGCGCGGGCACGAGCATGATCCGCAGCACCGTCAGCAGATTGGGGAGGTTCAGGGGGAACACTCTGATTGCCATTATGTCGGCATCGATCTTTGTCAGGGAACCAACCACCGGACAGGAGTCACACGATGAAGACCCGCACTCTCGGACCGGACGGTCCCGAGGTCTCCGCAATCGGCCTCGGCTGCATGGGCATGTCGGCGTTCTACGGCGCGGCTGACGAAGGCGAGGCGCTGGCGACGATCCACCGCGCGCTGGAGCTCGGCTGCAACTTCCTGGACACGTCGGACATGTACGGGCCGCACACGAACGAGCGGCTCGTCGGCCGTGCGATCAAAGGGCGCCGCGACGAGGTGTTCCTGGCGACGAAGTTCGGCATCAGGCTCGAGGCTGGGGCGGACGGGACGCCGGTGCGCTCGATCGACGGCAGCCCCGACTATGTGCGCAGCGCGTGCGAGGGCTCCCTGCAGCGCCTCGGCGTGGAGCACATCGACCTGTACTACCAGCACCGCGTGGACCCGAACACGCCGATCGAGGACACTGTGGGCGCGATGGCGGAGCTCGTGGCCGCCGGCAAGGTCCGCCATCTTGGACTATCGGAGGCGAGCGCGCAGACGATCCGCCGGGCGCATGAGGTGCACCCGATCACGGCTGTGCAGAGCGAGTACTCGCTGTGGACTCGCGACGTCGAGGAGCAGATCCTGCCGACGCTCCAGGAGCTGGGGATCGCGCTGGTCGCGTACTCGCCGCTGGGGCGCGGCTTCCTGTCGGGGCGCTTCAGCTCGCCGGAGGAGCTCGACGAGGGCGACTTCCGCCGCTACGGCCCGCGCTTCACGGGCGAGAACCTGCTGGAGAACCGCAAGCTGGCGCAGCGCGTGCGCGAGCTGGCCTCAGAGAAAGGGCTGACGCCGGGGCAGCTGGCGCTCGCGTGGGTGCTGCACCGCGGCGAGCACGTCGTCCCGATCCCGGGCACCAAGCGCGTGTCCTACCTGGAAGAGAACCTCGTCGCGGCGGATGTCGCGCTGAGCGAGGAAGAGGTGCAGCGCATCGCCGAGGCGGTCCCGACCGCGACCGGCGAGCGCTACGACGAGCAGGGGATGCGGTCGGTCAACATCTGACCCCGGCTACGGCGTGCCGGCGCTTTTCGTCGCGCGGCGCCTGCGGGCGGATGCGTTCGCTTGTGAGCCGTGCTGCCGATGAACGCGGTTGACCTGGGCGGTCGCCCTCCTGAGGAGATTGGGAAGGGCGACGTTCGCCTGCGCTTGGGTGATCTTGCCGGCGGTGACCGCCTTCGTGAGCGTGGCCTTCCTCGCGGCGACGAGCGCTTCGATGAGCCCCGCTTCGGACTTGCCGCTGGTTGCGTCGGCGACCTGCGCGAGCGTCTTGCCCGCGCGCAGCTCGGCGCGCAGCTGCGGTGCGCCGACGCCGAGATAGCTCGCCGCCGTCGACAGCACCCGGCCCCGGCCGCGCTCGCGCGCGGCCGTTGGGACGCCGACGCGGTCGACCTCCGCTGTGATCAGGCGCGGCAGCCTTTCGGCGTCGGCGGCCAGGTGTTTCTTGCCGGTGGCCTCGAGCGCCGCGATCAGGCCGGCTTCGGACTTGCCGCTCCTCGCGTCGGCGACCTCCGCCAGGGACTTCCCGGATTGCAGGTCGCTGCGCAACTGCGCAGTGCTCAGGCCCAGATAGCCGGCGGCGGTCGCGAGCACGCCACCGCGGTGGTGTCGGGCGGCCGGCTGTGCGGCCATGACCGCGGCTGCGGTCACGCCGGCGAGGACTGCCACCACGGCGAAGCCGATCAGAAGCCGCTTCTTGAGCATGCGATTCATCGTGTTCTTTGACCCTCCGCGAACAGCTTAGTTGCGAGCATTGTCCACTGGCGCCCTAAAGGCCACGTGCGTGCGCGCGTAAATGCTCGCTAAGCGGCTGGCGCTCGCTGAGCGGCTGCGCGCGCGATCGTCAGTAGCCGACCGAGTAGAAGCTGATGTGCCGGCAGCCGTCGAGCTTGTAGTGCCGCAGCGCGTGATGGCTGGTGAAGACGACGATGTGCGGGTTTTCGCAGTGGATCACACCGGAGTCCTCGTGCGCGTGCACGACCGTGTGCGGGTTGGTTCCGGTCCACACGTAGTTGACGGTGTCGTTGGCGTAGATGAAGTTGGGGCCGTCGCCTGCGTGGATGACGGCCGTCTGCGTTGACTCGCCGCTGGGGTGATAGTCGCCCCAGATCACGTCGCCGGCGTTGCCGCCGTAGATCGTGTCGTCGCCGTAGCCGCCGAGCAGGTAGTTGTGTACTCCGTTCCTGCCGACGAGCGTGTGGTGGCGCCCCGCGGGGCCCTTGTCCATCACCAGGTGCTGGTTGGGCGGCCAGCCGGCGTGACTGGTCATCGCCCAGGCGCAGGGCGCGAACGCGAGCCCGATCAGCAGCGCGAGAGCGAGGACAGCCCGCGATAGGCGTAGTTCGAGACGAGCACGGCGAGCGTTCATTGCTGCTCCAGGCTTTCGAGGGACGGGTACTCCATCGTCTGCCTGCTGCCTACCCCGACCGCATCTCGCCGAACTCGCACATCCGGCCAGTGCGCGAGCGGCGACGTTTGCCGCGGTGCAGTTTGCCGCGGTGCAGTTTGCCGCGGTGCAGTTTGCCGCGGTGCATCTGGACACCCGCGTCCACGCTGCCGCGAGCGCTAGGGTGGGAGGTCATGCCACTGATCCCGATGGTCATCGAGCGAACCGCGCGCGGCGAGCGTGAGTTCGACATCTATTCGCGGCTGCTCAACGAGCGCATCATCTTCCTCGGCTCGCCGATCGACGACCAGGTGGCCAACCTGGTGGTGGCGCAGCTGCTGCACCTGGAGAGCGAGGACCCTGAAAAGGACATCTCGATCTACATCAACTCGCCGGGCGGCAGCATCTACGCGGGGCTGGCCATCTACGACACGATGCAGTTCGTCAAGCCCGACATCGCGACGATGTGCGTGGGAGTCGCGATGTCGATGGGCTCGCTGCTGCTGGCGGCGGGAGCCAAGGGCAAGCGCGCGGCGCTACCCAACTCGCGGATCCTGATCCACCAGCCGTCCGCGGGCTTTGAAGGGCAGTCGACGGACATCGAGATCCACGCGCGCGAGATCCTCAAGGTACGCGAGCGCATCGACGAGATCTACGCCGAGCACACGGGCAGGCCGACCGAGGAAGTGCGGCGGGACATGGAGCGCGACCGCTTCTTCACCGCCCAGCAGGCGCTCGAGTACGGCATGGTCGACCGCGTGCTCGAGAGCCACTGAGCGCGGCGCTCAGGCGACCGCGTGCTCGATCGCGCCGAGGCGCTCGATCTCGATGCGCACGACGTCGCCGCTTGAGAGGAACGCGGGCGGGTTCTGGCCGGCGCCGACGCCCGACGGGGTGCCGGTGAGGATCACGTCGCCTGCCTGCAGCGTGCACGTCTCGTCGATGAACTCGATCAGCTCGGGTATCGAGAAGATCAGGTTGGACGTGTTGGAGTCCTGGCGCAGCGCGCCGTTGACCCATGTGCGCAGCGCCAGCGCATGCGGATCGGGGACCTCGTCGGCGGTCGTGATCCACGGGCCGTACGGGCAGAAGCCGTCGGCGCCCTTCGCGCGCGTCCACTGCGGCTCGCGGCCCTGCAGGTCGCGAGCGGTGACGTCGTCGGCGACCGCGTAGCCGGCGACCGAGCGGCCGGGCCCCATGATCACCGCGAGCTCGCCCTCGTAGTCCAGGCGGCGGACGACCGCGGGGCAGTGCACAGGGGCGTTCGGCGGGGCGGCGGAGGACGGCAGCTTCATGAACACGAGCGGCTGTGCCGGCGCCTCGGCGCCGGTCTCGCGCACGTGGTCGGCGTAGTTGAGCCCGATGCCGAAGATCGCCCTGGGCGTTGGCACGGGCGCCAGCAGCGTGACCTCCTCGAGCGCCCACGAAGCACCCTCGACGGGCGTCGCCTCGGGGTCCGCCAGGCGGTCGAGCACCGTCAGCTCCTCGAGCGCATGCGCGAACACGCGCTCCCGGCCGCCCTCGCCGCGGACCTCGCCTGCGCGGGGAGTGTCGGATCCGGGGGGCAGGAAGGTGGCCAGGCGCATGCGGACCGCCAGGCTATCGCGCGTAACGCCATAGGCGCTGGGACGCTTGTACGCAGGCTCGGGCCGGCGGCGCTATCGGCTGGTGGGGCTATCGGCCGGTGAGGCTATTGTCGGCGCGCATGGCCGGCCTGACTCCCCTCGAGCGCTCAGCCCTGCTGGTGATCGCCGTGCTGACAGCGCTCGCCGGCGTCGCCAACTACCAGGCGTGGGCGGCGGTGCCGCGCTTCGCCGTAGCCACGTTCGCGCTCGCCGGTCTCGCGTGGGTGGTGTCGTTCGCCACCGAGCAGCTCGGCGAGCGTTTCGGACCGGGCGTCACCGGCATGATGCAGTCCACGCTCGGCAACCTGCCGGAGCTGTTCGTCGTGATCTTCGCGCTGCAGAAGGGCGAGCTGGTGGTCGCGCAGACGGCGATCATCGGCTCGGTGCTCGCCAACGCGCTGCTCGTGCTCGGCCTCGTGATCGTCGTCGGCGCCAGGCGCTCGCCGGACGGCATGATGCGCTTCTCCAAGCGTCTGCCCAGGGACACCGCGACGCTGCTGCAGGTGACCGTCTTCATCATCGTGCTGCTCGGGCTGTCGCTCGCCGCGCACGATCCCGCCAGTCACCACGTAGACGGCATCTCGATCGTCGGCGCCATTTGCCTGCTCGTCGTGTACATGACCTGGGTCGTGCCGTACCTGCGCTCCGACCGCCTGGCCGGGGCGGGCGAAGTTGCCGCCGAGGTTGTCGAGGCCGCGTCGCAGCCGGGGGTGCCGGCGGAGGCCGAGCCCCGCGGCCCGCGGCTGTCGCTGTGGCTGACGCTGGTGCTGCTGGTCGTCGCGGGCACCGCCTCGGCATTCGTGTCGGACTGGTTCGTCAACGGCCTCGAGCCGGCGATCTCGATCCTGCACATCTCCCAGGCGTTCGCCGGCCTGGTGATCGTCGCGATCGCGGGCAACGCGGTGGAGAACACCGCCGGGCTGATGCTCGCGTACAAGCGCCGCTCGGATCTTGCCATCTCCGTCGTCAAAAACTCCGTCGCGCAGATCGCAGCGTTCCTGTTCCCGGCGCTCGTGCTCTTGTCGTTCGCGCTCAAGACCACGCTCACGTTCGCGCTCGCGCCCGTGTACATCGGTGCGCTCGCGCTAACCGCGCTGGCCCTATGGCAGGTCACCGGAGACGGCGAGGCCGCCGAATTCGAGGGCTGGGCGCTGGTCTCGCTCTACGTGATCCTCGCCGCGCTCACGCTGTACGAGTAGCTCACCCGCGCGTCAGCCCCCCGATCAGCGCGCCCGCCAGCCCGCCGGCGGTCGCCGCCTGCGCGTTCTGGCTCACCGGTTCGCCCTCGAGCGGCGCGATGAACATCGTCTGGATCGCCAGGCGTCCGGGGCCCGTGAAGCGGTTCCACGTGAGCTTTCCGCCGCCGCCCATGATCCCTGTCTTCAGGCCCATCGTCACAGCCTCGAGGCTGACGGTCGGGTCCTTGTACAGCCAAGCCCCGGCCTCCACGTCGAGCTGCTCGCCGTCGCCGAGGTTGACCAGGAACACGTTTCCGTGGCCGTGCAGCCAAACCAGCGCGTCGCCGTCGGTGGCGCGGAACTTGTCCATGAAGATGCCCGACCCGCCGAGCAGCATGTTCTGCACGCCCTTGATGCGTTCGAAGCTGTAGTCCAGGTTGTCGGTCGCCGCCAGGAACTGGTGCTCACGCACGTCCAGCCCTTCGCCCTGGGCGAGGTGCATCGGCACGCACTGGCCGGGCGAGTCGCGCGAGAACGCGATCCGCCCGGAGCCGGACGTACGCGTCACGAAGAACTCCAGCCCCGCGATCTTGCGCTTGATCGCGCCCGGAAGTTTCTTCAGCTCGACGTTCAGCTGCGTCTCCTTCCACAGCAGCACGTGGTGCTCGAACATCACCTGCTGGCCGCTGATATCGATCTGCAGCTCCGGCACCAGTTCGCCGCGGATGTGGTACGTGACGCCCGCAAACGACTCGTCGTGGGCGCTGACAGGGATCGGCTCGGGCAAGGGCATCGCGCGTGTCTCCTTCTATCGGTGGGCTGGTTTGGCGGGGGGTGAGGAACAGATCGACCGGCTGGCGGCCCGAGCTTCGCGGTTTGTGCGGCCCGCGTCAAGCTTTGCGCGGCGTTTGCGCCGCGCGCGCCAACTGCTGCGCTCGTGCGGCGTGCTCGCGCTGCGCTCGTGCGGCGTGCTCGCGCGCTGGTCTCGGCGGCGCAAGCGCGCTAGACTGCTTGCACCTCGCGCCTGGGCGGGGTTTTTCTTCGCCCGGGGCCGCCTATCCACAACAACGCAGGGATTTCTGATCATGGCCCGCGGAGACGTTCGAATCGCTGTCACCCTCGCCTGCGAGGAGTGCAAGCATCGCAACTACCAGACGAACAAGAGCAAGCGCAACAATCCCGACCGGATCACGCTGCGCAAGTACTGCCGCTGGTGTCGCAAGCACACCAGTCACAGGGAGACCCGTTAGCGCGGGAGCGCTGCTGTGGCTCGTGATCGCAAACGTGCAAAGCAACGCCGCGCGCGCGGCGGGGGCGCGGCTGTCGGCCGGCGTCCAGCGTCTGACGGCGCGCCCAACGGCGCCCGTGCGACCGCGTCCGACCCCGCAGGCGCTGACGCGTCCGGCGCGCTCGACGCGCTCGACGCGCACGGCACGATCGAGCGAGCCGACCTGCCCGGCGCGCTCGACCATGCTGGAGCGGAGGTCGACGAGTTCGACGCCGCGCTCATCCGCGGCGCCGGCGGCGTGCCCGCCACCAGCGACGAGCTCTCCGAAGTCGAAGCCGACGCCGAGGCCGAAGCCGAGGACGCGCTGCAGGAGCCGCAGGGCCCCGGCGGTGGCGCCGGCGGGACCGGCGGCGGTCGCGGTGGCGGTGGCGGTGGCGACCTGTCGCGCCCGTCCGGCGCTCCGCTGCGCGGCGGCAACCGCGCGATCGGCTTCCTGCGTGCCAGCTGGGCAGAGCTTCAACGCGTACAGTGGCCCGACCGCCGGCAGGTCACCCAAGCCACCGCGGTCGTGCTCGGCTTCGTCGCCATCGCAGGTCTCTACCTTGGCGCGGCGGATTACGTCGCCAAGGAAATCGTCGAATTCATCCTCTGAGGTCTGAATGTTTCGCTGGTACGTCGTAAACACATACTCGGGTCACGAGAACAAGGTCAAGCACAACCTCGAGCATCGCGTCGTGTCGCTCGGGCAGCAGCGCGCCGTGCGCAGCGTCGTCGTGCCCACCGAAACGGTCATGGAGATGAAGGACAACCAGAAGAACCCCGTCGAGAAGCGCACCATGCCCGGCTACGTGCTCGTCAACATGGAGCTCAACGAGGACTCCTGGGGCGTCGTCAAGGGCACCCCCGGCGTCACCGGCTTCGTCGGCGCCTCGCAGGAGCCCGTGCCGCTGACCCAGGTCGAGGTCGACCGGCTGCTGCACAAGGAGGTCGCCACCGCCACCCGCACGCGCGCCCAGTTCACGATCGGCGAGTCCGTCAAGGTCGTCTCCGGCCCGCTGTCGGACTTCTCCGGCGAGATCTCCGAGATCAACGAGGACGCCGCGCGCCTCAAGGTGCTGGTATCAATCTTCGGCCGCGAGACGCCCGTCGAAGTCCAATTCGATCAAGTGAAGAAGCTCTAAATGGCCAAGAAGGTCCTCACCACAATCAAGCTGCAGGCGAACGCCGGGCAGGCGAGTCCCGCCCCGCCAGTTGGCCCTGCGCTGGGCCAGCACGGGATCAACATCATGGAGTTCTGCAAGGCGTTCAACGCGCAGACACAGAGCGAAACCGGCACCGTGATCCCGGTCGTGATCACCGTCTACGAGGACCGCTCGTTCACGTTCGTCACCAAGACGCCGCCTGCCGCGGTGCTCATCCGCCAGGCGCTCAAACTCAACAAGGGCTCCGGCGAGCCCAACCGCGTCAAGGTCGGCACCATCACCCAGGGGCAGCTGCGCGAGATCGCCGAGCGCAAGCTCGACGACCTGAACGCGCACGACGTCGAGCAGGCCGCCAAGATCATCGCCGGCACAGCCCGCTCGATGGGCGTCGAGGTGGCATCGTGAGATGCCACCGGTCAAGGACGGCTGGATGCCGTCCCTTCCTCAGCGGTCGCGGGGCTGGATGCCCCGCGGAGGTGCCTGTCTCATGAGCGGGCACGGCAAGCGCTACTCCGAGCTGCTCGCCAAGGTCGACCGCGAGCACGAGTACCAGCCCACCGAGGCGATCGCGCTGGTGCGCGGCCTCGGCGGCGCCAAGTTCGACGAGACCGTCGAGGTGCATGTGCGCACCGGCCTCAATGTGCGCCACGCCGACGAGCAGCTGCGCGGCACGATCGCGCTGCCCAACGGCCTCGGCAAGGACGTCAAGGTCGCGGTGTTCGCGCAGGGCGACAAGGCCAAAGAGGCCGAAGAGGCCGGCGCCGATGTCGTCGGCGCGCAGGATCTCGCCAAACGCATCCAGGAGGGTTTCGACGACTTCGACGTCGCGATCGCCACTCCCGACATGATGTCCGTCGTCGGCCAGCTGGGGCGCATCCTCGGGCCTTCCGGCAAGATGCCAAACCCGAAAGTCGGCACCGTCACGATGGACGTCGGCAAAGCCGTCGAGGAGTCCAAGTCGGGCAAGGTCGAGTACCGCACCGATCGCAGCGCGATCGTGCATCTCGTCATCGGCAAGGTCAGCTTCGACGAGCGCAAGTTGCTCGAGAACTACGCAGCCGTCATCGAAGAGCTGATCCGCGCCAAGCCGTCTGCGGCCAAAGGCCGCTACCTGCGCTCGATCACGATCGCCTCGACCATGGGTCCGGGCGTCAAGGTCGACACCTCAAAGACACGTGAAATCATCGAGGAGGCGCCCGCGGCTACCATCGCCGCCTAGCGTCATCCCGCCACAGGCCACCAGAGACCCCCGGCAGCCGCCGCCGATCGCCTGATCGGCACCTGCGGCAGAGGACCGGGACAGGAGCCCCATGAACCGAGACCAGAAGGCCGTGGCGATCGCCGAGATCGCCAGCCACATAGACGAGTCCGACGCGATCTTCGCCGTCGACTACCGCGGCATCTCCGTCGCGCAGGTCGCCGAGCTGCGCGCAAAGCTGCGCGAGTCCGACGCCACCTTCAAGGTCGTCAAGAACTCGCTCACCGAGCGTGCCGCCGACCAGGTCGGCGCGCAGTCGCTCAAGGACTACCTCACCGGGCCCACCGCGCTCACGTTCGTGCGTGGCGACGTCGCCACCGCCGCCAAAACCGTCGCCGACTACGCCCGCGCCACCCAGCTGCTGCCCTTCAAGGGCGGGCTCATGGGTGCTGAGACGCTCGACGTCGAGCAGATCCGCTCGCTCTCGCGCCTGCCCTCGCGCGAGGTGCTCTACGGTCAGCTCGTCGGTGTGGTCGCCTCGCCCATCGGCGGCCTCGTGCGCTCCCTCGGCGGACTGCTCGGCGGTCTTGCCGTCGCGCTCGGCCAGGTGCGCGAGAAGAAGGAGTCGGGCGAGCTGCCCGCCGGCGAGCCGCCGGCTGCGGCCGCTGCCGAGCCTGAGGCCGAGGCGGCGGTGACCGCGCCGGAGCCGGAGGCCGGGGAGCCGGCCGCTGAGCCGGCGCCCGAGCCGGCCGCCGACGAGCCCGCCGCGGAGACGGAGGCGCAGGCCGAGGCGCCCGCCACCGAGGCGGAGCCCCAGGCTGAGGAGCCCCAGGCTGAGGAGCCCCAGGCTGAGGAGGCCGCCGCCGAGGCGGACGCAGAGACCAAGACTGAGCCGGCGCAGGACGAGCCGGCGCAAGCAGACGACAACCAGGCGGACGTCTCGGCTGAGAGCCAGCCCGAGGACGCCGAGACGAATCCCACCAAGGAGGACTGACTCACATGGCAACCAGCACACAGGATTGGATCGAGGAGCTCAAGGGCATTTCCGTGCTCGAGCTCGCCGAGCGGATCAAAGCGCTCGAGGAGGAGTTCGGCGTGTCGGCCGCCGCGATGGCGGCCCCAGCCGCAGCGCCCGCGGCCGGTGGCGGCGACGCTGCCGCCGAGGAAGAAGCGAGCAGCACCGTCGACGTGATCCTCGCCGCCGCCGGCGACAAGAAGATCCAGGTCATCAAGGTCGTGCGCGCAGCCACCGGCCTCGGCCTCAAAGAGGCCAAGGCGCTCGTCGACGAGGCGCCGAAGCCCGTCAAGGAGGGTGTCGAGCGCGAGGAGGCCGACAAGCTCAAGCAGGAACTGGAGGAGGCCGGCGGCAGCGTCGAGCTGAAGTGACGCTTCGCCTGTCCGTCCGACGGTCGCGACTTCGCGGCGACCGTCGGACGGACAGGCTTCGCTTGGCTGGGACCCTTCCGCCTGTCGTCATCCGCAGGTCCCCCGCCGGGCGGGTGCGGTCCGGCGCGCGGTGAGTCGCGCGCCTCTGGGTCTCGCTCCCTGCGCGGGTAACGGCGCGGTCTCGGTCCCCGTCTAGCGGTCGCATCGGGAGATCGTTACACGGCGTAATCATTACAAGGTGTAACGATCTCGATTGAGAAGCAATCGCTGGCGGTCGTGTGACTCGGCCAGTCGATCGGCGGCCGCCAGCCAGTCGGCGGCGATCCGACTCGGCCAGTCGATCGGCGGCCATCGGACTCGGCCAGGTGGTCGCGGTGGCCCTGCGGCCCGGCCCGGCCGGCCCACCCGCTACGGCGGCCAATCCTGCACGTCTTTAGCCGTCGCTAACAAATCGGCGCGTTTTCCGGTAAAGTGCCCACCGCTAGCCGATAGTCGCAGCCGTCCGAAGCGCCGAGGTCGCGCCACATACGCGAATTTCTCGAGGGGCGGGGTCCGTGAGCGCTGGTGGCCCTTATGGGTACGGATAGCCTGTGCTATCTTTCTTAGTCGCGCTTCGGCGCCCTCCTCTGCCCGTGTATCGCCCTCCGAAGGAGTCATTTCTTGGCTGCTGTAGATGCTCTCCGGACGCGCCGAACCTTCGCGCGTCTGCAAAAGACCGTTGACGTACCCAACCTGATTGACATCCAGCGCCGCTCGTTTGCGTGGCTGACCGACCCGAAGACGGGCGGACTGCGCGAGACGATCGACGACATCTCGCCGATCGAGGACTACACCGGCAACCTGGCCGTGCAGTTCGGCGAGTTCACCTTCGACGAACCCGTCGCGTCGCTTGAGCAGTGCCGCGAGAAGGACCTGACGTACGCCCGTCCGCTGACCGTGACGGTGGCGTTCATCAACCGCGAGACCGGAGAGATCCGCGAGCAGTCGGTGTTCATGGGCGACTTCCCGTGGATGACCGAGCGCGGCACGTTCGTGATCAACGGCACCGAGCGCGTGGTCGTGACGCAGCTCGTGCGCTCCCCTGGCGCCTATCTGATGGAGCCGAAGGACCGCGAGAAGCAGGTGTTCATCGCCAACCTGATGCCCGCGCGTGGATCCTGGCTGGAGCTGGAGATCGACAAGAAGGGCAAGGTGTTCGTTCGCATCGACCGCAAGCGCAAGCTTCCGGTGACGGTGCTGCTGCGCGCGATGGGCTACGCCTCAGATGAGGAGATCCTGCGCCTGTTCGAGAACTCGCTGTACATCCGCAACACGATCGAGTCCGACACTGAGGCGACGCGCACCGAAGAGGGCGCGCTGATCGAGCTGTTCAAGAAGCAGCGTCCCGGCGAGCCGCCGAGTGTGGACAACGCCAAGGCGCTGCTCAACCAGCTGTTCTTCGACCCCAAGCGCTACGACCTCACACGCGTCGGGCGCTACAAGCTCAACTCGCGTCTTGGCCTGGACGTTGACATCGACACGCGCACGCTCACCCACGACGACATCCTTGCGCTCGTGCGCGAGCTGGTCTCGCTGCCCAAGCGCCTGGGCCTGCCCGAGGACGGCGAGGTCGAGATCAAAGACTACGCGGCGGAGGCCACGAGCATGCCGCGCGAGCCGGTCGCCGAGCACCTCGACGAGTACGAGCACTTCGGCAATCGTCGCCTGCGCACCGTCGGCGAGCTCATCCAGGAGGCGTTCCGCATCGGGCTCTACCGCATGGAGCGCGTCGTGCGCGAGCGCCTGACGACCGAGGACGCCGACACGATCACGCCGCAGACGATCATCAACATCCGCCCGGTGGTGGCGGCGCTGAAGGAGTTCTTCGGCTCCTCGCAGCTGTCGCAGTTCATGGACCAGACCAACTCGCTCGCCGGGCTCACGCACCGTCGCCGCCTGTCAGCGCTGGGCGCCGGCGGGCTGACGCGCGAGCGCGCACCGATCGAGGTGCGCGACGTGCACCCCACCCACTACGGGCGCATGTGCCCGATCGAGACCCCCGAGGGGCCGAACATCGGTCTTATCGGCTCGCTGTCCTCGTTCGCCGAGGTCTCCGAGTACGGGTTCGTGACGACGCCCTACCGCGTGGTCAAGGACGGCACGGTCACCGATGAGGTCCGCCACCTCGATGCCACCCAGGAAGAGGAGCTGCTGATTGCCCAGGCGAACACGCCTGTGGACGAGAAGACAGGCAAGCTCAAGGGCAGCGAAATCCTGTGCCGCACACAGGCCGGCCAGTACGTGACGGTCGGGCCCAAGGACGTCGACCTGATCGACGTCTCGCCCGAGCAGATCTGGTCCGTGGCCACCGCGATGATCCCGTTCCTCGAGCACGACGACGCCAACCGCGCGCTGATGGGCTCGAACATGCAGCGCCAGGCGGTGCCGCTGCTGAAGGCCGACGCGCCGCTTGTCGGCACCGGCATGGAGCGGCGCGCGGCGCTCGACACGGGCGACGTGCTGCTCGTCAAGAACGCCGGCACCGTCGACTACATCGACGCCAATCAGATCGTCATCCAGACGAAGGACGGCGACAAGGACGAGTACGAGCTGCAGAAGTACATGCGCTCCAACCAGGGCACGCTGATCCACCAGAAGCCGCTCGTCCGCAGCGGACAGGCGGTCAAGGTGGGCGACGTGCTCGCCGACGGCTCCTCGACCGACAAGGGCGAAATGGCGCTCGGCAAGAACCTGATGGTCGCGTTCATGTCCTGGGAGGGCTACAACTTCGAGGACGCCATCATCCTGTCCAAGCGCCTCGTGCAGGACGACGAGCTCACCTCGATCCACATCGAGGAGTACGAGATCGACGCGCGCACGACCAAGCTCGGCGAGGAGGAGATCACCCGCGACATTCCCAACCGCTCGGAGGAGTCGCTGCGCAACCTCGACGACCGCGGCATCGTGCGCGTGGGCGCCGAGGTGATCTCCGGCGACCTGCTCGTCGGCAAGGTCACGCCCAAGGGCGAGACCGAGCTGACCGCCGAGGAGAAGCTGATCCGCGCGATCTTCAAGGAGAAGGCGCGCGAGGTGCGCGACACCTCGCTGAAGGTCCCGCACGGCGAGGGCGGCGTGGTGATAGATGTCAAGACGTTCAGCCGCGATGCCGGCGATGACCTGCCGCCGGGTGTCAACGACCTCGTGCGCGTGTTCGTCGCCAAGAAGCGCAAGATCTCCGAGGGCGACAAGCTCGCGGGCCGCCACGGCAACAAGGGCGTGATCTCCAAGATCGTCGACCAGCAGGACATGCCGTTCCTCGAGGACGGCACGCCGGTCGACGTGATCCTCAACCCGCTGGGCGTGCCCTCGCGCATGAACGTCGGGCAGATCCTCGAGACGCACCTCGGCTGGGCCGCCGCGCAGGGCTGGTACGACGACGGCACCGAGGCCTACAAGGAAGCCGACGCCAATGCTGGCCCCCGGCGCGTGTACGTATCGACGCCCGTGTTCGACGGCGCGACGGTGCAGGACGTGGACAACGCGCTCGTCAAGTGGCAGGACGCGCACGAGGGCCGCATTCGCATGGACGTGGACAAGTCCCGCCGCGTCGGCGAGCAGGCGTCCGGGAAGATGACGCTGTTCAACGGCCGCACGGGCGAGCCGTTCGCCGAACAGGTGACGGTGGGGTACATGTACATCCTCAAGCTCCTGCACCTCGTCGACGACAAGATCCACGCTCGCTCGACCGGTCCCTACTCGCTCGTCACCCAGCAGCCGCTGGGCGGCAAGGCGCAGTTCGGCGGACAGCGCTTCGGCGAGATGGAGGTCTGGGCGCTGGAGGCATTCGGCGCCGCCTACACGCTGCAGGAGATGCTCACGATCAAGTCCGACGACACCGTCGGGCGCGTCAAGGCCTACGAGGCGATCGTCAAGGGCGAGAACATCGCCGAGCCGTCGATCCCCGAGTCGTTCAAGGTCCTGCTCAAGGAGATGCAATCGCTGGCGCTGGACGTCAACGTCGTGTCCGAGGAGGGCCAGCGAGCGGAGATGCGCGACGAGGACGACGACCTGCTGCGCGCCGCCGAGGAGCTCGGCATCGACCTCTCCGGGGTCAGGGCGCTCGCCGGCGAGAACGGCGACGAGCCGGCCGAGCTGGAGGGCAGCGCCGATGTCGCCGCCGACGAGGTCGAGGGCGGCGTTGAGGCGAGCACAGATGCAGATGACACGGACGTCGCAGACGACGACGTGGTCGCAGACGACGACGCGGTCGGGGTCGAGGAGTTGCTCGACGTCGACGCCACAGAGGACATCGACCTGGAGAGCCTGGTAACTGACGAGACCGCAGAGTAGAAGCCGAATGCCGGGCACGCGCCGTAGGCGCAGCCCCGGCGAAGTCAATGACCGGGCACGCGCCGTAGGCGCGGCCCCGGCGAAGTCAATGACCGGGCACGCGCCGTAGGCGCAGCCCCGGCGAAGCCAATGACCGATTCACCCGCGAGCGAAAGCACCCCTAGATGATCGACATCAATAATTTTGACGCCATCGAGATCAGCCTTGCCTCGTCAAAGCAGATCCGCAGTTGGAGCTCCGGCGAGGTCACCAAGCCGGAGACCATCAACTACCGGACGCTCAAGCCCGAGAAGGACGGCCTGTTCTGCGAGCGCATCTTCGGTCCGACCAAGGACTGGGAGTGCTACTGCGGCAAGTACAAGCGCGTGCGCTACAAGGGCATCGTGTGCGAGCGCTGCGGCGTGGAGGTCACGCGCTCGAAGGTCCGTCGCGAGCGCATGGGCCACGTCGATCTCGCAGCGCCTGTCAGCCACATCTGGTTCTTCAAGGGCGTGCCCAGCCGCATCGGCTACCTACTGGACATGGCGCCCAAGGAACTCGAGAAGGTCCTGTACTTCGCGGCCTCGATCGTGACGTGGGTCGACGATGAGGCGCGCGCGAAGGACATCGACTCCCTGGAGAAGGAGGTCAACAAGGTCCTCGACGGCTACGCGGCCGAGCGCGAGGAGCGCGTGCTCGAACTGCGCGAGTCGCTGGCGCGCCGCGAGAAGTACCTGCAGAGCGGCAAACAGACCAACTTCAACGACGAAGACCACCTGTGGGCGGACTCGCTGGACCTCAACCTGTCCAAATTGTCAGACGAGGAGCGCGAGAAGCAGGTCAAGGAACTGACCAAGACCTTCGACGCGGACATCGCCGACACCGAAGCCTACATCGAGGATGCGGCCGAGCGGATGCGCAGCGTGTGGGAGCTCTTCAAGACGATGGAGCCCAAGCAGATCGAGCACGACGAGACCACCTTCCGTGAGCTCAAGGAGCGCTTCGGCTCCTCCTACGGCTTCGGCGAGTACTTCCGCGGCGGCATGGGCGCAGAGGCGATCCGCGACCTGCTCCAGCAGGTCGACCTGGAGGCCGAACGCGTCGAGCTCGAGGATCAGGTCAAGACCGGCAAAGGCCAGAAGCAGGCGCGCGCGGTCAAGCGCCTGAAGGTCGTCTCCGCGTTCATCCAGTCGGGCAACAAGCCCGAGATGATGGTGCTCGACGCGGTGCCCGTGATCCCGCCGGAGCTGCGCCCGATGGTGCAGCTCGACGGAGGTCGCTTCGCCACCTCAGACCTCAACGACCTGTACCGGCGCGTCATCAACCGCAACAACCGCCTCAAGCGGCTGCTCGACCTCGGCGCGCCTGAGATCATCGTCAACAACGAGAAGCGCATGCTCCAGGAGGCCGTCGACGCGCTGTTCGACAACGGCCGCCGCGGGCGCCCCGTCACCGGCCCGGGCAACCGGCCGCTGAAGAGCCTGTCGGACATGCTCAAGGGCAAGCAGGGACGCTTCCGTCAGAACCTGCTCGGCAAGCGCGTCGACTACTCCGGACGCTCGGTGATCGTCGCCGGCCCGTACCTGAAGCTGCACCAGTGCGGGCTGCCCAAGATCATGGCGCTCGAGCTGTTCAAGCCGTTCATCATGGCGCGCCTGGTCGAGCGCAAGTCGGCGCAGAACATCAAGGCGGCCAAGAAGATGGTCGACTCGATGATCGCCGAGGTGTGGGACGTGCTCGAGGAGGTCATCCACGAGCACCCGGTGCTGCTCAACCGTGCCCCCACGCTCCACCGTCTGGGTATCCAGGCGTTCGAGCCGCTGCTCGTCGAGGGCAAGGCGATCCAGGTGCACCCGCTGGTGTGTCACGCGTTCAACGCTGACTTCGACGGCGACCAGATGGCGGTGCACCTGCCGCTGTCGGCCGAGGCGCAGGCGGAGGCGCGCATCCTGATGCTCTCCTCCAACAACATCCTGTCCCCCGCGCACGGAGCGCCGCTGGCGACACCGACGCAGGACATGATCCTCGGCGCCTACTACCTGACCTACGGGGCGGAAGCAGAGGAGCTCGCGAAGATCGACCGCGCCACGTATGAGCCGCGGCCGCACGTGTTCCGCACGGCGCAGGAGGCGGAGCTCTCCTACGAGGGCAACGTCGTCAAGCTGCACGACATCGCCGAGTTCCGCCCCTACGGGCGCGATGGCGGTCACGTGCTCACGACGATCGGGCGGATCATCTACAACGACCGCATCGAGCGCGCGCTCTCGGAGGCGCTGGGCGACGAGTTCGACGCGTCCAAGTACGTGTTCGTCAACCAGTCGATGAAGAAGCGCGACACCACACGGCTGATCGACATGCTCGTGCAGTCATACGGCGCGACCACGATCTCGCTGGTGCTCGACGCGTTCAAGGACCTCGGCTTCAAGTACGCGACGCAGGCCGGCATCACGATCTCCAAGAACGATGTCGTCGTGCCGCCGGAGAAGCAGGAAATCCTCGACAAGTACGACAAGCTGGTCGGCGACATCACCAGCCAGTACGACGACGGCCTGATCACTCAGGAGGAGCGTCACGAGGCGGTCGTCGAGCAGTGGAACGCCGCCACCGACGAGGTCGCCGAGGCGATGATCCAGAACCTCGACACGCTGAACCCCATCTTCATGATGGCCAACTCAGGTGCTCGTGGCTCGTTCAAGCAGATCCGCCAGCTGGCGGGCATGCGCGGCCTGATGGCCAACCCGAAGGGTGAAATCATCGAGCGCCCGATCAAGGCCAACTTCATGGAGGGCCTGTCGGTGCTCGAGTACTTCATCTCCACGCACGGTGCGCGAAAGGGTCTTGCTGACACGGCGCTGCGTACCGCCGACTCGGGCTACCTGACGCGGCGTCTGGTCGACGTCGCTCAGGACGTGATCATCCGCGAGGCCGACTGTGGCACCGAGGAGTACATCGAGATGGCCGTGTTCAAGGGCGGCGGGGAACCCAACGACGTGCTCGTCGGGCGCATCGCCGCGCGTGACATCACGACCAAGCGAGGCCGCATGCTCACCGAGCAGGGCGTCGAGATCGGCCGCGCCGAGATGGCAGATATCGTCAGCGCGTTCACCGAGGACCACGAGAAGGGCGTCGAGGTGACCGTGCCGGTGCGCTCCGTGCTCAAGTGCGAGGCGCCCAGCGGCGTATGCCAGGCCTGCTACGGCAGGGCAATGGCGACGGGCGCGATCGCGCAGATCGGCGACGCCGTCGGCATCGTCGCGGCGCAGTCGATCGGCGAGCCCGGCACGCAGCTGACGATGCGTACGTTCCACACCGGCGGCGTCGCCGGCGCGGACATCACGCACGGTCTGCCGCGTGTCGTCGAGCTGTTCGAGGCGCGTCGGCCGAAGGGTCTGTCGAAAATCGCCGAGCAGGATGGCGTCGTGACGATCGAGGAGACCGACAAAGCGCTGACGGTGGTCATCACCGACGAGGCCGGCGAGGAGCATCGCCACGCCTTCCCGCGGCGCACGCGGCTGTTCGTGTCCAACGCGGAGAAGATCAAAGCCGGCAAGCAGCTCAACGAGGGGTCGGTGTACCCGCACGAGCTGCTCGCCATCCGCGGACGCACCGAGACCGAGCAGTACCTGGTCAAGGAGGTCCAGGAGGTCTACAAGTCCCAGGGCGTGGACATCAACGACAAGCACATCGAGCTGATCGTGCGCCAGATGCTCAAGAAGGTGCGTGTCGACCAGAAGGGCGACACCGACTACCTGCCCGGCCAGTTCGTCGACCGCTTCGAGTTCGCCAAGACCAACGACGCCGTCGGTCAGCAGGGTGGCGAACAGGCACAGTTCGAGGACATCATCCTCGGCATCACCAAGGCGTCGCTCAACACCGACTCGTTCCTGTCGGCGGCCTCCTTCCAGGAGACCACCAAGGTGCTCACCGACGCCGCGCTCGAAGGCAAGATCGACCGCCTCAACGGCCTCAAGGAGAACGTGATCATCGGCAAGCTGATCCCCGCCGCCACCGGTCTGAAGCGCTACCGGCGGATCGAGATCGAGCCCGCCGAACCGCTGCCGCGGGCGATCGACGACGTCGGCCTGCTCGACCAGGACGAGATCGCCGCCGAGCTGGGTCTCGCCGGCGACGGCTTCAACGGCGGCTACGGGCAGGAGTTCGACGCCGATCTCGCCTCGCTGGAGAAGATCGGCGCCGGCGGCACCGACCCCGGCTTCGCCGAGGAGCTGGCCGAGCTCGAGCTGCCGGACGAGGGGCTCGTCGAAGAGTAGAGGCCGTCCACCGCGACCGCCGGTCGCGGTGGTGTTGGCCGCCGGCCGTGGGGTCGGCGGCCCGTGGCTTGTTCGTCCTGCCAGGAGGGAGTCGTATAGCAATGGTTATACGGCCGACGACGCCGGTGCGACACAACCCCCGCAGGCCGGCGGGTTTGTTCGCCTCAGGTGGCGACCGTATAGCAATGGTCATACGGCCGACGACGCCGGTAGTGGGTCAGTTTCAAACTGACCCACTACCACGACGCCGGTGCGACACAACCCCGCGCCCCCTAAAGAGCTACAGCCCACTCAGCCAGCCGCTCCGCCTCGCCCACCGTCAGCCCGCGCTTGGGATCCGTCTGCACGAGCAGCGTGGGCGCCGCGCGCGCCTGCGCCCACTGGTGGCACGCGTCGTTGAGCGCGTCGTCCACCCACGCCAGCGGCCGTCCGCACGCGTAGGAGTCGATCGCGTCGAGCTTCCAATGGGCGTTGGAGCGGCCGACCGCGCGCGTGAAGCGCAGGAACGGCAGTTGCGGCGGCATCCCCAAGAGGTGCGGCAGGTGCTCGTTGGCGCGCTCCTCCCAGCCGCTGGCCCACACCAGCTCGAACGCGCTCGACAGATCAAGCAGGTGAGCGGCGGCGGTGGACGAAAGGAAGTGGAGTGTGCCGTCGATCGAGTGCCAAGAGCCGTCGATCGACCCGCCGTGGTCCTGGTCGCCCTGTTCGGAGCCAACGTGTGTCCAGCCGCCGAACAACGAGATGACACCGTCGATGTCGACCATCAGCAGCGGCAGCTCCTGCCCTGTGGCGTTGCAGACGGGCTCTTTAGCTTGCATACAGGTTGCGCCGAGTACGCTGCCTAGGACGGACGATGCGCTGAGTTCGACCGGCCGCAGTAAAGCAGCCGCAGGAGCCGGCCGATGACCCGTCCGTCGCCCCCCCGACAATGACCATGGACCTAGGCATACTTCTTGCGCTCTTGTGCGCCTTCGTGGCGAACCTGGGCTTCTTCTACAAGTACCGCGGCGCGAACGACGTGCCGAAGGTGCAGGTCATGCACCCGTTCCGCTCGGCCAGGGCGCTGTACTCGTCCAAGTGGTTCACGCTCGGGATGATCACCGCGACCGGCAGCTGGGGCCTGCACGTGGCCGCCTTGTCGATGGCGCCGATGTCGGTCATCCAGGTCTCGCTCGCGGCGGGCGTCGTGTTCATCGCGGTGATGGCCGACCGCCTGTTCGGCTTCCAGGTCGGACGCCGCCAGTGGCTCGGCCTGTTCCTTACCGCCTCCGGGCTCGTGCTGCTGGGCGTGACGTTGCCGGCGATGCACGGCCCGCACTCGCACTTCTCAGACGCCGCGATGATCTCCTTCGAGGCCGGTCTGTTCGGCATCGGCGGCCTGCTGATCATGGGGCCGCGCATGGGCGGCCGGGTCGAGCACCACGGCATCATGCTCGGCGCCGCCTCCGGCATCCTGTTCGGCGTCTCCGACACCGCCATCAAGGCGCTCACCGGCATCACCGGAGCGCATGGCTTCATGGGGCTGCTGCTGAGCCCGTGGCTGGCGGTCGCGGTGCTCGCCTCGATCGTCGCGTTCTTCGCGTCCGCACGCGGCCTCCAGGAGGGCGAGGCGGTCCCCGTGATCGCCGTCACCGGCACCGCGGCCAACATCGCCGGCATCGCCGGTGGGATCGTCGTGTTCGGCGATCCCATGGCGGGCAGCACCGCCGGCGTCATGCTGCAGGCGCTTGCGTTCGTGCTCGTGATCGTCGCCGCCGCGCTGATGCCCGCGCCTGTGCGTGCCGCTGGCGTGCCGCAGCCGGCCTGACAGCCGACTCCAGGAGCCCGCACCGGCCTGGGCCGCCCAGCGCTGCTAGCATCCGCACGATGCCGACGACCTCCCAGCTGGTGCGCAAGGGCCGCGTGACCCCCAAGAAGAAGATCGCCACCCCTGGCTTGAAGTCCGGCAAGGGTCGCAAGAAGAAGACTGCCGCGCCGCAGCGGCGCGGCGTGTGCACGCGCGTGTACACGACCACCCCGAAGAAGCCCAACTCCGCGCTGCGCAAGGTCGCGCGCGTGCGCATCTCCGGATCGATCGAGGTCACCGCCTACATCCCCGGAGAGGGACACAACCTGCAGGAGCACTCGGTGGTGCTCGTGCGCGGCGGTCGCGTCAAGGACCTGCCGGGCGTGCGCTACAAGGTCGTGCGCGGCACGCTCGACGCAGCCGGCGTCAGCGACCGCAAGAAGGCGCGCTCGCAGTACGGCGTCAAGAAAAAATAGCCGCCACCCACCGCTTCCAGGAACGAGACACAGATGCCCCGTCGCGCACCCGCTCAGATCCGCCCTGTCGAGCCGGACCCCATCCACCGCTCCAAGCTCGTCCAGCAGGTGATCAACAAGGTCATGCTCGACGGCAAGAAGTCAACCGCCGAGCGGATTGTCTACGACGCGCTGGCGCTGCTCGCCGAGCGCAGTGACAAAGACCCCATCGAGACGCTCGAGGCGTCGATCAAGGCGCTCACGCCCACGCTCGAGGTCAAATCGCGCCGCGTCGGCGGCGCCACCTACCAGGTACCCGTCGAGGTCGCCTCCAGGCGCGCGCGTACGCTGGCAGTGCGCTGGCTCGTCGAGTTCGCCCGCCAGCGCCGGGAGAAGACGATGGCCCAGCGGCTCGCCAACGAGCTCACGGACGCGCAGTCCCAGCAGGGTGGCGCGTACAAGCGCAAGGACGACATCTACCGCATGGCGCAAGCGAACAAGGCGTTCGCGCATTACCGTTGGTAGACGACGGCCCCGGTAGGGGTTGAAGGAAAAAGCTTCGGTACCTAACATTGAGGTACCGAATGTCTTCCGCGACGACAACGACGACGGATCCGGGGTTCCACCCGGAGGCGTCCGACCGCATCGAGCCATACGTGTGGAAGATCGCCGGCGTGGTGATCCTCGGGATGATCATGTCGATCCTCGACACGACGATCGTCAACGTCGCGCTGCGGACGCTCGGTCACGACCTGCACAGCTCGATCGCGCAGATCCAGTGGGTGGTCACCGGCTACCTGCTGTCGCTCGCGGCGGTCATCCCGGTCACCGGCTGGGCCGCGCGGCGCTTCGGCGCCAAGCGCGTGTACATGACCTCGCTCGTGCTGTTCACCGCCGGCTCGGCGCTCTGCGCAGTGGCCAGCTCGACCACGTCGCTGGTGCTGTTCCGCGTGATGCAGGGCGTCGGCGGCGGCATGATCATGCCGGTCGGCCAGCTGATCATGGCGCAGGTCGCCGGGCCCAAGCGCATGGGGCGGGTCATGGGCATCGTCTCGATGCCCGCCATGCTCGCGCCGATCCTCGGCCCGGTCGTCGGCGGCGCGATCCTCGAGAAGCTGCACTGGTCGTGGATCTTCCTCGTGAACGTCCCGATCGGCGCGATCGCGCTGGCGCTGGCGTCGCGCATGCTGCCCAAGACCGACTCCGGAGCGGCCGGACGCCTGGATGTGGTCGGTCTCGGCCTGCTCTCCGGGGGATCGACGGCGGTCGTCTACGGTCTGTCCGAGCTCGCCACGCACCCGACCGTCACCGCGCCCACCGTCCTGTGGCCGATCGTCGCGGGGCTCGCGCTGTGCGCGGTCTTCTGCTGGCACGCGCTGCGCATCGAGCGCCCGCTGCTCGACATCCGGCTGTACGCCAACCGCGTGTTCGCGGCGGCGTCGTTGACGACGTTCGCGCTCGGCGCCTCGCTGTTCGGCGCGATGATCCTCGTGCCGCTCTACTACCAGGAGGTGCGTCACGAGAGCGTGATCGTCACCGGGCTGCTCGTCGGCCCGCAGGGCCTCGGCATGCTGCTCGTGATGCCGCTCGTCGGTCGCTTGACCGAACGCTTCGGCGGCGGGCGCATCTCCATCGTCGGCGTCTTGATCCTCTGCGTCGGCACCGTCCCGCTGGCGTTCGTCGGCGCGAGCACCTCGATCGTCCAGATCTCGCTCGTGCTGCTGCTGCGCGGCGTCGGCATCGGCTTCGCGTTCGTGCCCGCCATGAGTGCCGCCTTCGCGTCGATGCGCCCCGAGCAGCTCTCCGACGCAACGCCGCAGCTGAACGTCCTGCAGCGTGTCGGCGGGGCGATCGGGGTCGCGGTGCTGGCCGTCGTGCTGCAGCGCGGCGAACTGCACGCGCGCTCGCTGGCCCAGTTCGCGGGAGCGTTCGACAGCGCCTACTGGTGGTCGCTCGGGATCTCACTGCTCGCGCTGATCCCATGCCTGGTGCTGCTGTTCGCCGAGAACCCGCGCGCCAAGCTGGGGCGCGCCGCGGCCAACGCCGAGGCGGCCGTCGAGCCGCTCGGGGCCTAGCGAGCCGCACCATGAGCACCCACGTCGCTGTCGAGCCGGCCGAGCCGGCCGAGCCGGCCGAGCCGGCCGAGCCGGCCGAGCCGGCCAAGTCCGCCCAGCCGCTCGACACGCGCGAGGCGCAGCTGGCCGAGCTTGGCTTGGCGTTTCGCCGCGTGTTTCGCAGCCTCAACCGGCTGCGCGGGCGCGACACGCACCTCGGCGCCGGCGAGCTCAGCCATGCGCAGTTCGAGCTGCTGATCGAGCTGTTCGAGCGCGGCGAGCTGCCCGCGGGAGAGCTCGCCGCCGCGGCGCGGCTGACGCCTGCGACCGTCACGCAGATGCTCGACCACCTGGCCGAGCAGGGGCACGTCGAGCGCGTGCGCTCGCAGACCGACCGGCGCGTGGTCGTCTCGCGGCTGACGCGTCAGGGCCGGCGCGCGATCGAGGCCAAGCACGCCACCTGGAAGAGCCGCTGGGATCAGGCGCTCGCGGACCTCGACGTCGAGGACCTGCGCGCGGCCACGAACGTGCTCGAGCGCCTCGGCGCGATGGTCGAGGACTCGCCGCCCGGCGAGGCGTGCGGGAAGCGTCCAGCACCCGCCCCGGCGCCCGCCGCCGCCGGGAGGAAGCCCGTCTAGCACGCAGAATCCCTCTGCTATAGTCGGCGTCGCGTCGCGGGTAGGCGCAACACATGCGCGTGCCACCCGCGGACTCGGCATCAAGATGGAGACCTCGAGCAGATAACGACGCGGACCGGTCCACACAAGACCAGCTGCGCGCGTGGGCCCGAGGGGCCTATTTTTTTGCCCGCAACGCCGCCAAGCAACGACCCCCCACCGCACCCCATGCAACGTAAGTTCTCACTCCAAAACACCCGCAACATCGGGATCATGGCGCACATCGACGCCGGTAAGACGACGACGACCGAGCGCATCCTCTACTACACCGGCCGCACGTACAAGATCGGCGAGGTGCACGAGGGCGCGGCCGTGATGGACTGGATGGAACAGGAGCAGGAGCGCGGCATCACGATCACCTCCGCCGCCACCACCGCGCAGTGGAAGGGCCACCGCATCAACATCATCGACACGCCCGGGCACGTCGACTTCACGGTCGAGGTCGAGCGCTCGCTGCGCGTGCTCGACGGCGCGATCGCGCTGTTCGACTCCGTCGCCGGCGTCGAGCCGCAGTCGGAGACCGTCTGGCGCCAGGCCGACAAGTACCACGTGCCGCGCATCGCCTACATCAACAAGATGGACCGCATCGGCGCCGACTTCGACAAGGGCGTGCAGACGATGATCGACCGCCTCGGCGCCCACCCCGTGCCGATCCAGCTGCCGATCGGCTCCGAGGGCGACTTCCTCGGCGTCGTCGACCTGGTCGCGATGAAAGCGATCGTCTACAAGGACGAGATGGGCAAGGAAGTCGATGAAATCGAGATCCCCGAGAACCTGGTCGAAGCAGCGGAAGGCGCGCGCGAACACCTGCTCGAGGAGATCTCCCACTACGACGACACGCTGCTCGAGCTGCTGCTCGAGGAAGCTGAGGTCCCGGAGGAGACGCTCAAGCAGGCGATCCGCTCGGCGACGCTGTCGACCAAACTGACCCCCGTGCTGTGCGGCTCATCGTTCAAGAACAAGGGCGTGCAGCCGCTGCTGGATGCGGTCATCGACTATCTGCCCTCGCCGCTGGACGTGCCGCCGGTCGTGGGCACCGAACTGATCAAGGGCGAGGAGCAGGAGCGCGAGGTCGTGCGCAACGCCGACGACTCCGCGCCGTTCGCGGCGCTCGCGTTCAAGATCGCCGCCGATCCGTACGTCGGCAAGCTCACCTACTTTCGTGTCTACTCGGGTCACCTCGAGGCGGGCGGGCGCGTGCTGAACGTCAGCACCGGGCGCACCGAGCGCGTCGGTCGCATCCTGATGATGCACGCCAACGACCGCGAGGAGGTCGAGGAGGTGTTCGCCGGCGACATCGCCGCGGCGGTCGGCATCAAGCAGGTCATGACCGGTGACACGCTCGCGGCCCCCGACGCGCCGATCCACCTCGAGAACATCATCTTCCCCGAGCCCGTCATCAAGGTCGCGGTCGAGCCCAAGACCAAGGCCGACCAGGAGAAGATGTCGACTGCGCTCGGGCGCCTGGCCGAGGAGGACCCCACGTTCCAGGTGCGCAGCAACGAAGAGACCGGCCAGACCGAGATCTCGGGCATGGGCGAGCTGCACCTCGAGGTGCTCGTCGACCGCATGAAGCGCGAGTTCGGCGTCGAAGCGAACGTCGGGCGCCCGCAGGTGTCCTACCGCGAGACCGTACGCGGGCACGTCGAGAAGATCGAGGGCAAGTTCGTGCGCCAGACCGGCGGCTCGGGCCAGTTCGGAGTCGTCTACATCGACCTCGAGCCCGCGCCGGGCGAGGGCTTCGAATTCGTCAACAAGATCAAGGGCGGAGCGATCCCCTCCGAATACATCCCCGCGGTCAAGAAGGGCATCGAAGAGGCGCTCGAGAACGGCGTCAGGGCCGGCTACCCGATGGTCGACGTGCGCGTGACGCTCGTCGACGGCAAGTACCACGACGTGGACTCGTCGGAGATCGCCTTCAAAGTGGCTGGCTCCTACGCCATCAAGGAGGCCGCAAAACGCGCCAAGCCCGTGCTGCTCGAGCCGATCTTCGCCGTCGAGGTCGTCGCCCCCGAGGAGTTCGTGGGAGACGTGATCGGCGATCTCAGCCGTCGGCGCGGTCACGTCGAAGGCCAGGAGCGCCGCGGCAACGCGCTGGTGGTGACCGGCAAGGTGCCGCTCAGCGAGATGTTCGGGTACGCGACAGACCTGCGCTCCAACACGCAGGGACGCGCCACGTACACGATGCAGTTCGAGGCCTACGAGGAGGTTCCGCCGAGCATCGCCGAGAAGATCGTCGAACAGCGAACGGGGGAACCGGTCCCCGCTTAGGCGGCTCGGACCAGGTCGGATAGCAGCCAGAGCGGACTGCAAAGCAGGGCAGCAGTCAAGGATGACCGCATTTAGATAGATTTCTGAGGTTCGCCTCCACAGGGGCGGGCATACAAGTCGATACAGGAGCGAATTCAAAGTGGCGAAGGAGAAGTTCGAGCGCGATAAGCCGCACGTCAACGTCGGGACCATCGGTCACATCGACCATGGCAAGACGACGCTGACCGCTGCCATCACCACGGTGCTGGCCGAGAAGGGAGGCGCCGAAGCCCGCAGCTTCGCGGAAATCGACAACGCGCCCGAGGAGAAGGAACGCGGCATCACGATCGCCACTTCCCACGTCGAGTACCAGACGGAGAACCGTCACTACGCGCACGTGGACTGTCCCGGTCACGCCGACTACGTCAAGAACATGATCACCGGCGCCGCCCAGATGGACGGTGCGATCCTGGTCGTCTCCGCCGCCGACGGCCCGATGCCGCAGACGCGCGAGCACATCCTGCTCGCCCGCCAGGTCGGCGTGCCCTACATCGTCGTGTTCCTCAACAAGGCCGACATGGTCGACGACGAGGAGCTCTTGGAGCTGGTCGAGGTCGAGGTCCGCGAGCTGCTCTCCGAGTACGACTTCCCGGGCGATGACATCCCGTTCATCATCGGCTCGGCGCTGAAGGCGCTCGAAGGCGACGAGGCCTACAAGGAGAAGATCCTCGAGCTCGCCGCCGCGCTTGACTCCTACATCCCCGAGCCCGTGCGCGAGCTCGACAAGCCGTTCCTGATGCCGATCGAGGACGTGTTCTCGATCACCGGCCGTGGCACCGTCGCCACCGGGCGTGTCGAGCAGGGCATCGTCAAAACTGGCGAGACCGTCGAAATCGTCGGTGTACACGACTCGACCTCCACGGTCGTCACCGGCGTGGAGATGTTCCGCAAGATCCTCGACGAGGGTCGCGCCGGCGACAACGTCGGCTGCCTGCTGCGTGGCACCAAGCGCGAGGAGATCGAGCGCGGGCAGGTGCTGTGCAAGCCCGGTTCGATCACGCCGCACACCAAGTACAAGGCCGAGGTCTACGTGCTCAAGAAGGAGGAGGGCGGTCGCCACACTCCATTCTTCACGGGCTACAGGCCTCAGTTCTACTTCCGCACGACCGACGTCACCGGAGTGGCTAAGCTGCCCGACGGCGTCGAGATGGTCATGCCCGGCGACAACGTCCAGATGGAGATCGAGCTGATCCAGCCGATCGCCATGGACCAGGGCCTGCGTTTCGCCATTCGAGAGGGCGGGCGCACCGTCGGCTCGGGCGTGGTCAGCGAGATCATCGAGTAGTACACGCGCGTCCATCCGAACACGTCGGAGGCGACGCGCGCATTGGCAGTCCGATACGACTAATTTCAGCCCCACCGCAAGGTGCGGCGGCGATGGGGCGGGTTCCCGCAAACAGATCCCGCCCTGTCTCGCCGTCTGGGAGGGGTTTGGCGGGAGGCGCTCCCGCCGCCCGGTCACAGCAGCGAGCGCAGTCAGCAGCACCACTACCAGAACCAGCATTCCAGACACCACAGACATAGACGACTAGAACACCAGAGGGACCCTCCCATGGCAGCAACCAACCAAAACAAGATCCGAATCCGGCTGAAGGCGTATGACACATCCGCCATCGAGTCGGCCGCGAGGGAGATCGTCGAGACGGCCACCCGCACCGGCGCGACCGTGTCCGGGCCCGTCCCGCTGCCGACGGAGAAGAACGTCTACTGCGTGATCCGCTCGCCGTTCAAGGACAAGGACTCGCGCGAGCACTTCGAGATCCGCACGCACAAGCGCCTGATCGACATCCACCAGCCGACGCCCAAGACGGTCGACTCGCTGCAGCGCCTGGACCACCTGCCGGCGGGCGTCGACATCGAGATCCGGCTCGCCACGTAGTCCGATGGCCGCGATCCTCGCCAAGAAGCTCGGCATGACCCAGCTCTTCCAGGAGGATGGGAGCGTCGCGCGCGTGACCGTGCTCGAGGCCGGGCCGTGCCCGGTGACTGCGATCCGCACAAGCGAGCGCGACGGCTATGACGCCGTGCAGCTTGCGTTCGGCCAGACCAAGGAGAAGCACCTCACCAAACCCGAGCTCGGCCACCTGAAGAAGGCCGACGCGCCGCCGATGCGCACGCTCGCGGAGTTCCGCGACGAGGCCGGCGAGCTGACGCTCGGTCAGACGGTCACGGTCGACTCCTTCGAGGTGGGCGCGCGCGTGAAGATCTCCGGCACGTCCAAGGGCAAGGGCTTTCAGGGCACGATCAAGCGCCACAACTTCGCCAGCGGCCCCAAGTCGCACGGCTCTCACAACGTCCGTGCGCCGGGCTCGATCGGAGCGTCGGCGACGCCCGCGCGCGTCATGAAGGGCATTCGCGGCCCCGGGCAGATGGGCAACAAGCGCGCCACGCAGAAGGGCCTCGAGATCGTGCGCGTGGACGCCAAGGACAACCTGCTGATGGTGCGCGGCTCTGTGCCCGGTCCGACCGGCTCGCTCGTGGAGGTGAGGACCGATGCCTGACGCACCCATCCTCGGTGCCACCAAGAAGGTCAAGCTCGACGAGTCCGCGTTCGGCGCACGCTTCGCCGGTCCGCTGGTCCACCAGAGCGTGCGCGCCGAGCAGGCCGCGCGCCGGCGCGGCACCGCGGCCACCAAAACGCGCGGCAAGGTCTCCGGCGGCGGCGCCAAGCCGTGGCGCCAGAAGGGCACCGGCCGCGCACGCGCGGGCTCGAGTCGCTCGCCCGTGTGGACCGGTGGAGGCACCGTGTTCGGTCCGCAGCCGCGCTCGTACACGTTCAAGGTCAACCGCAAGGAGCAGCGCGCCGCGCTGCGCAGCGCGCTGTCGCTGCACGCCGGCCGCGGCTCGATCGCGATCCTCGACGCCGGCGCGTTCACCGCGCCCAAGACCAGCCAGGCTTTCGACCTGCTCGAGGATTGGAAGATTCCCACCGGCCTCCTCAGCCCGACGCTCGTCGTGCTCGTGCCGGAGGAGTCCTCGGCGGCGCTGTCGTTCCGCAACCTCAAGCGCGTTGCCGTGCTGACCGCCGAGAACGTCGGCGTCGCGGATCTGCTGGGCGCCGCCGCGCTGATCATCTCCGAGCCGGCGCTGCAGGCGCTGACCGAGCGCACCGGCCCGCCGCGCAAGACGCGGGAGGCGGTGGCCTGATGGAGCACACGCAGGTGATCATCCGACCCGTCGTCTCGGAGAAGAGCTACGTGCTCTCCGCCGCCGACCGCTACACCTTCCGCGTCCACCGCGACGCACACAAGACGCAGATTCGCCAGGCCGTCGAAGCGCTGTTCGGCGTGCACGTCGTCGACGTGCGCACGATGAGCGTCAAGTCCAAGCCCAAGCGCCGCGGCAGCACGCCCAAGGGCGGCACGCGCGAGTGGAAGAAGGCGATCGTGCAGGTGCGCTCCGGCGAGTCAATACCAATCTTCCAAGGGCTTGCAGCCCTCGACGCTTAGGAACTAGCCAGTGCCCATTCGCAAACCACGTCCGACGAGCCCCGGCATGCGCTTCGTGTCCTACCCGGACTTCGCGGAGATCACGAAGTCCAAGCCCGAGAAGTCGCTCGTCGAAGGCCTGAAGAAGAGCGGCGGGCGCAACGTCGCCGGGCGCAAGACCGCCCGCCATCGCGGCGGCGGCGCCAAGCGCGCCTACCGCAGGGTCGACTTCAAGCGGCGCAAGGACGGCGTGATGGCGCGCGTGGCGGCGATCGAGTACGACCCCAACCGCTCCGCGTACATCGCCCTGCTGCACTACGTCGACGGCGAGAAGCGCTACATCCTCGCGCCCCAGCGCCTGACCGTGGGGATGATGGTGTCCTCCGGCGAGAACGCTGACATCGCGGTCGGCAACTGCATGGAGCTCGCGCGCCTGCCCGTCGGCACCGTCGTGCACAACATCGAGCTGCAGCCCGGCCGCGGCGGCCAGATGGCGCGCTCGGCGGGTGCTTCGGCGCAGCTGATGGCCAAGGACGGCGACATGGCGACCCTGCGCCTGCCCTCCGGCGAGATGCGCATGGTGCGCGCCGAGTGTCGCGCGACGGTCGGCACGATCGGCAACGCCGAGCATCAGAACGTGAAGGTCGGCAAGGCGGGGCGCAAGCGCCACATGGGCGTGCGCCCGCAGACACGCGGCGTGGCCATGAACCCAGTCGACCACCCGCATGGCGGCGGCGAGGGCTCGACCACCGCGGGCCGCCATCCGGTGACGCCGTGGGGCGTGCCGACGCTCGGCTACCGCACGCGCAAAAAGAACAAGACCTCCAGCCGCTACATCGTGCGCGGCCGCAGGCGCGGGAAGGGGCGTAGTCGCTGATGAGTCGCTCGAGCAAGAAGGGGCCGTGGGTGGAAGAGCGCCTGATGAAGCGCATCGAAGCGCTCAACGAGGCCAACAACAAAAAAATGCTGAGGACGTGGTCGCGTGCGTCGACGATCTTCCCGGAGATGGTCGGGCACACGATTGCGGTGCACGACGGCAAGAAACACGTGCCCGTGTTCATCAGCGAGTCGATGGTCGGTCACAAGCTCGGCGAGTTCGCGCCCACGCGCGTGTTCCGCGGGCACGCGGGCTCGGGGAAGGTCAGGTAGATGAGCGCCGAGGACGAGAAGGGCGAGACGCCGGCCGAGCCCGACGCGAAAGCGCCAGCCGCCGAGAAAGCCGCCGCCGAGAAGAAGCCCGCCGGCGAGAAAGCCGCCGCGGAGAAGAAACCGGCGGCCGCGAAAAAAGCTGCGGCTGAGAAAAGGCCGGCTGCGGAGAAAAAGCCCGCGGCCGAGAAGCAGCCCGCCGCGGAGAAAACGCCGCCGGCTGAGAAGCAGGACGCTGCCGGGGAGCCCGCGGCCAAAAAAGCTGCCGCCGAGAAAAAACCGGCCGCCGAGAAAAAACCCGCAGCGGAGAAGAAGCCGGCCGCAGGCAAAGCGCCGATCGCCGAGAAACTGTCGCGCCGCGCCGGCAAAGACGCCGCCAAAGCCCCGCGCCGGCGCGTGGTTGCGGCGCACGCACGCTACGTGCGCACGTCAGCGCGCAAGGCGCGCATGGTGTGCGGGCACCTGCGCGGCAAGTCCGTGCAGGAGGCACGCGCTATCCTCGCGTTCACCCCTCGTGAGGTGGCGCGCGATTGGAGCAAGCTGCTGGAGTCGGCAGTGGCAAACGCCGAGAGCAACCACGAACTGCTCGAGGACGACCTGATCGTCCGCGAGGCGTACGCCGACGAAGGGCCGACGATCAAGCGCTTCAGGCCGCGCGCGATGGGACGCGCGACGCCGATCCGCAAGCGCACGAGCCACCTGACGATCACGCTGACACCGCGCCCGGAGCCCGGGACCACCAAGAGAAACCGCTGAGAGACGAGAAAATGGGACAGAAGGTTCATCCAGAGGCAATGCGCGTGGGTTACATCCACGACTGGAAGTCGAACTGGTTCAACGAGAAAAACTTCGCTGAGTACCTCGCCGAGGACGTGCGCGTGCGCGAGCACATCATCGGCAAGCTCGCCCACGCGGGACTGTCGGACATCACGATCCGCAAGGACGCGAACGAGCTCGAGGTCAACATCCACACCGCCAGGCCGGGCATCGTGATCGGCAAGTCCGGCACCGAAGTGGACGCGCTGCGCCGCGATCTGCACCGCATGACCAAAAAGCAGATCAAGGTCAACATCCTCGAGATCAAGCGCCCCGAGCTCGACGCCAAGCTGGTGGCGCAGTCGATCGCCGAGCAGCTGCAGAATCGTGTGGCATTTCGCCGTGCGATGAAGCGCGCGCTCACCAGCGCGATGCGCTCCGGCGCCAAGGGCGTCAAGGTCCAGGTCGCCGGGCGTCTCGGCGGCGCGGAGATGGCCCGTACCGAAAGCTATTCCGACGGGCGCGTGCCGCTGCACACGATGCGCGCGGACATCGACTACGGCTTCTACGAGGCGCGCACGACGTTCGGGCGCATCGGCGTCAAGTGCTGGGTCAACAAGGGCGAGATCATGCCCGAGGGCTACACCGGCGCCGACCTCACCGACATGACCGCACCGGCGCCGCCGAGCTCCGAGCGCGACGGGCGCGGCGGTGGCCGCGAGGGTCGCGAGGGTCGCGGCAGGGGTCGCGGTCCAGGTGGACCCGGTGGTGGCGGTGGGCGTGGCGGCGGACCTGGCGGCGGTGGTGGTCGCGGCGGTGGCGGGCGTGGTCCAGGTGGGCCCGGCGGCGGCGGACGTGGCGGCGGCGGCGGACGTGGTCCTGGCGGCCCGGGCGGCGGACGCGGTCCTCGTCCCGGCGGCGGCGGCGCACCTGCCGGCGGGGGTGGTCGCTGATGCTGTCACCCAAGCGCGTCAAGCACCGCAAGCAGCACCGCGGGCGGCGCCGCGGCCACTCGCGTGGCCAGCTGCACGTGCAGTTCGGCGACTACGGCCTCAAGGCGCTCGAGTGCGGCTGGCTGACCAACCGCCAGATCGAGGCAGCGCGTGTCGCGATGACCCGCAAGATCAAGCGTGGCGGCAAGGTTTGGATCAACGTGTTCCCCGACAAGCCGATCACCAAGAAGCCCGCCGAGACGCGCATGGGCTCGGGCAAGGGCTCGCCCGAAGGCTGGGTGGCGGTGGTCAAGCCGGGACGCGTGATGTTCGAGCTCGCCGGCGTGTCCGAGCCGCTCGCTCGCGAAGCGATCCGCCTGGCCGCGCACAAGCTGCCCGTCAAGTCGAAGTTCGTGCTGCGCGAGGATTGAGCATGAAGGCAAGCGAGATACGAGACCTCGACGACGGCGAACTGACCAAACGCCTGGCCGAGCTGCGCAAAGAGGTGTTCGGCCTGCGTTTCTCAAACGCGACCGGTGAACTCGACGACACAGCGGGGCTCGCGCGCGCCAAGCGTGACCTGGCCCGCGCGCTGACGGTGGCACGCGAGCGCGAGCTGCAAGCCGCGCCTTCGCAGGGCAACTGAGCCACACACAACAGGAACAACGGACGGACGAACGGACCAAATGGCTGATCAAGACAACGACACACCCGAGACCGAGCAGGACGCGCCCGCGGCGGAGGCCGAGGCGACGCCCGAGGTCGCGGCGCCCGAGGCAGAGGCGCCCGTGGCCGAGGCGCCGGAGGCAGAGGCTGACGAGTCGCCCGCGGCCGACGTCGAGCAGGCGCCCGTGGCCGCCGCGCCGGCCCCGCCGGCGGAGCCCGTCGAGCAGGTCCCGCCGAAGGAGCGACGTCGCAGGGCGCGCTCCAAGCACGCGGAGGCCCGCCCCAGCCGTTCCCCCGAGGAGCGCCACGCGGAACGCCTGGCAGAGCGCAAGACGAAGGCCGTGCGCCGTCGCGCACGGCGCCTGCAGGAACGCGCCAAAGCGGCCACGCGCCGTGCCGCCGCGCCCGCGGCGGAGCCGCTCGCGCCCGTGCACGCGGCGGTGGAGGGCACGCGCCGGGTGCGCCAGGGGATCGTCGTCTCGGACAAGGCGCAGAAGACGATCACGGTGCGCATCGATGTCGCGCGCCGGCACCGGCGCTACGAGAAGATCGTGCGCAGCTCGAGCACCGTGCACGCGCACGACGAGAACAACGACGCCCACGAGGGCGACGTGGTGCGCGTGATCGAGAGTCGGCCGCTGTCGCGCACCAAGCGCTGGGCGCTCGTCGATGTGCTGGAGCGTGCGCGATGATCCAAAACGAGACAAGGCTCCGGGTCGCCGACAACTCGGGTGCGCGCGAGATCCTGTGCATCCGTGTCAAGGGCGGCTCCAAGCGCCGCTACGCGTTCGTGGGCGACATCATCACGGCGACCGTCAAGCAGGCCAACCCCCAGGGCGCCGTCAAGAAGGGCGAGGTGGTGACGGCTGTGGTCGTGCGCACGAAGAAGCCGATCGGCCGCGACGACGGCACGTACATCGCCTTCGACGAGAACGCCGCGGTCATCATCGATGACCAGAACAACCCGCGCGGCACGCGCGTGTTCGGACCGGTGGCACGCGAACTGCGCGAGCGCAACTTCATGAAGATCGTCTCGCTGGCCCCCGAGGTTCTGTGATGGCCGCCAAGCACAAATCCGCCGCTCGCCCCAAGCGCCGCGCGCTGAAGATTCGCTCCGATGATCGCGTGCAGGTGATCTCGGGCAAGGACCGCGGCAAGACCGGACGGGTGCTGCGTGTCGAGCCGGCCAAGGAACGCGTGTACGTCGAGCACCTGAACATGATCAAGCGCCACACGCGTCCCCAGCAGGTCGCCGGCGCCCAGAGCGAACAGCAGCTGGGTGGCGTGATCGAGCGCGAGGGGCCGATCCACGTCTCCAACGTGATGCTCGTCGACGCCAAAGGCAAGCCCACGCGAGTCGCGATCGACCGTACGGGCGGCGAGCGCGTGCGCGTCGCCAAGAGCACCGGCGCGAGGCTCGACTGATCGTCATGGCCACCGCGACCGACAGCGCCCCGACGGCGCGCCTGAAGACCCGCTACCTCGAGGAGATCCGCCCGGCTCTGATCGAGCGCTTTGGCTACTCCTCGCCGATGCAGGCGCCGAGGATCGAGAAGATCACGGTCAACATGGGCGTCGGCCTCGCCAAGCAGGACTCCAAAATGCTCAAAGCCGCGACCGAGCAGCTGGCGACGATCGCCGGCCAGCAGCCGAGCGTGCGTCGTGCGCGCAAGTCGATCGCGGCGTTCAAACTGCGCGAGGGCATGCCCGTGGGCCTGGCGGTGACGCTGCGCGCCGAACGCGGCTACGAGTTCCTCGACAGGCTCATCTCGGTTGCGATCCCACGGATCCGCGACTTCCGCGGCCTGAACTCGCGCTCGTTCGACGGTCGCGGCAACTACTCGCTGGGCGTCAAGGAGCAGATCATCTTCCCCGAGATCGACTACGACGCAATCGACCAGGTGCGCGGGCTGGACATCACGATCACGACCTCCGCCGCCACCGACATCGAGGCCTACGCGCTGCTGTCCGCGCTCGGCATGCCGTTCTCGCCGCAGGGGCGCCCCAAGGGCTACGACCCCGCAGCCGACGAGGCCGCCGCGCGCGCCCACGAGGAGGCCGAGGCCGCGAGCGCGGCCGCCGCCGCAAAAGCCGCCGCCGAACCGGCACCTGAGCCGAAGGCCGCCGCGAAAGGCAAAGCCAAAGCCAAGGCTGCGCCCGAGCCGGTCGTCGAGACCGCCGCGGAGGCCGAGGATGTCGCGGCCGTGGCGGAGGAGGCGGAGGCCGAAGCGGAGATCGTGGGGGAGGCCGCCGCGGAGCTCGAGGCGGAGGCTGTCGCCGAGGAGGTGGCCGAGGAGATCGTCGCCGAGGCCGTCGCCGAGGAGATCGTGACGGAGGCCATCGCGGAGGAGCTCGAGGCCGACGGCGTGCCCGAGGCAGCTGCCGAGGAGATCGCCGAGGAGCTCGTCGCGGAGGCTGTCGCTGAGGAGGTGGCCGAGGAGCTCGTCGCGGAGGCTGTCGCTGAGGAGGTGGCCGAGGAGATCCTCGCTGAGGAGATCGCCGAGGAGCTCGTCGCCGAGGCCGTCGCCGAGGCCGTCGCTGAGGAGATCGCTGAGGAGCTCGTGGCGGAGGCTGTAGCCGAGGAGATCGTTGCCGAGGCCGTGGCCGAGGAGATTGCAGACGAGCAGAACGACGCCCCCGAGGGTGGGGACGCGCAGACCACCGAGAAGGAGAGCACCGACTGATGGCCAAGACTTCGCAGCGCGTCAAGCAGGCGCGGACTCCCAAGTTCAAGACACGTGCATATACTCGCTGCACCCGCTGCGGCCGGCCGCGCGCGGTGTATAAGAAGTTTGGTGTGTGTCGCATCTGCCTTCGCGACCTCGCCCACAACGGACAGATCCCCGGGATGACGAAGTCCTCCTGGTAGCTGCCGACACGAGAACCGAGAGCTCAACGAACCATGTCAATGACCGATCCGATAGCCGACTTCCTGACGCGCGTGCGCAACGCGATTCACGCGGCGCATGAGACCGTCGAGGTGCCCGCGTCGAAGCTGAAGGGCGAGCTCGCGCGGATCCTCGACGAGCAGGGCTACATCGAATCGTGGTCGGTGATCCCGGCGCCCGACGGCGCCGCCGGGCAGCTGATTCAGATCCGGCTCAAGTACACCGAGGATCGGCGTTCGGCGATCTCGGGCCTGCGGCGCGTGTCGCGCCCGGGACGGCGCACGTACGTCGACGCGACGCACATCCCGAAGGTGCTCGGGGGGATGGGCACGGCGATCGTGTCGACCTCCCGCGGCGTGATGACCGGTCACGATGCCCGCGCCGCGGGCATCGGCGGCGAGGTCCTGGCGCAGGTCTGGTAGCTGAGCGATGTCGAGAATCGGTAGACAGCCCATCCCCGTGCCGGCCGGCGTGACCGTGTCGATCGAGCCCGAGTCGGTGCGCGTCAACGGGCCCAAAGGCGAACTGTCGGAGCGCATCCACCGTGACATCGACGTGACCCAGGAGGGCGAGCAGCTGGTGGTCACGCGACCGACCGACCGCGGCGAACACCGAGCGCTGCACGGGCTCACGCGGACGCTCGTCGCGAACATGGTCCAGGGCGTGACGAGCGGCTACGAGAAGCGCCTGGAGATCCAGGGCGTCGGCTACCGCGCGCAGCTGAAGGGCAAGAACCTGGAGCTCGCCGTGGGCTACTCCCACCCGGTGCCGATCCCGGCGCCAGACGGGATCGAATTCGAGGTGCCGCAACCGACGCGCGTGGTCGTCAAGGGCATCTCCAAGCAGCTCGTCGGCGAGACCGCCGCGATCATCCGCAAGCAGCGCCCGCCCGAGCCGTACAAGGGCAAGGGCATCCGCTACGAGGGCGAGCACGTCCAGCGCAAGGTAGGCAAGCGCGCATGAGCCCGTATAGCTGCGCTGGATCTGCGTCCTCGATCGCTCGTGTGCGAAGCACACTTCGCTCACTGCGTCCTTGCCCAGCTTGCTCTACGGGCTCATGCGGGGCGCTCGGATACAACAAGGGCCACTCATGACGGTCATCACCAAAGAGCGCCGGCGGCTCAAACGCCGCCGCCGGGTGCGGGCGAAGATCTCGGGCACGGCCACGCGTCCGCGGATCTCTGTGTTTCGCTCCAACCGCGGGCTCTCGGCGCAGCTGGTGGACGACGTGGGCGCGCACACGCTCGCGGCTGTCAACTGGTTCGAGCCCGAGCTCAGCTCGCTGAGCAAATCGGAGCGCACCAAGCGCGCCGGCGAGCTGCTGGCCGAGCGTGCCAAGGCGGCCGGTATCTCCGAGGCTGTGTTCGATCGCGGCGGCTACCAGTACCACGGTCACGTGCGCACTTTCGCCGAAGCCATCCGCGAGGCCGGTATCACCGTCTAGCCCGACCAAGGCCGCGCTCCCGCTACTCTCCTCCCTCCTGCCCATGTCCATATCGATAGATCGCTCAGTCAACCCAGCCGGCCTGGACCTCCAGGAGCGCGTCGTCGAGATCAACCGCGTCGCCAAGGTCGTCAAGGGCGGACGCCGCTTCTCGTTCACCGCGCTGGTGGTCGTCGGCGACGAACGCGACGTTGTCGGCGTCGGCTATGGCAAGGCCAACGAGGTGCCGCTGGCGATCCAGAAGGGCGTCGAGCGGGCCAAGAAGGATCTGTTCCGCGTGCCCAAGCACGGCAGCACCATCACCCACCAGACGACCGGCATCTTCGGCTCTGGCCGCGTGCTGCTGAAGCCCGCCTCGCCGGGAACCGGCGTGATCGCCGGCGGCGGCGTACGCGCGGTGCTCGAGCTCGCGGGCATCCACGACATCCTGTCCAAGAGCCTCGGCACGCAGAACCCGATCAACCTGGTCAAGGCAACCGTCGCCGGGCTGCGCGGGCTGCGCACACCCGAGGAGGTCGGCAAGCTGCGCGGCCTCAGCATCAACCAGGTTCTCGGCCTCGGCGGAGCGCCCGCCAACGGCGCGCCGCAGGTCGCCGACGCAGCGACCGACCCAGCTACGGTCGCGGATGCGGCGCCGGGAACGGACGCGCCGGCCGAGACAGACACAGACGCGCCAGCCACGGTCGCAGCCGACGGGGCATCTTTGTGATGGGCGCTCTCAGCGTCACCCAGCGCCGCTCGAAGAACGGCGCCAACAGCAAACAGCTGGACACGCTGCGCTCACTCGGGCTGCGGCGCATCGGTCACACGGTCGAGGTCAAAGACACAGAGCAGGCGCGCGGCATGCTGCACGCGGTGCGCCATCTGGTCGAGGTCAAGGAGGGCAAGTGAGCCCCGCCAAACAGGACGCCGAGGAGCGCATCGGGCTGCACAACCTCGCGCCGGCACCGGGAAGCCGGCGCCCGCGCAAGCGTGTCGGCCGCGGTGAAGGCTCAGGCACCGGCAAGACCTCAGGTCGTGGCCAGAAGGGCGCGGGCTCGCGTTCTGGCTCCAAGCGTCGCGCCAACTTCGAGGGCGGGCAGATGCCGATCCACATGCGCATGCGAAAGCTGCGCGGACCGCACATGAAGAAGTCGATGCCGTTCGAGCCGTTCCGCACGCACACGCAGCCGGTGAACATCGCCGCGCTCGAGGACCGTTTCGACGCCGGCACCGAGGTCACGCTCGAGCTGATGCAGGCCAACGGCCTGGCGACGCGCAAGGGCGTGCCGGTGAAGGTGCTCGCCAAGGGCGAGCTGGCAAAGGCGCTGACCGTCCACGCCCACGGGTTCAGCGCCAGCGCGCGCGAGCGCATCGAGGCGGCCGGCGGCACCTGCGTGACGATCGAGGCCTAGCAGGCGGGCGAACCGCCTCGGGCAACCGGCGGCGCTCGGCTGGGTATCCACTAGAATCGGGCTCCATCGGCGCGCCGGCGACTCGCTTGCACACCGCTGACCCAAGCCCATGCTCTCGACGATCCTGAACGCATTCCAGGTTGCGGACATCCGCAAGAAGATCGCCTTCACGGCGGGGATGCTGCTGATCTACCGTCTCGGCTCGCACGTGCCCGTCCCGGGCGTCAACCTGACGGCCGTCAACAACATCCAGAAATCGTTCGGTGGCGGCGGGATCCTCAGCTACCTGAACCTGTTCTCCGGCGGCGGCCTGTCCAAACTCGCGATCTTCGCGCTGGGCATCATGCCGTACATCACCTCGTCGATCATCCTGCAGCTGCTGCAGGTGGCCGTTCCGTCACTGGAGAAGCTCTCCAAGGAAGGCGAGGTCGGGCAGGCGCGCATCACGCAGTACACGCGCTACCTGACCGTCGGGCTCGCGTTCGCGCAGTCGATCGGCTACGTGTTCCTGTTCCACAGCCTGCAGGCCAAAGCGGGCGAAAACGTGATCACGCACTTCGACCTGCCGCACATCTTCCTGATCGTCGTCTGCCTGACAACCGGCTGCGTGCTGCTGATGTGGGTCGGCGAGCTGATCACCCAGCGCGGCATCGGCAACGGCATCTCGCTGCTGATCTTCGCGTCGATCGTCTCGCGGCTGCCGTCGGGCATCCAGACGTGGTGGACGACCCAGGACCAGGTGTTCAAGGTGATGGCGCCGTTCCTCGTGCTGGTGGTCGTGGCGGGGATCGTGTTCGTGCAGGAAGGGCAGCGACGCATCCCCGTGCAGTACGCCAAGCGCGTGATCGGGCGGCGCATGACCGAGGGCGGGCAGACGTACCTGCCGCTGCGCGTGAACATGGCCGGCGTCATCCCGGTGATCTTCGCGGCGAGCATCATGGCCTTCCCGCCGACCGTCGGGCAGCTCGTCAAAACCCACTGGGGCCAGTCGATCTCCGACTTCTTCACGCCCAACGGCTGGCACTACGTCGTCGGCGAGTCGCTGTTCATCATCGTCTTCACGTACTTCTACACGGCGGTCACGTTCAACCCGGTCGACCAGGCCGACAACCTGAAGAAGTACGGCGGCTTCATCCCCGGCGTGCGGCCCGGGCGCCCGACCGCCGAATTCCTCGATCGCATCCTCGCGCGCCTGACGTTCCCGGGCGCGCTGTTCCTTGCCGCCGTCGCGGCGCTGCCGGCGCTGCTGTTCGCGCAGACGCACCAGCAGTTCCAGTTCGGTGGCACCTCGATTCTGATCGTGATCGGCGTGGCGCTCGAAACCATGAAGCAGCTCGAGGCGCAGCTGATGATGCGAAGTTACGAGGGCTTCCTGAAGTGACGCTCCGCCCGTCCGTCTGGCGGCCGCGACTTCGCGGCGACCGCCAGACGGACGGGCTTCGCTTGGCCGAGGCCAGGCACGCGGTTCGCACACGGTTGCGGTCCTTTACGGTGGCAGGCACACCCCCGGACCGGATAGGCTGCCTCGGTCGTGTCCGAGTTGAATCTGATCCTGTTCGGCCCGCCCGGCGCCGGAAAGGGCACCCAGGCGGATCGCTTGCGCGATGACTTCGTGCTGCCGCACATCTCCACCGGCGACATCCTGCGCGCGCAGGTCGCCGATGAAACCGAGCTCGGCCAGGAGGCGCAGCGCTACATGGACGCCGGCGAGCTGGTGCCGGACGAGGTGATCATCGGCATGATCACCCAGCGCATCGCCAGCGGCGACGCGCGCGACGGCTTCCTGCTCGACGGCTTCCCCCGCAACGAGGCGCAGGCCGACGCGCTGAAGGAGGCGCTCAGCGGCCTCGACAGGCGGCTGACGGCCGCGCTGCTGATCGAGGTGCCCGACGACGACCTCGTGCGCCGTCTGGCCGGGCGGCGCGTGTGCGTGAAGAACCCCAGCCACATCTACCACGTGGATTTCGACCCGCCCAAGCACGAAGACGTGTGCGACCAGGACGGCGCGCGCTTGATCCAGCGCGAGGACGACCAGGAGGAGGTGATCCGCCGGCGCCTGGAGGTCTACCACTCCCAGACGGAGCCGCTGATCGCCTACTACGATCGCGCTGCGCTGTTGCGCCGCTTCGACGGACGCCGCACCCCCGATGAGGTTCACGCGCACATCAGGGCCACCGTCGCAACGCTGCGCCTGGAGGAGGACCTGTAGGCGAGGGCAACCGGACGCGGCGCGCGGGGTCGCCTCGCGAAGCGGACGACCTGCGCAGCCAGCCCGCTAGCTAAGCTCCTTGGGTGATCATCAAGAAGTCCGCCGAGGAGATCGAGAAGATGGCGCAGGCCGGCCTCGTGCTGGCGGCGACGCACGATCTGATCGAGAGCAAGATCCGCCCCGGCGTCAGCACGGCAGAGCTCGACAAGCTCGCCGAGCGCTTCATCCGGTCGCAGGGCGCAACGCCGACGTTCAAGGGCTACCGCGGCTTTCCCGGCTCGATCTGCGCCTCGCCGAACTCGATGATCGTGCACGGCATCCCCGGCTCCTACCGCCTGAAGCCGGGCGACATCATCTCGATCGACATCGGCGTCACGCTCGACGGCTGGGTCGCCGACGCGGCCCGGACGTTCGTCGTCGAGGATGTCGAGCCGGAGGTCCACAGCCTGCTCGTCGCCACCGAGGAGTCGCTGCACGCCGGTGTGGCGCAATGCCGCGAGGGCAACCGCATGGGCGACGTCTCGAGCGCGATCCAACGCGTGGTCGAGGGCGCGGGCTTCTCGGTCGTGCGCTCGCTCGTCGGTCACGGCGTCGGGCGCAGCATGCACGAGGACCCGCAGGTGCCCAACTACGGCAAGGCCGGCAAGGGCGTGCAGCTCGAGCAGGGCATGGTGCTCGCGATCGAGCCGATGACCACCGCCGGGCGCCCGGGCGTGCGCGTTGGCGGCGACGGCTGGGCGATCTTCTCCCAGGATGGATCTGCGGCGGCGCACTTCGAGTTCACGGTCGCGATCACCGCCGCCGGGCCGCTGATCCTGACCCCGTGGCACCTGCCCGCGGATGCCCGCACGGGAGCGCCAAGCGCAGCCGAGTCGGTGGCCGAGGGCATCGCCACCGCGGGCTGAGCGCTCGAGCGGGTGGCGAGCGCAGGCTGAGCTTGCTACCATCTGGAGTCCTGCCCAAGCGCGTCGCTGTTTGCGTGCGTGAGGGCATGTCCTCGACCCGGTAGCGGCGGCCGCAACGGCAGCCAGAGCCGAGTCGCCGGAACCCAGCCGCCGAAAGGGATCATGAAGGTAAGACCGTCGGTCAAGCCGATGTGCGAGAAATGCAAGATCATCCGCCGCCATGGGGTGGTGTTGGTGATCTGCCAGAACAAGCGCCACAAGCAGCGCCAGGGGTGATCTAGGTGGCACGCATCGCAGGAGTCAACCTGCCCCTGAACAAGCGCTCGGAGATCGGGCTTACCTACATCTACGGGATCGGGCGCTCGACGTCCAACAAGGTCCTTTCACAGGTCGGGGTCAATCCCGACACCTACATCCGCGACCTGACCGAGGACGAGGTGTCCAAGCTGCGCGACGCGATCGACGACGGGCTGACCGTCGAGGGCGATCTGCGGCGCGAGCGTTCCCAGGACATCAAGCGCCTGCAGGAGATCGGCTCCTACCGCGGCCTGCGCCACCGGCGCGGCCTGCCTGTGCGCGGGCAGAAGACCAAGACCAACGCACGCACGCGCAAGGGCCCCAAGCGCATGCAGGTGGCCGGCAAGAAGCGCGCGGGTAAGAAGTAATGCCCCCAGCTCCCAAACGCGCACGCGGCCGGCGCAAGCCGAAAAAGAACATCCCTGTCGGGCAGGCGCACATCAAGACTTCGTTCAACAACACGATCGTCTCGCTGACGGACACCTCCGGCAACGTGATCGCGTGGGAGTCCGCCGGCGGCGCCGGCTTCAAGGGCTCGCGCAAGTCGACGCCGTTCGCCGCCCAGGTGACCGCCGACGCCGCGGCGCGCAAGGGCCTCGAGCAGGGGCTGCAGAAGGTCGAGGTCTACGTCAAGGGCCCGGGCTCCGGGCGCGAGACGGCGATTCGCTCGCTGCAGGCGGCGGGCCTCGAGGTGACAGGTGTCAAGGACGTGACCCCGCAGGCCCACAACGGGTGCCGCCCCCGCAAGCGGCGGAGGGTCTGACGATGGCCAGAGACACGAGCCCGCAGTGCAAGCAGTGCCGTCGTGAGGGGCAGAAGCTGTTCCTCAAGGGCGAGCGCTGCCTGACGGACAAGTGCGGCGTCGAGCGTCGCTCCTACCCGCCGGGCGAGCACGGGCGTGGGCGCATGAAACAGAGCGAGTACCGCGTGCAGCTGCGCGAGAAGCAGAAGGCCAAGCGCTACTACGGCGTGCTCGAGAAGCAGTTCGCCGGCTACTACGAGAAGGCCTCACGCCAGAGCGGCATCACCGGCGAGAACCTGCTGACGCTGCTGGAGTGCCGCCTCGACAACGTGCTCGTGCGACTCGGCTTCGGGGCATCCCGCCGCCAGGCGCGTCAGCTGATCCGCCACGGCCACTGGACGGTCAATGGCCGGCGGGTGAACATTCCCAGCTATCAGGTGCGCCCGGGCGACGTGATCACGATCAAGGCGGACACGCCTGCCACGCAGGTGGTCAGGGACGCGACCGAGCTGACCGGACAGATACCAGCGTGGCTCCAGGCCGACCACGAGTCGCTCACGGCCAAGGTGCTGCGCAAGCCGGAGCGGCGCGAGGTCGCCGCGCCGGTGCAGGAGCAGCTCATCGTCGAGCTGTACTCGAAGTAGAACGACTTTTGCCCGCATCGCGGCCCATTCGGGCGGCGATGCTCAGAGCCGGCGCCATCAGTGGCGCCGGTGCGACATCAAAACGACGTTAGGACTCTCATGCTCGACTTCCAAATCCCCCGGATCACAAGCGAGTCCGTGGAGCAGAACCGTGGCACGTTCACGATCGAGCCGCTGGATCGCGGCTTTGGCTACACGTTCGGTAACTCGCTGCGGCGCGTGTTGCTCTCCTCCCTCGCAGGCGCGGCCGTCACCAGCGTGCGCATCGAGGGCGTTGCGCACGAGTTCTCCACCATTCAGGGCGTCAAGGAGGACGTCACCGACATCGTGCTCAACCTCAAGGGCGTCGTCTGCCGGATGCACTCGGACGCAAGCGAGGTAGAGGCGCCGCTGGTGGTCACCGGGCCGGGCGAGATCACCGCCAAGGACATCGACCTGCCAGCCGGCGTTGAGATCCTCAACCCGGACCTGCACATCGCGACGCTCGAGAAGAAAACCAAGCTCGAGCTGTACATGACGATCGGCCGCGGCCGCGGCTACCGTCCGGCCGAGGAGAACAAGTCCGCCGACCAGCCGATCGGCGTGATCCCGATCGACTCGATCTTCTCGCCGGTGCGGCGCGTCGCCTACGCGGTCGAGCAGGCCCGCGTCGGTCAGAAGACGGACTTCGACAAGCTCACGCTGGACATCGAGACCGACGGCTCGATCGACCCGCAGGCGGCGCTGCGCGAGGCGGCCGAGCTGCTGATCAGCCAGCTGGCGATCTTCACCGACGCCGATCGCATCCAGGAGCTGCGCGCAGCCCCCGGTGGCCAGCTGGACGGCCACGGCCTGGCGGTCGGCGGCGGCTCGCAGGCGGCGCTGCAGGGCGAGGAGTGGGGCATCCTGATCGAGGAGCTGGAGCTCGGCGTGCGCTCGTACAACTGCCTCAAGCGCGCCGGCATCCAGACGGTCGGCGACCTCATCTCCAAGTCCGAGGGCGAGCTCAACGCGATCCCCAACTTCGGCAAAAAGTCGATCGACGAGGTCATCGAAACGCTGCACGCACGGGGGCTCGCACTGCGCGCCGACTGAACGGGTCCTCTGCCGCGGTCTGTATAACCATAGATATACAGACGCTCGTGGGGAACACCTACACGCCTCACCTCGCCTACACTCACTCACCGACATGCGCCATCAGAAGACACGCAACAAGCTCTCCCGCGACTCCGCGCACCGTAGGGCGCTGCTCATGAACCTGAGCAAGGAGATCATCGAGCACGAGCGGATCGAAACGACTCAGGCGAAGGCCAAGGCGGTCAAGCCGGAGATCGAGAAGCTGATCACGCTCGCCAAGCGCGGCGACCTGCACGCACGCAGGCAAGCGCTGTCGACGCTCGCGCAGGACAAGTTCGCAGTGCACAAGCTGTTCACGGAAGTCGCGCCGCGCTACAAAGAGCGCCCGGGCGGCTACACGCGCATCCTGAAGCTCGGGCCGCGTCGCAGCGACTCGACGGAGATGGTCTTCATCGAGCTCGTCTGAGGTTGCGCGCGTCGCGCCGCGGCGCCGCGCGGTGATGGTCACCAAGCTCACGATCGAGTACGACGGGACGGACTTCGCCGGCTGGGCGCGCCAGCCGGACAAGCGCACCGTGCAGGAGCAGCTCGAGCGCGCACTGCGCACGGTGCTCGGCGAGGATGGGCACGACGGGCGCCCGCTGACGCTGACCGTCGCAGGACGAACCGACGCGGGCGTGCACGCGTGGGGTCAGGTGGCCAGCTACGCGCACGAGGCGGTCGATCCGCTGCGCCTGAACGGGCTGCTCGACGGCGACGTCGCGGTGCTCGCCTCAGAGCCAGCCGCCGAGGGCTTCAACGCGCGCCACGACGCGACCAGCAGGACCTACTGCTACCGCGTGCTCGCGCGCCGCACGCGCTCCGTGTTCGAACGCCGGCGCGCGTACTGGTGGACGGGCGCGCTCGACCCGGACGCGCTCGCGCAGTGCGCGAGCGCGCTGCTCGGCAGGCACGACTTCACCGCGTTCACGCCCACCGAGACCGAGCACTCGTACTTCACCTGCGATGTCAGCTCCGCGCAGTGGCGAGTCGCGGGCGAGGAAGGCGAGCTGCTCGAGTTCTGGATCGAGGCGGACATGTTCCTGCGCCACATGAACCGCGTGCTCGTCGGCACGATGCTCGACGTCGCAAGCGGCGCGCGCACGCTCGAGGAATTCGAGGAGCTGCTCGAGGGGCGCCCGCGCGCGCAGGCGGGACGCACGGCGCCCGCGCATGGGCTGGCGCTGGCGCGCGTGAGCTACTGACGGCGGCGGTTGAGCGACACCCACGCGAGCGCCGCCGTCGCATCAGTCGCCTACGTGGATGATTGATCCTTCTTCTTCCTGAAGCGGCGTCCGGCCGGGTTCTTCGTCGAGCCCTTCGCAATATTCAGTTTCTTCCTTGCCAAACGCCGCGAGGTCTTCGGTGGCGATGGTCTTGCCCTCCGGATTCTCCAGGACGAGGGTTTCGGGCGGGGTGGTGAAGACCCCGTAGAAGAGCACGCCGCCGGCGTGCAGGTGAGCGGGGATCGGCGCCGTCGACAGTGCCACGGTCTCGCCCCCGGCCCGTGCGGCCATTCGGTCGGAGCTCTGTTTGAGCACGCCGTACACGATCGCGTACTGCACCGGCGAGCACTTGGTCCAGAACGCCCGGGTGAAGGATCGCGGGTAGAAGCCGGATAGGTTCTGTCCACCGCCGCTGCCGTTTTCGACTTCGACGCTGAGCGAGAAGTAGACAGGTCCGTTGTACGCGTACGCTTCGCCCTTGATCGCGAACTTCGGTCCGCCGGGGACCTGTCCGCTGGCGAGCTTGACGATTCCGTCGTGGAGAAAGTGGACGCGATGCCGGACGCAGATGCGCGCGCTGGGTAGCGCCAGCGTTCCGAGCACTTCGCCGTGAGCTCCCAGCTCGGTCAGGGAGAGCGGAACGGCTGGGCCTCTTGGTACGGCCTGGAAGTAAAAGGAGGCGGGACCGCCCGCGCGCTTCGGGATGGCGATGACCTTGGAGGTGATGATGCGCCCGCCGGTGAGGAGGAGGCGGACCTGGCGAACTTCGGGCGCGAGGATGGCTTCGACGATGCGCTCGTCTTCTTCGCATACGACACGTGGAGTCGCGCTCCCACGGCTCGGCAGGCAGGTACCTTCACCCGAGAAGGGATGCGCCGACCCGTGGACGCTAAGCCTGAACTTGCAGCCGTGATCCTTCCGCGACGTGCGCTTGACGACGCTTACCTGGAAGCTTCCGCCGGTGGCCGTGCTGCCACTGCCGAGCTCGGTGCTGTCCTGCAGGCTGCGTAGCTCTGCGCGCAGACGGCGTTCAGACTGTAGGCCGACTGTGCTACGGCCGTCTTCGAGCGTGGTACTGATCTTGACGAGGGCGTTGTCGATCTCCTTCGCAAGCTGCTTGGCACGCGCGATCAGCTCCCGATCTTCATCCGTCTCGTATGGCGTCAGAGCCTTCGTGAGAGATACCAGCGCAACAGGCTGATGGCTTCGTAGTTCAGAGTGACGCTGCGCTTCCTGTGTCGAGATGAAGGCTTTGCTGCTCGCGGACAGTCGGCTGTATGCGCTGTTGACCCACGCTGCCATGTCCGCGCACACCGGCAGGGGTTCGCCGGCGAGCCGGGCTTCCGAGCCCTGCAGCTGGAAGAGCACGGTTTCATGAATCGCCGGGTTGCTCCAGCTCAATCCTTCCACGGCTTTGGCGAAGGCCGTGAATGCCTGACGCTCGGGTGCTCGCAGCGCGTTCTGCGCTGCGCTCGACAGCTCTTCTTCGAGGCCCTGAAGCTGCTCGCGGGCGCGTGTCTGTTCACCGAATGCCCGGGAGGACTCCGGCGAGCTCTGGCTTTCCCTGTCGAGTCCCTTCTTTGCGCCTGAAAGCACGTTTGGGCATTCCTCGCGCAGCTGCCTGACAAAATCCGCAGCCGACGCCTGGACCTGAGGCATGTTGGCGAGGTAGGCGAGGTCGTATTCGTACACGGCCCGCAGATACGCTCCAGTGGCAGCCACGTCGGCCGGCGAGACGGGTGCGTGCTTTCCCGCTCGCCGGTGAGCCGCGGACGCGGTCGCCGTCGGCAATAGGCAGGCCAGAGCGCCGAGGACTGCGACCGTCGCCCCCGCGAGCATTCGCCGCCGCGGCCTGCTTCGCGCGAGCCTGACGCTCGCAATTCCAGTCTTCGACACGCGGACAACATACCTTTCCGCTCTAACCGAAGCGCCCCCTATGCTGGACGAGCAGATGCTCAACGTGCTGCTCACAAACGACGACGGCATCGAGGCCGAGGGCCTGCAGGCGCTCAGACGCGCGCTGCTCGAGCTCGACGACGTGCGCCTGGCGGTGATCGCGCCCGACGGCAATCGCTCGGCGATGGCTCGTTCGATCACCACGCGCCGGCCGCTGTGGGTCGAGGAGATCGCGTTCTCGGACGGCACGATCGGCTACGCCACCGACGGCACGCCGGTTGACTGCGTGCGCCTGGCGAGCCTCGGGTTGGTCGAGGGCTTCGAGGCGCATCTGGTCGTCGCGGGCATCAACCACGGCGCCAACCTCGGCGACGACATCACCTACTCGGGCACCGTCGCCGCGGCGCTCGAGGGCGTCGTGCTGGGGCTGCCCGCGATCGCCGTCTCCCAGCAATCAGGCGCCAGGGCGCTCGACTATCGCTTCGACGGCGGCTTCAGCTTCGACGTCGCCGCGGCGTTCGTCGCGCGCCTGATCGAGCGCCTCGAGGACGTGCCGCTGCCAGCCAGGACGCTGCTAAACGTCAACGTCCCCGCCGGCGAGCCCAGCGGCGTCGAGGTGACGAGCCTCGGCAAGCGCATCTACCGCGACGAGCTCAAACTCGAGCGTGAGGAGGAGCACCGCCGCCGCTACTGGATCTACGGCTCGGACCCAGGGTTCCACGACGAGCCCGGCACAGACCTCGCAGCGATTGCGGCAGGCCGCGTCGCGGTCACGCCGATCCACTTCGATTTGACCGACCGTCCGAGCCTGGAGGCGCTGCGGCGCTTCGATCTGGAGGCAATGCTGGCCCCGCCGATCGGAGATCGCCCAGCACGCGACGCAACGCCGTGAGCGCAGCAGACTCGGCAACTGGGGCGCCGGCCCCAACGGCGAGCGCAGCGGACCCGGCGGCGCGCGCCAGGCAGCTGCGCCAGGAGCTCGAGCACCACGCGCACCGCTACTACGTGCTCGACGATCCCGAGATCGGCGACGATGCGTACGATCGGCTGCTGGACGAGCTGCGCGCGATCGAGCGCGAGCACCCGCAGCTGGCGACCGCGGACTCGCCCACGCGGCGGGTCGGCGGCGAGCCGGTCGGGCGCCTGGAGAAGGTGCGCCACCTCGAGCCGATGCTGTCGCTCGGCAACGTGCGCTCGGAGGAGGAGCTGCGCGCGTGGGTCGAGCGCATGCGCAACCACCTCGCGCGCGAGGGCATCTCCGCGCCGGACTTCACATACGTGGTCGAGCCGAAGATCGACGGCCTGGCGATCAGCCTGCTGTATCGCGACGGCGTGCTCGAGCGCGGCGCCACGCGCGGCAACGGCGAGATCGGCGAGGACGTCACGCACAACCTGCGCACGATCGGCGCGATCCCGCTGCACGTCGAGGACGCGCCCGTGCTCGTGGAGGTGCGCGGCGAGGTGTACATGTCGCTGAAGGACTTCACCGCGCTCAACGAGCGCCGCGCCGAAGCCGGCGAATCGACGTTCATGAACCCGCGCAACTCCGCCGCGGGCACGATCCGCCAGCTCGATCCCGCGGACGCCGCCAAGCGGCCGCTGTCGATCTGGTGCTATCAGGTGGGCGTCTCCGAAGGGCTGTCGTTCGAGCGCCACTCGCAGGCGCTTGGCTGGCTGCGCGAGCACGGCTTTCGAGTCAACAGCGGCATCAAGGTGCTCGCCGGCGAGGACGAGGTGGTCGCGCAGTGCCTGGAGTGGGAGCGGCGCAGAGGCGAGCTTGACTTCGAGATCGACGGGGTCGTCGTCAAGGTCGACGACCTCGAGCTGCAGCGCCGGCTCGGCTCCGTCGGTCGCGACCCGCGCTGGGCGGTCGCGTGGAAGTTCGCGCCCACGACCGCCGTCACGCGCCTGGAGAAAGTGATGTGGAACGTCGGCAAGTTCGGCGACCTGCGCCCGTACGCGGTGCTCTCGCCCGTGGAAGTCGGTGGCGTGACGATCAAGCTCGCGACCTTGCACAACGAGGAGGACATCGTGCGCAAGGACATCCGCGCCGGCGAGGACGTGATCGTCGTGCGCGCCGGCGACGTGATCCCGCAGGTGATCTCGCCAGCGCCGCACGTCGTCGAGGCCAAGCAGCGTCCGCCGCTGCCCCAGCCGCCCGGTCGCTGCCCGTTCTGCGACACCAAGACGATCAAGCCGGTGGACAGCATCTTCACCAAGTGCCCCAACCCCGACTGCCCCGCGCGCGCGTGGCAGCTGCTCAAGCACTTCGTCTCGCGCGGCGCGATGGACATCGACGGCCTCGGCGAGAAGCAGGTCGCGCTGCTGCAGGAGCACCGTCTGGTGAGGACCGCCGCCGACTTCTACCGCCTGCGCGAGGAGCAGCTGCTCGAGCTGGAGGGCTTTGGCGAGCTGTCCGTCAAGAACCTGCTGGCGGCGATCGACACATCCAAGCAGCGGCCGTTCGCGCGCGTGCTGTTCGCGCTGGGGATCGAGGAGGTCGGCGAGGTCACCGGCCGCAATCTCGCGCAGCGCTTCCGCGACATCGACGCGCTGCTGTCCGCCACACCCGAACAGATCGCCGAGACGCCCGGCATCGGCGAGAAGATGGCCAACGCGATTCGCGCGCAGCTCGACGACGAGCGTATGCGCAGCCTGATCGAAGACCTGCGCGAGCTGGGGTTGTGCTTCCACGAGGAGGGACCGCCACCGTCGGAGGGGCCGCTCGCGGGCAGGACGCTCGTGCTCACCGGCGGCCTGCCCGAGCTCTCGCGCGAGGAGGCCACCCAGTGCATCCTCGCGGCCGGCGGGCGCGTGACGGGGTCGGTGTCGAAGAAGACGGACTACGTCGTCGCCGGCGATAGCCCAGGTTCGAAGCTCGAGAAGGCCGAGCGGCTCGGGGTCAGCGTGCTCGACGAAGCTGGGCTGCTGGCGCTGCTGGACGAGTAGCTCAAGCCGCGAGCCGTTTGCGCCGAAGTCATTCATATGCCCCAAGGCCGGAGAAGCCTGTGCGCCCTCGCGGCCCTCGCGCTCCTCGTCGTGCCCGTGCTCAGCGGGTGCGCCAGCAGCGACGGCGCAGCTGACTCGGCGAGCGCGAACAGCGGTGTCGTCGCAGCGGTCATGGGCGGGCTCGAACACGGCGACGACGAAGCCGAACTCAAGGAACTCGTCGACCGCGAAACCACCAGCGAAGAACGCCAGGAACTGCGCGAAGGCATGCACGAAGGGGAGCAGCCGGAAGAAGCGCTGGAACAGGCAGAACAGGCGGGTGGCCAGGAATCCGAAGCGGGCGCCGAACAGGAACCAGCGGCGGGACGTGAACAGGAAGGCGAATCGGGGCACGAACTGGAAGGCGAATCGGGGCACGAATCGGAAGGCGAATCCGAACGCGAACAGGGAGAAGGGTCCTAGCCTCAATGTCGTTTGCTTAGGGCTGGATTCCGCGCCGCTAGCCGCCGGCTGGCCTGCAGCGTGCTACGAACGTGAGGGGCCGGCGTCCGGTGAGAGGCCTGCGTCAGCGAGCGCGCGCTCACGGTCGAGGTAGAGGACGAGCCTCATCACCTTGCGGTCGCGAATGTGGAAGAGGCACTCGGCCGAGCTGAAGTCGCCACGCTCCCAGGCGGCGAAGATCGAGCGCACGAGGTCCAGGTTGGCCGAGGACATCGGGGGAGTATCCCTCGCGTGCGCGTAGGTCGCCACGGCCGCCGCGGCGCCCCCCAAGCGATTCGTGGTGGATCAGCTCCGAGCCGGCGCGTGGCAGGGTAAAGTCGCCGCATGCGCCAGCTGCTGGCCATTCCTGCCGCATCGCTGCTGCTCCTCGCCATGCCCGCTGTTTCGCTCGCGCCGCTCGGCGGCGACCCGTCGGCGTTTGCCGATCAGTCGGCGTCCTCCGATCCGCACACGTTCGCGATCACCAGCTCCGAAGCCGCCACGGCGATGAGTACGCAGATTCGCAGGCACCTCGCAGCCCGGCTGCGCGGCGGCTTCAGCAACCAGACGCTCTGCAGCGGGCAACTCCCAGGCCAGCAGGCGCTCACAGCCACCACCAAGCTGCAACGCTGGCGCTGCACGCTGGAGCTTCGCGGCGCTCGCTTCCCCAGTCCGTGCCAGGCCGAAGCCTACGTCTCGGCCACCGATCGAGCGCACCGTGCTCGCGTCGACTGGCTGACGATGAGCAGGTACTGCCGCGATCAGTAGTCGGCGACCGTGATCGCCATGTTGTCCTGGAAGGTGTGCGCGGTTTCGGTGGGGATGCCGTCGGTGAAGATCGCGAACGCGAGCGTGTGCCCGTCGGTGGCCTGGCAGTAGCCGACGAGGTTCGACACGCCCGTGAGCGTGCCCGTCTTGCCCTGGCAGTTCCCGGCCGCGCGCGTGTGGCGCATGCGCAGTTCGAGCGTGCCCGTGCGCCCGGCGACCGCCAGGCTGTCTCGCAGCGTCGTGCCGATCGACGTCGGCGCGAGCTCCACCAGCAGGTCCGCGACCTGATACGGCGAAGTTTTGTCTTCTTCTGACAGGCCCGAGCCGTCGACCACGTGCGGGTGGATGCCGAGCAGCGATGCGATCGTCTTGGTCACCACCGCCGCGCCCGCAGCCGTCGTGCCGGCGCCGCCGTAGCGCGCGCCGAGATCCTTGACGAGCGTCTCCGCGAAGAAGTTGTCAGACGGCGGCAGCATCAGCGCGAGCAGTTGCGTGACCGTCGGAGACTGCGCCACAGCCAGCTGCACCGCGCCCGCCGGCGTAGTCGCGGCGCCGCTACCGCCGCGGATGCTCACGCCATCGGCCTTCAGCGCTCCCCGCAGCGCGCGCGCCGCGAACGCCGCCGGGGCGTGCGGGCCGCTTTCATGGCCCGTTTCGCCGCGGTTGAACGCCAGCGCGCTGAGCGTGCCTTCCAGGAACGGGTCCCACTGGTAGTCGCTGGAGGGCTCGCCGCGCAGCGAGTCGAAGTAGGACTCGTCGCCCTCGATCGAGCCCGTGATGCTGTGGATGCCGTCCGTGCGCACCAGCTCCGACACGAGCGCCGACACGCTCGCGCCGACGCCGCCGTAGTGGCTGTGGATGAACGACGTGCTGCCGAACGTCGGATCGCCGCCGCCACGCAGGTACAGGCTGCCTTCCCACACTCCCCCCGGCGCCATGTGCCCGACGCCGAACACGGTCGTCGCCAGGCGCGTCGAAGCGCCCATCAGATCGAGCGCCGTCGTCGCCGTGTACAGCTTCTCCACCGACGCCGGCGGGCGCATCGTCGTGGCGCGCTCGGAGAACACCGCCTGCTTGGCGCTCAGGTCATACACGTACGCGCCGTCCGCGGGACCGGCGAGCGCGAGCTGGTGGCTGAGGTCGCCCTGCAGTTCCGCCAGGCTGTCCTGCGCGCTGGCAACCGACGGCGCCAGCGACGCCATCGACGCCGCCAGGATTGCTGCAAGCAGCGGCCCGCGCACCAGCCTCAAGGGTTTCATTGCAGGAGTTTTGCCCACGTAGCCATAGAATGTTCCTGGGATGGGCAAGGTTGTCAAGCTGGAGCATGCCGCTAAAGGCAAGCCGCGGACCAGGCGTGTGGCGGCCCGGGGCGTCGGGCGGCCCGCGTCGGTCGAGCGCAGGCGCCGGCCCAGGCGCGACAAGACCGCGCTGGTGCTGGGCGGCGGCGGCTTCACCGGCGGCGTCTACGAGATCGGCGCGCTGCGCGCGCTCGACCTGCTGGCAGTCAACAGCTCCGTCAACGACTTCGACGTCTACGTCGGCACCTCCGCCGGCTCGTTCATCGCCGCGCTGTGCGCCAACGGCGTCACGCCCGACGAGATGATGCGCGTCGTCACGCGCCAGGGCAAGCCGCCGTTCAAAGACATCGACATCGGCGACCTGCTGCACCTCAACCTCGTCGAGTTCGCGCGCAAGGCCGCGCTGATGCCGCTGCGGGCGGTCTCGACCGCCCGCCAGGTGATCTCCCAGCCGGGCGGCGTGTCGCTGATGGACGTGCTCATGGGGCTCGCCGACGGCCTGCCGTCGGGCCTGTACACGGGCGTTGGGATCGAGCGCTACCTGCACGACGTGCTCAGCGAGCCCGGTCGCACCGACGACTTCGGCCAGCTGGCGTCCGAGCTCTACCTCACCGCCACCGATCTCGACACCTGCGAGCGCGTGGTGCTCGGCGTCGACGGTTCGGGCGACGTGCCCATCTCCCTGGCCGTGCGCGCGTCCGGGGCGCTGCCGATGGTGTACGCGCCCGTGCGCGTACACGACCGCGACCTGATCGACGGCGGCATCGTCTCCACCACCAATCTCGATCTTGCGGTGCAAGCCGGCGCGAAGCTGATCGTCGTGATCAATCCGATCGTGCCGTACATCAACGACTTCTCCGCCACCGTCACCACGCTCAGCGGCAGGCGCCCGCAGCGCGTCTCCGACATGGGCTTCGCGCAGATCGGCTACCAGGTCTTCAAGCTCGTCGCCCACCAGCGCCTGCACGAACTCGCCAAGGGCTGGGAGGAGCGCTATCCGGGCGTCGACATCGTGCTGATCGAGCCCGAACCCGACGACGAGCTGATGTTCCAGACGTCGATGATGAGCTTCACCTCGCGCGTGGAGATCGCGCGCCACGGCTTCGAGTCGGTCACCAAGCAGCTCGCCGGCGAGTACGAGCGCTTCGAGGGCATCGCCGAGCGCCACGGCCTGGAGATCTCAGCCAAGCGCGTGCGCAAAGTCGTCGCGCACTTCGACGACGAGCCCGAGTCCGTCAGCGCCTGGCGCAAGATCCTCGAAGGCACCACCGGCGCGCTGCTGCGCCAGGCCGGCTCCGCCGGCTGACGCCTCCCGGCGTCCCACTCAGCTGCGGGCGTCCCAGCCGCGGGCGTCCCGTCCAGCGGCGGCCATCTCGCGGGCGCCCTACCCAGCCGCCGCCGGGGTCGGCGACAGCGCGGGCCGGCGCGAGTGCAGGTAGGGGCTGAGATAGCGCCCGAAGACCTTCTCCGGCGGCGTGTCGGCGTCCTGCGGGTCGTTGAAGTGGCCGTGGAGGGTGGACGCGGTGGCCTGGCCGAACTCGTCGAGCTCGGTTCGCAGGTAGACCGGATTGGCGCCGCCGACCAGGCGGGCGCGCAGGATGCGATGGACGCGGGATTCCGCCACGGAAAGCCCGTGGCTGGAGGCGATGCGCTGCGCGATCACGTCCGCCTGCTGAGCCGCCAGGCCGCCCTGCTTGATCGGGAAGCTCGTCATGTCGCCGGCCGCGTAGACGTCGGGGAAGCCGACGACGTCGCCGAGCGCACCCGTCGTGACGAAGCCCCAGCGGTCGGCCGGCAAGCCGCTGATCCTCGGTCCCCTCAGTCTCGGTGCGGCGACCACGCGATCGGCGTCCAGCCGCTCGCCGGATTCCAGCACGAGCGCTCCGCTGCGATCCACGCTCTGGGGCTCGGCCTCGCCGATGAAGCGCACGCCTCGCTCGTCCAGCAGCTGCGCGACGAGCCTCGACGTCTGTGCGCCGAACACGCACAGCGGTGTGACCTCGGGGCTGACGAGCATGACCTCGCCCGGCACATCCAGCTCCCCGAGGCGAGTGGCCGTCAGCAGCGCCAGCTCGTACACCGGCAGCGGCCAGGAACAGCCGCCCGGCACGGCGAACACGATCCGGCGCAGCGTCCCCGAGGACAGCTCGCTCACGAGGCGGCGGATGTGGCGCACCTGCTGCTGATCGCGGAACGTCAGCGCGCCCGCTATGCCCACGGTCGCACGGGCGCCGACCGCGAGCACGAGCGCGTCGTAGTCAAGGTGAGTGAACGACGCGAATCGCGCCCTGTGAGCGCCCGCAGCGACCGCCTCGACGCGATCCACGCGAAAGGATGCGCCGACATCCGTCGCGATCGCCTGCAGGTCATACGCCAGCGGCGGGGTCTCGTCGAAGGATTCCAACGTCGCCGCCGGCTTGTACGCCAGCAGCGGCGACGCCGAGATCAGCGTCATACGCACATGCTCCGCCGCCAGCGCGTGCAGCGCCAGCATCGCCTCGACCGCAGCGAAGCCGCCGCCTGCGATCAACACATGCGTACGGCCCGATGAACTGGCAGGCGCCATACGGATGACCGTTGCACAGCCGTCGCCCGCGCGCATCCGTGGAATCTCCCGGGACGCATCGGCTGCTACTACGTACGCGCCCGCCGCCGGCGCCCCGTCCGGCCGCGGGGCGCCTACAGCGCTTTGTCGATCGCGCCCAGCAGCCGGTCGGTGGCGGCGGCTGAGCGGATCGCGATGCGCACGTGCTGGGGCGCGCCGAGCGCGTCGCCGGCGGCGACGAGCACGCCCGCGCGCGCCAGGCGCGCCGCCAGCTCGCCGCCCGGCACTGCCGGATGGGCGGCCCACACGAAGTTCGCCTGGCTGCCGGCGACCTCGAAGCCGCGCTCGCGCAGCGCCGCGATCAGGCGCGGGCGCTCGTCGCAGATCGTGCGCACGTTCGCGTCGAGCAGCTCGGAGCAGCTGTGCAGCGCCTCGAACGCGCCCGCCTGGGAGATCTCCGACACGCCGAGGTCCGGCGCCAGCTCGGCCAGCAGCTCGCCCGAGCCGGGCGCGCCGATCGCGTAGCCGATGCGCAGGCCCGCCAGGCCCCACGCCTTGGAGAAGCTGCGGAACACCAGCAGGCTCGGATGCTGCTCGAGCAGCTCCAGCGACGCGCTCGTCGGCTGCGCGTCCGCGAACTCCACCAGCGCCTCGTCGAGCAGCACCGCGATGCCCGCCGGCAGTTGCTCGAGCAGGCGGCGCAGCTCGGCGGCCGGGAGCAGCTCGCCGGTCGGGTCGTTGGGGCTCGCGATCGCGATCGCGCGCACGTCCGGCTCGCGCGCCGCGGCCTCCAGCAGCGCGTCGACACCGGCGCTCGCACTGCCGCCGGCGCCCGCCTTGCCGTCGGCGCTGCCGCCGCCAACGCGCACCGCGCGGCCGTGCGCGCGGCGGGCCATGATCGGATACAGCGGGTAGGACGGCCAGTGCGTGAGCAGCTGCTGCCCCGGCTCGAGCAGCGCGCGGGTGGCCGCGCTCAGCAGATCGGCGGCGCCGTTGCCGAGGATCAGGCGCTCAGGGTCAACTCCGTGACGCTCGGCGAGCGCGCCGCGCAGGTCCGATCCGCTCAATTGTGGATAGCGGTGCAGCCCGCGGCGGGCGACGTACGTGATCGCGGCGACGACGCGCGGGTGCGGCAGCTCGGGCCAGGTCGTCAGCGACAGGTCGAGCGTCTCTACGCGCGTCAGCGCCTTGCGCCGGCGCTCGGCCGCCTGCTCGCGCAGTTCGGCGTTGACCTCCTCCTCGGACATGCCCTCGAATTGCCGGTAGTAGTCGAGCAGGCCCATGGCTATGGCGTCTTTCTAGCAGCGATCGCGCGGTGCGGCCAGCTGTGTCGTCGGCGGCGCGAGCGGGTGCGCCGCGCTCACTGGCCCCCGCCGCGCGCGACCAGGCTCGTGCCGGGCCCGTGGATCACGAGGAACCACAGCATGAAGCCAAGCGCGCACACGACCGCGGTGGCGGCGAAGATGCGGCCGAGGACGCCCGTGCGCTGGTCGTGGCCGGCGGCGCGGCGCACCAGGATCCAGGCGTTGTCGAGGCGTTTCATCAGCGACAGCGCGCCGAACAGCAGCGCGAACAGCGCCGCGAACGACACCAGCAGGCCGAGGCTGACGCTGCCCGTCAGGTAGTTCGCCTGCGAGCCCAGCCACAGGCACGCCAGCGGGATCGGGCCCCAGCACAGCAGGCACAGCAGCGTGATCGCCGCGAGCATCACGCCCGCGAGCGAGCCGTCCACGCGCTGGCGCACATCGCCGCCGCGCTCGGGCAGCGTGCGAAAGCGCACCGGGGCGGTGCCCGGGCGCCGGCCTACGAACAGGCCGCCGTTATCTGATGGGTCGGTGCGCATCGCTACCCATGTTCGCAGCTATGGGGCCTGTCGCACGTCAGCTGGCGTACAGCGCGTCGAACAGGTCCGTGTAGCGCTCGTTGACGACGTTGCGCTTGACCTTCAACGTCGGCGTCAGCTCGCCCGTCGCCTGCGACAGGTCGTGGTCGAGGATCACGAACTTCTTGACCTGCTCGACCTGCGCGTATTTGGTGTTCGCACGGTCGATCTCCTGCTGGATCAGCGCGTGGATCTTCGGGTCGCGCGACAGCGACGGGATGTCCGCCGGCAGGTCGTGCTCGCGCGCGTAGATCGGGATCTCCTCCTCGTCGAGGGTGATCATCACCACCGGGTACGGGCGCGCGTCGCCGTGCATCACCGCCTGCGAGATCCAGCGGCACTGCTTGAGGTCGTTCTCGATGTTCGCCGGCGTCAGGTTCTTGCCGCCGGCGGTGATGATGATGTCCTTCTTGCGCCCCGTGATCGACAGGTAGCCGTCCTCGTCGAGCGACCCCAGGTCGCCGGTGTGCAGCCAGCCGTCCTCGACCGCGCCGAAGCTCGTCGGTGCGTGGTTGTGGTAGCCGGAGAAGATGTTCGGGCCTTTGACCAGGATCTCGCCGTCGTCGGCGATCCTCAGCTCGACGCCCGGCAGCGCCCGCCCGACCGTGCCGAAGCGGTGGTTCTCGACCGTCGAGACCGTCGCCGCGGTGGCGGTCTCGGTCATGCCGTAGCCCTCCAGCACCGGCACGCCGCACGCCCAGAAGAACTCCAGGATCTCGCGCGCGATCGGCGCGGCGCCGCTGGTCGCGTGGCGGACCCTGCCGCCGAAGATCGCGCGCACGTTTTTGAACAGCTGCTCGTCGGCTTCGTCGAACGGCGCCTGCAGCTCCTGCGGCACCGGTTCGCCGCGCACCATCATCTCGCGCACCTTCACGCCCAGCTCGATCGCCTTCTGCGCGCGCTCGCGCTCCGCCGGCGGCTGCGCCTCGATCGTGCCGTGCGCGAGCGTGTAGATCTTCTCGAACACGCGCGGCACCGACGGCAGGTACGTCGGTTTGACCTCCAGCAGCTCGGGGATGATCTGCTTGGTGTCGCCGCCGAAGTACGCCAGCGTGCCGCCCAGGTCGAACACCGCCAGCTGGACCAGCAGCGCGTAGGAGTGCGCCAGCGGCAGGTACAGGTAGATGACCTCATCGCCCGTGATCTCGCCCGCGTCGCTGATCATGTCGATGATCGCGCGGTAGTTGCCGTGCGTCAGCACGCACCCCTTCGGCGGCCCCGTGGTGCCGGATGTGTAGATGAACGTGAACGGGTCCTCCGGGCGCACCGCCGCGCGCCGCGCGGCCAGCTCCTCGGGGGAGCGCCGGCGCCCCTGCTCGCGCACCTGCTCGAGCGTGATCGGCTCGAGCCGCGCCACGCTTGCGGCGGCGCCGTTCGTGGCCGAGCCCGCGGTGGGGGCGGCGCCGTTGCTCGCGCCGGTGCCGTTGGCTGAGGTGTCGGTGGCGGGCGGGTCGATCACGATCACCGTGCGCAGGTTCGGCAGCTGGTCGCGGATCGCGGCGATCTTGGCGAGCTGCGCGTCGTCCTCGCACACGACCGCGCACGCGTCCGAGTCGGAGATCACCCACAGGCACTCCTCCGGCGAGTTCGTCTGGTAGATCGGCACCACGACCGCGCCCGCGGACGTCGCCGCCATGTCCACGTAAGACCACTCCGGGCGCGTGTTCGCGAGGATGCACACGCGATCGCCCGCCTCGATGCCGAGCTCGATCAGCCCGAGGCCGATCTCCTGCACGATGTCAGCCAGCTGCGCGTAGCTCACGTCGTGCCAGACGCCGTCGCGCTTATGGCGCACAGCGACGTCCTCGCCGTGCGCGACGGCCGAATACGCGATCAGGTCGGCGATCGTGCGCGACCCGGTGGTCGACGCGGCGGTCGTGGCCTCCATCAGGACTCCTTCCTCAGACTCAGGCGAATAGAGCTGTGATGTTAGTCGTTGACGGACCGATTGGATAGGCAGCTCTTATGGAGCGGCTTCACACGGGGTTGGGCACGTCGAGGAACACGTGGCGCAGGTCGAAGCGCTCGGCCAGGTGCTCGCCGAGGCGCCTGACGCCGAAGGTCTCGGTCGCGTGATGGCCGGCGGCGATCACGTGGATGCCGGTCTCGCGCGCCAGCGCCAGCGAGCGCTCCTCCGGCTCGCCGGTGAGGAGCGCGTCGGCGCCCGCGGCGGCCGCGTCGGCGGTGTAGTCCGCGCCCGCGCCCGACACGATCGCCAGGCGGCGTATGCGCGGGGGGCCGGCTTCGAAGACGAGCGGGTCGCGGGCGGTCACGTCTCTTACACGCGCGAACAGGTCCTCGGCGGGGAGGCCGTCGCCGGGGAGGGTCGCCAGGCAGCCGATCGGCTGGCCGCGGTGCTCGGCGAACGTGGTCAGCGTGTCGGCGCCGAGGGCGCGGGCGAGCAGCGCATTGTTGCCGAGCTCCGGGTGCGCGTCCAGCGGGAGGTGGTATGCCGCGAGCGCTATGTCCGCGTCGAACAGCAGCTGCAGGCGGCGCTTCAGCAGCGGGTCGATCGCGGCGACGCCTGCGCCCCAGAACAGGCCGTGGTGGACGAGCAGCAGCTGGGCCTGCGCTTGGGCGGCCAGCTCGAACAGCTCGGCGTTGGCCGAGACTCCCGTGGCGATCGTCTCGATCTCGGCCCGGCCGGGCACCTGCAGGCCGTTGACGCAGTAGTCGTCGAAGCGGGCCGGCTCCAGCAGGCGGTCCAGCTCGGCGAGGATCGCGGACGTGGGCGCGGGCATTGCGGCGAGGGTAGCGGGGGCGCGGGGCGGACGGGCTGCGCGAGGCGTGGCTGGAGCGCGCGCCGGTGTGTTGCGCGGGCGTCGGCGGGCAGAGGGCGGCGTCTTGCGGCGCGCGTGTGGGATACTGGCGGGGCGTCGGGGCGTGGCGCAGCCTGGTAGCGCGCACCGTTCGGGTCGGTGAGGTCCCGAGTTCGAATCTCGGCGCCCCGATATCAGGAACCCCCTGCTAGTGCGGGGGTTTCTGCGTCTCAGGGCTCAGCTCAATCCGTGGCTGGGGAAGCTGAATCAGCCGTTTTATGACCGATGTGTGACCAATCGCGGCCTTCGACGAGTGCCTTGAGACGCTCGCGCTCTTGCGGGCTGCGGCGCATCACGTGCGAGTAGACGCGCAGCGTAAACGCGGGGTCGGTGTGCCCGAGCTGGTTCATCACATAGGTCGGGTCCTTGCCGATCGCGACGAGGATCGACGCGAATGTGTGTCTGAGCTTGTGCGGCGTGATCCCGAGCGGCAGCGGTTGCCCGCCGCGCTCGAGCAACAGCTCGTCGGCGCGGCGCACGACCGGTGCGACGATGTCCTTGCGGAGGTTGTGACGATCGCGTGCTTTGCCGGTCGAGGTCATGAGCACCGGATCGTCGGGGCCAGTTCGAAGCCCTTCTGTGATCTTCTGCTGGCGGTGCTCGATCAGGATCTCGCGCAGCAGCGGCAGCATGTCGATCTCGCGCATGCCCGAGTCGGTCTTGTCACGCCCGACGTCGAAGCGGCCGTTGGCGAGATCGAGGTCGCGTTCGAGCAGCGCGCCGCCGGCTGATGCGCGGGGGCCTCCGAGCAGGAGGATCGCGATCGCCGCGTGCCGGCCGCTGGTCTGATTGTGTTTGCGCTGGGTGTAGCGGCGGCCGCGGCGATCCTGGACGGTGATGACTTGGTCGCGAGCATCGAGGTCCGCCGCAGCTTCGAGCAATATCGCGACGTGCTCGGCGCTGTCGAGATGGACAGGCCGGGGCCTTGAGACCTTCAGACGCCGGCGCTTGCCGACCGCGGGATTGCTGTCGATGTGTTTGTGGTCGATCGCGAGCGTAAGGATCTGTGCGAGCAGGTCGATGTGCATGTTGATCGAGCGCGCCGATAGTGGCTTCTCAACCCGCCGGTAGCGGCGGCCGCGCCTGTCTTCGATCACGATCGTCCGTGGCTTGCCGTCCTTGATCGCTGCGGCGACCTCCGCGGCGTGGCGTACCTTCGCCTGACGGTAGCGGTCGACCTCCTCGACCGTGATCTGGGAGAGATGATGGTCTTTGAAGAACGGCAGCAGATGGTTCTCGAGATCGTTGCGGTAGCTGCTGACGGTGTTCGGCTCAATTTCGAGCTTCTTGGCTTGGAACCAGTTCGATGAGAACTCGAGGAAGGTCGGATCGATCTGCCGCTCCGGCGCGGGGTCTGGCTGCTTGGGACGCCAGGTGCCGAGGTCGACATCGCGCAGCACGACAGCGAGCTCTCGTTCGGCCATGTCGATCGTCCAGCCGTCCTCGGGACGGCCGAGCTTGATCACCTGACGCTTGCCGAAGGCGCGGAATCGCAGCGAGAAGCTGCGCCGACGCCCGTCCGGCCTGAGCACCTCTCCGGTCGCGGGGCGCGCCATCAGCTTGCGAGGGAAGGCGCGGACGTAGGGTTCAGGAAGGGTCGGGTCATGCTAGCTCTCGTGACCGCGGACGCGCAGGAGCTCGGCACCGGCCGCGGTGCGGTCGGCTCGTTGGCGGCGCCGGCGAGGTTTCGCAACCGGAGGGATGGTCAGAGGAGTCGGATCGGCGACTCTCTCCATGTGTGCGAGAACTCGCGCCGGGTCGAAGCCGAGTCGCGGCTTGGGTCCCGGGCCGAGCCGGATGGCGCCCAGTTCGCCCTGGTGGTCGTATACCCACTCGCGTGTGCGGCCGGTCAGGCGCGCGACCTCCTGCGCGTCGATCAGCGCCTCACGTCGGCCGGGGAAGAAGCGCTCTGGGCGGTCGAGAAGCTCGACGAGGTGGTGCGCGGCACGCTCGGCGATCGCCTCTATGTCCTCGCTGTCGAGGGTCATTGAGAAACCAAATTAGCAAAAATAGAGTGATTTAGCAAAGTTCGGCTATGAATCGCCGCGGGAGAGAGATTGCGGGGGCGTCGGGAACGCACGGGTGCGATCTGGGGGCTATCGGCGCCCACACCACGGTGCCACCACACCGCTGACCCGACATGTGAGGCGGCACGGGGTTATGCCGCCTGGTCAAGCACCTGGCCGATCGCCGCAGGGCTCGCGGGGACGACTCCGAGCTTGGCGATCTGGCCGTTGTAGTCCAGGAGCAGATCGTCGAGTTCGCCGCTGGTGCTCAGCCGGTCGGCCACCAGGTAGCGCTCGCCCTTGCCGTTGGCCGGGAGGTCGCCGACACGGATCGCTCCGTGGATGCGCTGGACGATGATCAGCCGTTGTTCCTCCCCGACGCGGTAGCCGGCGAGCGCGTGGGGCTCCCCCTTGACCTGCGCGGGACGCTCACCTTCCGCGACCCCAGGAGTGGGAGCTGTGGGCATCGGGGCGTTTGCGAGCCGCAGGAGAACGTCGGCGTGGCACGGCTTGGGGGCGCACCAGCACCCGAGCACCTTGCCGCGAAGCTCGGGCAGGGCCGCCATCAACTCGGGCTGGCGTACCAGCCACCGCTCGTACTTGGCGATGACCTCATCACGGGAGCCACCGCGGGGGCTCTTGAAGGGGTTGCCCCACCGGCTGCCACGTCCGCGGCCCACGTACACGTCGTATCGCTCGTGCTTGCAGTGAACGACGCGCGGTCCGGGCGCTTCGCCTGCGTCTGTCGTCCATGTCGCGGTTGACCCGTAGCCGGAGAGCTCGTCGGCCCCGACTTGTGCGGCGTCGCCCCGACGTGTCGCCATGTCATCGGAGATGGCGCGTCGCTCGCGCTGCACGTCTGGTCTGGGGGTCCGCTTACGCTGTTGCATCTCATCGATCCGCCATCTCGCCTGCGCGAAGGTCGTGGGGAGCTGGAACGTGGTTCCGGTTTGCTCGGCCAGTACGCGCAGGTATCTGAGCTGCCGGGGGGTTGGCTTGCGTGTTGAGCGTGAGCGTGGGCTTGAGCTGGACATTGATCCTCCTGGTCGAAACGAGCGTGGTTTCTTTGGGGTTTGTGGTGCGGCGCAGCCGCGATGAGCGGCCCAAGGCCACGCGCTGGAGGAGCTGTCAAGCAATTGACAATGTGACTGGCTGTACTCCCGCCGAAGGCGGGAGGGTTCTCAATTGCTTGAGCCCGCAGGGCCTTGCAGCGGGGGAGGGGTGTGGCCCACCGGCAGCGCCTCATCCGCGGCTGAGGTGACGAGCGGAACGCCAGAGCAGCCGGGTCGGAAGGCGGGGAAGGAGCCTTATCCGAGCTCGACCTCGCGCGGCGCGATGTTGAGGCCTTGCCGCGCTATCAGCGCCAGGGTGTCACTGTGAATCCACGGGCTGGGCGTGCTCTCGCCCCCCTCGGGTAGCTGGCCGATGCGCCGCGCGAGCCAGCTCGTCTCGCCGCTTGTGTTGCCGCGGGCGTCGCGCTTGACGCGTCCACAGCGAATCGCGATCTCGCTCATGCTCGCGCCATGTCCAACCGCGGCCAGTACGGCCTCGCGGAGCCCGCGGTTGAGCACAATGGGACTGGTATCCACGCGCTCGAGCTCCACGCGCAGCACCGACGTCGAAATCGTCGGGTCGCACGAGCAAGAGGCGAGTGCCGCGGCGGTGATGCTGCGCACGGGCTCGTAGCTCTCCAGGCTCGCGATCGCGTTGCGCACACTGACGACCTCCGGTGCTCTGCCTGGGGTCGTGCGCCGCCAGCGCAGCTCCGGGATCGACATGCCGGAGGGCGCGGACTCCAGACGGTAGACGAAGCCGCTCTTGTCGGTCAGCCGTGCCGTGTTCGACTCCGTCTCCTGCTCTCGTGCTGGCGCGATGTGTGTTTCCTCGGCGAAGAGCGGTGCCATCTGCAGGTCGTGCTCGGTTAGACGCCGGCATCGGCAGCTTCGCTTGTCGGTGAGATAGAGCGAGCCAACGATCTGTGCGTTCTGCACGGGCTCGTCCGCAGCGAGGTGCGCGACCAGCCGCGCATCGTCGTGGGTCGCTGTGAGACGGTCGATCACGAGCGCGCTCCCGCCGGCGCCGGGTCGGCAGATGACTTCCCGTTCGTCCCCTCGATGGTCGGTGTAGCGGCCGAGGGCGATGCTCGCGCGGCGGGTTCGGCAACTTGGGGGCTGTCGTGGCGAGATGTAAGGGCGTGGTGGTGAGCTCGTGCTCATCGCTTTTTCCTTTCGAGAAGGCCCGCGGGTGCGGGGCCGTTGGCCCCGACCAGCGCACGCGCAGCGTGCGAGACTCGGAAGGGGCCGGCCTCCGCATATCCGCCTGGCTTTCACCGTCTTTGTGCGCGGCGCGGTAAGACGGCGACGTGTAACGCGGTAGGGGCGGTGCATAGCGATCAGGAGCTGCTGCCGAGGCTGTAATGGTGAAAATGCCGGCGGGCGGCCAGCCAAGGGGAAGCGATCGCGACGAACACATCAGATGCACGCCATGACCCCGAGCGCAAGCGCCAGGCGCGCGCCGCCTCGTCGAGCACGACCCGCGAGATCCGCTGGGTGAGCTGTGCGAAGCGCTCGGCCACGACCCGCAGGCCAAGCTGGGGAGCAAGGGCCCGGCGACGGGGTCCCGCAGGTCGCGCGGCGGCCGCAGGCGTGTCCGTCGAGACCGCCCGGGCGGGTAGATCGCAGGCGGCCGGCTTGCCCGCTACGATGAAAACCAAATGAGCAAAAACAGCACTGTTCAGCGTGAAGCGCCGATACTTAGCGATAACGAGGTGCTGGCCGAGTTCAAGGAAGGGATGGCCAGCTGGGCGAGCGCGATCGAGGCGCATAAGCTGGCTCCGCCGGATCCTGGTTTCGCGGCTCGTCTCGACGCGTTGGCTCACGGCGCGAGCGAGGCCGCGCGTGTCTGTCGTGACGCCGACGCGGCGGGCTTTGAGTGGCCGCCTGCGCGCAAGGCTGACAGCGAGCCGCCGTATGAGCTGCGTCGAGATACCGGGCGACGTGGCCCGGAGGCTCTATGGCAAGGCTTTGACCGAGCGGTTGTGCGGCTGCGCGCGGCGGCATCGGGCACGAACATGCTCGAGGTCGCGCGTGCCTATGACGAGATAGCAGTCGCGGTCGGGGAGCTTGCAGAGGCTGTCGAGGCTGAAGACCGAGCGAACGGTCTCCGTCCGCCAGCCCGCGCGCGCCGCTCAGCCTAGAGCCGGCACCGAGCGGCGGCGCCCGGCGTTTCGCGATCGGGCGGTCTGTCGCCGACTATGCGGAACAGCGGTATGCTTTCGGCTGGCGCGTCGAGCTCTTGAGCGCCGGGCTGGATCAGACACGGAGAAGGAAGGAACCACTCCAACGTCAGCTGTGCTGGACACGGGCCCTGCAACTTCGCGTGGCGGCAGCGCCGCACCGGCGAGACACGGCGAGCGCGTGGCGCTAGCGGCGCTTGGTCGGGACGATGCGATCGCTCGCTCCGTCCCAAATGGACGGCGCACGCTCGGAATCTTGGCGTCGGACAGGCGACCCCAAGGTCTCGGGCGCCCAGGGGTCGCGGTCCGTTACGAGCGGGCCACTTCTGCCCCGTTCTGGCGAGAGCAGGGCGTCGAGATCCTCACGCCTGATGCGGTAGAGGTGCTTGACCAGGATCGCTGGCAGCAGGCCGCTCTTGATCCAGTTGCGGATCGTCTGGGAGGTCACCTTCATCTCCTCGGCGACCTGTTCGACCGTGAGGAGTTCCTGGCTCTGGGGTAGGTTGGCCATGCTAGAAACCAAATTAGCAAAAACAGCGTGATTTGGTAATGTTTATGACGAAGCAGCGATGGTTGCGACGCACGGAGGGATTGTAGTGCCACCACGCGACGGTGATGGGTTTGATGGCGAGGAGGCGCTGGTCGCTGAGGTCATCCCGCTGAGGCGCCGGGAGCGCGAGCCACGCGAGCAGGCCACCCAGGAGCGAGCCTCGACAGATGAGCTGGTGACGGGTGGCGCGTCCCCGCGCTCGATGGATGTGCCGGCGCCGGGAGATCGCTCGGTCTGGGATCAGCCGACGACCGATCTGCGGCGCCGCGGACTACGGACAGGTGCAACGCCGCCGCCCGCCTCGCGCGGCGATGCTGCCAGGACGCACGTTTCGCGCCTCTCATGGGGGTATCTCGCAGTACCGGTCACGGTCGTGGTCGGTGCGGCTGTGCTCGCGCTCGTGCTGTCGGGTGCCCTTCGGAGCACGTTTGGATCTGCGGCGCGTCTGTCGGCGTCATCCACCCCGCCCGCCAACTCGACCACACGAGGGCACGCTGCGATCACGAAACGCTCCCCGAGCTTGGGAGCTAGGCAACCGAAGGGCGCCGCCGCGAGCCGTCACCGCCAAGAGGCCCACGGACGGGACCTCGACCGAGGCCACCAATCGTCGGCGCCCGGCGCGCAGAGCACGGCATCGAACTTGGCGGTCGCGGACGCTGCTGTAGGCGCAGCCGCAAGCCCGGGTTCGGGCTCAGCGGCTGCTTCGTCGGCTGCTGAATTCACTCCCGAGGCGCGGGGGAGCGAAGTCGCTGCGGCTCGGCCCACACCGGAGCCAGCCGCGAATATGCCGTCGACCCAGGAAAGCCAATGTGTTCCAGGCGAGCTTGGCTGCTGAGGGCACGCAGCGCGAACGCCGTCCGCGTGCCAAAGCAGGTGCCGAGGTGCCCGCACCATAGAGCGGCAGCGTATAGGCGCGCGCTGCTCGTGTCGGGCACCGCGGCGGTCGTGGTGCTGCTTGGTGGCGCGCCGGCGTTCGCGGGCGACTGGATGGAGGTGAGCTGTGTCAATCCGAGCCAGTCGGCGGCGCCGAGCGAAGGCTGGTCGAGTTTCTCCGGTGGGGGCGGCTATGGGTCGAACAACAGCACCGCCTGCGGGCCGGGAAGCCCGATGTTCGCGATCCTCAGCTCGGACGCTGCCGTTGGTGTCGGCTCGAACGAGACGCTGCAGTTCACGCCTCCGGGGGGATCGACGTTGATCGGCGGCTCCGTTGATGTGAGCTTCTTCGCCGATGGCTTTGGCTATGACGCTTCGGGGACGGCGGTCGCCTATTCGCCGGAATACGCCTACAACGGCTCAAACGTCTTTTTCCAGTGTGCCTCCGGTCTGCCGCCCTGCGCAAACGGTACTTACGACTACTCGGGTGTCCTTGGGATTCCCGGTGGGCGTGGCGGGAACCTCTATCTGAGCGCAGGGTGCGGCGGAGAAAGCGGGGCATCCTGCGATGAGGGAGGCAGCGAAGGTGCCTGGTCGCTCGTGCGGCTGTGGTGGGCCCACCTCCTGCTCGAAAACGACTGGGCGCCCACGGGCTCGGGGTTCAGTGGCTCGCTGCTCGAGCCAGACGCTCACGGCACAGCCGAATTGCAGTTCACCGCTGGTGATCCCGGCCCCGGCGTCTACAGCGTGACGCTGCAGATCGACAACGAGGTCGTCTATCAGGGGACCCCCGACGGCAACGGCGGGCACTGTGTAGCCGTGGGCAGCTCCTCGGGCGCGCTGATGTTCGACTACCAGCAGCCCTGCAAGCAGAGCGAGACCGTCGACATTCCCGTGAATACAACAGCGCTGAGCGACGGCGAGCACACGCTGAAGGTGACCGTGACCGATGCGGCGCAGAACTCGAGCGTGGTCTACGCCGGCACAATCACCACAGCGAACCGAACGAGCGTGAGCTCTCTGCTCAGCTCTGCGCTTGCGAGCTCGCCGGGCGCCGAACCGACGTATGAGATCGTCTTGAGCAAGCAGACCGCCGCGCTCGGCAAGAGCGTGAAGCGTTCCTTCGCCGCGTCGGCGCTGACGCTCTCCGGCGAGCTGCGCAACCCGGCGGGTGTGCCAGCGCCCAACGTCACCGTGTCGCTCCTGGCCCAGGAAGGCAACCCGGCCGTCGGTGCGCTCGTCGTGGTCGCTCACACCACGAGCAACGCCGCAGGGGAATGGGTCCTGGGCGCGCCGGAGGGACCATCGCGGCTGCTGCGTGTCGTCTACGGGAGCACCGCGAACGACACCAACGTGAGCGCGGGTGTCACTCTCAGTGAGATTGTCTCGCCCGCGCTCGGCCTGAGCGTGCGCACGCCAGGTGGGGCGCGGCTGGTGTTCTCCGGGAGGCTCGCGATCAGTCCGATGGGTTCGCCGCGCCCGCTGGTGATCATCGAAACGCAAGTGGGCCGGGAATGGGAGGCGGTGGGCCATGCGGTCCGTGTGGGCGCGAACGGCACCTACCGCTATAGCTATCGCAGCTCGCCATTGACGCTCGGGCGGCGCTTCGCGTTCCGCGCGCAGACTCCCGCCACCAGCCTGTGGCAGGGCGCGCACTCCCCGATACGCGAGGCCGTGGTGCACTGATGCGCGGTCCGGCGCCCATAACGCGTATGGCAGCTGGGCCGCGACGCCCAGAGCTCTTGCGGCGAGTGAGAGTTGTGGTTCTGTTCGCGGCCATCGCGGCGCTCCCGGTAGCGCTGGTCCCGGCTCCGGTAGCGATGGCGGGGAAGTACACGGTGCTGAGCTGCCCCGGCGATGCCGGCTGGAGCCAGGACGCACCGAACGCCGAGTTCATCGCCTACGACGACGGGTGTGCGGGGAGCGCCGCGGGGGGACTGAGCTTGGCGTTGGGTCCGAACCCCGACGGGAACTATGCGACCAACAGTGCGGGCGCGATCACCTTCTCGGTCCCGGCCGGGTTCTCCATCGGCTCCTACACGATGCGCCTGTTGGCTGACGGCGGGCCGTGCTCGATCGTCAGCGACCAGTGCGCCAGCGGCTTCGGCGAGGTCTGGGTGAACCACACCGGCCAGGCGGACCCAGACTACGACTACCGGAACCTCGGGTACGGCAGCCAGAGGGTGGAAGTTGCGCCTGGTGCGCTGAACGGCGTGAGCTGGGTCACGGTCGGCGTCGGCTGCGACGGCGGGCCGGGCGGCTACGAATGCGCGGCTTCGCAAGGGTCCTTTCCCGAGGCGCTGGCGGACATCCTCTCCGCAGACTTCGTGATCGACAGTGAAGCCTCGCCGAGCGCCGGCGGCTTCGGTGGCACCCTGCTCGAACCCGACGCGCACGGAACCGCCGACCTGCAGTTCACGGCCTCGGACATCGGCGGCCCGGGCGTCTACGCGGTGACCGTGCAGATCGACGGCGCCACCGTCTACGACGGCACGCCGAACGGCAACCAAGGCGCGTGCGCGGCGGTCGGCACTTACGCCAACGGGTCGTGGGAGTTCGAGGATCTACAGCCCTGCAAGCAGAGCGAGACCGTAGACATTCCCGTGAATACGACGGTGATGAGCGACGGAAAGCACACGCTCGAGGTGACCGTGACCGACGCGGCGCAGAACGCGAGCGTGGTCTATGACGGCACGATCACGACTGCGAACCGCACGACGGTCAGCTCGCTGCTCAGCTCCCCACTCGGGGCGGCGCCAGCTGTCGAACCGACCTATGCGATCGTCCTCGACAAGCGGACCGCCTCGCTCGGCAAGACCGTCCGACGCTCCTATGCGGCTTCGGCGCTGATCCTCTCCGGCCTGCTGCAGGACAGCGCAGGCGCGCCAGCGCCGGGTGTCGCCGTCTCGCTTGTCGCCCAGGACGGCAATCAACCGGCGGGCGCGCTCGTGGTGCTCGCTCGCACGATCACCAACACCGCGGGGGAATGGGAGCTGGACGCGCCGAAGGGGCCCTCACGAGACCTGCGGATCCTCTACGGGGCGGTCACGGCGAGCCGCGCGCAAGACGCGGTGGCGATCAAGGAGACGGTGCGGCCCTCGCTGGGGCTGCACGTCGAGACTCCCGGTGGCGGACGCATCGTGTTCAGCGGGCGACTGGCAATCAGCCCGATGGGCCCGCCACGCCCGCTGGTTACGATCGAAACGCGGGTGGGCCAGGAATGGGAGGCGGTGGGTCACGCGGTCCGTGTGAACGCGAACGGCACCTACCGCTATGTCTATCGCAGCTCGCCACTGACGCTCGGGCGGCGCTTCGCCTTCCGCGCACAGACCCCCGAGACGAACCTCTGGCAGGCGGGCACCTCACCAACACGCAAGGCGGTGGTCCACTGATGCGCTCGCTATCTACAATTCCCCTGGCCGCCTCGTGCGCGACGCTGGCCCTCGTCACACCTGCACTGGCGGCCACCCCGGCTGTCACGGCCCAGGCCCAGGCGGCCAGCGCGGCGTTCCTCGCCTACGCGCCAGCGCCAGCGTCCGGCGCGGGCGCGCTGTGCCTGGTCGACACAGGTGTGCACGCCAACGCGGACACGACCACCGGCCTGGTCTCGGCGACCGCGCTGGACGGCGGCAGCGGCGAAGACGTCGACCCGCAGGGTCACGGCACGACGATGGCCATGATCGCCGGCGCGGCGGGCGTAGGGATGGTCGGCGCATGGCCGCAACTGAAGATCGTCTCCGTGAGGGCGACCGAAGAACCCTCTCCGGGGCAGGAGCCAACGTTCGAGTTCGATGACTATGCCGAGGGCATTGAGCACTGTCTTCAGGAGCAGGGCAGCTTTCATATCGACGCCGTTGACCTGGCGTTGTCGTCGACCGTCCCGCCAAGCCCCGATCAAACGCAGACCCTCCAGAGTGGGGTCGCGCAGGCGAACAGCGCGAACGTCGCGATTATCGCTGCCGCCGGAAACACGCCCGGTCCGGTCGAGCAGCCTGGAGCGGAACCGGGGATCTTCGCAGTCGGGGCCTTTACCGCACAGCCCGATCAGACCAGCCTTGGGCCGGAGGGATCGATCTGCTCATTCTCGGCCAACCAGGGGTTGACGTTCTACGCGCCCGGGTGCGGTCTCGACGAGGCGGAACCCTTCACCGATCAGCCCTCCTGCTGTGGCAACGGCACGTCCCAAGCATCGGCGTTCGCCGCCGCCGTGATCGTGGCATTGATGAGCTATGACCCGAGCCTGAGCTACAACCACGCCGAGCAGCTGCTCGTCAGCACCGCGACCGACGGCGATCTCAATGTCACCGAGGCGTTCCAAGCGGCCGGGCTGGGGAGCATTGTGGCGGCCGGCAACGCCAACGTCCCGAAGCCGGCAGCGACAGCACCGGCGACGTCGACCCCCGCGCCGCCGACGTCGAATGTGCCCGGGCCCGTCGCGGTGCGCTCGCTGCGCTGGCGGCGAGGGGTACTAACGATCACAGTCGCTCCACTACCGCAGGGTGGGCGACTAGACGTTCAATTGGACTTTGCCCACGGCGTTCGCAGAATGATCACAAAGCGAGCCGCGCTCACCGTCCGCACTCGCCGCCCGCGGGCCGTGAAGCTGCGCCTGGTCGTGGGCAAGATGGACGGACCTGTACTGACGGTGAAGCTGAAGAAATGAGCAAAGCGGGCGTCGCATGCTGCATAATCGTCGTCGCGGCGGTCATGGTGTTTGCTGCGAAGGGCACTGTAGCCTGGGCAGGTAGCTACACGGTCAGCGCGTGCAGCCCATTCACGACCGCGGGCCCGTGGAGCGAAGTCGACACCTTCGCGGCGGGTCTTACAGCAGGCAACATGTGCGGCGGTCCAGAGGTCGGGCCGCTCGGTGGCGGCAACGGTGGAGCGCTCGACGCCGAGGACAACACCGAAAACGCGGGCACGGACATTCCGAACGGTGCCCGCGCGGGGTGGTCGGTCACCGCACCCGCAGGGACGGTAGTGACGGGGGTTAGCTACTACCGGGATCTTGAGATCACCCCAACATCAGACGACTTTGTGGTGGGACTGTTTGAAGCAGACGGGGCAGGTTTGGAAACCTGCCAGGGAACGTTCCAAAATGGCTACACATGCAGCGTGCCAAACAACCAGGCGCCAGCAAGCTTTTCGGGACTCTCGACGAGCGGCCTGTTCTTCGGCGTGGAGTGCCAGCTACAGCCATCGGAGGAACATTGCTTGTCGGGGAGCCCGGGGCACCATCTCGCGACCGCCGACATGTACTCCGTAACGGTGACTCTGACCGAGGACTCCTCTCCGGTTGTTTCGAGCGAGGCTGGGCCGCTCTGGGGGGCCGGCGTCGTATCCGGCACGGTGCCGTTGGGCTTCCAGGCGAGCGACCCGAGTGGCATCGAGGGGGTTGAGGTGCACGACGGCGGGGCGCTCGGCGCGAGCGTGCAGGAGTCCTGCGATTTCACCGAGACGGTGCCGTGCCCGCAGCTCGAACCTGGGCAGCTTGAGGTCGAAACGACGCGCTTTCCCGATGGGCATGCAGAACTGTCGCTGGTCGTGACGGACGCGGCCGGCAACACAACGGTGGTGACGACGCCGCCACTGGTGATCGACAACAACGGCCCTGCGGCCCCGGCGAGCTTGACCGCAAGCACCGCCGGCGCTGGCTCGGATGTCGTGGACCTCGCGTGGAGTGACCCGGTGAACCCGCCCGAGCCGGTGGTCGGCGCGTTCGCGCAGATTTGCCAGGCGACCTGTGCGCCGGCGGTCGCGGTGAGCCCGGCAGGTGCCGGGCAGCTCAGCGCCCCCGGCCCCGGGAGCTACACGGTGCGGCTGTGGCTGGTGGACAGCGCCGGCAAGGGTGGCCCGCAGAACGCGGCAACCACGGCGGTCACGGTTCCCGCGGCCACCCCGGCCGGGAAAGGCGGAGAAGGACCCAATCTACGCCCGTTGCGCATCAGCGAGCATCTACACGCCGCGCGACTGACCGTGAGCGTGGATGTCCCCGCGGGTGAGCACGGGCCGGTATCGATTCACCTCGATCTCCCCGACGGCAAACGGATCGTGCTCGCCGCTAGGCGCGAGGTGCCCCCCAGTCGCGGTGTCGCGCGGACGGTGTTCGTGCTATCCAGCCGGCTACGGCGCGCGCCGAGGCTGCTCGTGCAGGCCAGCGCGGCCGGTGCGCGCTCTACCCGGCTGACCGTAACGCTGCGAGGCGCGCGTTAGCGACTAGGCCGCCGCCGCAGATGCGAGCTCGGCCGCGCCGCGGTGATGATTGCGGGGGGAGCTGGTTTCGTCGGGGATGATGGCTGTCTCGATGCGGCGGGCGAGCCGGTCGGTTAGCGCGGCGGTGTGCTCGAGGATCGCGATGTCGGTGTCTGCTGACCAGCAGGTGAGGTAGGGGATCGAGTAGCTGGAGGCGTCGAGCCCGAGTGCTCCGCAGACGGTGTAGGCGATCGACTCCACGACGAGCTCCTCTGCGGCGCGTTCGAGCTCTGGGTCATCGGCGGATGGTTCGGCGCGCAGCAGGGCGTGCGCGAGCTCGTGTATCAGGGTCTTGACCTGGGCGTTGGCGGCCATGTCTTGACGGATCGCGATACGCCGCGTGTTGATCTCGTAGTAGCCGCGACGGCTGCCCTGGATAGCCTCGAACTCGACGGCAGAGCCGATTTCGCCTGCGAGCGCAATGAGACTCGGGAGCGCTGGCGCGAGATCATCGCCGGTCATCTCGTGTATCTCGAGATCGAGTGGTGCAGGCGTCGCTGGCGGCGGCAGTGGCGCGACCTGATCGCGGTCAAAGACGGGGCCAAGCTTGAAGAAGGTGCGCGGCCTTGCGTCCGGGTCACCGCCTTGCTGCTGCCACTGCTCGAGCTGGCGGCGGGTCGGTGGCATCGGTACCCAGATGCGGATCGCTTTCTCACCGCGGTTGACCGCATAACCGAGCTTGAGCCACGCCCGAAACCCCGCGACACGCGTCGCGGTGGGACGCTGCATCGCGATCAGAAGCTGATTGCCGAAGCTGTAGTGGTGAAAGTGCCGACGGGCAGCGAGCCATGTCTGCCAGCCCTCTGAGCTGCGCAGCCGCTCGACCGCTTCGCACGCAAACTCGCGGTCGGCACGGCGCCGCTGCGCGCGCTGCTCATCAGTCAGACGCTTCGTGGTCTTTGACATGTGAGTCTCCTTTGGCTAGGTGCCCCGGCCCTGTGCGGGGCTTTCCCCGACCCCGCACGCGCAGCGTGCGATCATCGGAAGGGGTCGCCCCGTACAGGAGGTGACGGGCTACAGAGCCGCCCCGGAAGCGAGCGCGAAGAACCGCGTCACCCGCGGATCACTCTTCCCATACAGGTCACGAAGCCGCGCGAGGGCTAGGTCCGCGAAGAGCTCGAGCCCGAACTGGGAGAACCCTGGGACCGCCTCTCGACAGACGCAGAAGCTCTCGCCACCATCCGAAGGCCCTGTCACGAGCGCGAGGTCTGAGCGCTCCGTTCTGTTCGCGAGGAGCGCCCGGAACTGGTTGCCGTGAGATTCACCAGAGGCCGCGTCTACACCAGCTGGCTCGTATCCAGCGAGCAGGACGGCGACAGTGAATCTGCCGTCGGGATCTGCCTTGAGCGCCCATTCCCGGGTGAGGAGCTGCTCACGCTGCATCGCGAGGTTGGCCTCGGGGAGCTGACGGCGCGCGTTGAGGCGCGCCTCGAACCCGACGGGGCAGTCGGCATTGGCTCCGGTGTTGCTGTCAAAGCCGCAGATGAGCACGTCGCCTGCGATGTAGTCGCCGGCGTACAGGCCGGGGCCGAGAAGCTGTGTCGCGCGAGGGTTCGCCTCGCACTCGACCTTGCCCAGCTCGTTGACGTAGGCGGTGACCATCGCGTCTGCGTGGTAGGGAACGGGTTCCACCAGCCCCCCGACTGCGGCCTGCAGATCCTCAAGCCGGTCATCCGCGATCGTGACGCGGCGGATGGGTAGTGCCTCCTCGGCGGGTATGAGCAGAGCGTTGATACGCATGAGGTGTCCTTTCGTTGGGCCCGCCCGATGCGGGCCTGCCCCGACCTCAAGGCACGCGCAGCGTGCGAACATCGGGAGAGGTCGGGCCGCAGCGGACGGCAACGATCACCTGAGCGCCATCACCGCCGGCCTGCCAGTGTTGCTGCCAGACAAAGCGCGTCGCCAGCGACCAGCACGGGGGCCAGTGATTTGCTCATCAGCGTGTGCCGCGGGGTGCGGCCGTGTGTGCGCGGGGAGCGTTGGGTAGCGCTTGCTCGATGCGGTGTGCGACGTCCTCGACGGTGCCGGCATGCCACACATATGTCCGGACGTCGGCGTAACGCTCTGGAAACAGGTACCGGTGTAGCTGCTCGAGCGCGTGTTGCGCGGGGTGCACGCGGTAGAGGCCTTCAAGCGCCTTGACGTGTGCGACCAGCTGCGCGCGCGTTGCCGTGTTGATGTCAAAGCCGGTGTCGCTGGCGAGCTTGCTTAGAGGATCGTGTGTAGACATCGCGTCTCCCTTTGGGCTTGGCCCCACCGGATGCGGGGCATTACACCTCCGGCCCATGCACGCGGGAGCGTGCGATCCTGGACCGGGGGCTGCCCCGCATCCGGGCCAAGAGGTGTGAGGGCCGACAGGGCCACGGTGGCCCCGCCGGCACCTCCGGCTGTCAGCTGGCGGGTACCTCCTGTTCATCGCTGTCCTCTGCGGGCGCCTCTTCGGGGGAGTCGGGCGTCGCGCGGCGCTCCTCCTCGCCGCGGACTTGCGCACGTAGCTGGTGGGTCTTCTGGTCGTAGGCACCCCACCCGAGGATCCCGTCCCGCACCGCGCCTTGGAGAGCCTCCTCGTCGAGCTCAGCGAGCGGACGGAGCTGCTCGAGCCGCACCCGCGCGTCCTGCCTGTCCTGTTCGAGGCGGGCGGCGTGCTGTGCCTCGGCGAGCCGCTTGCTGAGGACCTCATCCAGGGCGGGGAGCTGTCCCTCCTTGATCCGCTCACGGATGATCGTGTACAGGTCGTGTTCGGCCTGTCTCGCCCACGGACCCTTGAACGTGAGCTGGTAGGTGCTGCGGCGGCTGCGCGCGATAGCGGTCTCATCGACGAGTGAGGCGAGCGCGAGCAGAGTCAGCGAGCGCCCGGCGATGTCACCGGCGCCCTCGGCGTCGGTGAGGAACACGGCGGCTCTCTGCTCGGCCTGCTCGGGGTCGAGATAGGTGGTCTTGAGCCTGCCGTTGCGCTGACGGGTCTGTGTCGGCCAGCCCGGCAACGCGAGTCGCGCACCGCGGGATGCCAGGCCGCGCAGGTCGCCTGTGACGTGCACGGAGGCGAGGATGCGAAGGACCTGCTCGTCGACCTTGAGCCTCACGAGGTGCTTGAGCGCGAGGACCCCGAGATCGAGGTTGTACTGGACCGCGCGCTCCTGCTCCTCTCGCGCGGCCTGACTCTGTGCTTTCGCGTCCTGGTCGCGGCGCCATTCCTGCTCGCCGGCGCTTTCCTGCCGGGCGGGCTCGCCTTCACCGGAATCCTGGCCGGATGCCGGCACCTGCCGCGCGTTCTGCTGCTGGCGTTCGCGGCGCTGACGGGCTCGCTCCTGGGTGAGCAGCTTGGCGATCCCGTCCTCGATCAGGCGGGCGCCGACGTCGGTGCCGACGATCAGCCAGCCCCAGCCGAAGTGATGCGCGGCCCCGAGCAGCCGTGCCTGCTCGACGTCCTGCTCGTCGAAGCGCACGGACGTGAGCTGCCGCCCGGTGAGCTTGGTGTAGGCGGCCAGGTCAGCAGTTGCCTTCTCGCTGAGCGTAAACGCGTCGACCGGGTATGAAGCACCGGAGCGGAACACTCCGTCCGGCAGCACGTCGGTGTGGTTGACCGCCACCGCGAGCGGGCTGTCCGCGACCTCCGCCCACGTGTAGGGCTCGTCATCCTCGCTGGCGTCCAGTACGGCCGCGACAGCGTTGCGGGCGAGCTCCTGGTGAACGTTGGCGGCCCGCACGAGTGCCTTGACCGCCAGCAGCGGGATCGCCCCGTTCGCGACGCGTGGCCAGAGCTCCTCGGGTAGCTCGAGGATCGCCAGACGCTCTTTGACGGTCGCCTGGGTCATCTCGAGCTTCGCCGCGACCTCTTTGCGGCTCAGGCGCGTCTCGAGCAGCCGCCGGCACGCGAGCGCCTCCTCCAGTGGGTTCAAGCGGGCGTGCAGTTGGTTCTCTAGGACCGCGTCGACGAGGTTGTCGCTGTCCTCACGGCTCGCACGGATCACGATCGGGATCTGCATCAGCCCGACCTTCGCCGCGGCCAGGATGCGCCGTTCCCCCGCAACCAGGATGTAGTTGCCGTCATCCCGGGGTTCGACGAGCACGGGCTGCAGAATCCCGCGTTGCTCGATTGAGTGCTCGAGCTTGCGCTGCGCGACGGGGTCGATCTCGGTACGGGGGTTAAAGCCGTCCTCGATCACGATGCTTGCCAGCGGAACGCTGCTGACGGAGGGGCCGGACACGACAGGTGTTTGGCTGGTGGCCATTGCGTCTTTCCTTTCACAGGGGAGCCCCGCCCGGTGCGGGGCCGATCCCCGCCCCCCAGCACGCGCAGCGTGCGAAAATGGGAGGGGTCGGCGCCGCACCGGCCCGCGGGCATCGTCTGCCACCACCGGGGACCGGCTGGTGCGCTGTGGCGGCTAGCCAATCCCCGTGGGAACAGGCCCCGCTAACCAAGGTGCGACCCCGGCTTTTGCTACTCGCCCACCTCAGGCGAGAGGCGACACGGGCGGGTTCCTCAAGGCGGCCCGGGTCGCGTCTACCTAGTGTCCCCGCGGGGGCAGCTTGCGGACCCCTCTCGCCGGTTACTCCGTGCGGCTGCCAGGGGGCGCGGCCATCGACGACCGCCAGAGCTAGAGGCGTTGCCCCAATGCTGACGAGGGATCGTGGCAGTGCTCGTGCCAGACAAACCAGTCGCGGTTCTCGGTCATTGCACCCGCCCCTCAGTGGCGGCAGCGAGCCGGGCTCGAACCTCGCTCGTGTAGGGCGCGAGTGCTGGGTCGTGGACTTCATTTCGGTCGTGATAGTCGAAGTAGCGGAAGGCGAGGCGCGAGTCGTTATGCCGCGTGATCTTCTGCGCGAACTCCTGCCGGGAGCGGACGGCGTAGTGATTCAGTCGGAGGCGACCCACTGAGACGTGCCTGGCTGATGAGTGGCGTACCGCGTAGGGGTCCGTCTCGATCAGGGGCAGCCGCGAGAGTCTGCGCCGAAGTCGGCGTGCCCAAGCTCGGCGCTCGATCACCCGCACCGGCTCGTGGTCCTCTGTGACCGCCAGCGCTCCGTCTGCGTACTCGAAGAAGTGTGGCCCGAGCGGACGCACGGCCCGCGCCGGGTCCACGATGCTCTTGACCCGCCGATTACGGACCCACTGCGTCCTCGCCCGCTTGACGAAGCTCTCGATCAGGAGCCCGCCGGGCCGCGTCGTGAGCCCCGAGGAGCCATAGACCTGCCAGTTGACGACGACTCCCGGATGCTGCTCATACTCGGCGAGCACATCGGGCAGGGGCAGCCCTTCCGGCGAGAACAGGAACTCATCGAGGTCGATGAACGCGAGCCACCGCGTGTGGTTTCGTGCTTGCGTCAGCGCATCGGTGTAGGCCCAACGCTGACCGCCCTGCGCCAACGGCATCGAGCAGTCTGAGAGCGATACGAGGCCGGCGCTAAGCCACGGCTCAAGCGCCTGCCTGCCCGAGTCGCTACTGAGGTTGTCGTAGAGAAAGAACCGCTCGACGCCGACTGATCGGTGGAACTCGATCCACTCAGGCAGGTACGGCGCCTCGTCCTTGAAGATGGCGCAGATCGAGAGGTAGACCGGCCTCATCGTGGACACGATACGCCAGCCGGTCCGCTTGGTCTTGCTGACGATCAGTAGCAGCGCGCTCGCGGTTATCGCTCGCTTGCCAACGATCTGCGACACCCCGACCATTAGCGGCACCGGCGCGATCGTTAGCCGCCGTTTCGGGCGAGCTGGCTCACGCTATGGGTGATGCACCAACCGCGCCTGGTGCTGCTGGCGCTCGTAGCTGGCGGCTCGCCAGAACGCCATCGCGCCCGCCTCCTCGTGATCGACGATCGCAGTCAGCCTCGTCGCCCCCCGCTCGCATAGACGCCGCTCGCCCTCCCTGAGCAGCATCGTCGCAAGCCCCTCGCGCCGCCGCTCGGGCAGCACGGCCAGCCTGTAAAAGCTCCCACGCCAGCCGTCCCACGCGGCGATCAACGAACCGACCACGAGGCCATCAAGCTCGGCGACGAGCAACGCCTCCGGGTCGGCGCTCAGCAACATAGCTAGCCCGTCGGGGGAGTCGGTGACGCTCGGTGAGCTATCTGCCGCGGCCCAAAGGTCGAGCACGGCCGCGATGTCCTCCGTGGTGGCGTTGCGGATCGTCCAGTCGGGCAAGAGAGGCGGCCGAGTCGGTTACGCGCCTGATGTTCGCATGGAAAGCCAATGGCGCGCATCCCGGCCGCGACGGCAGCCCGTGTTGCCGGGATTGGCGCGGTCCTCGACCACGGCGAAGCCGGCAGGCGCGACGCCTGCGCCCGACCTGTTCCTCCACACGGTGGCCACGATGGGGGCAGGAGCTGGCTCTAGCTCGAGCTGTAGGTAAACGGCATTGTGGCTAGAGCTCTACGGCGAGCAGGGCATCGTCTTGGAGCGGGATCTGGGCCGTGTGCCCGAGCTCTGCGAGGAAGGTTTGGAGTCGCTGCAGGTGGTCATAGATGCAGCGTCGGCGCGCGATGATCACGGGGATCGATGACTCGTGATGCTCGACTGTTTCGCTGTCGGTGAGCCTGGGAGCGAGCATCAGATGGCTGGCTTGTGTCGGCGCGCCTGGGTGGCCGAGGTAGCTTGAGTGGAGCTCCATCGCGCGGTCGGGTAGCACGCTTGAGAGCACGAGCGCGTAGGCGCCGGCGCTGGCCATGCGTGTCTCAAAACGCTCGGCTGCTCCGTCGAGCGTGATCGCGATAGGAATCAGCTTGCGCTCGTCCACGGTGACGGACGGTAGCGCGCGCGCCCGATAGACGCGTACGCCGCCGAGCCGCTAGCGCGGGTGCCTGGGCTGCAGGGTGACGTGGCGGCGCCCGCCGGCCACGGGGTGCTGCCAGGGGCCGGCACCGGCCGGGGTACGCGGCGAGCTGAGGAGCACCCGGATCAGTGTGCGTGCTTGCTGCTCGTCTTGCGGCGGGCTCTCGTAGTGGCAGCCGGCTTGCCCGACGAGCGCGGGGATGAGCGTGTCGGTGACCGTCACGACATACAGCTCCCGTTCAGCCACGATCGACCCCGAAGACCTGGTCTAGGCGGGCGCGTAGCTGCAGGAAGCAGCGGCCGTGGGTGGGTATGCCCCACAGCAGCGATGCGAGCTTGTAGATGTCCCCGCCGAGGGGCTTGCCGGTCGGGGTCGGGCAGCCGAAACACGCCCAGCCACCAGCGGCTGTCGGGTAGACGTGAAAGCTGGGTGTGCCATCGTTGTGTAGGGGGCAGTGGATCTTGTGGTCGCGGCCCGGGTCGCGTCCGGTGAGAATCCGCACGTAGTCGGCTGGCGCGATGCGCCCGAGCGGGTCATCGCCCGCGCCGGATAGGTGAACGAGCCCGGTGCGGTTCGGTGGGGGCGGGCTTGGGGTCGGCGGTAGGGCGGTGAAGATCTCGACGGGCCGGTAGCGTGCGCCGGTGTGCTGGTGTAGGCGGACGGGGCGTGGTGGCTGGTGCTTGAAGTTCAGAGTGTCTGGGACTCTGAGTATCCGCGGCGGATCTGCGCATCTGGGGTCGGCGGCGAGTGCGAGCGCGAGCCGGCGGTTGGCGTCCTCGAGCTCCCGGGCGGTGAGAGCGCGTGTCAGCGCCCAGTAGGCGTGCGCGTTCTTGTGGTTGTCGTGGCCGCTGCCGCTGGTGACGATCATGCTTGCGGGGGGCTGGAACGCGGCCAGCGCCGCGACGGCGGCGGGCGTGTCGCAGTCGGCCCACAGCAGCGGCGTCGGCGCGATGTCCTGGCGTGTACCGCCGCGACGGACCCGCGGGGCACAGCCGACATACACGTCGGTGCGCTGCCCGATCCGCGTGATCGTGCTCGCGGCATTGTGGGCGTGGGCGTCCGTGAAGAACCGCGCAAGCCTCCTGCCTGTGGTGCGGTAGCGGACCTCGAGCAGCGAGCGCGGCGGCGCATACGCAAAGAGCATGTCGAGGAACAGCTCGGCGGCAGTCGAGGACGGTTTTAGCATGGCGCTCACTTCCCGGGCTCCGCGGTGTCGGCGACCTCGGGTGTGCTGGCGGCGATGAATGCCCACTCACCGTTGATGGTGGGCACCTCCCGCGGGGCGTGGCGTGCCCACTCCAAGAGCTGGGCTGGCGTGAGCTCGCCGCGCCACATCGCGGCCTCCCGCTCGGCCGCGCTCATCGCCCACAGCGCGCTTGAGAGCTCCTGTCGGCTGGCACGCTGAACGGCTAGCTGTTGCATGATGGTGTCTGCGAGGGTCATCGTGATCTCCAAGCGGGCGGGGAGGGCGCCCCCTGCGGGGCGCCCTCCGTGGCGCCGCTCGCTAGCCGGCGGCCGCCGGCTCGGGCTGCTCTGAGCTCTGCGCGCCCTGGCCTTTCGGTGCGGCGAGGAACTCGACGTGGCCGATGACCTCCCAGTCACGGCGCTTCTCGCCCTCGCGGGGCTCCCAGTCGTTGTACTGGAGGCGCCCGTCGACAGCGACGAGCCAGCCCTTGGTGAGCACCCTCGCGGCGGCCGCGCCGCCGGCACCGAAGCAGGTCACGTCGATGTAGCCGACCTTGTCGTTGCTGTAGGCCAGACCCTCAACGGCGAGCGGGAACTCGCACACCGCGGTGCCGTCGGGCAGCTCCCGCAGCTCGGGGTCCTTGGCGAGACGGCCGGTTGCTGTGTAGTTGTTCATGTAGATCACTCCTTGTGTTCGTGGTGTGTTTGACGCAGCCCAAAACGCCGCCGACCGGCGGGGCGCAGCCGAGCCATTGCGAGGGGAGCCCCGTAGGGGCCGAGCCCCGACGGCGGCGGCGAAAATCGGGCAAGACAGGCACACCACGTGACACGACGAGGAGACCTCTCCTGGGTGGCGATCTACATGGAAACCGGCGCTCAAGCCACCGGCCACAGGCAGCGGGGAGCGGTGCCGGCCGGGCGTGTGCGGGAGCTCGCGGGTCATCGGGCCGACCGCAGCGTGAGGAAAGCGCTGATTCGTCGGGGGAGGTGGCGGGGTAGGCGTGGGGGTGTGGGCTGGCCGGCGGCGAGCGCGCTCAGCCGGGTGTCCCGGTACCACGGCCGTAGGCGCAGCCAGGCGGGCGCGAGGCGCCCGTAGATCAACAGCGCCGTGTCGATGTCTTGTTGGCGTACGCGGTTGGGGGCGGCGAGCGCACGGAAGTCGCTTGAGATGGTGCGTGACCCCGGCCCGGGTGTGAGGGCGCTTTGGTGGTGGGTCGCGACGCGGGCGATCTCCTCCTCGCCGAGGGTGTGGCTGAGGTACTCGAGCGTCGCGCGGTCACCGATCCCGGAGGTGAAGACGCGAGCGCGGTGGTTGGCGAAGATCGTTTCGGCGCGCTCGCGGCCCCACCGGTCGGATGCCTGGCTGATGTCCTGAAAGACGCTGAGCAGCTGCACGCCTTGGCCGGGGCCGGTCGAGGCGAGCTCGTCGAGGTTCGGTAGCGGCGCGATGTTCGCGACCTCATCCAGCGCCAGCAGCAGCGCTGGGTCGATCGGCTTGCCGGTCCTCGCGGAGTCCGCGAACGCGCCGGCGGTGATGTCGGCTAGCAGCGCTACGAATAGGCCACGCAGCCGGCGCTGGTCATCGGCCGGTGCGATCAGGTAGAGGGTGTTGGCGCCATCTAGGAGCCAGCGGGCGCTGATCTGGCTATCGCCGACGGTCGCGGCCGCGATCTGCGGCTCCTGCCACGCATCAAGCGCGGTCGCGAGCGTCTGTAGCAGCGAGGAGCGAAACCGCGGGTCGGCGTCCCACACGGAGTGCAGCGCCTCGAGCGCCGGCTGCGCACCCGGGGCAGGGCAGGACTCGAGCAGCTCGGCTGGCTCTGCTTCGTTGGTTGTGGCGATCCAGGAGAGCACCTCGCGCATCGTCAGATCGCCGTGGGCGGCGGCGAGCAGCAGCGGCGCGAGGAATCGTGCTGCCGCGGGACGCCAGAACGCCTCATCGGCCGAGCGCGTTATGCCGGGCTCGCCGACGCCGAGCAGCCGTGCGGCTGTGCGCCGCGCGCCCTCCCAGGAGCCCGAGGCAACGATCGGTGACCACGGAGCGCTCGGCAGACCGCACGAGCCGGTCGGGTCGAACACCCGGACTTCGCCGCGGCGGGAGCGCGCCACGTGGGTGTAGTGAACGACATCGCTCTTGATCGACGTCGAGACCAGCGGCCCCGCCCATTCCAGCAGGGCGGGCACCACCAGCCCGCGTGTCTTTCCTGCCTGGGAGGGGCCGACGAGCAGCACCGACGCGCGCTCCTCAGCCGCGATCAGCGCACGGTGGTGAACACCGAGCGTGAGACGCCCCACCAGCGGGCGGGAGACCCGTAGCTCGGCGAGCTCGCCGCGTGAGGCGAAGCTAGCCGCACGCCCATGCCCGCCACGACGGCCGACCCACGCGAGCATGGTCAGTGCCGTGGCGAGCAGCGCGAGCACGACCAGCGCGCTGAGGGCGAGGGAGATCTGCAGCGCGAGCGGCCCCGGCAGCCCGCTGCGTACGTTGGCGGGCCACGCGAGCTCGGGCCGCGCAAGACGCGACGGCAGCCGCGTCAGCACCCGCGCCGCATCCGCCATGCCGACCTGCAGGGGACGGCCGGTGGCGAGCAGCCCAGCAAGCATGCCGGCCAGCCACACGACACCAACCGGCGCCGCGAGCACCACGGCGGCACCGGCCAGCACCGGCGCGTCAGAGCGAGCACCGTGTGCGCCGCTCATGCGAGCTCCCGAGACCCTGTCGGGGGTTCGCGGGGCGCCATCGCCGCGTCGGTCGCGGTCAGCGCTCGCTCGCGTTGTGAGCGGACGTGACGCACCTCGTAGGAGCGCCCGCCGATCCGCCACAGCGCGACGCCCTGGGGGTAGTGGCCGATGCGCTGCGCCTCGGTCTCGGAGAGCCCGAGCGCCGCGGTGGCGCGCGGGATCTCCTCGGTGTGCTGGCGATAGACGATGACGGTCCCCGTCTCGGCGAGCAGCCCCTTGATCAGCGCCTGCTGGCGGCTGCCGCGGTCGCCGGCAGCGTCGAGGTCTGAGAGACGGTGAAGGACCATCCAGTGCTGCACCCCGGTCTGGCGGCCGAGCTTGAACGCGGCCTGGTAGTAGTCGCCGAGCCCCGCGATCGGCAGCGCCCGCCACGCCTCGTCATTCGTGCGGATCGTCTTCTCGGGCTCCCGGCCGGACTGCTCGGCCTCGCGGGCGCGGTGCATCCGCCGGGCGTCCAGGAACGCGGTCGCGCAGACCATCGTGATCGCCAGCGCCAGATCCGAGCCGGCACTGGCGGCGGCGACACTTGAGATATCCAGGCACACGACGGGCGCGTCGAACGCGTGCTGCTCACTGGTGGGCGCGTCGAACATGCCGCGCAGCGGCCCGTGACAGAGCCGCATCAGCGCGAGCGCGAGCTCCCGCAGCTGCTCCCTCGCCGCCTCCCGTGTCAGGTCGAGCGCCTGGATCGTGCGCTCGGCGGGGTCGCGCAGGGCCTGCACGACATCCGGGATGCACACCTCCCCCCGCTGGGTTTCGTCGGCTGCGGCGAGCGCCTCCACGACACCGACGGCCTCGACCTGGTTCAGCGGCCGGGCGAGCATCGCGTGCGCGACCGCCTGCAACAGGCCCTCGCGCATCTCCGGCGTACCGATCCGCGTCAGCGGGTTCAGCCGGGTAGCGCCACCCGGTGAGAGCCGCAGGGTGACCCCGTTGAGGGCGTGCACGAGCGGCTCGTACTCGCCCTTGGGGTCGATGATCTCACAGCGCCGGCCGAACACCCGTGACCGATAGAGCCAGCTCTTGCTGAGCGAGCTCTTGCCGAAGTCCGGCATCCCGAGCACGATCGTGTTCGCGATCGAGAGCACCCCCCGCTGGTAGAGCAGCCACGGGTCATACACGAAGGACCCGCCATGAAGATCAGAGCCGACATACACCCCCCGCGCGCCCAGCCCGGCCTCCGCGACGGCGGGGTAGGCGGCCTGGAAATGCGCGGTAGAGAGCTGGTGTCCCGCCTGCTCCCCCGCCCGCGAGAGCCGCCCCAGCCGGCCAGCCGGGCGCTGGGAGAGCTCGCGGTGAAGCGAGCGGAGTCTTGTCTGCTGCTCGAGCCGGGCGGCCCGCTCATTCAAACGCCGCTGCCGGCGGGTGCTCACCGTAGGCCCCGGCATAGCGGCAGGGTGTAGGTGAATGCCTCGGCTTGCTGGCCCCACATCCGCTCGAGCCGCAGCGGCGCGCGCTTGGCCTCAAGCTCGACGCGTGAGACGTCTGCCTCGAGCTCGGCGAGTGCCTGGGGGTCTCCCCAGGGGACGCTGACGGTGACATAGCTTGCGTAGCGGACCGCGGCGTGCCCTTCGGCGAGCTCCCGCTCGCGCTGGCTGGTTGCCTGGTCGCGTTGTGACTGGCGCTGGCTGGTGCGCTGACCGACCCGCATCCGTAGGCTCTGCTCGGTCGCGGTCTCGGTGGCGGCACGCTCGGCTTGGCGGATCGCCTTGCCGGGCCCGACGAGCTCCATGCACATGGCGATCGTGCGCGTCGTCTGTGAGGCCATCAACAGCGGCTGCAGGAACAGCGCGCGAACATCGATGCGCGGCCACTCCGCCGCCCACAGCGTGCAGTGAAGCGCACCATCCGCCGCCATGTGCCCCCAGTTCTCGCTGCGCGCGCACGGCCCCGCGGTGTGCGGCGCGATACCCGTGTGTGCGTGGAGGCTGCGGTCGAGCTGGCGCTGGCGGCCGCGGCGACCCCACGGGTCATACGCGTCACGGATCTGCGCCGCCAGCCCACGGCGGGTCAGCACACCCGTGGGGGTGATCGTGGCCCGGTCGAGCAGCTCGATCAGCTGCCCGAGCTCACCCGCGAGGACCGCCAGGGCACCCAGGTCCCCGCCACCCATGCGGCCGATCGCACGCCTCGCGGCGGGCCGGGTGGCGTCGACCTGCAGCGCGAAGGTCAGCTCGTGTTCCTCGGCGACATCGCCGGCGCGACCAATCAGCTGCAGATAGGAGACGAGCTCCTCCGGCGGATCAGCCAGCGCTACATCCGGGCGCTTCGCCTCCAGCAGATAGTCGCCGAGCTCATCACCATCCCCGGGCAGCGTCCGCTCGACCCAGGCGATGCGACGCACCGGCGAGTCATCGCGCGCGAGCGCCGACAGCACCGCACCATAGTCCTGGAGGCGCTGCTCCCGCTCGCCCGCGGCGAGCAGCGCAAACGCACGGCCACGCACATTGACCGCCGCGGTGAACGTGCGTGCACGAACATCCTTGACGACCCCGAACCGCGCGCCCTGATACGCCACAAGCTGCCCCTCGAAGAACTCGAGGTCGGCGAGCTCACCCGGCAGCGACCACGCGGGGTCCGGGGGCTGCGGGTCAAGCTCCCCTCCGGGGAGCCTCACGACGTGCCCGAGTTGGGCGCGCTGGGAGTCAAAGCGCGCCCGGGAGCTGTAGCGGGCGAGCAGGAACCGCACCGTCACCGGCGCCCACTGCTCCAGCGTGCGGCCCCGCACCGGCGCCAGCAGCACGAGCGCGGCGGCCGCGAGCAGTGCGAGCGCGAGCGCGAGGCCGCCCAGTCCGCCGAGCCGCAGCGCCGCGAGCGCGACCGCTCCAGTGAGGATGAACCCGGCGAGCTGCCCGATTCGCAGCCCAAGCAGAAACCCGCTCGAGGGGTGTGGCGCGAACCGGTAGCGCGCCTCACCCATGTTCTCCCCCCGACCCGCCCGGGGGCGGCACGTGCGGGGTCCCGGTAGTAGTGCCACCGACGAGCGCCAGCGGCCGATGGGTGGTGCGCCGCCGTGGCGAGCGAGCGAGCGTGCCTGTGCTCCCGCCGTCACTTGGAGGAGCGCCGGCCCCGGCTGGGGTGGGGGTTGGTGTGCCGGCGGAGCCCGGACGCGGGGGAGAAGCGTCCGTTAGGGCTCCGCCGGCATCTGCCGGCCCCGCGGCGCGTTCGGCGCCACGCGGCCCGTCGGGTAGTGCGGCGAGCACACCGGGGGAAGGCGTCTCGCCGGCGACCCCGGCGGCTTGATCAGCTTGGTCATGTGCAGGCGCGGCCTGGCTCTCCGGGCCACCGGCCGCCGCCCGCGGGTTTCCCGTGCCGGCTGCCGCCGGCTGGGTGTTGATGCCAGCGGCCGCGCCGATACTGCCCGCACCGATGTTCTCGCCGCCGACCGGCAGCCCGCCATCCTCCGCGCCGGATGTCGCCTCGCCAGCCGCGGCGGCTCCGGGACCGGTCGCGGATGGTCCCGGGCTCGGTGGGCTGTCGCCGCCACCGCCGGAGCCGGGGCTACCGCCGCCACCTGGTGAGCTGCCGCCAAGGGTGCCGCCGCCGGGCCCGCCGCTGTGGTCGCGCAGGCCTGCGGCGTTGCGCACGGAGCGGCCGTGCTCACTGGTGACTGCGGCTCCCGTGGCGGCACGCATACCAGCTGCCATGTAGGCGCTCTCGGCGTCTGCTGCGAGCAGGTACATCAGCGTCCACGGCGCGAACGCGGCGAGCGCGAAGATCACGATCGCGGCGAGGATCGTCCCGACCGACCCCGACACGCCGCTGCTGAAAGACAAGCCAGCGGCGGCCGCGCTACCAGCGAGCGAGAGCACGATCAGCGCGACCGGCTTGAGGATCACGAACAGCAGCAGCAGACGGCCAAGCCGCCCCGGCCACGCCGCGAGCGCGGGCCAGATCCCGGCGGCGAGCGCGGCGGGAAAGAACAGCACCGCCAGGTAGATCGCGGCGTCCCGGACGATCAGCTCGAGCCACACGAAGATCGCGGCGAACACCTCGATCAGCGCGATCAACGCCGCGAGCGCCGAGGAGCCGAACCCGCCGAAGCTGCTTGTGCCCCAGGCGTGCGCGACCGTCCCCCAGAACGCGTGCGCAGACCCGGTGAGGACCGCGGCTGAGATCTGATCCGCTATTTCGAGCGCGATCACGGTGAGCGCGAGCACGACCCCGGTGCCCAGCCCGGCGCGTGCGATCCCGGTGAGCGTCGCTGCGAGTGCTTGTGGGTTGCGACGGATGGCTGCTGAGGCGAGCGCGATCAGCGCGACGAGCAGCCCGAGCGCGGCGCCGAGGTCCGCCATTGGCTGGAACTGCGCCTCATACCACGCGGACTGCAGCTGCGGCGTGGTCGTCTGTTGCATCTCCTGTGAGACGAACACGGTGACCTGTGTCGCCGCGCCGATCATCCATTCCGCAAGCCCCGCCATGACGCTGTTGCCGGCTGCGCCGGCTGCTTCACCAAGGAGCCCGCCGGCGCCGCCGAGTGCTTCACCCGCGGCGCCACCGGCGGCTTCGCAGGCGAGTTCGCTCGCGACCTTCCCAACGACGGGAAGTTCGACGACACCACACAACGAGACGCCATGACCGTGGCCGGCGCTGCTGGTTGCGGCGGGAACCGCGCGGCCCGCCTGGACACCCGCAGGCGCAGGCGCAGCAGCGGCGGGCGCGGCACCAGCGAGGCCAAGCGTGAGCCCGAGCAAGACCGTGAGCGGGTAGCGGCGAGCGGACATGCGCTACCCGCCGGTGCCGTAGAACGGGGCGCTCATCCCGGCAAGACGCGCAAACGCCGCCGACCGATCGTTCCCGGCATCGACATAGACGATCGACGGCACCGGTGCCGGCGTCGTGTCTGTGCTTGAGCTGACGACGAGCCAGCGGCCTGCCTGCCAGCGCAGGCTCGTGTCGATCAGGTTCCAGGTTTGCCGCGGCGCTAGGCGCGGCCCCCACACGAACCCGCCGAGCCAGCTCGTGACCGTCGCCGCGTGGGGCGTGTACCTGTCCAGGCGGCGTGCGGCGATCACCGCGATTCCGCGCCCGCCTTCGCGATAGTTGCTCATGTTCTGCGAGTCGCCGGCGCGGATACGCTGCGCTTCGGCGACCGTCCCGGCGCGCGCCTGCGGCGCATAAGCCTGCGCGACGAGCTCCGCGAACGCCGTCGGGTCCTGCTCAAGCGACTGAGAGGCAAGCGCCACGTAGTTATCCGCCGCGGCCAGCGCCCCAGCAGGCGTGTCTTGCACACCGACCGGAACGCCACCGACGAGCCGCACCGCCACACCGGCGTCGTTTCCGCCGCCAACACCGAGAAGCCCGGCCGAGAGCACCGCAAGGACAGCGACAGCCACCACGCCAGCCAAGACGCCCGTTCGTGACATGGTGCGCCCGCGCATCTAGCCGAGCCCGTACGCGAACTGCAGGATCGCCGCCGCGGCGCCGACGAGGAACGCCACACCGACCGCGACGGCCATCCCGGCCTTGCCGGCCACGGCCGTATGGGGGCTGTTGAGGTGACCGCCGATCGCCCACACCGCCCCGCCCAGCAGGAACCCCGCCGTACAGGACAAGAGCGTGTAGACGGCGATCACGTTGATCGCGCTCTGGATGCCGGACGCACCAGGCGCGTGCGCCGCTTCGGGGGTCACCGAGAAGGTGAAGCTGCTCGCCGCGATCAGAAGACTCATGTGGAGCCACCTCCGTTGCCGTGGGATCAATCACGCGCTACCATAAACCAAATTAGCAAAAACAAAGTGATTTTACAAAGTTAGATATGTTTAGCTATAGGGCGACCCGGCGTCTGGTGAGCCCGTGAAGGCGCCGCTAGTGGCGCTCGGCTTGCTCGCGAGCGTGTTCGCGCTACTCGCGGTGCTCGCCGTCGTCGTCGGCGCCGACCAGCAGCTGGGCGGCTGCACACTCCCCGCCTCTGCAGGCGTGTCCGGCGGCTCAGGGTCCTGGCTCGCGACCGCGTATGGGCCGCCGTGGGGCGGCATCGAGGGGGACGGCATCACCGCGACCGGCCTGAACCTGACCGCCGGGCAGCCCGCGCTCGAGGTCGCCGTCGACCCTCGCCTGATCTCGCTGGGCAGCTACGTGCACGTACAGCCGAACCCGTTCGGAACGACAGGCGTGTTCTACGCCGGCGACACCGGCGGCGCGATCACCGGCAAGCACATCGACATCTACGACTGGCGCGGCCGCGCCAGCCAGGACGCCTGGGGGCAGCGCGCCGTAACGGTGACCCCCGCGCCCAGCCCCGGCGCCGGGAACCTCCTCCGCGGCGTCGCGCCGATCCCGCCATCAGCAGGCGACAGCGAAGACTCGAGCTGTCTCGCGGGCGTAGACGACGGAAGCATCGGGTTGACGCCCGGCCAGACGGCGCGGATCCAATCCGACGGGAGCGCCACCGCCCCCGAGGAAGCGCCCGCGGCGGTCAAGCGCGCGATCGCCGCCGGGAACCTCATCCACAAACGCCCCTACCCGGAACCAGACACGCACTACGGCACCCTCGCCAAGCTGTGGCCCGCCTACGACTGCTCGGGAGCCACGTCCTTCGTGCTCTATGCCGCCGGGCTCATGGGTGCGGAAGCCCTCGATTCCACGGGTCTTGAGAGCTACGGGCAGCCGGGCCCCGGACGCTGGATCACCGTCTACGCCAACAGCGCCCACGCCTGGATCGTCACGGCCGGGATTGCGCTCGACACCGCCGACTACGGCGGCCCCGCAATCCCTGCGGGATCAGGACCACGCTGGCGCTCAGAACCCCTCGCCAACCTCGCCGACGGCACGAGCTACGTCGCCCGACACCCACCCGGCCTATGACGCGTGCCAGGGCCACGCTCACGGTGCTGCTCGTCCTGGCGTCCCTGAGCGGATGCGCGGCCAGCTCCCCTACAAGTGCGCCCGCACCGCTGGGGAGATCGGTCGCCGCGACGCCCCGCCTGGCGAGCACAGCTCCAGCCGCCAGCGGCGAGTCGACCACCGAACAGCACGGCACGATCCCGCCGGGCGCCGCGCGGCAGCAGAGCACGCCTAGCGCGCTCGCGGCGACGCCGCAGGCGGCGCTCGCGCGCTACGCGCTGCTCTACAGCAGCTGGCGAGCAGCCAGCCTGCCCGGCGTCGAGCGTCAACTCGCAGCGCTGGCCGTCGGGCCGGCGAGGCTCACCGCCGAACAGATCGCCGCCTCACACAGCGCCACCGCAGAGCTGGCCGCCGACCACGTCCAGAACACAGGCATCGTGCTGTCGATCGCCCCCGGACAAGGACCCGCCCGCAACCAATGGATCATCGTCACCCAGGAACAGACAACCGGCACCGGCCCCTACGCCGGCCTGCCGCCGGCGCTGCGCGTGACCCTGGCCCGCACACAGCGTCTGAGCCAAGGCTGGGCCATATCTAGCTGGACCCCGAGGACCTGACCGCTCGACAAGGAGCAGACCATCCAAACACACGACACCTACACCGACCGCGCCGCTGTGGCGACGCTGGTGTTAGCCGCCGATGGGTGCTCGTGGGTTGGTGCCCCAGAAGATTTGGGTGCCGAACATGCCGATGAGGTTGACGAGGACGAGGTTGAGGACCATTGACTTTGCGGTGGCTTTGCCGACGCCGACGGGTCCGCCGCTGGCGTTGTAACCGTAGTAGCAGGCGACGAGCACGATTGCGGTTGCCATGCTGATGCCCTTGATGGCGCTGTAGAGGAAGTCGGGTGGGTTCTGGAATTGCCAGAAGATCAGGAGGTAGCCGCCGGCGGAGGTG
>Ga0187862_10000028_pt1 | contig 160353 bp, 143 predicted proteins | sample June2016WEW_10_1_FD_133003 | JGI IMG/M metagenome (GOLD analysis project Ga0187862, IMG submission 133003) | Peatland microbial communities from SPRUCE experiment site at the Marcell Experimental Forest, Minnesota, USA - June2016WEW_10_150 | ecosystem: Environmental > Terrestrial > Soil >... | reverse complement strand
TGCTCGAGTTGCTCGAACGAACTCACGCGCCACAGCTGGGGAAAGAAATAACGCGCCCACAATGCGGCAACCGCGAGGGTGAGGGCGCCGCCCGCAACGATGGCCGGCACGAGTCCGATCCAGGCAGCGGTGAGTCCGGATTCGAACTCGCCGAGCTCATTCGATGCGCCAATGAAAACGGCGTTAACCGCGCTGACACGCCCGCGAATCTCGTCGGGCGTCTCCAATTGCACGAGCATCGTGCGGATGAACACGCTCACCATGTCGCCGGCGCCCAGCACGATGAGCGCGATCAGAGCAACCCAGAAATTCGTCGTCAGACCGAATACCACCGTGGACACTCCGAATGCCGCGACGCCGAGAAACATGTAGATGCCGACGCGTCGTTCGATCGGGCGAAACGCGAGCAGCACGGCCGTGAGGCCTGCGCCGACGCCGGGCGCAGTGCGCAGATAGCCGAAGACCTCCGGGCCGGCATGCAGCACATCGTGCGTAAATGCGGGCAGTAGCGCGGTCGCGCCGCCGAACAGCACCGCAAATAAATCCAGCGTGATGGCACCCAAGACATCCTTGCGCCGCCAGACGAAACGCAATCCCTGCAGCACGCTGGACCAGGAAGTGTCGAGCGGCTTGGCCGCGGCCCGGCGCAAGCGCATGACTGCCAGCATCGCAACCGCGGCGAGGCAAACGGCGGCGCCGACCGAGTAGACCAAGGCCGCGCCGCCATGGATGCCGAACGGCTGGTCCGCGAACGCGTAGAGAATGCCGCCGACACTGGGACCCGCGATCGTCGCCACTTGGAACATCGAAGAGTTCAGCGCAATCGCATTTTGCAGCGCGTCCAGGGGCACGAGATTCGGCATCAACGACTGCGACGTCGGCATCTGGAATGCGCGTGCGACGCCGAGGAATGCGAGCACCAAAAATATCGGCCACGTATGGGACAGCCTGCCGAGCGCGAAACACAGCAGCAGGCTCGCACAGAGGAATTGCACGAGGCCACAGAAAATGAGTATGACTCGGCGATCGTGGCGATCGGCGGCATGGCCCGCAAACAATACCAGGCATAGGAACGGCAGGAATTGGGACAGGCCGATTAGCCCGAGATCGAGCAGGCGACCGGTCATTTGATAGACCTGCCAACCGACGGCAATCACGATCATCTGCGAAGCGATCGCGGAGAAAAAACGTGCGCCCAAAAACAGCGTGAAATCGCGATTGCGTAGGACCGCGAAACCACTCTTGCGGCCGCTTGGATTCAAGGCTTGACGATGCCTCCTGCGCACAGTGTAGCAGGCCGCGCCGCATTGCCGTTGCTTGCGGCGCTATTGTCGACGTTCATGTTCATCGCGACGCCAGTGGCCAATTCGATCACGCGCGCCGTGGAACACGAGGCGGATATCTTCGGCTTGAATTCCGCGCGCGAACCGTATGGATTCGCAATGGTGGCGATGCGCTTGTCGAGCTACCGCAAAATGCAACCGGGCCGGCTCGAGGAGATCATTTTCTACGATCATCCGAGCGGCTATACGCGCGTGCATGATTCGATGCGCTGGCTCAAGGAGAATCCGGCGGCGGTGTCCGCACCGGCGCCCCTGGATGCTCCGCCCTCAATCCCCTGACTTGAATCGCAGCCATGCGCGCGAGAAGCTGCGGATCTCATCCGCACTGTAGATGCGCTGCAGGTCGAATCGCTGGCGGACCTCGGGCGGGGGATAGACGGCCTGGTTGCCGCGCACGTTCGCCGGCAACAGCGGCAGCGCCGCGGCGTTTCCGGACGCAAAACCGATGAAGCGCGTGACCTCCGCGGAGATTTCCGGTCGCATGACGAAGTTGATGAATGCGTGCGCCGCCGCCGGATTCGGCGAATCGGCCGGGATGACGAGGCTGTCGATGTAGAGCGGCACGCTTTCGCTCGCAAATGCGTATTCGATGTCCACGTGCGTATTGCCCTCCTTGGCCATGCGTCGGGCGATCATTGCATCGCCGGAATAGCCGATCGCGAGGCACAGTTCGCCGTCGGCGAGCTGCTCGTAATAGCCCGACGACGCGATGCGTCGAATGTAGGGTTTGATTTCGCGCAATTTCGCAATGATCGCATCGAGTTTTGCCGGATTGGCCGAAAGATCTCCCTGGCCCAAGTAGCGCGCCATCATCGGAAGAATATCGCCCCAGGAATCGAGCATGCTGATGCCGCAGTTCGCGAATTTGGCGGCGATGCTTCGCTTGAACACCATGTCGAGGCTCGTGACGGGAGCGCTCGGCATGATCGCATCGATCTTCGCCGCGTTGTAGATGATGCCGGTCGTGCCCCACATCCACGGCACCGCGTATTTGTTGCCCGGATCGACCGCCTGCAAGCGTTTTAGAATATCCGGATCGGCGTTGCGCGCGTTGGGAATGCTCGATTGATCGAGGACCAGCCAAAATCCCTTGGGAATTTCGCGGCCGAGCTCAGGCGCCGCATTCATCGTCACGAGATCGTAATCGGAGTGGCCCGCCGAAAGCGTCGTTTCCGCCATTTCCGGCGAATCGAGCACGGCATAATTGATGTGTATGCCGGTCTCCGTCTGGAACTTCGTGGTAACGGATTCCGGAAAGTAATCGGACCAGGCAAAGATATTGAGCGTATGAGCGCGATCGAGGGCGCGGGCCCCGAAAGCGAGCAGACAACACCCGAGGCCCAAAAGCCTAAACCACGTCGACATGCGCAGCATAAGCCAAGTAATCTCCGTGGTACGCAAATCATCTCCTCGATCCACAAGTCATCTCATTGCATCATGCAACACTTACCCCTGACGATGAAAGCGGTACTACTCCTGGGCCACGGCGGATTCGAGCAGCTCGAGTATCGCGAGAATGTGCCGGTACCGACACCGGGCCCCGGCGAGGTCCTGGTGCGCGTCGGTGCGGCAGGCGTCAACAACACCGATATCAACACGCGCACGGGCTGGTATTCGCGAACGGTCAGCGAAGGAACCACGGCAGGCACCGCGGCAACCGGCTTTGCCGCGGCGCGCGCGGCGGATTCCGGTTGGACTGGCGAGGCGCCGCAATTTCCGCGCATCCAGGGTGCCGACGCCTGCGGTCGGATCGTCGCCCTCGGCAACGGAGTGAGTCCCGCTCGGCTCGGCGAGCGCGTGCTCATCGAGCCGGTATTTCATGCACCGGCGGCCGGCAATCGCTATCAGGCGATTTATTTCGGCTCCGAGTGCGACGGCGCGTTCGCACAATTCACGCGCGTGCCGGCGGCGCACGCCTACAAAATCACGAGCGCGCTCACCGATACCGAATTGGCGTCGTTTCCGTGTTCGTACGCAGCGGCGGAGAACATGCTGACGCGCTTGAGCGTCGCGCGAGGCGACAAGCTTCTGATCACCGGCGCTTCGGGCGGAGTCGGTTCAGCCGCCGTGCAGCTCGCCAGACGTCGCGGAGCCACCGTGATCGCGATTGCGAATGCGTCGAAAGCGGCGGCCGTGGAATCGCTGGGCGCCGCACGCGTGCTTGCACGCGACGCCGATCTGATCGCGACCCTAGGCGCGGAATCGGTCGATGCGGTCGTCGATGTCGTCGGTGGCGCTCAGTTTCCGGCGCTGCTCGCGGCGCTGGTACGCGGCGGCCGATATGCGGTGGCTGGCGCGATCGCGGGGCCCCTAGTCGCCCTCGATCTGCGTACGCTATATCTGAAGGATCTGAGGCTCATCGGCTGCACCGTGCTCGAGCCGCAAGTGTTCGGAAATCTCGTAGGCTATCTCGAGCGCGGCGAGATCCGCCCCGTCATCGCCGGCGTTCATCCGCTCAGCGAGATCGTCGCCGCACAGCGGGAATTCCTCGCCAAGCAACACACCGGCAAGATCGTGCTCGTGCCGCCGCCATAGGCACCCATTCGGCCGGCATTCTGAGTCCCAGATCCCGCGGTTCGACGGTCACAGCGGGGTCCGATAATCGGGATCTTGCAAACGCCGGCGTATCGCACGGCGACGGCGACGAAAGCGCTCGATGCGCGGCGCGAGCCCCAGCCATTCGGGGCGCATGAGCCAATCGGGCTGCAGCAGCAACTCGAGCTTCGGCTCCTCGTTCAATGCCGCCTCGATGATTGCGCGCGACGCGCTCAGCGACGCCACGACCTCGTCGGAGACGTCGCGCCAAGCGGCGATGGCATTCGATGCGCGATCCATGCCGCTCTGCAGTGCGGTTTGGAGTGGATCGAGCGCGCGCATCCATGCGAGTCCATCGGGATCGGTAAATCCATCGCGATCGGTTGCGGGCAGCTTTTGCAAAAAGCCGTCGACGATCACGCTCGCGGCCTGCTCGGCGCTCGCGACCGGCAATGCTTGCAATGCGAAACCCAAGGCGTCAGAGACCTCGAACAGCAGAATTTGCAGCGCAGCCGGAATGTCCAGCGGACGAATGTCGGCCTCTTCGAATATCTGCGCGGCCGCAGCCGGGATGTTCGCCGCCTGCGCCGGTGTCCCCAATGCGGGTCCCGGCGCGCCGGGCGTACCATTGCCGGCCGGCGTGCGGTCGATCGCTGGTAGATTCAGCGGTTCCAGGCGCGCCATTCAAGCCCCGAGGAAAACCTTGTAGGCCGCGTTGTCCGTTTCCTCCGTGTAAGCGTATTGCAGTTCATTGACGTGCAGTAGAAAGTCGGTCCGCGTCGCGGGCGGGACTTGGATCCCCGCAAGCACGCGTCCGTAATCGGAACCGTGATTCCGATAATGAAACAGACTGATGTTCCAATCGGTTCCGATCGCGCGCAGGAATTTGAGCAAAGCCCCTGGGCGTTCGGGAAACTCGAATCGAAACAGCCGTTCGTGCTCCAGTCCTTGCGCGAGACCGCCGACCATATAACGGACATGTTGCTTGGCCACTTCGTTGTCGGTCATGTCACGCACCGAGAATCCGCCGGCCGCAATCGACTTGATCAAGGTCTCGCGCTCCGCCTTGCCTTGCGTGAGCGCGAGACCCACGAAAATATGAGCCGCCTGCGCGCTCGCATAGCGATAATTGAATTCGGTGACGCTGCGCGGCCCGACGATTTCGCAAAATCGCAGGAACGAGCCCGGACCCTCGGGCATTTCGACCGCAAACAGAGCCTCACGCTGCGCGCCGATATCGGCGCGCTCGGCGATGTAGCGCAGGCGGTCGAAGTTCATGTTCGCACCGCCGTTGATCGCGATGAACCGGCGTTGCGTACAGGCTTCGCGCGCGACGTATTTCTTGATGCCCGCCACCGCAAGCGCTCCGGAGGGCTCGGCGATCGAGCGCGTATCCTCGAAAATATCTTGAATCGCCGCGCAGATCTGATCGGTCGTCACGAGCAGAATCTCGTCCACATATTGGCGCGCGAGTCGAAACGTCTCTTCGCCGACGCGCCGCACGGCGACACCGTCGGCAAACGTGCCGACCCGGTCGAGCGTCACGCGTTTGTGGGCCCGCAGCGATTCATACATCCCCGCCGATTCCTCGGGCTCCACGCCGATGATCTTGACGCGCGGATAGAGAGCCTTGGTATAGGCAGCGATGCCGGCAATCAGCCCGCCGCCGCCGATCGGCACGAAAATCGCGTCGATCTCATCACCGTGCTGCTGGCGCAGGATTTCCATCGCCACCGTGCCTTGACCGGCGATGACGTCGGGGTCGTCGAACGGGTGCACGAACACCAGGCCCCGCGCGCGCGCGAGTTCGACCGCGTGCTCGTAAGCATGGTCGAAATCATCGCCATGCAGCACGATCTCGCCGCCCAGTGCGGCGACGGCCTGCACCTTGATTTCCGGTGTCGTCAATGGCATCACGATGACCGCCGGGATCCCGCGCGTGCGGGCGCCGAGCGCAACGCCCTGTGCATGATTGCCTGCGGAGGCGCAAATCACCCCGCGCTGCGCCGCGATCGGCGAAAGCTGCGCGATTTTGTTGTAGGCGCCGCGAATTTTGAACGAAAACACCGGCTGTAGGTCTTCACGCTTGAAGAACACATGATTGTTCAAACGTCGTGAGAGTCGCGGGGCGGCCTCGAGCGGAGTTTCGATGGCCACGTCGTATACTTTGGCCTTGAGAATGCGTTCTACGTAGTTTTCTTGCATGGCTGGCTGGTGGTGGGTGGACCCCTACATTAGCCGATGCGCGGGCATGAGGGTATTCCGGCGCCAGAGTGTGAGACGCTCCACAGCCTACGGTCAGCCGTCGCTCCGGCCGGCCGCGGATTGGGTAACATACAGCCATGCGCACGATCAAGCCTTGGGTTTACGGCCTCCTGCTGGCGGCGCCGGCGGTTTTAGGCCAGGCGGCCCTCGCATTGTCCGGCGAGACGGTCGCGACGGACAATGTCAAAGCACGTCTGGTCAGCGAGGTACGCAGCGTCGCACCGGGACAATCGTTCTTCGTGGCGCTGGAACTCGACATTCGCGAGGGCTGGCATACCTACTGGCGCAATCCCGGAGATTCCGGCCAAGCGACCAAGCTCATATGGACATTGCCGCCGGGCTTTGCGGCAGGCGACATCGAATGGACGACCCCGCACCGGTTCGAGCTGACGCCGCTGGTCAATTACGGCTACGCAAAGCATGCCGTTCACCTCGTACAGATCTCGGCGCCGCGAGATCTTGCGCCGGGCAAAGGCTTGGATCTACGCGCGAAAGCCAGCTGGTTGGTGTGCTCGGACGTCTGCATTCCCGAAGGCGCCGACCTGCAGCTGAGTCTGCCGACGAGCCCGCAGGCAGGTGCTATCGACGCCGCCTCCGCGAGCCTGTTTACGGCCGCACGCGCCGAACTGCCGATCGCGGCGCCGGCGTCGAGCGCACGCGTCGAGAACGGTCAGCTCGTGATCGCGCTCGGCAAAGATTGGGGCGGCACGCTCGCCCAGATCAAAGAATTGAGCTTCTTCCCCTACGACGACGGTGCGATCGAGTACGCAGCACCGCAGAGCTTGACGCGGAAACCGCAAGAATTGGACCTCGCGGTCAAGCTCGGCTACCAGCTGCCCGCGGGCTCAGTCCGTGGTCTGCTATTGGCGACCGAGCAGAACGGCGCAGATGCGGTTGCGGTCCCGCTGGAAATTGCCGCGACACTGCCCGCCGGCGCTGCTGCGGCGGCGGCAGCGAGTGCGAGCCCGGAATTCAAGCCCTCGTCGGCATTGACGCCGGCACTGCGGCAGAGCGCGAGTCCGCCGGCCCCTGATGCCTCGCGCTCGGAGGGCGCGGCGGGGCCCGGATTCGGCCTGTTGCTGCTGTTCGCGATTCTCGGCGGCTTGGTGCTGAACCTCATGCCCTGCGTGTTTCCGGTGCTATCGATCAAGGCAATCGGGCTCGTCGAGCAGGCCAAGAAACATCCGGCGGCCGTGCGCACCAAGGGACTCGTGTTCGCGGCGGGCGTCATCAGCTCGATGTTGGCGCTTGCGGCCGTTTTACTGGCCTTGCGCGCGGGCGGGGAGCAAATCGGCTGGGGCTTCCAATTGCAGTCGCCGCTGTTCGTGACACTGATGGCCTACCTGCTGTTCGCCGTCGGTTTGAATTTGTCGGGCGTCTTCGAGGTCGGCGGCGGCCTCGCGGGCATTGGCGATGGGTTGACACAAGGCGACAGTTATCATGCTGCGTTTTTCACCGGCGTGTTGACGACCTTGGTCGCGACGCCGTGCACGGCGCCCTTCATGGCCGCGGCGGTCGGCGCCGCGCTGACACAATCGCCGATGGTTGCGCTCAGCATCTTTACGGCGCTTGGGTTTGGTCTGGCGCTGCCCTACTTGACCTTGTCGTTTGCGCCCTGGCTGCGCCGCGCGCTGCCGAAACCCGGTGCCTGGATGGATACTCTGAAACAAGTGTTCGCGTTTCCGATGTACGGATCGGCTGCCTGGCTCATTTGGGTGTTGGCGCAGCAGCAGACGGCCGTGTTGGGCCTTGGCGCAGCCCTCGCGGGCGCGATTCTGATCGGCTTGGCCGCCTGGGCCTACCAGAAATCCAAGAGCAGCGGCGTCAAGGGCCGCGTTGTGGCACTCGCGACCGCCGTAGTCGCACTGCTGCTCGCGATCGCATTGCCGCTGCAACTCGCCGGTGCGCCGGTTGCGGCGGCGGCGGGAACCGGGGCGACGACGCCGGGGGGGCCGCCCGACGCGGAAGGATGGCAAAACTACGATGCGGCACGCGTCGCCGAGCTCAAGGCTGCCGGCATGCCCTTGCTCGTCAATTTTACGGCGAGCTGGTGTCTGACTTGTCTCGTCAATGAACGCAACGCGTTCGGTGACTCCGCAGTGCAGGCGGTTTTCCATGACAAGGGAGTGACCCTGATGAAGGGCGATTGGACCAACCGCAATCCCGAGATCACCAAGGCGCTCGCGGACTTCGGTCGCGCCGGCGTGCCCTTGTACGTCGTCTATAACGCCAAGCCGGGCGTACCCGAGCCGCTGGTGCTGCCGCAATTGCTGTCGGCGAGCGTGGTCCGCGACGCGTTCGCAGCCCTGCCCGACCGAGCGTTGCAGTAAACCGCATGGCGAATGCGGCCGCCCCGTCGACGAATTCAACGACGATCGTTCCCGTCATCGATTTTCGCCGCCATAGCATGGTGCTGGAGTGGCACACGTTGGGCGGCACCTGGACCGCCTACGATGTTCCGCCACCACTCGTCAACGGCGTCGCGTTGATCCGGCCGTCGCTGCCGAACGTCTGCGTCTACGCGCAGGGTGGTCGATTGCAGCTGCAAATCGGCCCGAATCAGTATGCGTTGTCCGAGGACACGACACGCATTCGCTGTTCCCGCGGCGTGGCGAGTTTCGGGTTACGACGCCGTTTCACGGTCGAGTCGACGAGCGGGGGCGTTCTCTACAGCTACGCCTACTGGATCGGCAAGGGAGAGGACTTTTTTCGCTGGCTCGCCGCCAAAGCGGCGGACCCGGATTGGCGCGCTACGAGCGGACGACGGTGGTCGGAGGGCGTCGCGTCGGCGGCGCTGCGCTCCGGCTAGATTTGCTTTGCGGCGCGAGCTTGTTCGGCAGCAAGCCGGCGAGCTCCGCGGGCGTGAGGTTGCGCCATTGACCCACGCCCAGCGCTCCCAAATGAATATTGATGATGCGCACGCGCTGCAAGCGCTGCGCTTTGTACCCCAGTGCCGAGCACATGCGACGAATCTGACGGTTCAGTCCCTGTGTCAGGACGATGCGAAACGTTTTCTGATCGACTCGGGACACCCGTGCGGGCTTGGTCATCTCGCCCATGATGCGTACACCGCTCGCCATCATGCGCAGCGACAGATCGGTGATCGGCCGATCGACCGTTACGATGTATTCCTTTTCGTGATTGTTTTCCGAGCGGAGTATTTCATTGACGATGTCACCGTTATTCGTCAGCAGAATCAATCCTTCCGAATCCTTGTCCAAGCGTCCTATCGCAAAGATCCGCTCCTGATGTCCGATCAGATCGACGATGTTGCCGTCGACGTGCGCCTCGCTCGTGCAGGTGATGCCGACGGGCTTATTGAGCGCGATATAAATGGGCGGCTTTTTTGACCCGACGAGTTCGCCGTCGATGCGCACCTCGTCGCCATCGCCGACTTTGGTGCCCAGAGCGGCGGGTAAGCCGTTGCAGGTCACGCGGCCTGCCGCGATCCATTGATCGGCTTGCCGGCGCGAACAGACGCCGGTCTCGCTGATGAATTTATTGAGCCTCATCGCCGGTTCAAGAAGCCGGCGAACTGCTTCGCCAGCGTCTGGGGCGCCGCATCGAACAAATCCTCGGCATAGTCGGCCCCGTCGAGCAGCTCTGCATTGGCAGACAAGCCCAGGCTGCTTGCGTCGGCACCCGATGCTCGAGCGCCGATGGCCATGACCAGGGTCGGTTGTGCGATCTGCGGCAATCGGTCTGTGGGCGCCACGCCGACGAGCACCAAGCGACGCACCAACTCCGGTTTCGCGCGCGCGAGTTCGACGGCGACTCCACAACCGGCTCGAAAACCCAAGACGTCGATTTGCTTGAGGCGCAAATCGCTCGCGAGGTCGGCGACGGCGCCCGCCAAATTCGCCAAGCCGCCCGCCGGCTGCGGCGGATCGGATTCGCCGCAGCCGGGCAGATCGGGCGCGTAGACCGAGCGTTCGGCGCCGATCAGCGGCAAAAAGCGGTTGAACATTCGGCTCGAACCCTCGACCGAGTGCAGGCAGAACAGCGTGACTTGCTCATCGAAGCCGCCGGTCGTTGGAAACGCCGTGCGGACGTGGAGCTGACCAAACCGACAATCGAAATAGGCGCGGCGCGTACGCACAGAAGCATCGGCGAGTGCGACAGGCTTTGCGATTTTGGGCATCTCAGACCCCCGTGTTGTTAACGTACCACAGAATATTTTGCATTTCTTTGCAATATGGCTAGCTTCTGCAGATCACCGACGCTAGAGTGTTGCCCCGACGCAATACAGATCTTCGGGAAGTAAAGCAGACCGATCCGTTGCTAAAGCGCGTACAACAGCGCAGCAATTAAGGCATGGGGAAATTAAAGCCGGGCAATGCCCGGCTTTTTCATTGGGCATCACTTGACTCGATCCCAGACTCTGGACATCGAAAATCCCATCATCCGACCCGACTTGATCAAGATCAGCTGAACCAGACGATCGCCGTCGCTCGATATTTGGTAATGCTCCTCAAATTTCGGGCGGTCGTCGTCCGGTTCGACCATGATGACCAAGCTCGAGCCGGACCAGCCGCAGACCTGTTTCGAGCCGTGCGCGGCTTTTTTCTTCGCAGTGCCGCCGGGTTGGTAAACGCGGTTGTCACCATCCGAGGTGAATGCCGCAACACCGGACAGCTGTTTGATCTCCAAATCCCTGCCGGGCCAGCGCAACACTTCGCTGACCGCCGAGACCGGCAATGGGCCGCCGGCTGCCTGGCCCGAAAAATCGGTGCCGGGAGCGCCGGATTGGGTCGGTCCGGATTGACCACCGCCGCGCCCGCGCCGGCCGCCACGCTGTCCGCCATTGTCGCCGGCCGTACCGGCGCCGGAGGCCAAGGCTTGCCCGAGGCGCTGCGGATCGTCGCTATCGGCGACGTTGAGTCGCCACTGTCCGCTCAAATCCACGCCGGCGGGTGGCGACGCAGCGAGTTTCTCGCCGGCGCAGCCTGCAATCAGAACAGCGACCAGCCCGACGATCGCGCGCATACGTACCCCAAAAAAGCCATAAACTGCCGCCAGTTTATATGGGTCTGCGCTCCGACGAGAAATTCTAGCCGGCGGAACGGCGCCGGTTTGCGACGTTTCGGGCTTCCGTAGGACCCGAAATCCAGACGCGGCCTTCAAATGGCTGAAAACAGACGCGCACGGGATCGAGCCGGCGCACCGTTTGGGTGCCGCAGGGGATCTTGCCGTCGGCAAGATCTGCCTTGATCAAATCGACGAGCGATGCACTGGGTTCCCCGGAGCCGTTCGGCGGCAGTGCATGGGCGAGAATGCGCGCTTGAACTTCATCCATGCGCGCCGATGTGCCGAGCACTGCGCGCTTGAAGCGGTCCAGAACGACGAGCACGCAACTCAAGGTATTGTCCGTGACGTCGCTCGGCCGGCCGGTACCGCCGATGAATTTGAGGTGCAGCAGGCCGCCGACACCCCGACCTTCATCGTGCAGACAAAGGGCGAGAGCGCCACTGAGGTCGGCGACCAATAGGATGGGTTCCGGCGAGACCTGATACGTATCAGCGGCTACCGATACCTCCGGTAGATCTACTGACACTGATTTGGACGTCGTCATACCGCTAGCATCGTGCACGCCCCCGCCGATTGCCTCTGCCGAGCCAATCACGCTTTTGGCAATCAGGGGCGCCCGCGTTGTCGCGTTGCGACACCGGACGCCAAGCTCCTAAAAATGTGAAGCCGTCGAGGTGCGCTCATGACTGCGCGATATGAGCTCATGCCATGGTGATATTGGCGTTTTGAGCCCGGGTACGTAAGTGTGACGGCGATATGTACCGGTACGATGCCATCGACAAGACGCTCGTCGACGAGCGCGTCACACAATTTCGCGACCAGACTCGCCGCTTCCTCTCGGGAGAGCTCTCGGAAGAGGAATTCAGGCACTTGCGCCTGCGCAATGGCCTCTATATCCAGCGCCACGCGCCGATGCTGCGTGTGGCGATTCCCTATGGCCTGCTGTCGTCGACGCAATTACGCATGCTTGGGAGCATCGCGCACCGCTACGATCGCGGCTATGGGCATGTGACGACCCGCCAAAACATCCAATACAACTGGCCCAAACTCGAACAGGTTCCCGATATTCTCGCCGAGCTCGCGACGGTCGAGATGCATGCGATCCAAACCAGCGGCAACTGTATTCGAAATGTGACTTCCGATCATCTCGCCGGTGTCACGCCGAACGAACTCGAGGATCCGCGGCCCTGGTGCGAGATCATCCGCCAATGGTCGACATTCCATCCGGAGTTCTCCTACTTGCCGCGCAAGTTCAAGATCGCGGTAACCGGCGCGCCGCAGGATCGGGCTGCCTCGCTGCTTCACGACGTCGGAGTGCACATCGTACGCGGACCCGGCGGGGAACTCGGCTTCGAAATCCTGGCCGGCGGCGGCCTCGGCCGCACGCCGATCATCGGTCAGGTCGTGCGCGAGTTCCTGCCGCGCGAGCACCTGTTGTCGTACCTCGAGGCCATTTTGCGCGTCTACAACCTCGAAGGGCGGCGCGACAACCTGACCAAGGCGCGCATCAAGATCTTGGTCCGCAGCTTAGGAATCGACGAATTCCGACGCCGCGTGGAGGCCGAGTGGGCGCAGATCAAACACACCGCGCTGCTGTTGCAAGACTCGGAAATCGCAAGGGTCCGGCAATTCTTCACGCCGCCGGCCTACCGGAGCCTCGCCGACTCGGATCCGACCGCGGGCCGGCACACGGCGTTTCGCGCCTGGTACCGCTACAACACTCACGCACACAAGATTCCAGGCTACCGCGCGGTGTTCATATCCTTAAAAAAGGCTGCAGTGGCCCCTGGCGACGTCACGGATTCGCAAATGGAGCTGCTCGCAAACCTCGCGGATCGCCATAGCTTCGGCGAAATTCGCGTCACGCACACACAGAACCTGTTGTTCGCCGATGTCGAACAATCCGCGACGTTCGAATTATGGCAAGCGCTCGATCGAGCCGGGCTCGCGACGCCGAACATCGGTACCTTGACCGATATGATCTGTTGCCCCGGACTCGATTACTGCAGTCTCGCCAATGCCGGATCCATCGAAGTCGCGAAGCTCATCAACGAGCGTTTCGACGACTACGACTACCTCTACGATCTTGGCGAAATCGACCTCAAGATGTCCGGCTGCATGAACGCCTGCGGCCATCATCACATCGGGCACATCGGCATCCTCGGCGTCGATAAGGGTGGCGAGGAGTGGTATCAAATCACGATCGGGGGATCCGCCGGCGCGGATGCGAGCTTGGGCACGGTGATCGGACCATCGGTCGCCAAGAGCGAGGTTGCCGACACGATCGCGCGCCTGTTGACGGTGTTTGTGCAGAGACGAGGCCCTGAAGAGCGCTTCCTGGATACCGTGCGGCGCATCGGCGTAAAGCCGTTCAAGGAGAGCGTTTATGCCACGCCGGTTGCTGCGTGACGGGCGTGTCGCGGTCGATGAATGGCGTTATCTCGATGATGCCGCCGACGCCGGCGAATCGAACCGCGACGCGCTGATCATACCGTTCGAGCGTTGGCTGCGCGAACGCGAAAGCTGGTCGAGATGTGAGGGGCGCCTCGGCGTATTGCTGGGCCCGGCCCAGGCCGTCCTGGACCTGGTCGCGGATTTACCGCGGCTTTCCCTGATCGCCGTGCAGTTTCCGAGCCCGGGCGAAGGCCGCGGCTATAGCCACGCGCGGCAACTGCGCGAGCGCTGGAACTTTACGGGCGAGCTGCGTGCCGTGGGCTGCGTGCGCCGAGACCAACTGTTCTTTCTGGCGCGCTGCGGCTTTACGGCCTTCGAGTTGCCCGAGGCCGAGATCGAGTCCGCGAGCGCCGCATTGACGACCTTCTCGGCGGAATATCAAGTTTCGAATGATGCGGGGCTCACTGGTACACTGCGCCACCGCTAAAAGCATTCGAGGCTGACATGCGCCGATCGTTAACCGCCGTTCTCCTGAGCGTCGTTTGCCTCAGCGCAGTGCAGGCCAAAGACTGGGTGGAGCAGAGCAACGAATATACGCAGCGCCTGCTGACCGTGGAATTCGAGCATGCGCCCGAACAGGGATCGCAGGAGGGGCTCGCCAAATACGACCAGCGCATCCGTAATCCCACGCTGGCCGATGAACTCGCGGAGCGCGCCGAACAGGTCGCGGTCCTGGCAGATCTCGAGGCGCGAGGCGCCGCGCAGACCAACGAGAACGTTGCAGAGGATCTGGAGATTCTGCGCAAGGCCTTCGACCTGCGGTTCCGTACCGAAGATTTCGAGAGACAGCACCTGGTGCCGTTCATCAACGCCAGCGAGATCATCTTCCAGGGGCTGCGCGGATTGCTCGACGACCAAGTCGCGGCGGAACGCCGGCCCGATGCCGTCGTCAGACTGCGCAAGTACACCGGATCGCAAAGCGGGTACGAACCCTTTACGACGCTGCTCAAACAGCGCACCTTGGAACAGCTTGCCAAGTCCGGCGTACTGTATCCATCCAGGGATGAAGTGGAAACCGAACTTGGGCGCAATGCGAATTACTCCGAAGGCATCGCGGACCTGTTCAAGAAGTACAAATTGACGGGTTGGGAAAAGCCCTATGCGAGGCTGAAGCGCGAATTGGCCGAATACGACCTGTGGGTGCGAAAGAACATCCTGCCCAAGGCGCGCACCGACTTCCGGCTGCCGCCCGAACAATATGCGCTCGCGTTCGAGGGCTTCGGCATCGACATTGCACCGGACGAGATCGCCCGGATGGCACACGCGGCATTCAGCCAATATCAAGCGGAAATGGCGCCCTTGGCCGCCGAGGTCGCCAAACAAAGAGGCTACGGCGCCGACGACTACCGCAGCGTGATCACCGAATTAAAGAAACAGCAAATCACGGGTGCGGCGATTCTGCCGTTCTACGAGGCGCGGCTACATGAGATCGAGCGGCTCATCGCGGCGAACAAGCTCGTGACCTTGCCCGACCGTCCGGCGATCATCCGTTTGGCGACGGCCGCGGAAACGGCGCAGCAGCCTGCGCCGCACATGGTGCCGCCGCCGTTTCTGCACAACACCGGGCAGCGCGGCGAGTTCGTGCTGCCGCTGAACATCCCCTCCGCCAACGGCGGCGCCGAGGATACGTATGACGACTTCACGTTCGACGCCGTCGCGTGGACCCTGACGGCGCACGAAGCGCGTCCCGGTCATGAGCTGCAGTTCGATTCCATGGTCGAACATGGCGTGAGCCTGGCACGCGCACTGTATGCCTTCAATTCGACCAATGCCGAGGGCTGGGGTCTCTACTCCGAATACATCATGCAGCCGTATGAGCCGGCCGAGGGACAATTGCTGACGCTGCAACTGCGACTGCTGCGGGCGGCGCGCGCATTCCTGGATCCCGAACTGCAGAGCGGCAAGGCAACGCCGGAACAGGCCTACGCGGTGCTCGAGAAGGACGTCGTGCTGAGCCATGCGTTCGCCAAGGAAGAGGTGGAGCGCTTCACGTATCGCGCGCCGGGACAAGCCAACAGCTATTTCTACGGATATACGCGGCTGCTCGCGTTGCGCAAGGAAACCGAAGCCGCCCTGGGTGCGAAATTCAACCAATTGCGGTTTCACGACTTCATTCTGTCGCAAGGATTGCTGCCGCCCGACCTGATGCGCAAGGCGGTGCTCGAAGATTTCGTGCCGTCGCAGCGCTAAAACCGCTTCTTCAATGCCTCCGCGAGGTTCGACACGTCGGGCGTACCGATACCCACCGCGGGGCTGTAGCCGTCGCGACCCAGGTAGAAGTCGTTGTTGCCGTACTCGATGACATTGAAGGGCGCTGCCTTGCCCGAGTAGGCACCCGGCTCATTGGCGAGCTCGTAGAGCGGCACATTGAGCAGACCAATACGGGAATGCGCATATTGACCGATGAGGCCGACGACGCCGTTCAATTGCGGACCGATGAAGCTCGTGCCGCCGTAGAACGAATCAATCGCAAAGCCCGTCTGGTCCGACGTGTAGTAGATCACGTAGCCGGTATCCGGATCCGCGTTGGCCGAGATATCCGGTACGTTGCGTCCCGCGAAATGCGCCGGAATATCGACCAGTGTCTGCGGCGGGATCACGTCTTCGTCGATGAACGACTGATCCGGTTGCGTTTTCTGAATACCCGCGAGCCCCTGCTGGTAGGACGGCAGCCGCCACTCGAAGCTGACGCCACCGCCGCTGCCGACCGGGAATATGCCGCAGTCGATCGGATCTTGCCCTAAGTCGTCGCACAGCGGAACGAGATAATCCCAACTCCAGACACGCTCGTTGGGAACATCGACGCTCAACGTCTGATTGTTCTGCAAGCCGAAGGTCTGCACACCGGCGAGCGTCGTGCCGCCGGCCGCGGTGATATAGGGATCGCTCGCCGGATTATCGACGCTCAGCGCCAAACTGAAATCGGGCGGCAAATTGCCGTCATTCGCGTCATATGCGCCGGCGTCCCCGGACGCGGCGAACAAGCTCTGACCTTGCAAAGCCGCTTGCAGAAAGATCTGATCGAACGCCTTCAGCGAGCTGACCGTCTCGCCGGTGTATGGGTCGGTCACCGGCGCATTTGCGAGGTTGTCGAACCATTCCCACGCACCCCAACTCGTCGACACCGATTCGGCCTTATTGTCCTCGACCGCGGCGACGAAGGCGTCGAGAAACGCCTGATTGGTGTTCGGCGCTTGATAGACGACAATCTTCGCGCCCGGTGCGATGCCGCCGGATTGTTCGACGTCGAGCGTGGTTTCGATCGAACCCGAGGCATCGCTCGGCGCGCCGGGTCCGCCGTCGACGTTCACGACCTTGATTCTTTCGTTTGAGATCTTGAGGCCGAGCGCGTTCCAATAGGCAAAGGGATCGCTCTCGGTGAACGCGGCCAGCGTCACGATGCCGAGCGTGCGACCGGAACCGGTCACGCCTTTCGCGATCAACGGCAACGCATCGTAATATTGTTCGAAGTCCGCGACCGTCAACAGGCCCGGCTCGTTGGTCGTCGTACCCTTGCCGCCCGACGGCGCCTGTTGAATTGTCTTTGGCTTGACGAGTGCGGCAATGCCCCTGATGTTGTGCGGAATATATTGCGGCCGCGTACTCAGGCCGATGACTTGATCCACGACCGAGCTGACTTCCGCGGGAACCGTGGCGGCGTTGATCGGCGCCTGAAAGCGGTACGATCGCGCGGATCCTTTGGCCGGCACTTCGTAGACATGCAGGCTGACCTTGAATGCGCGCTCCAAACTAGCGGGCGTACCCGTTACTCGCAGCGTGCTCGCGCCGGTGCGCGTGCTGGTCAAGCCGTAGGCCGCGAGCTTGGTTGCGGCGTCTGCAACGGCCGCGTCGGATTGCGCAAATTGCGTCTTGAATTGATCGGGGCTGAGGAACTCGTGAAAGTTGGCGCTGGATTGCGTGTAGATCGAGCGAAATAGATCTTGCGCGGCTTCGGGGTTCTGTAATTTCAGCGAGAGCGTAACCGAAACCTCGCTAGCGCCGGCTAACTGCTCGAGCGCGCCAAGGTCGAGCGCAGCCGGTGTACTCTTCGTCGGATACGGCACGGCCGCGCCCGCGAACGTCGCGCCGAGCGCCGCAAGAGCCCCCAGACTCAACGCGAGTGTTTGCAAATGAATGTTCATAGGTCATCCCTTGACGTCATGGGAGATGCGTTCGAGGCGTTTGTTTGAATTTCCCGTTTTGAGTTTATGCAAGTGCAAACCTGCTTGGATTGAATCTACGGCCCCGCCCGCGACGCAGTCAAGATGCTGGCGCAGACACGCCGCGAATTTCCGAGGATGACCGACCCGCGATGCATTCGGCGTCCATCTGTTGGGAGATTCGCCAAATAAACCAATCCCATGAGGGCTCAGGGCCCGGCGCGCGCGCCTGCATAGGGAAGCCGCAGGCCGGCAAATCATCGGGAAAAACTCTCCTCATTTTGTAGAAACCGTTGTGTCGATGCCCTCATGAGCATTCCGAGAGACCCCACCCGGGCCAACTCTGCGCGCAGCCATGACGAGTCATTACCCCGATCGAGACACTGTTCGAGGCCCATGAGCGCGGGTTCCGCGATTCCGGGCGCGTTCGCGCGGATGCGTTCGACCATGGTCCGTATATCTTGATCGAGGCGCACGCGCGCTCGCGTCTGTGGATCGACAATTTCTCCGCGCAGCCCGAAGCGGCACGCTTGAAATCGATTAAAGGAATATACGAGGTATGCATCCTCGTCGATCGCGGAATCCGCATGCTCGAGAACGAGCCGAGCCACGCCTTGCACGTAACTTGCGAGCGCCGCGGCACGATCGACCGACAACGGAGTGTCGAAGACCCGCACCTCCACGGTGCCATATTCCGGTTTGGGGCGAATGTCCCAATAGAAGTCCTTCATGCTTTGAACGATCCCGGTCGAGCGCATCTTCTCGAAATATGCATTGAATTGTTCCCAGTCGTGAACGAAAGGCATCCGGCCGCTCAATGGAAAGGCGGCAACCGTGTTCATACGCGAACAATCGTAGGCGGTATCAATCCCACGCAGAAAGGGGGAACTCGCCGCGAGCGCGATGAAGTGAGGTATATACCTGGACAGTCCGTGGACAAGACGGATTGCCGCGTCGCCGTCCGGACAGCCGACGTGCACGTGCTGCCCAAAAACGGTGAATTGCTTGGCAAGGTAGCCATAGAGATCCGAAATGTAATTCATTCGAGGCGCTTCGACGATATGACGCTCGGTCCACGACTGAAATGGATGCGCGCCGCCTCCGCAGACCCCGACGTTCAGGAGTTTGGCGCTCTCGCAGACGGCATCGCGCAGCGCCCGCAAGTCGCTCAGGACCCCCGCGTAATCGCGTTGAATACCGGTCGCGATTTCAATCATGCTCTCCGTGATCTCGAGCTTGATATCCATCCGCGGATGGCGAGTTTGAGTGATCGCGACCAAATCCGATGCGGCGCGCGTCAAGTCCCCATCGCGATGGTCGATCAGTTGCAGTTCCAGCTCGACCCCTAGAGTGAGCCGCTCCGATGGATGAAATTCGAGCAATTCATTCATTCTGATTGCCTAGTGGATTCCTTGGCACGCCGCAACGCCCACTCCGTCAACAGCGGACCGGACACGGCCATCATGAGGATGACCATTGAGGCAAGATCAGATGCCTGCTCCAGCCCCGCATGCTGGGATAGGCTCGCGGCCAAAATCAGCGCGAGACTGGACAGCGGGGCCAATGCCAGTCCGACCAGAGCCCCTCGCCCGGGCTGGAGAGCGGCAGGACGCGCCAGCAGCGAATTGGCGAGCACTTTTGCGCCAATTCTCAATACCGATATTGCCATTGCGATCACCACCGTCATTGCGGTCCCCATCCAACGGAACGACGCCCCAAGGAGTACAAAATAGCCGACAGAGAGCATGACACCGGCCTCCGAGGTCTGATGGGCGAGCAGTCGGTGCGTGCGGTCGGTGGCGCGTATCATGAGTCCGAAAAACAGAGACGAAAGAACTGGCGAAATGCCGAGTGGCGGTGCGGCGGCGTACAGCAGCAGACAGAAGCAAACGATGCCGATCGTGAGCACCGCACCTCTGGCGTCGGTGAGAAATACATAGAGACGCAGGACACCTGCAGCCAATATGCCCAGCACAAATGATCCGAGGAGCTGAACCAAGGGCTGCACTGCACCTTCGAGTTCCGCGTGATTCGCGGCCAGATAGCCCGAGAGAAGAAATTGCATACCGAGAACGGCATACACACTGGAGAGTGTCGACAGCAGCAACGCGCGTTCGGCAATCTGGCCTCGCGCCGCCAGATCCTTGCTCACACACATCACGACGATGGGCGAACTCGCCATGCAGATCACGCCGACGAAGACGCTCTGAACCATCGGGATTCGAAACGTCAGTACCAGGATCGACAGAACGCCAGCGAAGGTCAGAGCACTTTCGGCCAAGCTCGTCACCAATAGCCAGGGATTGCGACGCAGCCAACTCAAGGGGACGCGTTGACCCACCTCAAAAATCAGCACCAATGCGAGCACCTCGAGCAACGATCTCGGCAGCGGCATCAGCGAAGCGGTCGCACTGACGCTGCGCAGCCATCCAATCGCCGCACCTGCGACCACGAGGGACACGATCCGGGGAACGCGCGCGACTCGCACCGTCACTTCGGCGGAAAGCAACGCGGCGAGAAATAGCAACACCGTCATCGAGAACGGATTGATCAAGCCGGACTCAAGGCCTTCCATCAGCCGATCAATTTCGGGCACGGATTACCTCCGCGGTTTCGCGTGCATCGATGGGCGTCGAGATCGACAGCATCTGGGCCGATGCACACACAGGGCCAATACGACTGGCGGCTTACCTGTTCACCCTACCGCGCTGGTTCGCCCATGTCATCTGTTTGAGCCGCCCTATCTTGGAGAGTTCAGTCGCAGAGATGCGACAGTATCCATGGGCCAATGATTTTCGGCGGACCAACGAGCGCCTGAATGCTTGCGGCAGTTCACCAGGCGGAAACGATGCGAAGCATTCGGCACGGCGGGCAGCTATCGGCGCCGCGCCGAGAATCAAGGGCCGGCGAACGCAGCAAGCTTCGCCTCGATGTCAGCGCCAAAAAAGGCCTGGGGGTCCGACGGTGTGACGCCCTCCTGCCGCTCACGCATCGCGAGCGCGGCCTTGGCCTTGTCGAACGCATCGCGTAAGGACAGGGCCTTGGGAAGCGCATCGCGATAAAACGCCTCGCCGAAATACGTCAGATCGCGGTCGCTGGAGCAGCCGAACGACGCACGATCGGCCGCCGCCGCCGTGATGACGATCGACTGCGGGTCACGCAAGGAGTCGATGAAAGCACCGGCGTAGCAGGCGGAAATGATGATCACGCGCCATTTGATGCCGGATTCCCGCAACGCGTCGGCAAGATCTTCGTCGTCGAGTTCCCTGAGGGGCAGCTCGGAATTAGAGACCGCGATGACACCGCCGCGGGAGCCATGCGATGAGATCGACAGGAACAGCACGTCGCGATCGACACGCATGCGCGCGGCCAATCCGCGCAATGCATACTTCAATCCGGACACGGTCGCGAGCGGCATGCGCTCCAGATCTCGCTCATCGTTGATCAGGGCCACGCGTCGGTCCCCGATCCCATAGCGTTCGCCGAGCACGGTCGCGGCCAAACCGATTTCGGTGGCGAACTCCTTTTCGTCGCCTACGCCGGCGAAGCCGAGAAAAAATGCCTCGGGCTCGGCGCCTGTATCGCGGTTAATCGGCGCAAGGCTGCGGTCAATGCGCGCCGCTTGCTCGAACAGGATGGCTTCGCCATCGGCGTTTGCGTCATTGTCCGCCGTAGCCGCCGCATCGGCGGGATTCCAGACGTCCGGAATCACATTGAACGCATCGCTGAGCCAGATGAATCCAACCAATAGCACGAGAGCCGTGAAAGCGGCTGTGTGCTGCGATTTACCGGTGATCGCGCGCAGTCCGCGCGCCAGGTAGATCAGCACGTAGGCGCCGCCGAGGATGGCCTCGCCCAGTAGCCAATCCGGGTTCAGATAGGCGACCGCGAGCGTCAGCAATATCAATATGACCGGAGCGAGTCCCGCGGCCAGCGCGAGTACATCGGCAAAGCCCGGCGTTGGCTTCGATCGCCAACGCAGCACCGCAGCCAGCGCAAGGGTCGCCAAGGCATACCAGGCGAACAACGGAACATTGGCGGCGGTGAATTGGGGATCCGGCCGACTCTCCAACCAGTCGATCGCGACCCATAGCTCGATCGTTACCGCGCCGAGAGCAAGAGTTGCGGGCGCAGCCTGGGCGGAGCGAATCGCGCCTACGGGGCGCAAGCACCACAACCTCGGCAAGGCCGTGAACCAATTGCGCGGCGCATCCGCGCCACGCCGCTCGAGTGGCTCGGCCGGCCGCGGCACCGGTTCGATCGGCCGCGGCACCGGTTCGATCGGCGGCGGCACCGGTTGGACCGGCGGCGGCGCTTCGGGCTCACTCATGCGAAAGAACCGTCATCGCGCCGCATGACCAATATATTGCACGCCTCTTTTTTCCCGGGTGTCGCTCATGTGGTTCAAGAATCTCGTTTTCCATCGCCTGCGCGCCGAATGAATCATGTCCGCGGCCGAGCTCGAAGGCCAGCTCGCCGACCGGCCATTGCAGTCCTGCGGACCGTTCGAGATGACGAGCCGCGGCTGGATGCCCGTCATGCGCGGCGGCCGCTTGCTGCACACCGTCAACCGACATTATATGATTGCGCTCGGCGCGAACGAGAAATTGCTGCCGGGCTCCGACAAATCCAAGACCATGATTCGCCATGCGCGCCATCCGCCCGACGGCAAGGAGATTCATGCGCATCTCGCGGCCGGCAGGTACCGACGCGTCTCGGCAAGACGCGCAACGATCGGGTTTCGTCGTGCTGACCGACAAGCTGCAGGTCAAGCGACTCGAATTTCTCGAGATCAGCGGGGATAATGCCTCGAACGGCGAGCTGGCGGCACTGCTCGTTTCGATTCCTACGGAAAATTGGCAAGCGCGCAGCAAGGTGGCTTTAATGGTCAAACATACCGGTGGTTGTCACTGCGGCCGGGTGCGATTCGAGCTTATCGCACCGGCGAGGATTCAGGTTTCGGATTGCAACTGCTCGATTTGCAGCAAGGCGGGCTATTTACATCTCATCGTGCCCGCGGAGCGCTTCAAGCTATTGTCCGGCGGCGACGCGCTGATTTCCTACACTTTCAACACGAATACCGCAAAGCACCTGTTTTGTTCGACCTGCGGCATCAAGTCGTTCTACGTACCCCGATCCCATCCCGACGGCTTCAGCGTGAACGCGCGCTGCCTCGACCCGGGCACCGTGGAGGAGGTCTGCGTCACGGCAACCAACGGCAGAGAGTGGGAGAAGCACTATCCGGCGGGCCGCGGCGAATACAGTTGACGCAGGTCCCGCCCGCGCACTCATCCCTCGGTCACCGGCGCAACATCCCCTGGCTGCGTTGGGTACAGTTGCCAGCGCCGCAGGCGCAGGTTGACCGTCTCGCCGCTGCCGAAACGCTCCAAAGCATATCGTTCGCGGCTGATTTCGACCTCCAAGGGTTCATTGGCGGGCCTTCCGGCGGCGCGCAGCTCCAGCCGCACGATCGGACCGATGACGCGCACCGCGAGCACCGTGGCCGACCAGCCGCCGGCATCGCGGCTGATCTCGATTTCGTGCGGCCTGATCAGCGCGATGTCGCCCCCGCTCGCGGCGGCAGCACTCGCCGATATATCCACGGGCCCGAGATAGACACGGCCGTCGCGCCGTGAGACCGGTACCTCGTTGACTTGCCCCAGGAAGCGATGCACGAACGCAGAGCGGGGCAAATCATAAACTTCGCCCGGCACGCCGGACTGCACGATCCGGCCGTGATTCAGCACGACGATCGTGTCGGCGAGCTCGATCGCCTCCTGTTGATCGTGGGTCACAAAGATGCTCGTGAAATGCAGTTCATCGTGCAATCGGCGCAGCCAGCGGCGCAACTCGTGGCGCACCTGGGTGTCGAGCGCGCCGAACGGTTCGTCGAGCAGCAACAGTTGCGGATCAACGGCGAGCGCGCGCGCCAGCGCGACTCTCTGCCGTTGACCGCCGGACAACTGTGCGGGATATCGAGCACCGGCCCAATCCAACTGCACCAACTCCAGTAACGAGCGGACCTTCTTCGTGATCGCCGCCGCTGCCGGCCGCTCGCGACGCGGTTTGACCTTGAGGCCAAAGGCTACGTTCTCGAACACGCTCATATGGCGGAACAGCGCATAGTGCTGAAACACGAAACCCACTTTGCGATCGCGAACCGGCCACGCCGTCGCATCGCGCCCATCGAGCAGCACTTGCCCGCTATCCGGCGTCTCCAGACCCGCGATGACGCGCAGCAGCGTCGTCTTGCCGCATCCCGAGGGACCCAGCAGGGCGAGCAATTCGCCGGTGGGCACCTCGAGATCGACGTCCGCGATCGCGGTAAACGCGCCAAATCGTTTCGAAACGCGCCGCAAGGTGATGCTCATTTCCTGACGCCCCGGTGTAGATCCCGCATTTGACGCGAGCGGCGGCGCAGCTCCGGCGCGCGCCACTCCAGCAAGCTCTTCGCAGCCAAAGTCAACAAGGCCAGTAGCGCCAGCAGAGATGCCACTGAAAAGGCCGCCGCGATGTTGTATTCGTTATACAAAATTTCCACGTGCAGCGGCATCGTATTGGTCAAGCCGCGCACGTGGCCGGACACGACCGAAACGGCGCCGAACTCCCCCATCGCTCGCGCGTTGCAGAGTAACACGCCGTACAGCAGGCCCCACCGGATGTTCGGCAGCGTGACGCGCCAAAACGTCTGCCAGCCGTTGGCGCCCAGCGAGAGCGCGGTTTCCTCGTCGTCCTTGCCCTGCGATTGCATGACAGGAATGAGCTCCCGCGCGACGAATGGAAAGGTCACGAATATCGTCGCGAGCACGATCCCGGGCACCGCGAAAACGATATGAATGCCGTGCGCTTGCAGAAACGCACCGAACCAGCCGTTGCTGCCGAACAGCAAAATGAAGACGAGACCGGCGATGACGGGTGACACCGCGAACGGCAGATCGATCAGCGTGATCAGCGCGCTCTTGCCGCGGAATTCGAATTTTGCAATCGCCCATGCTGCAGCGACGCCGAAAATCATGTTGAGCGGCACCGCGATCGCCGCCACCAATAGCGTGAGCCTCACGGCGGCCAAGGCGAGCGGATCCGACACCGCCGCAACGTAAGCGCCCAGTCCTTTTGATAGTGCCTCGATGAACACCACGATCAGCGGCAAGACGAGGAATAGGCCGAGAAACAGCAGCGCGACCGAGATCAGAGCGAACCGGCCGACGCGCAGTTTCATCGGCCACCGTGACGCGTGAGTGCCCAACCCTGCAACGCGTTGATGGCGAACATCAAGAGAAACGAGAGCATCAGCATGACGACCGCGATGGCCGTCGCACCCGCGTAGTCGTACTGCTCCAATTTCGTAATGATCAACAAGGGCGCGATTTCGGATTTCATCGGCCGATTGCCGGCGATGAAAATGACCGAGCCGTACTCGCCGACGGCGCGTGCGAACGCGAGCGCAAAGCCCGTCAGCAGAGACGGCCAGAGCGCCGGTAAGATGACGCGCACAAACGTCTGCCACGCCGAGGCGCCGAGCGTGGCGGCCGCCTGTTCGACTTCCTGGTCGAGTTCCTCGAGCACGGGCTGCAGTGTGCGCACGACGAACGGCAAACCGATGAACAGCAACGCAACGACGATGCCCAAAGGCGTATAGGCGACCTTGATTCCCAGCGGCAACAACGTTCCTCCCAACCAACCGCTCGGCGCATAGAGCGTCGTCAGCGCGATGCCGGCCACGGCCGTGGGCAAAGCGAACGGTAGATCGACCATCGCATCGACGATACCTTTGAACGGGAATTCGTAGCGCGTGAGCACCCACGCCACGATCAGGCCGAAGAACGCATTGACGGTTGCGGCGATCAGCGCCGCACCGAAACTGAGGCGCAGTGATGCCATCACGCGCGGCGCCGTGACGACTCCCCAGAAGTGTTCCCAACCCAGGCCGAAGCCGCGGATGAACGCCGCAGACAGCGGGATGAGCACGATCAGCGACAGATACAACATCGTGTATCCGAGCGTCAGTCCGAACCCAGGAATGATCCGCCGTAGCTCGTTCTCGTGGTGATGGATAGCCGCGGCGGTGCTCGCCATTCGCTTGCCTTTGGAGGCCTAGTCGGGATTACTGACCATAGATCCTGTCGAAGGTACCATGGTCCGCGAAATGTGTGGCCTGCGCCTTGGTCCAACCGCCGAACACGGCGTCGATCGTGACCAGCGGAATATTCGGGAATTGCCGCGCGTATTTGGCTGCGACCCCCGGATCTCTCGGCCGATAAAAATGCCGCGCGACGATGTCTTGGGCGTCGTTGGAGTAAAGGAACTTCAGATATTCCTCGGCCACCTGGCGCGTGCCGCGCCGGTCGACGACCTTGTCGACGACGCTGACCGGTGGCTCGGCCAATATGCTCATCGACGGCGCAACGATGTCGAATTTGTCGGGCCCGAGTTCCTTGACCGCCAGAAACGCCTCGTTTTCCCACGTGAGCAGCACGTCGCCCGTGCCCTTTTCGACAAACGTGATCGTCGCGCCGCGCGACCCCGAATCGAGGACCGGCACATGCTCATAGAGCTTCTTGACGTAGGCCTCGGCCGACGCGTCGCTGCCGCCGGGCTGTTTCAGCGCCCAAGCCCAGGCCGCGAGGTAATTCCAGCGCGCGCCTCCGGAAGTCTTGGGATTTGCGGTGATCACCTCGATCCCGGGCCGCACGAGATCGCTCCAATCGCGAATGTTCTTCGGATTGCCCTTGCGCACGAGAAACACGACCGTGGATGTATACGGCGCGCTGTTCTCCGGGAGGCGCGTCTGCCAATTGGCCGGAACGAGACCGGCCTTGGTCCCCAGCGCATCGATGTCGTAGGCCAGGGCAAGCGTCACCACGTCGGCCTGCAGGCCATCGATGACGGAGCGCGCTTGCGCGCCGGAACCGCCGTGACTCTGGTTGATCGTGACCGTATCGCCGGTTTTGGCGCGCCAATAGGCTGCAAACGCCTTGTTGTAGTCCTCGTACAATTCGCGCGTCGGATCGTAGGAGACGTTCAACAAAGTCACCGAAGCCGCCCACAGTGCGGGCGCGCCGATCAGGCTGAACACCATCAGCACCACTGCGACAATTGCCCTCCGCGCTCGCGCGCAGCGCCGCTTGATCATCATATGTCGCGTATCGGAATGTGCAGATCGGCCAAGATTCGATCCACCTCTTCCTGTGTCTCCAATTTCTCGGTCTCACGCACGAGCTTGCGCGGCAGATGTGGAGCGAGCAATTCGATGAATTCGTACATGTATGCGCGCAGCAGCGCGCTGCGGCGAAAGCCGATCCAAGTCATATGACCCTCGAACAAGTGCGAGGCGTCCAGGACCACGAGGTCGGCGTCGCTGACCGGATCGATCGCGACGCTGGCGACGATGCCGACGCCCAAACCAATGCGCACATAGGTCTTGATGACATCCGCATCGCGCGCCGTCAATGCGACGTCGAGGATCAGTCCGGCGGTCTCGAACAGCGCGGGCAGCGAGGAGCGACCCGAAAAGCTGAACACGTAAGTGACGATCGGATATTCGGCGAGCTTCTTCAGCGTCAGCTTGGCGCATGAGGCTAGCGGATGGCCGCGCGGCACGACCACTGCGCGGTGCCATCGATAAAGAGGCAAGCGCACCAGATGCGGGAACAATTCGTCGGAGCCCGTCGCAATCGCAAAATCGACGCGATCGCGCGCCACCAACTCGGCGATTTGCTCGGAAGTCCCTTGATGCAAGTGCAGACGCACCTTCGGGTATTTCATGCGGAACGCCCTTATGACCTGCGGCAGGACATAACGCGCCTGAGTGTGTGTGGTGGCGATCGACAGGGTGCCGCCGTCGGCCTTGCGCAACTCGGCGGACGTACGGCGTATGTTCTGCATTTCGCGCAGGATGCTGCTGGCGCGAGAAATGATCTCATCGCCGGCGGCGGTCGTGCGCGTCAGCGCGCGGCCCTCGCGCTCGAACAGCTGGAAACCGAGTTCCTCCTCCAATAATTTGAGCTGGCGGCTCACGCCGGGCTGCGAGGTGTGCAGTTGTCTTGCGGCAGCGGTGATGTTGAGCCCGTTTTCGTGAACCGCAACCAGATAACGCAATTGCTGGAACTTCATCGCACAAGTATCCTTGGATTGACCGTCATGCGCGCCATGACGAATTGGAATGTTCTCATACACTATAGTTCTTATCCCTTGCGCTGGTTTCGAGCCTATAGTTCGGCGCTTTAGGCACTAGGCATTTTTTCAAGGGTCCTCCGTGTTCGAACTCCCCACTGCCCTGCAATATCTCGCGGGAGGCAGCATCCGGCAATTGCGCCAAGCCGTCGTGGAATTCGGAAATGTCTGCTATGCCAATAGCTTAGGCCTGGAATCGATGGTTCTGACGGACCTCATTTGGGGCTCCGTCCCCGAGATCGAAATTTTCACTGTGGATACGGGTCGCTTGTTTCCCGAGACTTACGATTTGATAGACCGCGTCCAGCAACACTTTGGGCGGGTCATGCGCGTCCATTATCCGCACGCCGACGAGCTGGAGGATTGGGTCGCGGCGAATGGCATCAATGGCTTTCGGGCCGGCCTCGATTTACGGCGAGCCTGTTGCCAGATCCGCAAGGTCGAGCCGTTCCGCCGCGCGATCGCCGGCCATGGCGGCTGGGTTACGGGGATTCGCCGGGGCCAATCGGCGAGCCGCGCGCTCGCCGCACCGCTCGAGTGGGACGGCGAGTATGGCTTGCATAGGATCAGCCCGCTGCTCGATTGGACGGACGCGGATATTTGGGACTACATCCGCAGGAAACATCTACCCTATAACGCCTTGTACGACGTCGGCTTTCCGAGCATCGGCTGCGCGCCCTGCACGCGCGCCGCAAGATCGCATCCGTGCTCGCGGCGTCTGAGATGCCCGCGACAAGCGCGGCGCACGAATAAACGCCCGGGCTTGCTATGAATTATTTCCCGGTCTTCTTCAATCTCAGCGGCCAACGCGTCCTCATCGTCGGCGGCGGCGAGGTTGCGCTGCGTAAGGTTGCGCTGCTCGAGCGATGCGGCGCCGAGATTCGCGTAGTCGCCCCTCAGATCGTGCCGGAACTCTTGCAGCGCGCCGCGAGCGGCACGCTGACGGCGAGCTTGCGGGAGTTCAGCCCCAAGGATCTCGAGGAATCGCGCTTGGTCATCGTCGCCACCTCGCGGCGCGCGACGAATCGCTGGATCGCGAATCTGTGCGAAGCGCGTGCGATTCCGGTCAACGTAGTCGATGACAAAGATGCATCGCGCTTCATCGTGCCGGCGATCATCGATCGTGACCCCGTATTGATCGCGATTTCCACGGGTGGCGCATCGCCGGTGCTGGCGCGCCGCTTGCGGGAGCGCCTCGAAGCGCTGATCCCGAAGCGCTTCGGCGAATTGGCCTCATGGCTGCGTGAACTGCGCCATGCGGCCGGCGAACGGCTCAAGGGCGGCGCCGCGCGACGGCGCTTTTTCGAAACACTCGTCGACGGCGCGGCCGCGCGGCGCTTCATCGCCGGCGACCGGCGCGGTGCCGAGCGCATCGCGCAGCAGTTGTTGGCGACGAGCTCGACGACCGCGCCCGCCGCGGGCGAGGTCGTATTGGTCGGCGCCGGGCCGGGCGACCCGGAATTGCTGACCTTGAAGGGGCTGCGCGCGCTGCAGGACGCGGATGTCATTCTCTACGACCGCCTCGTATCCAGCCGGATACTCGATCTTGCTCGCCGCGACGCGACTCGCCTATGCGTGGGAAAATCGTCGGGCGCTGCGGGTGCGACACAATCGCAAATCAACGACCTGATGATCGCGCACGCAGCCCAAGGCCGGCGTGTCGTGCGCCTCAAGGGCGGCGATCCGTTCATATTCGGCCGCGGCGGCGAAGAATTACAGGCACTCGCGCGCGCCGGCATTCCGTACGCGGTCGTACCCGGCATCACGGCGGCAGCGGGCGTCGCAGCCTATGCCGGCATCCCACTGACCCACCGCGATCATGCGCACAGCGTGAGTTTCGTGACCGGCCATGCCGACCAGAACGGCGTGCAACCGGATTGGCACTCTCTTGCGGCAGCGGCGCAGACAGCGGTTTTTTACATGGGCCTCGCACGCATCGCGGACATTGTCGAACGACTGATCGCCCATGGTGCCCCGGCGACGCGCCCGGCCGCCATTGTTGCGCAAGGCACCAGCGATGCTCAGTGCGTGATTACGGCAACTCTCGGCACGCTGCTTGCGGCCTGCACGGCGGCGAAGCTGGAGAGTCCGGCGCTGCTCGTGGTTGGCGATGTGGTTGCGCTGCAGCCGCAGCTGGCGTGGTTCAACGTGGCGGCGCCCGACGGCCTGTCGCGGACGGCGTGACGCACTAGGCGCGGTACTCGCACGAGCGCGCGGTACGAGCGCTAAGGCGCCGTGCTCGCTGCGGCGCCCTCCTGTTGCTCGCGGCGCTCCGCCGCCTCGCGTCTGATTTTCTCCATGAGCTCGCTCTGGCGTTGCGCCATCTCTTGCACGGTCTCGCCCGAGCGCTCGAGCGCATCACGTGCAGCTCCAAGTTCCCCCAAGCGTGCGATCTGCCGCACCAATTCATTGCCGAGACGCACGCTATTGCAGTCCCAGGGGTCGGTACTGACAGTCGCCATCGGCTGCATCAGCGATTGCATCAAGGCATTGCCCTCCTGGGTCAGACCGGTGAGCCGCTCGCTCGGCCAGCCTACGTGCGCGCCGATCGATTTACCGACGCCGAGATCGAGCAGCGTCGTACCGCGGGAGACCAATAGTTCGGCAAGCGCGTCGCAGGGTTGCCGCACGCGCTCGTCCTGAACCGCGTCGGCCGAACAGAGTTTGCTCGCCACCGTGTATTGGGGCTCGAACCGCGCGGCCTCGTAACCGATGAGTTCCGTGGCCAGGTAATATTGCTCGAACGGGGTCGCATCGGCTGGCATTTCCGGCTGCGCGTAGGCGAACAGCGACCAATTGTAGCTGTCGGTCTTATGGGCCGCGGCCGCGCGGCCGAGCGCATCGGTGGCCCCCGCCGCGTCGTTTGCGGCGCTCGCCTTGCCGGCGAGGTAGAGCCAAGGCACCGCATTGTCGGGATCGATATTCGCCCATTCGCGCAAGGAAATATGTTGGCACGAGCCGCTTGGGCTGGGGTCCGCGTAGGTATTGCAGAGGTGAACGGCCATCGCGTAGACGGCCGGATCCGCTGCGCCCGTCGCCAGCTGAACCAGGGCATCGCGCGCTTGTTCGACGCTCGCCGCGTCGCCGTCGAGATTGCCGCCTTGGAGCATCAAGCCGACCGCGCGGGCGCGATAATCATCGCTGTCGAGCAATGCGGACTTCCACTGTGCATCTGCTTTCCGGGCCAACGCCCCGAGCGATTTGGCGACGCCCATGGGATCGCCGCGATCCAGTTGGAGTTTGCCGAAACCGCAAACTTCGAGGCCGCCGGCCTTGTCCGGCGACGGAGCAAGCATTTCGACGATCGACGGGGGCGGCGAGGCCATGTCGACTTCGCCCGAGCGTTGTGCCGGTTTTGCGCGGTGCTGCGGCGCGGCCTTGTCCAGCGGTCCGGCGATTTCGTGCGGCCTCTCGTACAGCAGCATGAAGAGCAGCAGCAAGCCGGCGACGCCCCCAGCAGCCGCGATCCAGCGCGTTAAACGGCGTCTCGCAGGGGCCGGACTGTGCTCGTCACTCATCTAGGGAATCGGCAGATGCTCGTGCGCCCTCGGAATTTGCCGCTCGCGTCAATGAATCGCCCCGGCTAGGGGCGTCAGGCCACGGCCTCGCTGAAGCCTCGCTCGGCGATCCACGCCTTGTTGAACAGGCGCGACTGATATTTCGCGCCGCCGTCGCATAGGATCGTGGCAATCGTATGTCCAGGGCCCAATTGCTTGGCGAGACGTACGGCGCCGGCAACGTTGATGCCCGCCGTACTGCCGAGCAGCAAGCCTTCCTCGCGCAATAGCCGATAGACGTAATGCATCGTCTCCGCGTCGGGAATGCGCATCGCATCGTCGATGGGCGCACCCGCGAGATTTGCGGTCACGCGGCCGGTGCCGATCCCCTCGGTGATCGATGAACCGCCATCCGATTTCAACTCGCCGTCCTTGATGAAATGATAGAGCGAACTGCCGGGCGGATCGATGAGTACGATCCGAATCGCGCTATGCTTGGATTTCAGGAAACGCGCGACGCCCGCGAGCGTCCCGCCGGTACCGGTAGAGGCGCAGAATGCGTCGATCCTTCCCTCGGTTTCATGCCAAATCTCGGGCCCGGTGGATTCGAAGTGCGCGTCGCGGTTCGCGGTGTTGTCGAATTGATTGGCCCAAACGGCATTCTGCAATTCCTGCGCGAGCCTGCCGGCGACCTTCTGGTATTGATTCGGATTGCTGTAAGGCACGGCCGGCACCTTGCGCAGCTCGGCACCGAGGGCCTCGATGATCTGGTATTTCTCGGCCGACTGATTGTCCGGCATCACGATCACGCAGCGATAGCCGCGCGCGTTGCAAACGTGGGCGATGCCGATTCCGGTGTTGCCGGCCGTGCCCTCGACGACGGTGCCGCCCGGTTTCAGCACGCCGCGCCGTTCCGCATCGAGCACGATCCATTTCGCGGCGCGATCCTTGACCGACCCGCCCGGATTCATGAATTCGGCTTTACCGAGGATGTCGCAACCGGTCTCCTCGCTCAAACGACGCAGACGGATCAAGGGCGTGTTGCCTACGGCCCCGACAAACCCTTCGCAAATAGGCATCGAATTTCCTCATAATTACGGCTGTGATCGCGCTGCCTACCAAGGCAAAGTCGCGCCGGCATAGGTCAAGAATTTTCCAGACTGCGCCTGCGTCAGTTCATCGATGACGCGCAGCATGCCGGCGACGCTCGTTTGTACGTCGATCGGCGCGCGCGGTCCGCCCATGTCCGTTCGCACCCATCCCGGATGCATCGGCACCGCGATGATCCCGCGCGCCGCGAGATCGATACTCATGGATTTCATGATCGCGTTGACGGCGGCCTTCGTGGAGCGATAACCATAGAGGCCGCCCGAATCGTTCTCGCCCATGGAGCCGAGAGTGCTGCTCAAGGTCACGATTTTCTTCTGATCGCTCGCCGCCACCTGTGCCACGAATGCTTCGGCGAGTTTCATCGGTGCGAGCACGTTGACGCGAAACGCATCGGTCCAAACCTGGTAATTGGATTTGCCGAAGCCGGATGACGCTTGCATGCCGGCGACGTTCAGCAGCACGTCGACCGGTGTATCGGTGAGTTGTCTCGAGAGGCGGTCGATCGCCGCGTGGTCGGTCACGTCCAAGGCGTGCACCGTGATCTTCTCGGCCGAGCCCTGGACCATTGCGGCAAGCGGCGCGGACTTGGCCGGCGCTCGCGCGCACGCGAGCACTCGCCAGCCCGCGGCGGAATATTGGCGCACGAATTCAAGCCCGAGGCCGCGGCCGGCGCCCGTTACAAGTACGGTTCTAATCAGAGGACTCCCAAAGGTACTCTAGCGGAATGGTGTCGAGGTTCGGTTTGCGGGTCAAGGCGCCGAGAATTTAGAAAAGAATCCCCGGGCATGCCGGGGATCCGAGTGGAACAGGTGCTGGGTAATAACCCTACACGTCCTGCATGGAAGATGCGCGGCCCAAACGGTGCCTGTACGCTCGACCTTCTTCAATCTCGACCAGTGTGGCGACTAAGTGACGCCTCGAACCGATGCTCTTTTCCGCACTTGGTATATTACCGGATATAACTTATAAATCCAATAGTTAAGCGATTAATCTAGCCTACTTCGGCTTCCCTCTATAGACATAAGTAGTGACACTCAAGCAACAACGGCGCTCCTACGGCCGATTTTGCTTTTTGGCAGCGCTTAGGCAAACTGCCGGCAATGTGCTGCGGCCCGATGGCCATCTAGCAGGGGCGGATTTCCGATGAAATATCTGCATACCATGGTGCGCGTTACCGACATCGAACAGTCCTTGCGTTTTTATCGCGATGCGCTGGGCTTGATCGAGTTATCGCGCCGCGATTACCCGCAGGGCCGCTACACGCTGGTGTTTCTGGCCGCGCCCGCAGATAACGAAGCCCAGATTGAACTGACCTACAACTGGGACCCGGAAGCCTATGCCGGCGGCCGTAATTTCGGGCATCTTGCCTATCAAGTCGAGAACATCTATGCGACCTGCAAACGCTTGCAAGAGCACGGCGTGACGATCAATCGCCCGCCGCGCGACGGCCGGATGGCGTTTGTTCGCTCGCCCGACAACATCTCGATCGAACTATTGCAGCAAGGCGGCGCGCTGGCTCCGGCCGAGCCATGGGTATCGATGGGCAACACGGGCGCCTGGTGAACACGCTCGAAAAACGTCTCGAGTAGAGCGCCGCGGACAACCCAAGGCCGAGAGGCCCAAGGCCGAGAGACGAGCGGGGCTAAAACATCTCCGAGGCGTCCGGCGTCTTGATGACGACCGGCTTGCGGGATGGAATGTGCTCGCCCGTGATCATCTCGTCGTAGGCCTGCCCGGGGCCGACCATCGGATATACGCCGGCATCCGGATCGATCATGACTTCGAGGAACGAGGGCCCCTTGAACCGGATGAATTCCTCGACGACGCGTGGAACATCGGCCTTGCGGTCCAGTCGCGTCGCATATTTGAAGCCGTCGGCGAGCGCCGCTTTGACGAAATCCTTGGTGTGTAGGCTCTTGTCGCTCGCGCTCAAGCGGCCCTTGAAGAACAGCTTCTGCCATTGCTTGACCATGCCATCGCCGCAATTGTTGAGCACGATGACCTTGACCGGCAAATCGTAGGTCGTGACGGTCTCGAGTTCGCCGATGTTCATGCGAATACTCGCGTCGCCGTCGATATCGATGACTAGGCGCTCGCGGTGCGCAAACTGCGCGCCGACCGCCGCCGGCAAGCCGAAACCCATCGTGCCCATGCTGCCCGAGGTCAGCCAGAGTCGCGGGCTGCGGAAATCGAAATATTGCGCGGCCCACATTTGATGCTGGCCCACGCCGGTCGTAATGATCGCCTCGCCGCGTGTCAGGCGATTGATTTCCTCGATGACGTAATAAGGCTGGATGAGATCGCTGGCGCGATCGAAGTTCATCGCATAGCTCGTGCGCAGAGCATCGCAATGCCGATGCCATTCGGACCAATCGCGCCCGAAACCTCGGGTCTTGCCGTAGTCCATCAGGGCCAGCAGGGCCTCCGGGACGAGGCCGACATGACTCCAATCGATGCGCTTGACCTTATTGATCTCCGAGCCGTCGATGTCGAAATGCGCAATGAACTTCGCGCCGCCCGCGAACTTGGCCGGGTTGCCGGCGACCCGGTCGTCGAAGCGTGCGCCGATGGCGAGCAGGCAATCGCAATCATCGACGGCGTAGTTCGCGAATGCCGCGCCATGCATGCCGAGCATGCGCATCGACAGCCGATCGGTGGTATCGACGGCGCCGATACCCATGAGCGTCGTGACCACGGGAATTTGAAACGTCTTGGAAAATTCACGCAGCGCGAAGGACGCGTTGCCGTTGATCACGCCGCCGCCGGCATAGATCAACGGCCGACTTGATCGGCCCAACGCAGCAAAGAAATCGGCGCATGCGGCATCCGGCAGCTTGTTGGCGCCGAGCCGGTTCATGCGCTGACGGTAGCCGGGAACCGGCAGCCGGCCCGATCCGTGAAACACACCCTTCCAATTCTGCACGTCCTTCGGGATATCGAGTACGACGGGGCCCGGCCGGCCGGTGCGCGCGATTTCGAATGCGGTGCGCACCGTGGCTTCGAGCTTGGCGGGATCCGTGATCAAAAACACGTGCTTCGCGACCGCGCCCATGATGCTCGGTACCGGCGCCTCCTGAAATGCGTCGGTGCCGATCGAGGTCGTCGCCACTTGCCCGCAAATGACGACCACGGCCACGGAGTCCGCCATGCAGTCACGTACCGGCGTGACCATGTTCGTGGCGCCGGGTCCGGAGGTGACCACCGCGACGCCGACTCTGCCGCTCGCCCGCGCGAAACCGGCCGCCATGAAACCCGCGCCTTGCTCGTTCGCCGGCACGATCAGCGGCATCGACGCGCCGTGTTCCGCGTTATAGCGAAACACGGCATCGTAAATCGGCAGAATCGCACCGCCGCTATAGCCGAAAATGGTGTTGACGCCCTCGTCCGCAAGGACTTGGACGACCATCTCCGCTCCCGTCATACTGGCGCCGGCCAAGGGGTGAGCGGCCTGATTTAGCATGTCCGATGGGTCTTTCACCCATGAAGACTAGCAGTTCTTTTGGTCGCCCCCAAGTCCGGCCCCTGGCGCAGCAGCGCCGCAGTCCCGTATCCTTAAAGGCTATGCGCCATCTCATTGCCATTCTGTTGCAAAACGAGGCCGGCGCGCTGACGCGCGTCACCGGCCTGATTTCGAGCCGCGGCTACAACATTGAATCGCTGTCGGTCGCGCCTACGAATGACCCGACCGTGTCGCGACTCACCTTGGTGACGATCGGCTCCGATCCCGTGATTGCGCAGATCAACGCGCAGTTGCTCAAACTCGTCGACGTCGTGGCCGTCGAGGACATGACCAGCGGCGACCATCTGGCGCGAGAGTTGATGCTCATCAAGCTGCAGATTTCCGCCGAGCACACCGAAGCGGTGGCGGCCCTGGTGCGGCGCGTGGGCGGCCGCATGTTGGCCTCCAGCCCATCGAGCACCATAGTGGAGCTCACGAGCACCGAAATCGAGATCGGCGAATTCATTGCGACCGTCGGGGCCTTCGGCGAGATCGTGGAAGTCGTGCGCAGCGGCGTGCTGGGAATTTCACGCGCGAACGCGCGTTTGCACGTCGTCAAGTGAGCCGCTAGGGCGGCACTATCGCCGCCGCCACCGCTCCGGCGTCGTAATCCTTCGAATAAATCTTCCACGCACGCAGCATGTCGGATGCGGCCGATTCGCCGATCGCGACCGCGCGGCGGCGCCACGCCGTCGCCGCAACGTAGGTTTGCAGCGCTTCCACCTTGGCCGCGTCGAAATGGCCGCAGCCGCGCAAATGCGCCCATGCGGCCGTCTGTCCCATGCCGCGTACGGCTTCGAGAATTCGCCGCGGTTTGCCGCGCCAGCGCGCGATTTCGAACCGATCGACACTCGGCTGCAATTCCTTCAGGGTGAACGGGCGCCTCTCGAAACCGACCGCGCGCAGCAGCGCCGGCGAAATGGCCTGCATGATGCGTTGAATCGCCACGACGCGCTGCGCCTCGCTAGACCACTCCGGTTGCTTCCTTCCGAGCCAACTCGCAACCGCCGATGGCGCAGCATATTTTAGATCGAGCGCGAAATTCTGATCCGGAGATCCGCGGCCCGAAATCAACAGCAAATATCGCGGCAGCCCCAGACTGCCGTTGCCCATTATGCGCCGCGATGCATCGAGCCAGCGGAAGAATCCACGATCGGGCTGGCCGCGGCGAAATTCCTTGAGGAATTTCTTGAGGCGCTTTTTTTCGCCTTCGTGCAGCGGCAGCGTGCGACCGCCGTCGATGCGAATGCACCGCTTGCCGTCCTTGACCTTGCTGAATCGATCGAGCAACTCTTCTCGCGTGCGGCGCATGGATTGGTGCAGCAGCGTGCGGAAAATGCCGGTCGCGAGCGAGCGCTCGATCCAACGCGGCTTGCCGTCCCTGACGGCGGCGCAGTAAGACGCCATGAATGCATCCATGAGCTGCCTGCCTTGCGACGGATTCAGCAACAGGCCGTGCTTTGCTACTCCGATGCAGGCGAGAAAGCGCACGATGTCGACCGTGAACGGCGCGACGCAGGCCTCATCGAAATCGTTGATATCGAAGTAAACGAGGCGGTTGTCGCCCTTGAATGCGCCTAAATTCTCGAAATGCAAATCCCCGCATACCAAGGTGTTGGGCGCGCGAAATAATCCATTGCCGCGCGGCAGGAATTGCAGAAACAGCGGATTCGTGCCCCGGAAAAAACCAAACGGATCCTGTCGCATCGCTTGCATTTTGAGCAGCAGTCGCTCGACGTCGCGGCCGGCGTTTTGCGCTAATATTTGCCGCGAGATGCTGCTGAGGCGTGCCATGATCCCCCGTCCGATGCGAATGCTACAGTATGGAGCATGTGACGGATGTCGGCGTAATGCTAGTGCGGCGGCTCGAGCGCAATCATTGCTTCACTCTAAAAAGGTACCTGAATAATGGCGGAACTCGAACTGAAACCGGAACACGCGGAAGACCCGAATACCCGTCGCGTGGGAATCGCGGTCGGAATCGTCGGAATCTTGTTGTCGGTGGTCACGATCGCATCGCATCGAGCGCATACCAATGCGGTGATGCTTCGAACCGAGTCGAATGATCAATGGACCTATTACCAAGCGAAGAAGATCCGCGAGAGCACCAGCGAGATCGGCATTACGGTGCTGCAGGCGCTGGGCACGGATTCAGCGAGGATGGAGGCGCCGCTGCGCAAACTGGAAGGGGCACGAGACAAATACTCGGACGACGCCAAGGACATTCAAAAGGATGCAGTCGCCAAGGACAAGGAAACCGAGATCGAGGAGCGGCGCGCGCTGCGGTTCGATATCGGCGAGGGTTTATTGGAACTCGGCTTGGTGCTGTGCTCCCTGTATTTTTTGGCCCGCAAGGCGTTTTTTCCGGTATTCGGACTCATCGCGAGCCTTTCCGGCGCAGCCCTCGGCATTGCGGGGTTCCTGCTTTGAAGCAAGCTGGGCGTCTGGTTTTCCCGCTGTTGTGCGTTTGCTGGAGTGTCGTCGGCGGCATCGGTGCCGCGGCGGCCGCGGATGCGGCGCCTGAACCGCGCATCGAAGTGCGCTCGGAGAGCCTCTTGCTGGTCGGGGTCGTGCACGGGGATTCGATGAACATGCATTTGAGCCGCGTTCTCGACAACTCCCCGGTGCGCGATGCGCAAGTCACGGTCCTGTTGCGCGGCACGCCATACCCCGCAACCGCGCAGGTCGACGGCGGCTATGCAATTTCGGCCAAAGACCTGACCCTACCCGGATCGGCAGCGATCGAGTTCCAAGTCACGCAAGGCAGAGCGCGGGAGAGCCTGCGCGGCACGCTGCAGGCGCCGGAGGCCGCCGTCAAAAACGATGATCAAAACGGTATCCGGCAGTACGCTTGGTGGATCCTGAATTTCGGGGTCTGCATCGGCGTGCTCGTGCTGTTCCAACGACGCCGCAAGGCCGCCGACGACTAGAAGGTCTGCTGCGCCTGGATCAAGACTTGAAAGCTCTTGATGCCTTCGAGGTGATCGAGCGGAAACGCCAGATCGATGTGCAGCACGTTGCCGAGACCGGTACGCGTATTGCCGAGCCGTAAGCCGATGCCGACGTCCTTGAGCAAGCCCGGATCGCTGTTGCCGATTGAACCGTGGCCCCAAGTGCGCCCGATATCGGAAAAAATGGCGCCGCCGACACGTGCCAGGCGAAACGGATACCAATCGGTGTAAAAGCGCTGTTCCACGGTCCACAGGGCGCGCGAGGTCCCGGACTCATAGCGCAACGGGTAGCCGCGCAGCCCCGTATCGCCGCCGATCAACAGCTGCATGTCGGGATCCAACGCGTCGGTCGTGGTCGCCGCGAGGTTCGAATAGAACAACCAGTCCGGACGCCATCTCCAGTAATAGGCCGCATTGCCCGTGGCGATCAGATTGCGTAGGTCACCTTGCTCGACGCGGGAACTGAACGTGCTGGTCAGAAACAAATTTTGAGTATGCGTGAGCTCGAAAGCGCTTCGGGCCTTGGCCGCCAACATTATCGCATTGCGGTCGGCGCCGAAACTGGCGTTCGAATACCCCAACTCGCCGCTGACTTCGGTACCGAAGTACACGTCCTCGGTGCGGCCGATTTGGTTGAAATCGGCGACCTTGCGGTAATCGTCCTGAAGCACGTCGAAACCGACGAACGGATACGACAAGATGCGGTCCGGCGGCAGCGGCACAGCGGGCAAGGACGTCACGGCCGTTGGTACGAACAGATTGCGGTCGTAGCGCGCTCCGAATGTCCAGCGCGTGACCCAGCCGTTCTCGAGGCCCTTGGATAAACCGCCGCTGAGTTCATAGCTCGTTTCGTCGTCGTTGAATTGGTCGACGATGTTGCCGAGGTTATAGCGCGAGACGGTGCGGTTGTAGGCGGACGCGAGGATGTTGACCTCGTGTTGGGTATCGAGCGAATAGAACGGGAGCTGAACCTGCAGCGTGCGCTGGTAGCCGTCGCTCGAATCGATGTATGCGAGCGCGGTCGTCCATCGCGATCCGAATGTATTCGGATCCGCCCAGGTCAGGCCGTCGCTGGTGCGATCAACGGTGACCGTGCGCCCGAGTTGCAAGGATTTGCCTGTCCCGAGAATGTTCGTGTCTTGAATATTGGCGTTCGTATTGTTGGTCCCGCCTGCGCGGCTGAAGGAAAGGCCCGGACTCAAGGTCCACACATCCTTGGTGGTGACCCTGATATCGACTTTGCCGTCCTTGAAGCGCATCGGCATCACGCGCGCGTCGTATAGATACGGCAGCAGGCGCAGATTTCGTTCGGTCTCCGCCAATTTGCGCCCGAGGTAGCGGTCACCGCTCTTGAACAGCAATTGCGCGCGAATCGACGCGGGGTTGCTGCTGCGATGCAGGCGATTGGCGAGCAGAAACAATCCGGTATTTTCACGGTTGTCGGTCTCGTCGAAAATATCGCGAATCTCCAGCTCGATGTTGCCGATGACGGCCCCGGCGGACTCCAGCTCGGCATCGCTGGGCAGACCGGCAGGGCGGGTTTCATCGATCCGCGTATGCTCCAGGTCGGTGAGTTTCGCCGCCACGGCGGACTCGGCCAGAGCCACGGCCAGTATCGCTAGCGCTGCTAAGCGAGATGAAAAAATTACAGTCCCGCGCCGGCGGCGTCGTTAAAGCGCGGCGTTGTCGGTCTCACCCGTGCGGATACGCAAGACGCGCAGGATGTCGGTGACAAAAATTTTGCCGTCGCCGACCTTGCCGGTTTTGGACGCGCCGACGATGGCCTCCAAGACCTGGTCCACGAGCTCATTCTTGACCGCAACTTCGATGCGCGTCTTCGGCACGAAATCGACGACGTACTCGGCACCTCGATACAGTTCCGTGTGACCGCGCTGACGACCGAAGCCTTTCACCTCCGTGACGGTCATACCGGATACTCCTATCTCCGACAATGCCGCACGAACGTCATCCAATTTGAACGGCTTGATAATGGCTGTAATCAGTTTCATCCCAGTCTCCGCGGAATTTGTATGGCCAACGGCACAATACTATTACTATTGCATGCACGGGGCACGCGGTGAACGCATCGCGCCATGCCCTTTCCTGGTGCATCTGCCCCAAAGTGCAATATTCCGGGGCCCAAGGTCGATTTTGGAATCCATGATTAGTACCATTTTGATCATCGGCGCCGGCCAGGCCGGGTCGCAGGCGGTCGATACGCTGCGCCGAGAGGGCTTTACCGGTCGCTTGGTATTGATCGGGGAAGAGCCGGAACTACCCTATCAGCGGCCGCCGCTATCGAAAAAATACCTTGCCGGGGAAATGGCCCAAGAGCGTTTGCTGTTTCGCCACCGCGCATTCTACGACGAGCACCGGACGGAATTGCTGCTCGGCAACCGGGCCGCCCGGCTGGATCCCGGCGCTCGGAGCGTCACCTTGGCGGACGGCGCGCAGTTGTCCTACGACCGCTTGCTGCTATGCCTCGGAGCCGCCTCGCGCCGTTTGACGTGTCCCGGCAGCGAGCTTGCCGGCGTGCACTACTTACGGACCTTGGCGGATGCGGCGACGCTGCGGACGCAGCTGCGGCCCGGCGCCCGCATCGTAATCATCGGCGGCGGCTACATCGGGCTCGAGACCGCGGCAACCTGCCGCAATCTCGGCTGTGCCGTAACGGTGCTCGAGATGGCCGATCGCGTCATGAATCGAGTCGTGGCGCCCTGCGTGTCGGCTTATTTTGAACAGGACCACCGGGCGCACGGCATCGAGATCGTCTGCGCTACGCGAGTCGTGAGGCTCGAGAGCGGCGATGAGGTCCTGCGCGTGATCTGCTTCGACGGCGCGGCGTATCCCGCGGATCTTGTCGTGGTCGGCGTCGGCGCCGTCGCGACGACCGACATTGCCCGCGATGCGGGTTTGGCTTGTGACAACGGGATCGTCGTCGACGAATTTTGTCGCACCAGCGATGCGGCGATTTTTGCCGCCGGCGACTGCGTCAATCAATTTTCCCGTCATTTCGGCAGGCGCATGCGCTTGGAGTCGGTCGACAACGCGTTCGAACAGGGCAAGACCGCGGCGCAAAACCTGCTGGGCCGGGCGGTCGTACACGATAGAATCCCCTGGTTTTGGTCCGATCAGTTCGATAATAAGCTGCTGATCGTCGGGCTATCGGAGGGTCACGACGAGATCGTGCTGCGTGGCGATCCCGCAAGTCGAATATTCAGTGTTTGCTACCTCAAAGACCGGGAATTGCTGGCCGTCGAGGCGATCAATCATTCGAAGGATTACATGGCAGGACGTAAATTGATTGCCGAACGCGCGCGTTTGGATCCGATCAAACTGCGTGATGCGCAAATTCCGCTGAAAGACGCGGTCTAATGGTGAGCGAGCCGCACAGACCAAGCTTAGCAAGCACCCGGCGACTTCAATGGCGGTGGCTTACTCGAAGACCGTGAGCAAGTCCTTGGTGTCGACCTGCAGGCCGGGCCGCACGAGGATCTCCCGGATGATTCCGTCCCGCTCAGCACGAACGGTGGTTTCCATTTTCATGGCCTCGAGCGTCAGCAGGACGTCGCCGCGATGCACCGCCTGTCCGACATGCACCGGCACGGTGACGACCGTCCCGGGCATCGGCGCCCCGACGTGAGCAAGATTGCCGGGTTCGGCTTTGCGTTTAGGCGGGTGTTTGGCGACCTGGCTGCGATCCGCGACGCGTATCGGACGAGGCTGCCCATTGAGCTCGAAGAAGACTGTGCGCGTCCCGTCCTCGTGCGCATCGCTCATGGTGACGTAGCGGACGATCAGGGTCTTGCCGCGCTCCAGGTCGATGTTGATCTCTTGCCCGGATTGCATGCCGAAGAAAAACACCGACGTGGGCAGCGATCCCATGTCGCCGAACGTCGCGCGATCGGCTGCATAGTCGACGAATACCTTCGGATACATCAAATATGAAGCCAGCTCAAAATCGCTGATCGCGCGCCCGACCTTCAGCTCGGCCGCGCTGCGCTCGCGATTCAAATCCGCGGGCGGCATTAATTCGCCGGGACGCAGCTTGAGCGGTTCCTTGCCGTCGAGGATCTTGCGCTGCAAGTCCGCGGGGAACCCTCCGACCGGCGACCCGAGATCGCCATGAAACAACTGCACGACCGATTCCGGAAACGCGATCTCGATCTTTGAGTCCAGTACTGCGGCACGGGTCAAACCGCTCGTGACCATCATGAGCGCCATGTCTCCGACCACTTTGGACGTCGGCGTGACTTTGATGATGTCGCCGAACATGTCGTTGACTTCGGCGTATGCCGCTGCAACCTCATGCCAACGGTGATCGTCGATTCCGAGCGATCGGGCCTGCTCGCGCAGGTTGGTATACTGACCGCCTGGCATGCCGTGCACGTACACCTCGGAGGCGCCCGCGCGAATATCGCTTTCAAACGAGATGTAACCGCGGCGCACTTGTTCCCAATAGCTGGAAATCAGCCGCAGATTGTTCGGATCGATTCCGGTGTCGCGCGGACCATATCGCAGGGATTCGACGAGCGATCCCAAATTGGCCTGCGAGGTCAGGCCGGAAAGCGCATCGATCGCGCCGTCGACCGCATCCGCGCCCGCGTCGATCGCCGCGAGCACGCTTGCGGCGGCGATGCCGCTGGTGTCGTGCGTATGGAAGTGAACCGGCAAGCCAATTTCCTCTTTGAGGGCCTTGACCAGAACGCCGGCCGCGCGCGGCTGACATAGGCCCGCCATGTCCTTGATGCCGAGCACGTGCGCGCCCATCGCCTTGAGCTCCCTGGCGATATCGACGTAATAGCGCAAATCGTACTTCGTTTCGCGCGGGTTCGAGAGGTTGCCGGTGTAGCAGATTGCCGCCTCGCAAAGCCGATCGGTGCGCCGGACTGCCTCGATGGCCACCTTCATGTTCTCGACCCAATTCAGGCAATCGAATATGCGGAACACATCGACGCCGCCGCGTGCCGCTTGATCGACGAAGTAGCGCACCACGTTGTCGGGATAATTGGTGTAGCCGACGGCGTTCGCCGATCGGATCAGCATCTGCATCAACAGATTGGGCATCCCTGCACGAAAATCGGCGAGCCGCGTCCAAGGATCCTCGCGTAGGAAGCGCATCGCGACGTCGAAAGTCGCTCCGCCCCAACACTCGACCGAAAATAGGTCCGGCACAAGACTCGCATAATAGGGTGCGATCGCCGCCATGTCGTAAGTGCGAAAGCGCGTCGCGAGCAGAGATTGGTGGGCATCGCGCATGCTGGTATCGGTCAGCAGCACGCGCTTCTGCGCCAACATCCAGTCGCCGAATTTTTCGGGACCCAATTCATCGAGTTTTTGTTTGGTGCCGGGTGCGATCGGCGGCAGAGAAATTCGCGGCAGGCGCGGAAACACGGCCTCCCGCGGCTTTGGCCGGCCCCTGACCTCCGGATTGCCGTTGACGATGACGTCACCGATGAAACTCAATAGCCGCGTCGCGCGGTCGCGCTTGTGCGGGATACGGAACAACTCCGGCGTTTCGTCGATGAATTTGGTCGTGTAATCGAAGGTGGCGAAGCGTGGGTGTGTAATGAGCTGATCCAGGAACCGCAAATTCGTCACGACGCCGCGAATGCGAAATTCCCACAGGGCGCGGTGCATGCGCGCGATGGTTTCCTCCGGAGTCGGCGACCAGGTCGTCACTTTGACCAATAGGGAATCGTAAAAGCGCGTGATGATGGCGCCGACATAGGCCGTACCGGCGTCGAGCCGCACCCCGAATCCGGCCGGGCTGCGATAAGCGGTGATGCGCCCGTAGTCCGGCACGAAGTTGTTTTCCGGATCCTCGGTCGTGACGCGGCACTGCAGCGCATGTGCATTGACGCGAATGTCCTCTTGGCGCGGCACGCCGCTCTCCGGCGTTCCGATCCTCGCCCCGCCGGCGATCCGGATCTGCGCCTTGACGAGATCCACGCCGGTAATGCATTCGGTGACGGTATGCTCGACCTGTATGCGGGGATTGACCTCGATGAAATAGAACTTGCCGCTGTCGGCATCCTGCAGGAACTCGACGGTGCCCGCAGCTTGGTAATTCACGGCTCGTCCGATCTTCAATGCCGCCGCGCACAGCTCGGCGCGCTCGATGTCGGACAAGAAAGCCGCGGGGGCTCGTTCGACGACCTTTTGATTGCGCCGCTGCACCGTGCAGTCGCGCTCGTAGAGATGCACGAGGTTACCGTGCATGTCGCCGAGGATCTGAACCTCGACGTGGCGGGCGCGGCGTATGAGCTTCTCGAGGTAGACCTCGTCCTTGCCGAATGCCGCTTTGGCCTCGCGCCTGGCGGCCGCCACCGTTTCGATCAACTCATTGTCGCTCTCGACGACGCGCATCCCACGCCCGCCGCCGCCCCAACTCGCCTTGAGCATGACCGGGAATCCGACCGCGCGCGCCATGGCGAGAACTTCGGTGGGATCGGCGGGCAGCGGCGGCGTGGCCGGCATCACCGGCACACCGGCGCTCGCCGCAAGGTTGCGGGCCTCGACCTTGTTGCCGAGCTTGCGCATCGTCTCGGGCAACGGCCCCACGAAAACGATCTTGGCGGCTGCGCAGGCCTCGGCGAATTCAGGGCTTTCGGACAAGAATCCATATCCGGGATGAATCGCATCCGCGCGCGATTCGACCGCAATTCGGATGATGTCCTCGATGTCGAGATAGGCCTCGATGGGTCCTTTGCCTTCACCGACGAGGTAGCTCTCGTCGGCCTTGGTCCGGTGCAGCGAGAACCTATCCTCCTGGGAGTGAATGGCTATCGTGCGGATGCCGAGTTCGGTCGCAGCACGCATGACACGAATCGCGATCTCGCCGCGATTGGCGATCAACAGACTCCGGATCGCACCGCCTTTGATGAATGGGTTCATTGCCGAATGATGATAGCCTTGGGATCGGCGACCGACCAGAGAAATCAAGGGGGCCGTATGTTTGGTATCGCAATACACGGCGGCGCCGGCACTCTGCCGCGCGCGGAAATGACTGCCGAGCGTGAGCAGCAGTACCGCGATGGACTCGCGCTGGCGATCGGGCTGGGCGCCGGCGTATTGGAGCGAGGCGGTTCGAGTTTGGACGCCGTGACGTGCTCCGTCGCGAACCTCGAGGACAACCCGCTGTTCAACGCCGGCCGCGGCGCCGTGTTCACATTCGAGGGACTCAACGAGCTCGATGCGGCGATCATGGACGGCCGCACGCGCGCGGCGGGCGCCGTATCCGGCGTTCGCCACATCAAGAATCCCATCGAACTCGCGCGCACCGTCATGGAGCATTCGGATCATGTCCTGCTGTGCGGAGCGGGCGCCGAGGATTTTGCGTTGAGTCGGGGCTTCGCGATGATGCCGCGCAGTTACTTTCACACGCCCGAAAGGTGGAGCCAGCTCGAGCGCATTCGCAGCGGCGACTCGGATGTCTCTGCGCTGACGATTTCGCACCTCGGTACCGTGGGAGCCGTCGCACTCGACCGCGCGGGCAATCTCGCCGCGGCGACCTCGACGGGCGGCATGACCGGCAAGCGCTTCAATCGTATCGGCGATTCGCCGATCATCGGCGCGGGCACCTATGCAGACAACCGCTGCTGCGCGGTATCGGCCACCGGCCATGGCGAGATTTTCATTCGCGCCGTGGTGGCGCACGATATCTATGCGCGGATGCGCTACGGCCAGCGCACGCTCGCCACGGCGGTGCATGAAGTCGTCATCGACGAGCTGCCCGCGATGCACGGGGAAGGCGGCGTGATCGCGATCGACCGCCATGGCGAGATCGTCATGGAATTCAATTCGGAGGGCATGTTTCGGGCCAGCCAAAAGGCCGGCGAAGCGGCGCAAATCGCGATTTATCGATAGAGGGCGGCGCTAAGCCCGCGGCCTGCTCTCAGCCGGCGGCCTGCTCTCAGCCGGCGGCCTGCTCTCAGCCCGCGGCCTGTCCCTTGCGTTTTTCGAATCGTCCGGTCTTGAGCGTGCTGTACTCCGCCTCCATGACGACCACTCGATTTCGCCCCTGCTCCTTCGCGGTGTAGAGGGCTTCGTCGGCAAGCTGAATCAAGCCGTCGGCCGTGCGGCTCAAGCTCGGTTTGATGAACGCGGCACCGATGCTGATCGTAAGGCGCGACGCGACGACCGAGGCCTCATGCGGAATGTTCAACTCCGCGATCGAACGTTGGATCCGCGTCAGCACTTCCGCGACGTACTCGCGGCTCGCCTCGTAGAGCACGACGGCGAATTCCTCGCCGCCATAGCGGGCTACGAAATCGAGCGGCCGCCGCGCGCATTGGCTCAATGAAGTCGCGACCGCGCGCAAGCATTCATCGCCAGCCTGGTGTCCGTAGCGGTCGTTGTAATTCTTGAAGCAATCGATGTCGGCCAGCAATACCGCGATCTGCTTGTCCTCGCGCACCGCCTGCTGCCAAACGCGGTGAATGTGCTGATCGAACATCCGCCGGTTCTGGATCCCGGTCAGGCCGTCGCGGGCAACCATTTCGCGCAGCAGTCCCGCTTCGAGAAAGCGCATGCGGCTGGTTCTCTCGTGCATGTAGACGACCGAGGCGCCGACCAGATTCGCGGCCACGATTGCGAGGGTGTCATAGCTCAATTCGGCGGTCGGAATCTGCGTCGCGGTCGCCGCGGCGAGATAAATGAACAAGACGATGACGTTTGCCGCGAGCGCGTTGTAGAAGATGAGTCCGGCGAGGAAATACACGTACATGGTCGCCAGCACCAGACTCGGAAACAGAAATGGCACGCCGCCGACGGAGGCGATCAATTGAATTGCGACCTGGCTGAGCCCGTAGATCGTCGCAGCGACCATCGTCAAGGGCTGGTAGATCCGATGCCGGTAGGGGGAAAAGCTCGCCGCAAGCACGATCAACAGTACCGGCACGATCATCAAAATGTGAATCAGGCTGGGGATGCGATTCAACTTGGCGCCCAACACCATCGTTTCCATCGCCGAGAACGCGATTGCAATCGCGATCGCCAAGCATAAATTCGTCCGAATGGAGCCGAGCGTTTCGTCGAGATTGGTGCGCCTGAATTCGGCCTCGAGATCCGGCGTAAACGTGAGCCAGGGTATGCCCGATTTCAATTGTCGGGAATACGGCAGATCCGGCCAGTCCTCCACTGAAAATCCATTTGTGGTGTTCATCGGATGCAACGTACGCAGGAACAAGGAGCGCCTCTAGGACGTGCGCCACACGTTTTGACAAAAAGTCGGGTGCCCGGGATCCCGGCTGCGGGCCGCCCCTGAGGCAGGATTATGGTAAATAACCCCTCAGTCCTTGAGGTATTTCGCCAAATAGGCGTCGAAATCGAGCTTGTCGGTCGCTTCGATGCGTTCCTGGGCCTCATGGGAGTCCTGCGCCGCGGAAGCGAATTCCGCGAGGCGCCGCTCATTCGGCGGATAAAGCCCCAAGAAGTAGTCCTTGTGCAGCTTCGACATGCGCTGCGCGAGTTCGAAAAACGTCTCGCCGGTCTGCCGCATTTCCGCGAGCAGGCGCGCCGAAGGGGTTCGCTCGACGTCGTCGATCTTGGCGCGCTGTTGTTCCAGAGCGGCGTGGTAAGGGCGCTGCGGATCGCCATAGTCGAGCAGTTCGCCCAAGCCCTGCATCGAGTCCAACAACTCACCGGCCCACTCCGTCAGCGGAACCTTGCGCCCCGAGCGGTTCAAGAGCAGTCCGGGCTCGCGGCCGGACTTGGCGACGATGAGGTGGTTGGCGTCCAGATCGTGCTGTTCGCCACGGCCGATCGGATCGCTCTCGCGCAGCAGACAGAGCGCGAGAAACGCCTCGAGGAAGCGCAGCTTGTTCTGATTCACACCGACCGGATCGAAAGCGCTGACATCCAGAGCCCGCACTTCGACGTATTCGACGCCGGCCCGATGCAGCGCCTTGGTGGGGCGCTCGCCCGAACGCGCGACGCGTTTTGGCCTGATGAAACTGTAGTATTCGTTCTCGATCTGCAGGATATTCGCGTTCAACTGGCGGTATTCGCCATCGACTTTGACACCGATTTTTTCGTAGGGCGGAAAAGGCGTGCTGATGGCGCGCGAAAGGTCCCTGACGTACTCGTCCAGGCTGTTGACCGAAACGCTGAGCGTGGCCTGATTCTTGTTGCGATAGCCGATATCGCTCATGCGCAGCGAGGTCGCGAACGGCTGGTAAAACGTGTCGGAATCCAACATCGGCAAATCGGCCTCGCGCCCCGCGAAGAAGCTCTTTGATACGGCGGGCGACGTGCCGAACAGGTACAACACGAGCCATCCGTACCGCCGATAATTGCGCAGCACGGCGAAATACTGCTCCGAAATGAAATCCTGGCGCGATCGCTTGGATTGATTGAAGTATTCGAGCACGTCCCACAAATGGGACGAAAACGAGAAATTGAAATGCACGCCTGAGATCGCCTGCATGATGCGCCCGTAGCGCAGCCCCAAGCCGTTGCGGTAAATCGTCTTCATGCGACCGACGTTCGAGGTTCCGAAACGCGCCAAGGGAATGCTGTCCTCGCCGCGCAAGGCGCTCGGCATGCTCGTCGCCCACAGCATCTCGTCGCCCAAATGACGATAGACGAACTGGTGGATGTCGCACAAATACTGCAGCAGCTCCCAGGCATGCTGAAACGGCGGCGTCACTAGTTCGATCAGGGATTCGGAAAAGTCCGTCGTGATGTGCTCGTTGGTCAGCGGCGCGCCGAGCTCCCGCGGGTGCGGGGTTTGAACGATTTCTCCGCTTTGGCTGACGCGCAGGGACTCCCTCTCGACGCCTTTACGGCCGCCGCGCAGCACGTTGCGCTCGCCCGAATTGATCAGGCCTGCGAGGCGCCGCTCGAACTGCTTGTCAATCACGTTTCGCACCAAGATGTCTCGACCTCACGGGAGGCTCTCATGGATGTAAAGAGGGTCGCAGATAGACGAGGATACTTGAGCGCCGCGCCTTTTTCTCGATCCGCCTGCTACAGAGTTCGCTACGGCAGTTCGGCAGTCACGTCGATTTGAACGAGAAAGCCGGGATCGACGAGGCGCTGTACCTGTACCCAAGAGGTCGCCGGCAGGCGCTCTTTGTCATAGTATTCGAAGCGCAGATCCGATGCCTTGAGTAGCGCATCCATGTCCGTGGTGTAGATTGTCTCTTTGACGATTTGATCGAAACTGGAGCCGTTCGCCGCCAAGGTGCGCTGAATGTTGCCGTAGGCGGCGCGCATCTGCCCGGCCATGTCACCGGCACCGATCAGACGCCCCTGATCGTCCGCGGACACCGATCCCGCGATGTAGAGCGTCTTGTCGATGAGCACCGCTTGCGAGTAGCCGAAATCCTTCTCATAGCTATTGAGATGGAATACCTGCTTGATGCGCGGCGGCGTCGGCTCTGGTTGGTGTTCGCACGCGACCAGCGCGGCCAACGCGCCGATCGCCATCAAGCAACGGAGTTTGCCGCACAGCATGCTGTAGTTTCCCCGAATTAACCCTTCTGAGCCGCTTCCGCATGCGCCCGCAACGCGCGCAACATCCTTGGCAAGTCCCGCTTCAATGCGGCTCTCACGAACCAGCGAGGCATCCAAAATCCGGGCTCGAAATCCAAAACGTAATGCGCGACCGTGTATTCGCCATCGCGCGTCAAACCCCACGAACCGCGCAGCCGAATCAGGTCACCCGCAACTTTTTCGAACACGACGCCGCCGGGCCTATTGTAACTAGCCCGCACCTCGTAGCTTACGCGAGGCGTAAACCAAGAGTAATCCATGACTTGCCGGATTCGTTGCCAGGACAGATCCGGCGCGGTTTCCTCCACCGCGCAGAGCTTGAGCCCCGGCACGATCTGGAGAGCCTCCGCGCAGCTCGTGAGGATATTCCAGACGGCTTCTTGAGTCGCGTGAATTCTGATCGAAGCCGTCGCTACGCCGCTCGCTTCGCTGGAGTCCAAGCGGATTGCCAGCGCGAAATCGTCCGATGCCGCTGCATTCGCATTCCCGCTCATCGGCGAGCCCACGGCGCGCCCACCCTGGCCCGTCAGCGCGATTGCGAGCAGTAAAGAGGCGAAGCGACCGAGCAGGGTTGAGGGGTTTTGATGCATTAGGTCCATCGAGCGCCGTCTAGCGGTCGGCGCCCGCGACATCGATCCACTGGTCGATGCGTTGCTCCAACAAGTCGAGCGGCAAGGCTCCGGCTTCGAGTATCGCCGAGTGAAACGCCCGAAGATCGAAGCGACTTCCCAGTTTTTCCTGTGCGTGCGAGCGCAGCGCGTGGAACCGCATCGCGCCGATTTCCGCGGCCAAGGCGCGTGCCGGCAATGCGAGCGAGCGGTCGACCGCGGCAGCGGCGGCTTGATCGTCAATCGGCAATTGCGCGTGTAGATAATCGATCGCTTGCCGTCGGGTCCACGCGTCGGCGTGCAAGCCGCTGTCGACGACGACGATCGCGGCGTGGCACAGCTCGTCAAGCAGTGCACCGAATTTCGCCGCCGGCTCGACGCTCAGCCCCATCTCCGCGCCCAGCGATTGTGCGTACAGAGCCCAGCCGTCGACGAACGCGGGCTCGGCGCCGAATCGGCGGAATCTCGGCAATTCGCTCCGGGATGATTGCACCACGAATTGCGCGTGCCGCCCGGGCAGGTAGGCGTTCAATAACAACGGCTCCATCTCGAATCCCATTCGCGCCGCGGCGGCCGCGGTATCGAGATCGAGCGTCGCGGGAAAGTTGCCGTCGGCTGTAGCGCGCCGATAGGAGAGCGGCTCATCCAAGGTTTCCCGGAATCGCGCGGCCGCACGGATCACGGCGGGAGCTTGCGGCAAGGCCGCGAGCACGTTCGGCACCGCGGCGTCGAGGCGCGATTGAAGATCGCGATAGGCGTTCAGCATTTCCTCCGCGGATCCATACCGATAGCGCGAGTCATGCCGCAGCAACTCGAAATAAGCCTGAGCATCGCCGGAGAATCCCGCTTCGTTCAACGCCGCCTGCATGCGGCCACGCACGCGCTCGACTTCGACGACCCCGAGCCGATGAACCTCGGCCGGCGTGAGGCGCGTGTTCGTTTGTCTTCTGACCAAATATGCATACCAAGCTTCGCCGAGCGGTAACCGCGACAAGCCGCCGAGATCCGACGTCAAAGGCAGATACGCGTTCTGCAAGAAATCATGCGTGTTCCGGTAGGCCGGCAGAATCTTATCCTTGACGGCCGCAGTGAGGCGTTCCGAGATACGCTCGCGCGCCGGCCCGCTGATCGACGCCGGTACCGCATGCAGCGGTCGAAAGAACGGATTGTCGGGGGTATCGTTGCCGAGCGCAGCAAACTGCGGCAGCATCGCCTCGATGAGCGCCCGCGGCGCAAGGTAGCCGCGACGCATGCCGCTGCGCATGTTGTCGATGGCTTGGCCGCTCCAAAGCACGTATGCGTCGATGCGCAGCAACCAGTTCTCGTAATCCGTTTGCGTCAGGAACGGCTGCGGACCCGCACCGGAGCCCATGAGTGCGAAATCCTGCGCCATTCCCTCGAACGGATTGACGGGAAACAATTCCTCCGGGTAGGTGTAGCCCTCGATCGCCAGCTCGCGTTCGCGCTTGAATACCTCGTAGGTCAAACGCGCGGGCGTATTCGGCGCCGGCACCGGCGTAGCAAGCAGCTCGGCGAGCGCGCGCCGCTCGAGCGCCAGCGAATCGGCCAGAAATTGCGGCGACGAGGAATTTTCCAATTGATCGTCGTGGCGGTGATCGCCGCCCGCCGTGGCGCGCAGCGGATTGAGTTCGAGATACTCCTCCCAATAGTGCTCGACGATGTCATCGAGTTGGTCGGATGAGCCCGGCGGCGCGGTTTGTTGCGGCGCGGGCGCCGGCGACCCACTGCAGCCGACCGTCGCCAGAATCAGGATAGCAACGCTCGCGGCTAGGGAAAATCGGGTCATCGGCGGATTATATGCCCCGCGGCTAGTCCATAATTCGGGCCTTCTTCAGCCGCGGAGTGATTCTTATGTTGGTCGGAGCCAATCCTCGACGCGTCGCCATCGTCGGCGGCCTGAGAATTCCGTTTGCGCGCGGTAACGGTGCCTACGCGCAGGTTGGCAATCAAGAGATGCTCACGGCAACGCTGCGCGCCCTGGTCGAACGCTACCAGCTGCAGGGACGACGTATCGGGGAGGTCGCGGCGGGCGCGCTCATCAAACATCCGTCCCAGTGGAATCTGACACGCGAATCGGTCTTGGGATCGGGTCTTTCGGCCGAGACGCCGGGTTTCGATCTGCAGCGCGCCTGCGGCACGAGCCTCGAAGCCGCGATTCTGCTCGGCAACAAGATCGCGCTCGGTCAGATCGACTCCGCGATCGCCGCCGGCGTCGACAGCGTCAGCGATCCGCCAGTGTCGTTCCCCAAGAGCTTTCAGCAATTGTTGTTGAGGAGCTACCGGGGCAAGAGTACGGCTCAACGCCTCAAGCCCTGGTTTGGCCTGCGGCGCGCGCACCTCCGGCCGGTATTGCCCGGCATGACCGAGCCGCGTACCGGCCTGTCGATGGGCGCCAGCACCGAGCTTCTGGTCCAAGCCTGGGGCGTGAGCCGCGCCGATCAAGATCTGCTCGCATTGGAGAGCCATCAAAAAGCGGTTGCCGCTTACGCGGCGGGGTTTTATGGTGATTTGGTGCACGGCTTTCTCGGCTTGGATCAAGACGACAACGTTCGGCGCGACACCAGCCTCGAGATGCTCGCCAAGCTGCGGCCGGTGTTCGATACCGGCCCCGGCGGCACATTGACCGCCGGCAATTCCGCGCCGATGACCGACGGTTCGGCTGCGGTATTGTTGGCGTCCGAAGACTGGGCCCACGAGCACGATTTGCCGGTATTGGCGTTCCTGCGTTACGGCAAGGTTGCCGCGGTCGAATTCGTCGCCAACAAAGAGGCGCTGCTGATGGCACCCGTATTCGCGGTCTCGCAATTGTTGAGCGAGACCAATCTGTCGCTGCAGGAATTCGACTTCTACGAGATTCACGAAGCCTTCGCGGGCCAGGTTCTCTGCACGCTCAGGGCCTGGGCGGATCCGGCCTTTTGCGTTGAAACGCTCGGGCAGCGCGCTGCGCTGGGCACGATCGATCGAGCCAAGCTCAACGTCAAGGGCGGGAGCCTTGCGCTCGGCCATCCGTTTGCCGCGACCGGCGCGCGGATTCTTGCGACGCTCGCAAAGACGCTCGACGATTCCAAAGCTCAGCGCGGCTTGATCTCGATTTGCACGGCCGGCGGAATGGGCATCACGGCAATTGTTGAGCGCTGACAAATTAACGCGGTATTCTTATGGGCACCACCATGGCAACACACCTCAGCATTTTCCACGAGCCTATCGGATGAAACTTCAAGACCCGAAATTGTTGAAGGAACGCTGTTACATCGACGGCGCCTGGGCGGCTGCAGACGGCGGCGCGACGCTGCCCGTGCACAATCCCGCGACCGGCGAGACGCTCGGCCTCATCCCGGCCATGGGGATGGCCGAAACACGGCGCGCGATCCAGGCGGCCGCAGCGGCGCAGCCCGCGTGGGCCGCGCGAACGGCAAAGGAGCGCGCCAATTTGCTGCGGCGCTGGTTCGATCTGATCATCGCGAATCAGGATGACCTCGCAGTGATCATGACCGCGGAGCAAGGCAAACCACTCGCCGAGGCCAAGGGCGAGATCACCTACGCGGCGTCGTTCATCGAGTGGTTCGCCGAGGAGGCCAAACGGATCTACGGCGATGTGATTCCCGGCCATCAGGCCGACAAGCGGATTCTCGTGCTGCGCCAACCCGTCGGTGTCGTCGCGGCAATCACGCCCTGGAATTTCCCGGCGGCGATGATCACGCGCAAGGCAGGCCCCGCACTCGCGGCCGGCTGCACCTTCGTCTGCAAGCCGGCGACGCAAACTCCGTATTCCGCGCTCGCGTTGGCCGAGCTCGCCGATCGGGCGGGAATTCCGAAGGGCGTGCTCAACATCGTCACCGGCAAGGCGACCGAGATCGGCGGGGAGATGACCTCGAACCCCTTGGTGCGCAAACTGACGTTCACCGGGTCGACGGAAATCGGCAAGAAGCTCATGGCGCAGTGTGCCGGCACGATGAAAAAGATCTCGATGGAACTCGGCGGCAACGCCCCGTTCATCGTGTTCGACGATGCCGATCTGGATGCCGCCGTGCAAGGCGCACTGGCCAGCAAGTACCGCAACACGGGCCAGACCTGCGTCTGCGCGAACCGCCTGCTCGTTCAGTCCGGCGTCTACGACGAATTCGCCCAGAAGCTCAAGGCCGCAGTCGCCAAGCTGCGCGTCGGCGACGGTTTGGCCGGGGTCACGGAACAAGGTCCGCTGATCGACGCGAAGGCGCTCGCAAAGGTCGAGGAGCACATCGCCGATGCGGTCGCGAAAGGCGCGACGGTCACGGCCGGCGGCAAACGCCACGCCTTGGGCGGAACATTCTTCGAGCCCACGATCCTCTCGAACGTCACGTCGGCGATGCTCGTCGCGCGCGAGGAAACCTTCGGGCCGGTCGCGCCCTTGTTCAAATTCCAGACGGAAGCCGAGGCCATCGCCATGGCCAACGCCACCGAATTCGGACTCGCCGCTTATTTGTATACGCGCGATTTGGCGCGCAGCTGGCGCGTCTCCGAGGCAATCGAATATGGCATCGTTGGGATAAACACCGGCATCATCTCCACCGAAGTCGCGCCGTTCGGCGGCGTCAAGGAGTCCGGAACCGGCCGCGAGGGATCCAAATACGGCATTCTCGATTACACTGAGATCAAATACGTCTGCGTTGGCGGTGTCAGCTGAATGACCTCAAGACATGTTGGGACGCTTTTTAGAGTTGTCCGTCCGGACGCCCGACATTCGGGCGTCTCTGGATTTTTACGACCGGCTCGGTTTCTCCGCGGCTGAAGTCGGCGAAGTCTGGCCGCATCCGTATGCCGTCGTCACCGACGGGAGAATCTATGTCGGGCTGCATCAAACCCCGCAACTGGAAACCCCGGGTTTGCCGGAAGCGGCGATCACCTTCGTCAGACCCGATTTGCTCGGGGCCCTGGATGCGTTCGAACGCATGGGCGTGGAGTTCGAGTATCGGCGTCTGGGCAATGACGTCTTCAACGAGGTCGGCTGGCTCGACCCTTCGGGAAACCTCATTCGCCTCGTCGAAGCACGCACCTTTTCGCCTAGCAAACGCCGAGCCCTTGAGAATTCCGCCTGCGGCCATTTCTTGGAAATCGGATTGCCGGAGGCGCACATCGAGAACTCGAAAGCCTATTGGGAACAGCTCGGGTTCGTCGGCATGGACGAACCGGATGCGCGCCTGCCGCACGTCTGTTGCACGAGCGATACCATCGACGTCGGCCTTTACGACCGCGACGAGCTGCGCCGGCTGACGTTGCTGTTCGATACCGACGATCCCGAAGGCTGCATCTTGCGTTTGGGACAGCGCGGAATCGAGCCAACCGACGGCTTGCCGGCGACGCTGCGCGGCGGACTCGCGGCGCTATTCGTCGCTCCCGAGGGGACCCCAATCATCATCGCGTCGTTTTCCGATACCGCCGGACTCGATACCGCCGGATCTTGAGCTCGCGACGAGCTCGATTTTCACGCGAATCTCATCCTGAACCCTCAGTGCTCCCATCATGACGCTGATCGGCGTCAGGCCGAGCGACGACTGCGCCAGGCCGAAGTCGGCCCGCGCCGTCAATTGCGTCGCGGTCCGCACGAGCGTGAACGGCAAGACCTGCGTGGATTCATGCCCCGCCGCGCTGATCGACACCGTTGCGGTGAGCGCCGGCTCGCTGCCCTCGACGCTGATGCTCCGCACGACGATCATCGGAAATTCCTGGGCATCGAGAAGTGCCTCGCCCAGCATATTGTGCTGCGTACCCCGTTTGGCATCGTCGGCAATCTCCTCGGCGAAATCCGGCCCTTCCGAGAGTCGAGCGGCCGCATCGTCGACGGCGAACTCGGCGACCGGAATTTCCAGATGGAAGGATGAGGAGCCGATTCCCGCGCCCGGATCGACCCATCCCGCGAGCGCGCGATTGAGGATCACATGATCGTGTCCGAGGAACGCCATCGGTCCCGCGCGGAACACGAGAACACGCAATTCCGATCTTGCGGAGTCGATGCGATAGTCGGCGGCGCCATGCGGCGCCGCTGCCGCGCGTGGCGCTTGCGCCACGGTCGATGCTTCTGTTCGGCGGCCCGCCGGCGCGCTGCACCCGAACAGCCACAGTACGATCAGCAAAGCGGCGGTCAATTTGTTCGGCGGCATCGCATACTCAACTTGCTAGACTAACGGCGTGGCAGTTTGCACCCGGAGGTACCCGATGCCAAATCTGAAATTGCAGGCGCGCTACGGTGCGGTGGCGCAAGGTTTTCATTGGATCATTGCCTCTCTGATCGTGGTTCAGTTCACGCTTGGGTTGACGGCGGCCGGCCTGCCTCTCGGCATGCACAAACTCAACGTGCTCGCGCGCCACAAGAGCTTCGGCATGACGGTGCTGATGTTGGCGATCCTGCGGTTGTTGTGGCGCTTCAGGAACGCACCTCCGCCGCTGCCGAGCGCGATGACGCCCATCGAAAAGGGGCTTGCGCGTACGACCCACGCGGCGTTCTACGTGTTGCTGTTTGCGTTGCCCATCTCTGGTTGGCTGATGTCCTCGGCCAAGAAGTATTCGGTCAGCTGGTTCGGCTTATTCACATGGCCCGATTTGATCGGCAAGAGCGCTCCCGCTTTCGATGCCCTGCACGCGACGCACCAGATCTTGGGAGTGGCCATGTTCTCGGTCGCGGTGCTGCATATTTTTGCCGCGCTAAAACATCATTTTTGGAACAAGGACGACGTGCTGTTGCGCATGCTGCCTTTTACAAAATCGGAGAAACGATCATGAGAGGATTGTCGAGGTGTGTGCTGCTGCCGGTGTGCTGGGCGGGAATTGCGCTGAGCGCAGCCGCAAACGCAGCCGGCGCGCCGACCTCTTACACGACCGATGCGGCGCTGAGCCGATTGGAGTTCGCGGGCACCCAAGCCGGCGCGCAGTTCAAGGCCGTGTTCCACAAGTTCACCGCGGCCGTCGATTTTGCACCCGAGGCACTCGCGGCCTCGAGTTTCGACGTGCTCATCGACTTGAGTTCGGTCGATTCCCAGGACAATGATCGCGACAGCACGATACGCGGTCCTGACCTTTACGACGTGGCGCATTGGCCGACGGCGCATTACGTGACGCGCAGCTTCACCAAGACCGCGACGGGCTTCAGCGCGACCGGCGCGCTCACGCTGCGCGGGGTCACGAAGGACGTTCCCATCGATTTTCAGTTCACGTCGAGCGCGACGGGGGCCAAACTCGACGGTACCGCAAGTCTCAAGCGCCTCGATTTCGGTGTGGGCCAGGGCGACTGGAGGAGCACCGAGGGCGTCAAGGACGAAGTGAAAATCAATTTCTCGCTGGTATTGACACCGAAACACTGAAATGCTGAAGGTCCCACGCAGCTTCGACGACGCCGCGGAATGCGTCGAGGCCACTTTGGCTCGCGTCGGACCTCGGATCGTCGTCGCCATGCCGCTGGGGATCGGCAAACCGAATCCGCTCGCCAACGAGTTCTATCGTCGCGCACGGCGCGATCCCGCGATCAAGCTCAAGATCTGCACCGCCCTCAGTCTGCGCGCGCCGCAATGGCATGGGGAACTCGAGCGCCGGTACTGGGAGCCGCTCAACGAGCGCGTATTCGGCGGTGCGGCGCCGCTCGATTATGCGCGCGACATCCGCGCCGGCGAGGTGCCTGAAAACATCGAAATCTCGGAGTTTTTTCTGCCGTCGGGGGCATTGCTGAATGCCGCGCATTCGCAGAGGCACCACACGAGCACCAATTACACGCATGTGGCGCGCGATCTCGTCGCACAAGGAGTCAACGTCATCGCGCAGCTCGTGGCGAGGCGCGGAAGCGGCGTCAGCAGCGAGTACAGCATGGGGTCGAATCCCGACATCATGATCGACTTGCTCGAGATGCTGGCGCCCTTGCGTGCACAAGGCCGTGAGGTGGTCGTCATCGGCGAAGTCAATCGCCAGATGCCTTTCATGCTCGGGCCCGCCGCGGTCGGCGCCGAGACCTTCGATTACCTCGTCGAACATCCGCGCTATGAATACGATTTGTTCGCGCCGCCGAATCCCGCGCTGGGCACCGTCGATTATGCGATCGGGCTCTACGCCGCGATGCTGGTGCGCGACGGCGGCACTTTACAAGTCGGCATCGGCGAACTCGCGGACGCGATCATCTATGGCCTGCTGCTGCGGCACCGACAATGCGACGAATTTCGCGAGATCTTGCGAGTCTTGCGGGCGCCGCAGCGATTCGCGAAGCTGCCAGCCGGGCTCGGCGGCGATGCGCCTTTCGAGATCGGCCTGTATGGCTGTACGGAGATGTTCGCAGCCGGTTTCTTGGAATTATACCGGTCCGGCGTGCTCAGGCGCCGCGTCTACCCCGACGTTCGCATCCAGAGGCTCCTCAACGAGGCATGCATCGGCGAAACCGTCGACGAGCGCCTGCTGGCGGCGCTGCCGGGGTGCGGTTTCGATATGCCGTTGACGAGCGCCGATTTCGACCTGCTGCGACGTATCGGCGTGTTTCGCGAGGAGTGCCGCTATTCGAACGGCGTCATTGAGCTTGCCGGCGGCGGTGGCGGCCCCGCCGACGGCGCCGCCGGGCCGGGCGGCAGCAATGGCGTCGAGGCGCGGCTCGACGAGGGCGCGGTACGGCGCGAGCTGCTCGCCTCCTATACCGGCCGGCGGCTCGAAGGCGGCATCCTGCTGCACGGCTCCTTTTTTATGGGGCCGCGCGGCTTCTACGCGGCGTTGCGAAATTTGCCGGAGTCCGAGCGACGCCAGTTCTCGATGGGCGGCGTCTCGTTCACGAATCAGCTCGAGGGGCATGATCCGGCGCTCAAGATTGCGCAACGCCAGCATGGACGTTTCTTCAACACGACGATGATGGTAACGCTGCTCGGCGCGGCGGTTTCGGATGGCCTCGCGGATGGCCGCGTCGTCAGCGGCGTCGGCGGCCAATATAACTTTGTCGCGATGGCGCACTCCCTGCCGGGTGCGCGTTCGATATTGGCGGTCCGCAGCACGCGCGAGCACAACGGCATCGTCAGGTCGAACATCCTCTGGAGCTATGCGCACGTGACCATTCCGCGCCACCTGCGCGACATCGTGATCACCGAATACGGGATCGCCGATTTGCGCGGCCGATCTGATCAGGACGTGATCGCGGCGCTGCTCAATATCGCGGACAGCCGCTTCCAAGATGCCTTGATGCGCGAAGCGCAGGCGGCCGGCAAGCTCGCGGCGGATTACCGGATACCGGACGAGTATCGAAACAACACGCCGCAAGCATTGGAACAGCGCTTCGCGCTGTCGCGCGCGCGCGGATTGTTCTCCGAGTTCCCGTTCGGCACTGACTTGACGCGAGAAGAAATCATGCTCGGCAAAGCCTTGAGTAAAATGAAGCGCAAGGCGAACGCGATGTGGCCGGGATTGCGCGGTCTGATCTCCTCCACTCTCGACTCGAGCATCCCGCCGGCGCTGGCGCCGTATCTCGAGCGCATGCAGCTCGCGGCGCCGACCAGCCCCGAGGAGCGGCGCTGGCAGCGGTTGCTGGTACATGAACTGAAAGCCATGCTGCGCGCCTAGGCTGCGGTCAGCGTACCGGTAGTTCCCGCGACTTTTGCACGGTTCTCAATGCGAAGCTCGAATGCACGCGCGAGACGTTCGGCAAGCGCGTCAGATGCTGGCTATGCAGGCGCTCGAAGTCGGCCGTGTCGACGAGCACGACGCGCAACAGGTAATCGTATTCTCCCGACATGAGGTAGCACTCCATGACTTCGGGAACCAGGCGAACGGCCTGCTCGAACGCCAGCAGATGCGCCTGCTCCTGGCGCTCCAAGGTGATGTTGACGAACACGTTGACGGGACAGCCGGCCTTCTGCTGATTGACGAGCGCCGTGTACCCTTCGATGAAGCCGCCCTCCTCGAGCGCGCGGACGCGCCGCAGACAGGCCGATTCCGAGAGGCTGACGCTCTCGGCAAGTTGGCTGTTGCTCGCACGGCCGTTGGCCTGCAGAGCCCTGATGATCGCGCGGTCATAGCGGTCAAGTTTCATATTCGGCACTTTCTTGCGTAGAAGAACGGACTTGCGCAATATTCTGCCATTAATCCCGCTCCGGCGGCGGCATTTGCAGGTCTTCCGCGCGTGGTGCGTCTATTCTGTGCGGCTTGGCATGCTTGCCTCATCGGACCCCGGTCCTTGGCCATCGCAACGCGGAGTCAACCAACAATGAAAATCGGCGTACCGAAAGAAATCAAGATCCATGAATACCGCGTCGGTTTGGTACCCGCTGGGGTTCTGGAGTTGGTGCGCGCGGGCCACCAGGTGCTCGTGGAAACCGGTGCGGGCAGCGGCATCGGCTTCGAAGACGCGCACTATCGCGCCGCGGGCGCCACCATCGCCGCGCATGCCGCCGAGATCTTTACCGCCGCCGACCTCATCGTGAAGGTCAAGGAACCGCAGATCTCGGAATGCAAACAGCTGCGCCGCGGTCAAGTCCTGTTCACGTATTTGCATTTGGCGGCCGACCGCGAACAGACCCTCGCGCTGATCGCGTCCGGCGCGACCGCGATCGCCTACGAAACCGTGACCGCTCCGGACGGATCTCTACCCTTGCTGACGCCGATGAGCGAAGTCGCGGGACGCATGTCGGTGCAAGTCGGCGCGCATTGCCTGCAAAAGGCCAACGGTGGATTCGGCGTGCTATTGGGCGGCGTGCCGGGCGTGGCGCCGGCCAAGGTCGTCGTGTTGGGCGGCGGCGTTTCCGGCACGCATGCGGCCGAAATGGCCGTTGGTTTGCGCGCCGACGTTACGGTCGTCGATCGCTCGGTCAAGCGATTGCGCGAACTCTCGGCGCTGTTCGGCAATCAATTGAAGACCGTGTATTCGACGGCCCATGCGATCGAGGAACTGGTCCGCGACGCCGATCTCGTGATCGGTGCGGTGCTGATCGCCGGCGCGGCCGCGCCGAAACTCGTGACCGAGGCGATGGTCAAGACGATGAAGGCGGGCGCCGTGCTGGTCGACATCGCGATCGATCAAGGCGGCTGTTTTGAAACCAGCCGGCCGACGACCCACGCCGAACCGACCTACGTGCAGGACGGCGTGATTCACTATTGCGTGACGAATATGCCGGGCGCGGTGCCGCGCACCTCCACGGTCGCGCTGACCAATGCAACCCTGCCCTACGTACGAGCCCTCGCCGATCTCGGATGGCGGCATGCGACCGCCAAGGATCCCGGCTTGGCACGCGGCCTCAACGTGCACGAGGGACAAGTCACGCATGGCGCCGTGGCGCGTGCACTCGGGCTCGAGTACCGCGAGATCGTGCATGCCTAGCGCAACGCGGCATCGCCGGCCGCGTATTGCTACTATACGATCGATCAATTACTCTCTGGCGCGGTCCTAGGACCGAATCGTCACGCCCCGATTTCCCGCGAGGTTCCCCCATGGCGCGCAATCCGCGCTTCGACGTGTTATTCGACCCGGTGCGCATCGGGCCGGTCACTGCGCCCAATCGCTTCTACCAGGTGCCGCACGCGAGCGGCATGACCAACGCGCTGCCGCACGTCCGCGCAAGCTTTCGGGAAATCAAGGCGGAAGGCGGTTGGGGCGTCGTTTGTACGGGCGCCGTATCGATACATCCGAGTTCGGACGATTCGCCGCTGCCGTTCGCGATTCTCTGGGACGACAAGGATATCCGCGCGCATGCATTGATGACGGATGCAGTGCATAAACATGGCGCGCTGGCCGGCGTCGAGTTGTGGCACGGCGGGGCCTGCACGCTCAACCGCACGAGCCGCATCGCGCCGCTCTCGCCCTCCGGCATGCCGTGGCTCGCGACGCACCTGGGATTCATGGGGAATCTGCGGCCGCGCACGATGGACCGCAGCGACATCGAGGCGCTCTTGCGGTGGCAAGCCGAAGGCGCGCGGCGCGCGATGCGCGCCGGGTTCGACATCGTCTATGTCTACGCCGGCATGGGCTATCTGCCGTATGAATTCTTGCTGCCCGAATACAACCGCCGCACCGATGCCTACGGCGGATCGATCGCCAATCGCGTACGGTTGGTGCGCGAACTGCTCGAGGTCACGCGCGATGCGGTCGGCGACAAATGCGCAGTCGCACTGCGCATCAGTCTCGAGGAGCTGCGCGGCAGACCCGGCCGGAACGCCGCGTCGGAAGCGCATGAGGTCGTCGGCTTGCTCGCCGATGTGCCGGATCTGTGGGACGTGAAAATGGATTCCAGTCCGACCGATTGCGCGCCGTCCCGATTCGTGGGCGAAGGCAGTCACGAACCCATCATCGACTTCGTCAAACGGGTCACGAAGAAGCCGGTCGTCGGCGTCGGCCGGTTTACGTCCCCCGACGTCATGGTCTCGCAGATCAAGCGCGGCGTGCTCGATTTCATCGGCGGCGCACGGCCCTCGATCGCCGACCCGTTCCTGCCGCAGAAGATCAACGAGGGCCGCGAGCACGAGATCCGCGAATGCATCGGCTGCAATATCTGTATCTCGAGCTGGCACGACGGCGTGCCGGTGCGCTGCACGCAAAACCCGACCGCCGGCGAGGAATGGCGCCGGGATTGGCACCCGGAGCGATTCGCGCCGCCGGCGAGCGCCGCATCGGTTCTGATCGTGGGCGCAGGTCCCGCGGGTCTCGAGGCCGCCGTCACGTTGGCGCGACGCGGCTACCCGGTGACCATCGCGGACACGGCGACGGAGTTCGGCGGTCGTCTGCGGTTCGAGACGCGGCTGCCGGGGCTCGCGACCTGGGGTCGGGTCGTCGATTGGCGCATGGGGCAATTGCGGGGCCGGCCGAACGTGAATCTATATCCCGGCAGCGAGCTCGCCGCCGAGGACATCCTGGGTCTGGAACACACCCATGTCGTCATTGCGACCGGTGCGAGTTGGACCAAGATGCTCTATGGCACGAACGAGTTTCCGATCGACCCCATAGAGGCACCCGGCATTTACACTCCGGACGATCTCGCCAACGGCATCGTACCGAAAGGTCCGGTGGTGGTCTTCGACTTCGATAATTATTACCTGGCGGGCGCGATCTCGGAAAAACTGGCCAAGCTCGGGCTGGACGTGACCTACGTGACGACCGCGGGCAGCGCATCGGCGTGGACTTTGATGACCAATGAACTGCCGTTGATTCACCGCGCCCTAGTCAAGGCGGGCGTGGCCATTCGAACGCTGCAGCGCGTTGCGGCGTTCGACGGCGATGAAATCACGCTGGCAGACGTGTTCGGCGGCGCCACGCGGCGCCTCGCCTGCGCTTCGCTCGTGATCGTCGGGATACGCAAACCGCGCGACGAACTCTACGAAGCCCTGCTGGCGCGCCCATCCGATCTGAAAAAAGCCGGCATTGCGTCGCTGACGCGCATCGGCGATGCGCTGGCGCCCGGCGCGATCGTGCATGCGGTGCACAGCGGCCACCGCTACGCGCGCGAACTCGAGAGCACGCCTACGGCCGCGCCCTACAAGCGAGATTTCCCGACATGAACGAGGCATAAGATCATGGCGGGAAAACCGCGCACACCGAAGTTTCATCGGGAGACTCCCGCCGCACGCCGCGAGGCACTCGTGGAAGCAACCTTGCTCAGTCTCAAGCAACACGGTCACGAGGGTACCTCGATACGCCGGATCAGCGCGACCGCGGGCGTGTCGATCGGGCTCATCAATCACCATTTTCAAAGCAAATCCGAACTCATCGCAGCGGCTTACGAAACGCTGGCCGTTGCGCTTCAAAAATCGATGCGGGATCAGGCGCAAAACGCGAGCCTGGCGCCGCGTGATCGATTGAGCGGCTTCTTCCGAGCGTCGTTTGCGCCGGAGATTCTGGACCCCGCGATTTTCAGCGTATGGCTCGTGTTTTGGAGCATGGTCATGCACTCCCCCGAGATGCGCATCGTGCATGACCGCACGTATCGCCAGTACCGTGCCACGCTCGAATCGCTGCTCGCGGCACTGGCGGCCAACGGCGACGCGCCGCCGTTCCAACTGCGCAGCGCAGCGATTGCGCTGACCGCGTTGCTCGACGGCCTGTGGGTGGAACTCAGCTTGAGTCCCAGCACTTTCACGGCGCGCGATGCCATCGGCCTCTGCGAAGACTGGGTCGGTGCCCTGTGCAGCGGCAGCCTACCTGGCCTACTCATGGCACGCGCCGGCGGCAGACGCGCGCGCGCCGCCGCACCGGCAAAGCGAAGCCGCAAGCTCGCGCAGGACCGTGGCTGACCCTCAGAAACGTGATGCCGTGATCATCGGCGGCGGGCACAACGGGCTCGTGTGCGCGTACTACCTCGCAGCCGCGGGGCTGTCGGTCGCGGTGCTCGAGCGCCGCCATGTGGTCGGCGGCGCAGCGGTGACCGAGGACTTTTATCCGGGGTTTCGCAATTCGGTCGCGGCTTACACGGTATCGCTGCTCAATCCGAAAATCATCCGCGATCTCGACCTGGCGCGGCACGGACTGCGCATCGTCGAGCGCGGACTCGCGAACTTCCTGCCGCTGGATGCGCACCAATACTTGAAAGTGGGCGCCGGAAAGACCGAACAAGAGGTCGCGAAATTCTCGGCGCGCGATGCCGCGAGGCTCGCGGCTTATGGGCAGCGGCTCGAGGGCGTCGCCGACGTGCTGCGCGATCTCGTGCTCGAGACGCCGCCGAACGTCACGGCCGGCGGCTGGCTGACGGCCTTGCCGGAACTGCTGCACGGCGCACGCTTAGGGCGGCGCTTGGCGAAACTCGACATGCCGCTGCGCCGCGAGCTGCTGGATTTGTTCGCCAAGTCGGCGGGCGACCACCTCGATGCCTGGTTCGAGAGCACGCCGATCAAGGCCGCATACGGCTTCGATGGCATCGTCGGCAATTACGCGAGCCCCTACGCGGCGGGTTCCGCTTACCTATTGCTGCATCACGTCTTCGGGGAGGTCAACGGCAAGAAGGGCGCTTGGGGCCACGCGATCGGCGGCATGGGCGCGATCACTCAAGCCATGGCCAAGGCTGCGGCCGCGCGCGGCGTCGAGATCCGGCTTTCGAGTCCGGTGCGCGAGATCACGGTCGTGCGCGGCAGCGCGACCGGCGTCGTGACGGCGAGCGGCGAGGCGATAGCGGCGCGCTGCGTCGTGTCGAATTTGAATCCGAAATTGCTGTACGGCGAACTCATCGATCCGGCCGCGCTGCCGCAGGATTTCCGCACTCGCATTCAACATTGGCGCTGCGGATCCGGCACGTTCCGCATGAACGTGGCTCTCGCCGAATTGCCGGATTTCAGCGCGCTGCCGGGCCGTGCGCTCGCGGAACACCACACGGCCGGCATCATCATGGCGCCGAGTCTTGCCTACATGGATCAGGCCTACTTGGACGCGAAAGCCGGCGGCTGGTCGAAGCAACCCATCGTCGAGATGCTGATTCCCTCGACCGTGGACGACAGCCTCGCGCCGGCCGGCCGGCACGTCGCGAGCCTGTTCTGCCAGCACGTCGCACCCGTGCTGCCGAACGGCGCGTCGTGGGACGCGCACCGCGAGGAAGTCGCGGACCTCATGATCGAGCTCGTCAACAGCCATGCGCCAAATTTCAAAGCGGCCGTGCTCGGCCGTCAAATCATGAGTCCGCTGGATCTCGAGCGTACCCTTGGATTGGTCGGCGGCGACATCTTTCACGGCGCATTGAGCCTCGATCAATTGTTTTCGGCGCGGCCGATGCTGGGCCATGGCGATTATCGCGGCCCACTCCAGGGTCTGTATATGTGCGGATCCGGCACGCATCCGGGCGGCGGCGTGACCGGCGCGCCGGGTCACAATGCGGCGCGCGAGATTCTCAAGGATTTCAAGCGCGGGCGCGCGGCGAGGCGCTGATCGCCGGCGCATCCTCGCCGTCGAGGGCCGCATAACGCGGCGGGAGCGAACCGGATCCGGCTCGTTCCCGCCTTCAAACCCACGAGCACAGCGAGCGCCAATGCGCGTGAGTGTCTCTCAGGCAGCCTTCCTGGCAACCCGGCGCACACCGAGGCCCGCAAGAGCGCTCGCGAACAGCCAGATCGAAGCCGGCAGGGGGACCGGGGTCGAGTTCATGTCGGCAATGGCGAGCGACTCGGCACCTGCGGCGTCGGCGGCGCTGATCGTCACGAACGTGAATGGTGCGGCGCCCGCGAGGCTGAACATCGCTTGCGGGTACGAGTCGCCCGAGCCCGCGGGAATGATCGGGGCCAGCGTTTGATTGACACCCGCGTTGGTGGTCACGGTGATCGAGTCGTTGCCGTTCAATTGCAGGAAGTCGCCCATCGCCGCATCGAAGCTGAGACCCGTTTGCGCCGTTGCAAACGTAATGGTTAAGGTCGCCGCATTACCCGCCGACGACAACACGTTGGGCCCGAGCGTACTGTAGAGGTTGCCGTTGGGGCCGAACGTGAACGCGCCCGGGCCCTGAGGCGAATCGAACGTCGCGCCGTCGAGCGTGTACGGAGTCACGGTCGTGCCCTGAGGGACCGAGCCGAAATCATAGACGGTGTCAGCCGATGCCTGCGTGGAGGCGAGCGCCAGACCGCTAGCCGCGATCGCCGCTAGAGCATAAATTCGGTGTGCCATGGTAGATCAGTCTCCTCAGTGGTGCGTGGATACGAGTGTGTTGTGTGAATCGATGCATGATTACTGGACCGGAAGCGGGCGCATGAGTCCGCCATTCGTCCATAGCGCGTTGAGCCCGCGCGTCAATTTAAGAGGGCCGTTGAGTCCGACGGTCCGATCGTAGATCTCCCCATAATTGCCGACGACCGCAATGACCTGTGCTGCCCAGTCTTTCGCGGGCAAGCCGAGCGCGCGGCTCGTGGCCCAATCGACGCCCAGCAAGCGCTGCACGACCGGATCCTCGCTGGCGCGTTGCGCACCCACGTTCGCTTGCGTCACGCCGCTCGCCTCGGCCTGGATCAGTGAATAAACCGTCCAATCGACGATCATCGACCATTGCGTATCGTCGCGCCGATATGCGGGCGCGATCGGCGACAGCGTCAAGAGATCGGACAAGATGCGGTCATGGCTCAGCTGTTTTGGATAGGTGAGCTTGAGCAGCGCAAGCCGCGAAACGTACGCGCTGACGGCATCGCAATGCCGTACCGCGAGTCCGTCATCCATCTCGCCTTCTTCTTGGAACGGCAACGCGTTGATCGCGATTCCGCGCGCGATCGTGCGCGCCAATAGTATTTTCTCGTTATCGGTGCCTTCGACGACGCAGACCTTGAGGCCGGCGAGATCCGCGACGGAATTCACGGGAGCGTCGCCGCGCACCAGGAAACCTTGGCCGTCGTAGAAGATCGGCGGCCCGAACGCGATGTTCCAATGCCACATCGAGGTGGCATCCGGGCTGACTCCAACGGCCAGATCGAGCCCGCCTTTGCTCAAAGCCTCTTCTGCTTGCAGTTCCGAATCGAATGCCTTCACATCCAATTTGGCCTTGGGGCCGAGCACGGCGACCGCAACCGCCTTGCAAATTTCCGCATCCAATGCCGTGAGCGAGCCATGCAGGTCGGTCTTGTTCCAATCCTCGGGTGTCGCCACGACGCCGCAGCTCATCTGACCCGCCGCCCGAACGCGATCGACCGTAGTCGCCTGACCGTATGCCGCGTTCGCCGACACGATGGCTACGAGTCCGCCCACGATCTTCAAAATGTTGCGCATGCGAGGTCACCAGCCGCACCGGACAGGCCGGGGCTCGCGCCCCGACCTGCCCAGCTGCGATCGACTCCGTCAGTTAGCCCACGGAGCGCCGGTGCCCTGCGCGGCCTCGGTCGGATTCGTCGCGTACGGAATCGTATTGTTGTTGGTGTTGTAGTAGGGGCTCCCGGCGCTTTCGATCGGCCGCGGATTGAAATCGAGCGGCGGCGGATCGATTTCGGCGCCCACTGCGTAGCCGCTCGGGTAGTCGGTCGGCGTGATCGCGAGCGTCGTGCAGCCGGCCCCGGCGTAGTGCGGCAGCACGGTCGGCGTCGAGATGATCGCGTAGCTCGCCGGCAGGGGCGGGATAACGCCCGTCAAGCGATCGTTGTCGAACGCCTCGAGCAAATCGCCCATGCCCGCGGCGACATCCCCCGGTCCGAGTGTCGTTTGCGGCGTGCCGCCGGGCGCACAGAATGTCGCGTTGGTCGCGCACAGTGTCGCGCCTTTGGTCAGCGCCGCCGCCTCGTTCGGCAGAGCGCCAAGCGGCGTCAACCCGAATAGCTCGTCGATGAATTTGATGACCGCACTATGCTCGCTATAGACGTGGCTCACGGTGTGGGCCGCGGAATACGGCGAGATCACGACTGTCGGAATACGCGGTCCGCCGGTTTCCGGCTGTCCGTCCGGGCCGTAGCTGCGAAACGCTTCCGGCTGATGATCGTACAAACCATCGGATTCATCATAGGTGATGATGATCGCGCTCTCGGCCCAATAGGGGCTATTGGCGATTGCGTTGATCGAGTCCGCAACCGACGTCTCCGAGATCTGCGCATCCGAGTAATTCGGGTGATCATCGTTTCCGGGCGTCGCGCCTTGGACGTTCGGGTTCGGATCGATCGGCAGCAAACCATCATTGTTATAGTAACCGCCGCGCACGTAGAACACACCGCCTGCGGCCGGAAGGGCACCGTTCGCGACGTCGGTGTAGAACTGTCCCAACGCGTGCATATTGCCTTGCTCGACCGTATTGTCGCCGAGGTAGCCAAAATACTGCGGTCCGTTATGGTGCACGATGTAAGAGGCATGCTGAGGCGCAGTTTGGGCATTGACGTTGGTGTTGCACACGGCCTGGGTCACCGTGTTCGTTCCCGGGTAGTTCAAGCCGAAGCATCCGTTCGGAAGGCTGCTCGTCGTGGCATCGCCATTCTCGGAGATCGGCGTTCCGTCGAACGGCTCCGGGCCGTAGCCCTGCTGATACCAGCCCCAGCTGATATTGGGGTTCTTGACCGCAATCGCCTGGATGTCGTTCTTGACGTCGATCAGATCGACCGCCGCGTGTTGATCGGAGCGGATGATCGTGCCGATTTGATTGCCCATGAAGGATAGCGGCAGCGAGGCGAAGGTCAGCGTAATCTGCGGCGTTCCGGACGTGAAGATCGGCGCGGTCGCATTCGGAGTGCTCGCGTTGCTCGCCTCGTCGGGTCCGTAAGGTGGTTTCACGGCAGCGGTGTCGTTGATGCTGCCGGGGTAGGGCGCCGAATCGGTGAGATTCGGCAACGTCAGCGCGATCCCGGCGTTGCCAGGACCATTGGCTGTCGTAGTACCCGCGCTGTTGGCGTTGTTCGGGTGATTGACCCACTGCGTGTCACCCGTTTGGCCGGCGATCATCGCGATCGCGTTCGGCGTCGAGGGCCCGGTCGCGGTCTGGTGGAAATTGTCGAACAGCGTGAAGCGATCGGCGTACTGCCAGAGGAATGGAATCGTGTCGCAGTCGATGTGCGATATCACGACCTCGCCTTTTTGCTTTGTTTGCAGCGTCGGCAGGGCCGTCGGCGGCACATTGTTCGAGTTGTAAATCGTCGCGGTGACGCCCGAGCTGTCGGTCCCGTAGTGCAGTCCTTCCTGATCGAGAGGATAACCATCGTTTTGCGTCATCGATTTGGTCGCCGCGTCCGCGTGCATGTCGTTGATGTAGCCGGCATGGCTGTGATCGACCGAGTACGTATCCTCGGGATACAGGTTCACGGTCGCGCCCGCTTGGTTGACGATCGTGCGCGGGATCAAGAACGGACTGATCGTCGAGAAGCTGCCATCGACGTTTTGAATGACCGAGTTGAAGCTCGAGAAGCTGTTCGCGGGCTGCGAGAATCGGTCGGCCGAATTTGCGCCGGGGTAAGTCGCAAACAAACCGTTCGCACCCGGATAGGTGCCGAAATAATGATCGAACGAGCGGTTTTCCTGGAACAACACGAAGACGTACTTGATGTTCTGGCGCAGCAGCGCGATTTTTGCCGCGGTCATCAGCGAGCCCTGGTCGCCAAGGATCGCGGCCTGTGCGCTACCCGAGGTCCCAGTCGATGTCGCGAGCGTCAGTGCCGGCTCAGGCGCGGCGGGATTTACTGGAGCAGCTGCCGGCGCCTGTGCGAATGCGGGGGCAATTCCCAGCAAATTCACTGCAGTCGCCATTGTCGTCAACAGCGTCGCAGTCGTTTTCATTATTGAACGCTTCATCGATAGCACCTCCGCGTTAAGTAAAGGACCCACGTGGCGGACAGGCTATGCGTCGTTCCCCCGAATTAATTTGCAGTTATGTGAAATTTACACAACAAGAACAGCTCGCGCGGATCCGGTCGTGGATGGCGGCTCCGGTCGGCAACATGCGCCACCGGCGCGCACTACGGCGCGCACCATAAGCGCGCGGCCGGCGCGGCGAAATTGTGACAGTTAGGTCACACGCGCCCGGCGAGCAAGCTCGCGTAGCGCTCAGCGTCGACATTGCCGCCGCTGACGATGACGCCGACGCGTTGACCCGCGAGGCGGGCTCCCAATCCGCGCACCGCCGCGAACCCCAGGCAGCCCGTTGGTTCGACGACGATCTTCATGCGCGTCGCAAAGAAGCGCATGCAGTCGACGAGCTCGGCATCGGATGCGGTCAGGATATCGGTGACGTCGCGACGAATGATTTCGAACGTGTAGCGGCCCAAAGCTTGGGTTTGGGCACCGTCGGCAATCGTCTTCGGCACCTCGATACGCACGATCGAACCCTTTCGCAAAGATTGCTGCCCGTCATTGCCCGCTTCGGGCTCGACACCGTAGATCTTGCATGCCGGCGCCAGCGCTTTCGCGGCGAGCGCGGCACCGCTGAGAAGGCCGCCGCCGCCGAGACAGACGAACAGGCTGTCGAGCGCCCCGGTCTCTTCGAGGAGTTCCATGGTCGCCGTGCCCGCGCCGGCGATGATGTCGGGGTGATCGTAGGGCGGAATGACGCTGAGGCCTTGCTCCGCCGCAAGGCGCGCGGCAATCTCCTCGCGATTTTCGCGGTAGCGGTCGTAGATCACGATATGTCCGCCGTAGTCGCGCGTCGCCGCGATTTTCGAGGCCGGCGCGTCCGCGGGCATGACGATCGTCGCCGCCACGTTCTGAATGCGCGCGGCGAGCGCAATCGCCTGCGCGTGATTGCCGGAGGAAAAAGCCACGACGCCGCGACTGCGCTCCGACGCCGTCAGACGCGACAAGGCGTTGAACGCACCTCGGAATTTAAATGCGCCCATGCGCTGAAAATTCTCGCACTTGAAAAACACGCTTGCGCCGAGCGCGGCGTCGACCGTGTGCGAGGTCAACACGGGAGTCCGATGCGACTGACCCTGCAGCCGTACGGCTGCAGCCTCGACGTCAGCATAGGTGGGAAGGTTCACGGCGCACCTCGGTGTCGCCGGACTAGCCCAGCGGCGAAGCCCCGAACAGCCGCAGGTGTGCCCATGATGCGATGAACGCATAGGTCGCGAGTCCCAAGACGACGGCGACGGCATCATTCCACGGGCGCGCGCTCGCGGTGCGCGGCGTCTGCGCCGGCCGACGCTTCAGCGAGATCCGATCGACGACGGCCCAGGCCAAGAAGCTGCCGAACAGCAGCACATCGGAGAGCAAACCGTTGGCGAGCAAGTGCGCAAACCCCCAAAACTTCACGGCGTTCAGCATCGGATGTTTGGTCGCGGTCTTGATACGGCCCGGCAGGAACGCGGCAAACAGCAACGGAAATACCGGCAGCATCAACACCACGGCTACCCGCCGCAACCACGGCGTCGGAGTGTAGAGCAGCACCGGCGTCTGACGTGCGAGCCCAAATCCGTAACAGATCAGCACGAAGCCCACCAAGGAGGCGGCGCCGTTGACGCCCTTCCAGCCGTTCTCCCCGAGCCGATCCCGCATGCGATCGCGCAAGGCCGGCGCGACAATCGCGATCGAATGCGCGCCGAAAAAAATCACCAATCCAAGTACTAAGAGACTCATCGACGGCGACTCTATTTTTTGCCGCGCGGTTTGCGCCGGCGCAACGCCGGCGCGAGTTTGCGACGCGCCGGTTTCTTCGGTTTGTTCGGCGCGACCCGTTTCGCGTGCATCGCCGCTTTGGCTCGCGCCGTGGTACGCACTGCGGAGGGCAGGCGCTTGGCCGGTGCGCGGAGCTTGGCTCGGGCAACCGGCTTGCGCCGCGCGACGGGCTTATGTGTGGCGGCCGGTTTGCGCGTGGCGGCGGGCTTGCGCGTGGCGGCGGGCTTGCGCGTGGCGGCGGGCTTGCGCGTGGCGACGGGCCTGCCGCGAGTATCGGGCTCACCGCTCGCCAGCACCGCCATCCGGTCTTCCGAGCCGCGCAGCTGTTCGATGATCGCCGGATTATCCAATGTCGAGACGTCCTGGGTGATTTCCTCGCCGCGCGCGATCGCGCGCAACAGACGCCGCATGATCTTGCCCGATCGGGTTTTCGGAAGATTGTCGGAAAGGCGAATATCGTCGGGTTTGGCAATCGGCGACAGCTGCTCGCCGACCCAGTCGCGCAGCTGCGTGACCAGCAGCTTGGCGGCGTCGCCGACCGGCCGCGGCACGTTCAGTACCACATAGGCGAACACCGACTCGCCCTTGATCTCGTGCGGCTTGCTGACGACCGCGGCTTCGGCGACTTCGGGGTGCGCGACCAGCGCCGACTCGATCTCCATCGTGCCCAGGCGATGTCCGGCGACATTGAGGACATCGTCGATGCGACCCATGATCCAGTAGTAGCCGTCGGCATCGCGGTGCGCGGAATCCCCGGCTACGTAGTAACGATTCTGAAAGCGATGCCAATACGTTTCCAGATACCGCCGGTTATCGCCCCAGATCGTGCGCAGCATCGACGGCCAGGGCCGCTTGATGACCAAATAGCCGCCGGCGTCGGCTTTCGTGACGGGCCGGCCTTCATCGTCGACGATGTCCACGAAAATCCCCGGCAGCGGGCGCGTGCACGACCCGGGCTTGGTCGGCGTGACGCCCGGGATCGGCGTAATCATAATCGCGCCGGTTTCGGTCTGCCACCAGGTATCGACGATCGGGCAACGTTCCTTGCCGATGACGCGGTGGTACCACATCCAGGCTTCGGGATTGATTGGCTCGCCGACGGTGCCCAAGAGCCGCAGTTTCGATAATTCGTAGCGACGGGGTATGTCGTCGCCGAGTCTCATGAGCGCGCGTATGGCGGTCGGCGCCGTGTAGAAGATCGTGACGCCGTGCGCTTCGCAGATCTTCCAGAAGCGCCCACCGTCGGGGTAATTCGGCGCACCCTCGTACATCACGATCGTCGCACCCGCGGCGAGCGGACCATAAGCGACGTAGGTGTGACCGGTGATCCAGCCGATATCGGCGGTACACCAGAACACGTCGTCGTCCTGCAAATCGAAGCTCCAGCGGCTCGTCAGCTTGGCATTCAACAGATAGCCGCCGCTCGCATGTTGAATACCCTTCGGTTTTCCCGTCGAGCCCGACGTATACAACAAAAACAAGGGGTCCTCGGCATCGACCCATTCCGGTTTGCAATGCGGATTGTGACCCTGCACGAGGTCGTGCCACCAGTGATCGCGCGAGGCCAGCATCTCGCACTCGCCGCCGAGCCGTGCATAAACGATCACGCTCTGTACGGTCTTGCAGCCCTCGGCCAAGGCCTTGTCGACCGCGCGTTTGAGCTCGATGCGGTTGCCGCCGCGCCAGCCGCCGTCGGCGGTAACCACGAGCTTCGCACCGGCGTCTTCGATGCGATCCTTGACGGCATTGGCGGAAAAGCCGCCGAATACTACGGAATGCACGGCGCCGATGCGCGCGCAGGCATGCATTGCAATCACCGCCTCGGGGATCAGGGGCATGTAGATGACGACGCGATCGCCCTTTTCGATGCCTTGTGACTTCAGCGCGTTCGCAAACCGCGATACCTCGAAGTGCAGATCCAGGTAGGTCAGCGTGCGCACGTCGCCGGGCTCACCCTCGAAAATGATTGCCGGCTTGTTCGCGTGCTCGGCAAGGTTCTTGTCGATGCAGTTGTAGCAAACGTTCAATTGGCCGTCGGTGAACCAGCGATAATTCGGCGCGTCGCTGTCGTCGAGGGGGATCGTGAACGGCTTGTGCCAATCGATTTCGGCGACCGCGAGATCGGCCCAAAAGCCCACGTAGTCCTCGGCAGCCTTCGAGTACAGCGCCTCGAGTTCGGCCGCTCGCAGCGTCGCACGACCCGCGAATTTCGCCGGCGGCGGGAAAACCCGCATTTCGTGCAGCACGGATTTGATGTTCTTTTGTGCCATGATCATCGACTCCCCGATCGATCCGAGCGTTAAGTCCGTGTGCGCAATTGTACGTTCAATTATTGGCGCCGGCGCCGGCAATGCGCCGGGCCTGCTGCCGCAATATGTTGCCAAATCCGTGCAGGTCAAAGAACCGGTCGAGAGCTCCGACGTCCGCCGGCCGGAGACGCAAATCGTCTAGCGTCGCCTGCAAAGGCATGTCGCAGACGATTCCGGTCAGCCGCCGGGCAAAATACGCCGCGTCTTTGTGGGCCAGCAATTTCGCGGCGAGACCCGACGCGCCGCGCAGCTTCAAGCTCGCCACGCGATCGATATTGGCGTAGAGATCGTCGAGAGACGCGAAAGCCGCGATGAGCTCACCGGCGATTTTCTTGCCGATGCCGGGAACACCCGGGATATTGTCGACGCTATCGCCGGTCAATGCGAGAAAATCCGCGATCGATTCGGGCGCGGCGCCAAAACGCGGGCGGATTTCGTGATAGTGGTATCGCGCACGGCCACTATAGTCCCAGAATACGTCGCCGTCGCGGATCAACTGCGATAAATCCTTGTCGCGCGTCACGACGACATTGCGCAAGCCGGCGGCGCGCGAGCGCGCTGCCAGCGTGCCGATGATGTCGTCGGCTTCATACTCGGCGCTCGCGAATTCGGCTAGGCCCATGTGCCGGCAAAACTCGCGGCAAAGGCCGAATTGACGCGCCAAATCCGCGGGGGCGGACTCCCGATTGGCTTTGTAGGCCGGGTATATACGATTGCGAATCGAGGTTTCGCTGCCGAGGCTGTGGTCGAAGGCGATGCCGATGCGCTCCGGCCTGACCTCCTCCAATAGATCGGACAAAAAGCGCGCGAAGCCATAGACGGCCTGCGTCGCATTGCCGTCCCTGTCGACCATATCGGACGGCATGGAATAATAGGCGCGAAAGATGAAATAGCTGGCGTCGACGTGATAGACGACGCCGGACCGGGGCGATTCGCTCAAATGAGGCTCACATCGGCCAGCGTTGGATGCGCTCGTGCAGCGGACTCGAACGCGGGAAATGTGCGATCAAATACTCCATCTGATCCGCCAACACACGTCGTCCCTTGAGATAAATGTATTCCGCATAGGTCGGCGTAAACGGCACCGCGAGCAGCTGCATACCCGCCTGCTCCGGCGTGCGGGAGGCTTTGGCGTTATTGCAGCGGCGGCAAGCCGTCACCACATTGCCCCAGGTATCATGGCCGCCGCGGCTGAATGGGGTCACGTGATCGCGCGACAACAGGCTATAAGTGAATCGCGCGCCGCAATAGAGACAAAGATACGCATCGCGCCGGAACAGCGTCTGGTTGTTGAGCGGCGGCGTGTAGGCAGAACCGCGCAGATTGCCGGGGTTTCCGGTCACCCCCAGCGTCGCGATGATGGAATTGACGTCGACGATGGTCCGCTGGCCGGTCCTTGCCGAGGTGCCTCCATACAGGCGAAACAGCAGGGTCCCGCAGGTATAGGCCACCTGTTCGGTATGATAAAGGCGCGCCGCCTCGCGATAATCGACCCACTCGAGCGGCATGCCGGCAACGTCGGTACGCAGGATTTGCTGGGACAAGGGATGCGCCTGCGAGGCGAGCGTTATCTCGTCCCGCCAGTCCAGCAACCCGAATTTGTCGTGTGTCGACGCCTTCATAGACCACTTAAGATAGTCGAGTCTTATGCCATAATTCAACGTTTAGGGGAGATATCCTGCATGCCTGTCGTCGTCGGTGTCCTCAAGGAGACCGCTGCCAATGAAAATCGCGTCGCAATCGTCCCGGAAGTCGCCGCAAAGCTGACGGCACTCGGCGCCGTGGTGCTCGTGCAAAGCGGCGCCGGCGTGGCGGCCCAATTCCCCGACAAGCAGTATTCGGGTGTCGAGTTCGCCGATGCGCCGAGCATCCTCTCGCGTGCCGACGTGCTGCTGACGGTACAGCCGCCGGACTTGGCCGTAGTCGCGGCGCTGAAGGCGGGCGCGGTCGTCATCGGATTCATGCAAGCCTACGCGAGGCCCGAGCTCGTGCGCGCACTTGCGGAGCGTCGCCTCACTAGTTTCGCGATGGAACTCGTACCCCGCATCTCGCGCGCCCAGTCCATGGACGCCCTATCGTCCCAGGCCGCCGTCGCCGGATACAAAGCGGTGCTGATCGCGGCCAATTCGCTCGAGAAATTCATGCCCATGCTGACCACCGCGGCCGGCACGATACGCCCCGCATCGGTGCTGGTCATCGGCGCGGGCGTCGCCGGGTTACAGGCAATCGCCACGGCGAAGCGCTTGGGCGCCGTCGTCGAGGCATACGATGTACGCAGTGCGACGCGGGATCAAGTGAAATCGCTGGGCGCGAAGTTCGTCGAGACCGGCGTATCCGCCGAGGGTGCCGGGGGTTATGCGCGCGAGCTCACCGACGATGAGAAAGCCAAACAGCAAGAGGTGCTGGATGCCCGCATCGCCGCGAGCGACGCGGTCATCAGTACGGCCTCGGTTCCGGGACGCGCCGCGCCGCGCATCATCGGACAAGCGGCCGTCGAGCGCATGAAGCCGGGCTCCGTGATCGTCGATATCGCGGCCGAACAGGGCGGCAATTGCGCATTGACGCGCGCCGGGGAGACCGTTCTGCACGGCGGCGTCAAGATCTTGGGGCCGGTGAATTTGCCGGCGACACTCGCATTCCACGCAAGCGAAATGTATTCGCGCAATTTATTCAATCTATTGAAGCCCGCATTGCCGAAGGGCGAACTCGCGATCGACTGGAAGGATGAAGTCTTTGCCGGCGCGGTGCTCACTCATGACGGCCAAATAAAACACGAAGCGACCCGCAAAGCGGTAGAGGGAGTCTCTAAATGATCGACGGCGTCATAGCGCTCTATATTTTCATGCTGGCGGCGTTCACGGGATATGAAGTCATCTCCCGGGTGCCGGTCATCTTGCACACCCCGCTGATGTCGGGATCGAATTTCATCCACGGCATCGTGCTGGTCGGCGCCATGGTGGCGCTCGCGCAGGCCGACACGACACTGGTGCGTGTCATCGGCACGATCGGCGTATTCCTCGGCGCCGGCAATGCCGTGGGCGGCTATGTGGTGACGGAACGCATGCTGCAGATGTTCGTATCGGCCGGCAAGAAGAAAGGTCAGCGTTGATGGACCGCGCGAACACCACGCAAACGCTCGTGCAGCTGAGCTATCTCGCGGCCGCATTTCTATTCATCGTAGGCTTGAAACGCATGAGTTCGCCGCTCACGGCCGTGAGCGGAGTGCGCTGGGCCGGCGTCGGCATGCTGCTCGCGACGATCGCGACTCTGGTCTTCATGGGGGCCTCGAATTTCAATTTGGCCTTAGTGATCGGCGCAATCGCCGTCGGCGGAACCCTCGCCTGGGTCAGCGGCAAACGGGTCGCGATGACCAACATGCCGCAGATGATCGCGCTGTACAACGGCATGGGCGGTGGCGCCGCGGCGGCGATCGCCGCGGTCGAATTGTTCGGCGGCGGTGAACAGAACATCACGCATCTGACGATCGCCGCGGTTGGCGGCTTCATCGGTTCCGTGTCGTTCAGCGGCAGCCTCATTGCATTCGCGAAATTGCAGGGCCTGATCACCAAGTCGGTGCGCTTCTCGGGCCAGAAGGCCGTGAATCTCACGATCCTGCTGATCACGCTCGGATTCGGTGCCGCGGTCGTTTCAGGTGTATATGACGGACCGGCGGCAGTGTCCTTGTTCTTCGGATTCGCGCTGCTGCTCGGCATCGCGATGACGCTGCCCATAGGCGGCGCCGACATGCCGGTCGTCATATCCCTCTACAACGCGCTCACCGGCCTCGCGGTGGGGTTCGAAGGCTTCGTGCTCGACAACGCGGCGATGATCATCGCCGGGACCGTGGTCGGCGCCGCCGGCACGCTGCTCACGCAACTCATGGCCAAAGCGATGAATCGATCGCTCGCCAACGTGCTGTTCTCGAATTTCGGCGAAACTTCGGCCGCGGGCGGCACCGCGCTCACCGGCTCGCAAAAGGCGATCGAGGCCTCGGACGCCGGCGTCATGCTGGCTTTCTCGCAGAAAGTCATCGTCGTGCCCGGCTATGGCATGGCCGTCGCCCAGGCCCAGCACAAGGTCTGGGAGCTCTGCCAATTGCTGTTGGAACACGGCGTGAAGGTGAAATTCGCGATACATCCCGTTGCAGGGCGTATGCCGGGCCACATGAACGTACTGCTGGCCGAGGCCGGCGTTCCCTATGAGTTGATCTCGGACCTGGATGAGATCAATGCGGAATTCGACACGGCCGACGTCGCCTTGATCATCGGCGCCAACGACGTCGTCAATCCCGACGCGCGCACCAATCCGGGTAGCCCCATCTTCGGGATGCCGATCTTGAACGCCGACAAGGCAAAGAACGTCATCGTCATCAAGCGCGGCCAGGGCCAGGGCTTTTCGGGCATCGATAACGCCTTGTTCGTGCTCGACCAGACCCGCATGCTCTACGGAGACGCGCAATCGGCCGTAGGTCAGCTGATCCAGGCCGTCAAGGCCGCGGGCTGAGCTCGAAGCGATCGCGTACTTCCCAGCGGGGCAGCGCCGCGCCGGGCGTGGCGAGCCGAATCATTTCGGCGAACAGGCGGCCATCCTTTAATTCCAAACGCACGTAGTGATAATTCGGAAAATCCGTGCCCTGGTACAAATCGGCCGCGGTTCGATCAATCTCAACCGGTTTCGCGCCGCCGCCGCCGGACACCAAATACATGACGCCGCCCTGTTCCTGGCGCTCGTAGTTATGAATATGGCCGGCGCTCACCAAAATCCGCGCATGCAAAGTGGGGGCGATGGTCGTCAGAAAGGCGGCTAGCGATTGCTCGTTGGGCCGCGGGTTGTGGTCGACCTCATTGACCGTCTGCACGTCTGCGACCGGCGGGTGATGCAGGACGATCAAGACGAGCTGCGCCCGCTTGTCGAGCGATGCAAACTGCTGTTCGAGCCAGGTGCGCTGTTCGCTGCCGGGGAACAGCGACGTATCGCTGTCGAGCATCAGCGCGAGCACTCGGTCTCCCAGCGCCACGGAATACCAGCGGCGGCCGCGCAACTCCGGAAACGCCGTCCACCAATATTCGAGGCACTGATCCTGCTCGCATTTCGAAAATTCGTGATTACCGAGCGCGGGGTACACCCGCAAGTGCTGATCGCGCCACACCTGTGTTTCGCCACGGTAGACATCGTAATCGGCGCTCATGCCGTGCCACGGGATGTCGCCATCCAAGAAAACCGCTTCCGGGTGTTCCTTCGCGACCTTGGCGATGAGCGCCCGCCGCGCTGCCGGCGACGTCGCCGAGGTTTCGGCCGGATCCGTGAATCGTATATCGCCGTACGCGATCACCACCAAGGGTTTGGGTAGAACGGCGTCCGGCACGCTGAAAGTCGCTGCCGGCTGCAGCGCGGCCGATGGCGCGGCGCTACCCGGAGCGCGCGGCTCATGCGCACCGGTCGCATGCAGACATCCGCTGACGGCACAAATGCCCGAGACGGCCAGCACTAGGGCGAAGAATTCGTTGCGATGCATGCGCTTGATCCCGAGTGACAACCCCGAGAAATTATAGCGCCGCGCAGCCTGGTTCGGCGCGCATCGAGGTGACCGCGCATCCAGACTACCGCGGATTATGCCGCGCCGGGTTGTGCCCCGCTGGGTTGTGCCCCGCCGGGTTGTGTCCCGCAGAATTGCGCCGCTGCTGAATGAAGTTGTGGCGCTGCGCGGGGCTCATTTGCCGCCATTGCCGACGCAGTTCTTGGCGCCGTTCCGCGGGCATCTGTCGAAATTGCCGAAACTGCTCGCGCACGCGCTGCTGCTGCTCCAGCGGCAAACTCTTGAATTGCTGCCAGCGTTGCCGCAATTCCTGGCGTTGTTCGGGCGGCATGGCGCGCCATTGAGTGAATCGTTGTTGCGCGCTTTCGCGCTGCTGCGGAGTCATCGCCAGCCATCGACCGCTGCCCTTGGCGAGCGCCTCTTGGCGTTCCGCCGGCAGTGCGTTCCACCCGCCGTGATAGCTCTGCAACAGCTGCTGCTGCGCCGGCGATAGAGACTCCCAGGCACGCGGTGCGGCCGGGGCTGGGGCAGCCATCGGGGGCTGCGCGGGCTCCGGCGGCGCCTGCGCGAAACTGCCGTTCGCGGCTGCGAGCAGCATTCCAAAAACCACGATCAGCGCCCTGGTCATTGCTTTGTACCCTGCGGCGGCGGCGGCGTTGCCGCACGCGGATCCGAGTTCTTCAAAAATTCCCACCAAGCTGCATCTCCAACGTCGTCCGAGCCCAAGAATTCGATGAACGACTCGTCGCTCGGCGGCGGAGGCGGCGGCGGCGGTGTTGGCGGCGGCGCTGATCCAGCGATCGATGCTGCCGACACGGCGCTCGTTATGACCAACCAATGCCATCGCAACCTCAACGGCAGCTCAGCCGACGCTACCGGTATCCGCCGCCGAGGACTTCTCGGCAGCCCAATCGTAAAACTCGAGATCGTCTTGCAGCATCTCCAGCGTGTCACCGGATCCCTCATCCGTTGAGGCGACGATTTCCAAATCCTCTAAATTCGATTGATTGTCGGCGCCCGGCAGCGCGTGCTGGCCCATGGGAGAACCGAGCCAAAGCGCTATGCCGAGCACGCCCGCCGCCGTGACGCCGGCCATCGAAGTCCATACCGGGAAGCGCAGAAAGGGCGAGCGAGGACGTTGTGCGAGTTCGAGCGCCGCATGACGCGCTTGATTGAGGCGCGAGCGCACGCGCATGTCGACATTCTCGACACTGGCGTCGAACAGCTGACGGCCACGCTCCTCAAGAGAATCGGGAATAGGTTCGTTCATTACCAGACCTCGCCAAGTTGGTCGCGTAGCGTATGCACCGCGCGCGAGTAATGCGTTTTCACGCTGCCTTCCGAACAGCCCATCGCCGCGGCGGTACCCGCCACATCCAATCCTTCAAAATTGCGCAGCATGAACGCCTCGCGCTGCCTCCCGGGCAAGGCTCGCAACGCCGCTTCGAGCTGCCGCATAGCCTCGGCCTGCATCAGGAGTTCCGGTGCGTCGGGACCACCCGCCGCCACATTTTCCAAGGGATCCTGCGCTTCGTCGTCCGGATCCTCCTTGGGGCCCGGCATCCACACCATGATTCGCTTGCGCACTGCGCGCCGCCGTTGTAAGTCGCGTATGCCGTTCTCGAGGATCCGATAAAACAGCGGCCGCCATTCGGCGCTCGGTTTGGCGCCGTAATTGCGCGCCAGTTTGAGCATCGCGTCCTGCACCACGTCGAGCGCATCGTCGGCATCGCGCAAACTGACTTGGGCAATGCGAAAGGCGCGGCGCTCGACTTCGGCCAAAAATTTATCAAGTTCTCGAGTTTGGTCCAAAACAGCATCCTCGGGTGCTGGGGCCGGACCATCCCATGCCATCCAAGCGCCCGAGAGCGTAGCAAACCGCGACATAACCCGTCCTTTTAGCTTCAAGCAAGCTTGACTAATGTAGGTATAAACGGCTACCTACCGCGGCGGTTGACGGGCGTCGTGGCATCAGATCAGCGACTTACGCACAAACTCGATGACTCGCCGTGCAATATTTGCGTTCGACACCTCATCATGGGATCCAGAGCGATCTGTAATTACTTGAATATAAAAGAATTGATCGAATTTCGAACAGTTTTTCGCCAATTTGAAGCGGACTCGAAACGGAACGGGCACTTGGGCATGTTGATCCCCGCTTCTGCACAGACTTATCCACATTTATTGTGGACAAGAGAATCGCATTGATTCTGCTGGTCGCGCTCGACATGCCGCTGCGCCGCGTCTTCGATTACCTGCCGCCGGTGCAGGCGGCATCGGCTATCGAGTCCGCGCCGCCGCGAGCCGGCGTGCGTGTGCGTGTGCCGTTTGGGCGCCGACAGCTCATCGGTATTCTGGTCGGCGTGGCAGTCGAGTCCCGCATAGCGACCGAAAGGCTTAAACCTGTGCTCGACATCTTGGATCAAGAGCCTGTATTCGATCCGGTTACCTTCGAGTTATTGCGCTGGGCCGCCGAGTACTACCATCACCCCATCGGTGAAGTGTTCGCGGCCGCCTTACCCGCGAGCCTGCGCGAAGGGCAGGCGACCCACGCCCATGCGCAAGTCTGGGAAATGACCGCCGCAGGAAGGCTTGAAGCCATGACGCCGAGCGATCGGCGGGCGCCGCAGCAGCGCGCACTTCTCGCATGGCTTATGGAGCGCGGATCGCAGACGATCGACGAAATTAGCGTATATTTCAAGGTAGTACATGTACGTTCGGCGGCAGCGCGGGGTTGGCTGGCCAGCGCTGAAAAGCCCACCGAGCCACCAGCTTCCGGCCCGCTGATGCAGGGTGGCGCGGGCGCGAGCGACTCCGTGCTGACCGTCGACCCAAATCGCAATGAGATTGCGCTGACCGCGGCGCAGGCCGCGGCCGTCGCTGCGATCGCCCAATCGCTGTCTCGGTTTGGCGCGTATCTATTGTACGGCGTCACCGGCAGCGGCAAGACCGAGGTTTACCTGCGCGTCATCGAACGAGCGATTGGCGGCGGCGGACAAGCGCTCGTGTTGGTCCCGGAAATTGCCCTGACGCCGCAGCTCGTGGATCGATTTCAGCGCCGCTTCGGGACCGGCCTCGCGGTACTGCACTCGGGACTCGCCGGATCGCTGCGGCGTGACGCCTGGCGGACCGCGCATAACGGTCAGGCCCGCATCGTCATCGGCACGCGCTCCGCCGTGTTTGCGTCCTTGCCAAAGCTCGCGCTGATCGTGGTCGACGAGGAGCATGATGCCTCCTACAAGCAGCAAGAGGGATTTCGCTACTCGGCGCGCGATCTCGCGGTGCTGCGAGCCCAACGCGCCGCCGTACCCATCGTATTGGGCTCGGCGACACCGTCGCTGGAAACGCTCGAAAATGTCGCACAAGGCCGCTACTCGCGCGTCTCGCTGCCCGAGCGCGCGGGTGCGGCACGTCCGCCAAAGATGACGCTCGTCGACCTGAAGCGACATGCCAGCGATCAGGGCGTCTCGCAGCCGGCCATCCAAGCGATTACGCAGCATTTAGCGGCCGGCGGACAGGTCATCGTCTTCCTGAACCGCCGCGGCTATGCGCCGACATTATTTTGCAATGCTTGCGGCTGGGTCGCGCCCTGCGCGCACTGCGATGCCAGAATGACGCTGCATCGCCGCGCGGGGCAATTGCGCTGCCACCACTGCGGCGCGCAAAGTCCTGTGCCGCTGATCTGCGGCAGCTGCGGCCATGCACTGCTACCGGTCGGCCAGGGCACCGAACGCATCGAAGAGACCTTGCTGCGCCTATTCCCACAGGCGCCGCTGGCCAGACTCGACCGGGACACAGCCAGCTTGCGCGGACGCATGGAGAGCGTGCTGGCGCGCGTGCATAGCGGCGAGGCGCGCATTCTCGTGGGAACGCAGATGCTCACCAAAGGGCATCATTTTCCGCAAGTGAGCCTGGTCGTGATCTTGGATGCGGATCAGGGCCTGTTTGCGAGCGATTACCGCGCGACCGAACGGCTCGCGCAAACGATCATCCAGGTCTCGGGCCGCGCCGGTCGCGACGCGCGCGCCGGCGAAGTGCTGATTCAAACCGAGTTTCCGCAGCATCCGTTGCTCAATTTACTGATCGGGTCGGGCTACGAAGCTTTCGCGGCCGCCGCCCTGGAGGAGCGCCGCGAGGCCGGCTGGCCACCCTATTCGCGACTCGCGTTGCTGCGCGCCGAGGCACGGGATACGGACCGTCTGGACAGGTTCCTCAGAGCTGCGGCAGCACTCGCCCCGACGCAAGCATCGGGCACAGTGCTCGCTTCGGGCACGGTGCAAGCACCGGGCGCGGCGCACGCGATGCGCGCGCCGGCGGAACTGCGGCACGACGCTGCCGTCAAGGTCCTGGGACCTGCGACCGCGCTGCTTGCCCGGCGCGCCGACCATTTTCGAGCGCATCTGCTGATTGAGGCGAGCGGGCGCCTCGTCCTGCAGCGTTTTCTCGACGGCTGGTTGCGGAAAGTCGAAGCGCTTGCCGTGCCGCCGGGGCTACGCTGGTCGATCGATGTCGATCCAACGGAAGTCGACTGAGCACTTTCGGGTAAACTTGCGGGCCTTTTCGGCTTTTCAAATCGACGGTATCGCTCGTGAAGAATCTGATCGAAGCTCTATTGCAGCAGGCGCTAGGCGCACTACCCAACGAACTCGTGCCGCGGTCCGCGCGCCAAGTGAACCTCGAAGTCGAACATACGCGCGATCCCGCGCATGGCGATTTTGCGAGCAATCTGGCGATGCGCCTCGCAAAGACGACGCGTCAGAACCCGCGCAAGCTCGCGCAAGCGCTCATCGCAGCGCTGCCGGCCAACGATGTGATTGCCAAGGTCGAAGTGGCGGGCGCCGGCTTCATAAATTTCTTCCTCGAGGGCGACGCGTACCATCGCGAGGTGGCGCGCATTCTTTCGGCCGCAGATGCCTACGGCCGTTCCGCCCTCGGCGCGGGACGATCGGTGCTGCTGGAATTCGTATCGGCGAATCCGACGGGGCCGCTGCACGTCGGGCACGGCCGGCACGCCGCCTTCGGCGCGACGCTCGGCAATTTGCTCGAGGCCGTGGGCTTCGTCGTCAAGCGCGAGTACTACGTCAACGACGACGGGCGGCAAATGGAAATTCTCGCCGCGAGCACCTGGCTGCGTTATCTCGAGCGCTGCGGCGAACGATTCACGTTCCCTGCCAACGGTTATCGCGGCGACTACATTGCGGCGATCGCCGATAAGTTGATGGCCGCACAAGGCAGAGCGCTCTGGCACGCCGGCAGCGAAGTCTTCAAGAACCTTCCGGCCGATGAGCCCCAGGGCGGCGATAAGGACATCTTCATCGACGCGCTGATCGCGCGCGCGCGCGCGCTGCTCGGCGATGCCGCGTTCCGGGCTGTGCTGACGCTTGCGCTAGAGGAGATCCTCGGCGATATCCGCGAGGATCTACGGGAGTTCGGCGTGAACTTCGACCGGTGGTTCTCCGAGCGCTCATTGAGCGAGGACGGTTCGGTCGATCGGGCGCTGAATGCGCTCAAGCGAGCCGATCGCGCCTACATGAAGGACGGCGCCTTATGGTTCAAGAGCACCGAGTACGGCGACGAAAAGGACCGCGTCATGGTGCGCGACAACGGCGTCAAGACCTACTTCGCGTCGGACATCGCCTATATCTTCAATAAACTCGAGCGCGGTTTCCAGCACTTGCTCTACATCTGGGGCGCCGATCATCACGGCTACATCGTGCGGCTGCGCGCCGGCCTGATCGCGCTCGGCGGCCCGCCCGAATGCTTCGAGGTGCGCCTGGTACAGTTCGTCTCCCTGTTCCGCGGCGGCGAGAAAGCGCAAATGTCGACGCGCTCCGGCGAGTTCGTGACACTTCGCGATCTGCGCAGAGAGGTCGGCAACGATGCCGCCCGGCTGTTTTATGTCATGCGCAGCAACGATCAGCACCTGGACTTCGATTTGGAGCTGGCGACCTCGCGGTCGAACGAGAATCCGGTGTACTACATCCAGTATGCGAATGCGCGCGTCAGCAGCGTCATGCGGCAGCTCAAGGACCGCCGGCTCGAGCACGATGCCGCCAACGGCCTCGCACACTTGGCGCTCGCCGCGGAGCCGCAGGAACTAGCATTGATCAAGCGCCTGTGTGTCTATCCCGAGATCGTCGAGCAATGCGCGCTCCAGCGAGCGCCGCATACGCTCGTGCATTATTTGCGCGACTTGGCGAACGATTTCCACACGAATTACAGCGCGCATCAAATCATCGTTGACGATGCGGGGTTGCGCGACGCGCGGCTGGTTCTCGCGCTTGCCACGCAAGTCGTCATTCGCAACGGACTCGGGCTGCTCGGCGTGTCGGCGCCCGATTCGATGTAGAGCACGAGCCCATGGCGCGAGACTACAAACAGAAGCGGGCCAAGCCCGGCGGGTTCTCCGGTTGGGCCGGAATGGCATTGGGGCTGGCGATCGGCCTCGGAGTGGCCGGCGTCGTTTACTTCAAAGACCGCAAGCCCGATGCGCCTGCGCCGCACTTGGCCAAAGCCGACAAGAGAAAATCGCGCGGCGGCGATGCATCCGAACTCGGGGGCAACGAGTCCGGTGCCGCCGAGGAGCCGGGCAAGCCCTATGATTTCTACGACATGCTGCCGAAATTCGAGGTGGTCGTGCCGGAAAAGGACAAGGACGTCAAGCGCGATATCCTGCCGGCGCCCGAGACTCGCCGCGGCACCTACGTACTGCAGGCCGGCTCCTACAAGAACTTCGCCGACGCCGATCGCGTCCGCGCGCAATTGGCGCTGCAAGGCATCGAATCCAAGGTACAAAAGGTCTCTGTCGACAACGATACCTGGCACCGCATCCGCGTCGGCCCGATCAGCAATTTGGACGAACTAAATCGCATGCGCCAGATCATGCGCAAAGCCGACGTCGACGTGCTCGTGATCCGCGTCGGGGACTGACTCGGCCGTCCGGCCGAGTCAGTCGTCCCCAAGCTGGCGGAAATCGACTCCGAGCGCGCGCAGCTTGCGATACAAGTGTGTGCGCTCCATGCCGACTCGCTTGGCCAGCTGCCCGACCTTGCCGTTGCAGAGCTGCAGCTGCTGCTGCAGGTAGGCGCGCTCGAATTGCTCGCGCGCTTCGCGAAGTGGTAGGGCAAGCAGGTCCTGCTTGACCAGCGGTTCGTCGACGGCGAGCTTCTCCGCGAGCTCGCGCTCGACCTCGTCGAGCCGTATTTCCTCACCGGCACCCAAGATCAGCACGCGCTGCACGAGATTCTTCAACTCGCCGACATTGCCGGGCCATGGGTAATTTCGCAGCCGATTCTGCGCCGCGACGCTGAATCTGCGCAGTGGCAAGCGCTGCTCGTCGACCAGGCGGTCCACGTAGAAACGCAGCAAGTCCGGCACGTCTTCCGCATAGTCGCGCAGCGGCGGCACGCGCAGCGTGATCACGTTCAAATGCGCGATCAGATCGCGCCGAAACGCTTCCGGCAAAGTACTCGCATCGAAGCCGTCCTGCGCCGAGCTGACCCAACGCACATCGAGCGGATGGCGCTGCCGGCCGCCGATTCGTACATAACTGTTCTGCTCGATCGCGCCGATCAGCGCGCGCTGCGCGGCGCTGCTCAGGTCGTTGAGGCCGTTGATGAACAAGGTCCCGCCTGCCGCTTGATCGAAAATACCGGGTTCGACTCGGCCGTCGCGCTCGGTCCCGTACAAGGCCGCGGCAGGATCGGTGCCGAGACTCGCGGCAATCACCATCGTGAACGGCTTGGCCGCCCGGGCGCTCAGAGAATGCAACAGCCGCGCGTATGCCTCGCGGCCCGATCCGACTTCGCCGATGAGGAGCACCGGCGAATTACTGGGGGCCACCTGATGAACTTGCTCGCGCAAGGCCTGAATTATTTTGCTCTTGCCGATGGTGACGAACGGCGTGTTGCCCTGGCTGCGCGATGACATCCGCTTGCGGCGGCCGGCGTCGAGCGCACGTTCGACGGTCTTCAGCAATTTGGTCAGCGACAAGGGCTTTTCGACGAAGTCGAAGGCCCCGAGCCGCGTCGCTTCGACCGCCGTTTCGACCGTGCCGTGACCCGACATCATGACGACCGGGCAATCATAGCCGTCGGTCATCGACCATTCGCGCAGCAAGGTGATTCCATCCGTGTCCGGCATCCATATATCGAGAAACACCAGATCGGGCGCATGGTTGGCGCGCGCAGCGCGCGCCTCGGCAGCATTTGCCGCCACTTCGACCTCATAGCCCTCATCCGAAAGGATCTCTTGCAGCAATTCGCGAATATCGGCCTCGTCGTCAACCACCAGTACTCTCGAAGCGGTCATACGCGTTCTCTCCTGTGTTCGCCTTTACGCGGCTCCCTGGACCCCAGGGATCTTCCGCTTTCGCCCAATGGCAATAGAATTCGCACTCGGGCGCCGCCCATGCGCCGATTATCCGCTTCTATGCGCCCGCCGTGTTCCTCTACTATTTTCTTCACGATCGCAAGGCCCAAACCGGTACCCTTCGGCTTGCTGGTCACGTACGGATCGAAAACCGTACCGATCAGATCCCAATGGAACCCCGGACCGTTGTCGGTGACGACGATCGACGCGACCGGCTTACCGCCATCCTCGGCAAGCTGGGTTTCGATCTCGATGCTCGCGCCCGCCCGACCCTCGAGGGCCTCGAAGCAATTGGTCACGAGATTGTTGAGAATTTGGCGAATCCGCATACGGTCCGCTGAAATTTCGGGCAACCCGGGATCCAACAGCAGCTTCAATTCCGCGCCGCTGTCCTGTGCCCTATATAAATCGACAACTTCGGTGATGAGTTGGTTCAAATCGAAGCGCGTGAATTGCATGTCCGGTGCGCGCGCGTATTCGCTGAAGGCGTTGACCATTTGCTTCATCGCGTCGACTTGAGCCACGATCGTGTGCGTCGCACGTTCCAGAATCTGCGCGTCCTGGGCATTCATGCTGCCCAAGAATTTGCGGCGCATGCGCTCGGCGGACAATTGGATCGGCGTCAGCGGGTTCTTGATCTCGTGCGCCAAGCGGCGGGCGACTTCGCCCCACGCCGCGTCGCGCTGCGCCTGCAGCAGCGTGGTGATGTCGTCGAACACCAGCACGACGCCGGCGGCGGCGCCGACGTCGTTCGGCAGCGCAGTGCAGGCGCACATGAGCACCCGCTTGCCGGTGTCGGACAGCAATTCGATTTGTTCCCGCCAATCCAGGTGCTCCGCGCCGAATCGCGCCTTCACGGCGTTCAGGAATTGCACGTACAAGCTGCCGTCGCTGATCTGTTCGTCGAAACGCTTGCCGATCGCGCTTTCCAAATCGACGCCCAGGATCGCGCTTGCGGCTTGATTGGCGGTGCGCACGGTCAGGTCCGGCTCCAGAGAAACGACACCCGTGGACAAGCGCGCGAGAATCACGGCGAGCCCTGCGCGCTCCGCTTCGACCGCTTGCTGGCTGCGGCGCGTCTCGACGCGGGCGCGCGCGAGACGCTTGGTCATGTCGTTGAACGACGTCACCAAGAAGCCGAGTTCATCGCGCGACGGCAGCGGCAACTGGGTATCGTAATCCCCGCGCGCCACGGCACGCGTGCCCGCGATCAGGTCTTGCACGGGCTTTATCAGTCGACCCGCAGCGAAGATGGCGCCGTAAACGGCGGCGAGCAAGGACAACAACACGACGAAGGTCAAGATCAGCACGAACGTCGACTTTAGCGGTTGCCTCAACTGCACGAGATTCGCGTACTGGGTGTACGAGCGCTGGACCGTATCGGCCAACTCGCTGAGCTGCTCGGGCACCGGATACATCGCGATGAGCACGCGGCCGCCCGGATTGCCGTTGGCGTTCAGCGGTGCCGCGGCGCGGATCACGTAGCCGCCGACCGCGTTGGTGTCCAGACTGACGTACGGTCTGCCGCGGCGCACCTGCAGCATCATTTCGTCGGTGGCGGGCAGCGGAATGGAGTCCATCGGCCGATCCGAACTAGTCGCCAGAATGCGGGTTTGAGCGCCGAGCACCGTGAATTCGAGGGCGGTGCTTTCGCGCCGCTCACGATCGAGCGTGCCGATCAGATCGAAGTCCGGCAGCACCGATAATGTGCGCGCGACCGCTTCGGTGTTCTGCAGGAATTCACGCACGCGCACATCGAGCGCGGCGCGCGACAGCTCGCGCGTGTCTCTCAAACTCTGACTGACTTCGAGCTCGAACCAGCTGTCGATGCCGCGGTTTAAGAATTGCAGAGCGAAATAATAGACCACCAAGATCGGCGCGACGGCGAGCGCGCTGAAGATCGCGACGGTGCGCGCCTTGAGCCGCGATCCCGGCGCGTGGCGACGATATTCCCGCGCCAGCTTGAGCAGCTTGCCCGCGAGCAACGCAAACAGCGTCAACAAGCCCGCGATGTTGATCAGCAGGATCCATGGTAGCCAGCGGTTGAACAGCGCCGAGTTTTGCGCAGCCGAAGCCAGTAAAAGGAGCGCGGCCAACCACAGCGTTATGCCGACGCCGACAATGACGGTCGAGCCGTATTTGCGGACTAAGGCTGCAGTATCCATGTATACCAGTCGCTTTCGCGATGCCATTCGTTGACCCAAAACATCAACACTCGCACCGTCAAGGGAACGGCGCCATAGTCCAATTTAGCGCGGACATTGGCCTCGTAGCGCCGGCCGGCCGGCAGCAGCGACTGGTCGAGTGCCGGCAAGCCGCGCACTTGGCTTAAGCGTTCCAGCGCCGCGTCGACGGTCGGCAAGGATTCCTGTTCTCCGCTGTTGTCGTTGTGCAATACGTAGCGGGCGCTGACGGTGTTGTACTGCAAATGGTAGCGCTGGGTCAGTTCCGCGACGCTTGCGTTGGGTAAAAACTGCCGCACGCGGTTGATGGCGAGGTCCACCTCGAGGCTCAGCGGTACACCCTCCCCGAGACCCTGGCGGACGGCATCTCCGACGGGTAGGTCGATGCGCACATTCAGATGGTATACCCCCTCGGTCAGTTCAAGATCGGCGGACCGGACCTCGAACCGGCCGTCGAGTCCGTCTGCGACCGTCGCCGAGGCGATCAGACACGCCGGGCTTGCCCACAGAATTAGCCAAAGGCGTATGCGCGCCAACCGTGGATTCGCGGCTGGCGTGATCGGCGTGGACTGACGAGGCGCGGCGTTCATTGTTTGTTTAGGGCAGCATAATAGAAGCCGTCGGCACCCGCCTCTCCGGGAAGAATTTGCCGGCCTAACTCATCGCTGATCCCAAAGCCGGGCCAGTCCCTCCAGGATTCCGTGGGAGCCGACGCGGCATCCAGGGTGGCGTGCAAAAATGCCGCCACGACATCGTGGTTCTCGCTGCGAGTCAGCGTGCAGGTCGCGTACACGAGCCGCCCGCCGGGCGCCAGCAACGCCCAAGCCGCGGCCAGCAAACGCGCTTGCAGCGCCGGCAATTTATCTATGTCCGCCGGGGACTTACGCAAACGAATATCCGGGTGGCGGCGGATTACGCCTAAGCCGGAGCAGGGGGCGTCGAGCAAGATGCGGTCGAAAGGCACACCGTCCCACCAAGTCGCGGGCGTGGCCGCGTCACCTTGCACGAGGTCTGCGGCAAGGGCGCCGCGCGCGAGATTTTCGCGCACTCTCGCAAGCCGCTTCGGATCGATATCGATGGCTATCAATTTCTGCAGCGCGGGCTCGCGCTCGGCAATCAAGGCCGTCTTGCCGCCCGGAGCGGCGCAGGCGTCGAGGACTCGCAACCCGGGGGCCAGGCCTAAGGGAAACGCGACGCACTGCGCGCCCAGATCCTGCACCGATACCGCGCCTTGTGCGAAACCCGGCAATTCGCTGACATCGCGAGGCGAGTCGAGCAGCACGGCGAACGGAACGCGCGGCTCGGCGCGCGCGCCGATGCCCGCCTCGCTCAAGCGTTGCACATACTCGCCGGCCGTCGAATGCCGGCTGTTGACCCGCAGCCACATCGGCGCTTGCGTGTCTCCCGCGGCCAGCAGCTGCGTCCACCGCACCGGCCAATCCGCGCGCAACCGATCCGCGAGCCAGACCGGCGAGGCATGACGGGTTGCGGGATTGCGCGCAATCTCGGCATCGATTGCGGCGCGCTCACGTAAATAGCGCCGTAGCACCGCATTGATGAGTCCACTCGCGCGCGCCGCATCGGTTGCCTTGGCGGTTTCCACGGCGGCATCGACGACCGCATAGGCCGGCGTTTGCGCATCCTCCAATTCGAACAAGGCGACCGACAATATCGCGCGCACCAGACCGTCGAGGGATCTGACCGGCTGGGACAGCAGGCGCCCCAAGATGGCCTCGTGGCGGTAATATCCCCGCACCGCGCCGTAACTCAAGGATCGAACAGCGGGAGCGAATCCGGCGGGCGCGTTCGCGAGCGCGTCGTGCAGAGACACATCCAGCGTGACGCCCTCGCGAAGGATGCGTGCCAACACGTAGGCCGCCCGAGCGCGAGCGCCGGCCGCCGCGTTCATTCGGTCGTGAACCGCGCGCCGGCTAGCGGCCGCGCATTGGCGAATTCATGGGCGAGCACCGGTTTGCGGCCGGGCAGTTGCAGCCGGGTAATGCGCAGGACACCACGGCCGCAAAGCACATCAATACCGTCCTTCGATGCGCGCAAAACGGTTCCCGCCGGCATCTGCGGGTGCTCATGCGCGTCGGCAACCTGAAGCTCCGAAGCCGCCGGGTGCGGCACCGGCGCGGCCTCCCAGAGTCGCAACTGAGCGCCTTGAAAGCGCGTCTCCGCGATCGGCCAGGGATCGAATGCCCTGACCTTGCGCGCGATCGCCTCCGCGTCCTCGCGCCAATCGATGAGCGCCTCGGATTTTTCGATTTTCGCGGCATAGCAGACGCCTTGCGCGGGCTGCGCTCGGGCATGCAGCCGTCCGCGCTGCAAGCCATCGAGCGCTTCACAAATCAGTTCGCCGCCGAGACGCGCGAGGCGATCCGTCAAAGTCTTCGATGTATCGCGCGCATCGATTTCGAGCGCGCGCGCGAGCAGCATCGGTCCAGTATCGAGTCCCTGCTCCATGCACATGATCGTAATGCCGGTCAGCGGATCGCCCGCGAGGATCGCGCGCTGGATCGGCGCCGCGCCGCGCCAGCGCGGTAACAGCGAGGCGTGAATGTTGAAGCAGCCCAAGTGCGGAATCGCGAGCGCCTGCGGCGGCAAGATCAATCCATAGGCCGCCACGATGAATGCGTCGACATCGAGATCGCGCAACGACTGCTGCGCCTCCGGCAATTTGAAACTCACCGGTTGATAAACCGGTATGCCGAGTTCGACGGCTCGATGCTTGACGGCACTTTCTTGCAGGCTGCGGCCGCGGCCGGCGGGACGATCGGCCTGCGTATAAACCCCATGAACGTGATGGCCGGCTGCGCTCAGAGCGTCGAGCGCCGGCACCGCGAACGGCGGGGTTCCGGCGAACGCCAGCCGCAGCGATCTAGGATGCAGGGTCAAGGGCCTAGAGAGCCGGTGCGGAAGCGCGGGTCTCGTGCAACGAGGAACGTTGCCGGCGCTCCTTCTGTAACCGCTTGCGTATCAGCTGACGTTTCAGCTCCGACAAATAATCGACGAATAGCTGCCCTTCCAGGTGATCGATCTCATGCTGAATGCAGACGGCCAGTAAGCCCTGCGCATCGATCTCGAAAGGCCGGCCATCGCGACCCAACGCACGCACGCGTATCTTGGTCGCGCGCTGCACCTTGTCATAGATGCCCGGCAAGGAAAGGCACCCCTCTTCGACGGGCTCGCGGCCCTCGGCACTCAATATCTCGGGATTAATGAGTACGAGAGGATCATTGCGCTGTTCACTAACGTCGATGACGAGCATGCGCTTGTGGAGATCCACCTGCGTAGCGGCAAGACCGATACCATTGGCCGCGTACATCGTTTCCAGTAGGTCGTCGACCGATTGACGCAGCGCATCATCCACGAACGATACCGGCTCCGCCTTTTGGCGCAGTCTGGGATCCGGATACTCGAGAATTACTAGCTTGGTCATGGGAGTTATGAGAGCAAGGTCGTGTTTTTGGCCCAAAATTGTTGCTAAAGTTCCGCCACTGCTTAACTTAATCGAGTTGCGATAACGTTAATTAGTATACCAGTCAGCCCACACCTTAGAGATCGGTGACTCAAGGGAGCCAGAACGAATGCAGCGGCAAAAGATTTTAATAATGCTATCCGCCTCGATTGCCCTGATTGCGGGTTGCCGATCGGAGCCACCGATGGCGACGACGGCATCGACGACATCGGCGGCACCGATGGCGATCCCCCAGTCCGATAATAGCGTGGAGGGAACCGTCGTCGGCGACGAGCGAACAGCCATGGAAGCGGCTGCGAATAGCGGTCAAGCCCAGGCACCCGCCGAATCGGCCGAACCGACGACGGGCGGCGTGCCGCTCGCCGCGAATGCTCCCGACAGCTACGTCGTGAAACGTGGCGATACGCTATGGGGCATCGCCAAGGTGTTCTTGCGCGATCCCTGGTATTGGCCTGAAATTTGGCAGGTCAACCCCAAGATTCAGAACCCGCACCGGATTTATCCGGGCGATACGCTGCGGCTCGTCTACATCAACGGCCAGCCGAGAATCCTGTTGCAGCGCGGAGATCAAGCGCGCGTTGAACCTCGCGTGCGCAGTCAGCCGCTGGAAGCGGCGATCACGACGATTCCCTACGACAGCGTCGCGGCGTTCATGTCCAAGCCCTCGGTGCTCTCCAAGGAAGATATCCGCTGTGCGGCTTACGTGCTGAGTTCGCTCGATGAACACGAGGGCATCGCGGAGGGCAACGTATTTTACGCACGCGGTTTCTGCCAGCCTGCGACCGTTGGAACCCGCTATAACGTCGTGCGTGTTGGGGACGAACTGCGCGATCCGGACGACCATCGATTGCTGGGCTACAACGGCATCTACGCGGGAACCGGTCGGCTGACGCGGACCGGCGATCCGGCGACCTTGATCATGACGGAATCGAACCGCGAAGCCGAACCCGGCGACAAAGTCATCCCGGGTTCCGTGGACGTGCCGCTGGACTTTGCCCCGAGCCCGCCGCGCTCCAAAGTCAACGGCCGGCTCATGGCCATCACCGACGGCGTAACCGTCATCGGCCAATACCAGGTCGTCGCAATCAACCGCGGCGCGCGCGACGGGCTCGTGCCCGGCAACGTGCTCGCGATCTACGAGTCCGGTCAAACGGTCATCGACGATGAAAAACACGGCTTCTTGGCCGGCAGCTCCGGGTGGTTTCAGCCGAAGATTCATCTGCCCGAGGAGCGCGTCGGCACTTATATGGTGTTCAAGACCTTCGATCGCATGAGCTTCGGTCTGGTCATGGAAGCGAGGAACATCATTCGGCTGGGCTATCGCGTCGAGAATCCGTAGCTCGGCAATAGACAGACCGCCAATCTGCACAAATTGGGCCGTAATTCAGCCCGAGGTTTGATCCAGCGCGGCCGATACTGCGGCAAATGCCGCAGAGCGAAGACGCACTCGCCTGGGTGACACTCACGCGCGCCCCCGGGCTAAGCGCAGCGGCGCTTGCCGCGGCGCTCGCAAAACTGGGAACCGCACGAGCGATAGTGGCCGCTCCCGCGGCCTCGGCGGCGCAGGCCGGGCTGCCCGCGAGCGTAGCTGCGTTTCTCGCGCAGGCTGACGCGAAACCAACGGCCGCCGAGCGTCGCTGGCTCGAGCACCCGCGGCATCATCTCGTACCCTTCAACGACGAGCGTTTTCCGCCGCTGCTGCTCGGGAGCGGCGAGTGTCCGATTGCGCTTTACATCGACGGCGACGCGCGGATTTTGCGCGAACCGCAGCTAGCCATCGTCGGGGCTCGCAATCCCAGCCCGCAGGGCCGCGAAAACGCCTTCGAATTCGCGGAATGCCTTGTGCGGCGAGGACTTACGATCACGAGCGGGCTTGCCGAGGGCATAGACGCCGAAGCCCACCACGGTGCCCTCGCCGGGCAGGGATTGACGCTGGCGGTACTCGGAACCGGAATCGACGTCGTCTATCCGCGCGGCAACGCTGGTCTAGCCGCGCAAATCGCGCAGTATGGCGCTCTGGTCAGCGAATTTCCGCTGACGATGCCTGCGCGGCGCTGCAATTTCCCACGGCGTAACCGCATCCTCGCGGGGCTTAGCATGGGGACTCTGGTCGTTGAAGCGGCACGTCAAAGCGGCTCCTTGATCACGGCCCGGATTGCCGGCGAGCAGGGCCGCAAGGTATTTGCCATCCCCGGCTCGATCCGCAATCCGCTGACGCGCGGCTGCCATGCCCTGATCAAGCAGGGTGCGAAATTGACCGAAACCGCAGTTGACATATTGAGCGAGCTGGACTTTTCCGCGTTCTTCGGCGCTCGCGTCGTGCCCGCCCGCGGGCGCCCCGGTCGCTTGAGGCCAGCCGCGGGAATGGACAACGATCACAAAATCTTGTTAGATGCGCTCGGCTTTGATCCGGCGGACCTCGATGTACTGGTCGTTCGCACCGGATTCAAACCACAAGCCGTGTCTTCGATGATGCTGATCCTCGAGCTCGAAGGCTACGTTCAGGCTGCCCCCGGAGGCCGCTACTCCCGAGTCGCCAGGAGCCCATGAGGTGAAAGATAACGTTCTCGATCTGCTTATCTACCTTTTCGAGAATTACATGAGCGCGGACGACGAACCTCGGCCGGATCGCCAAACATTGAAGCTGGAATTGGACAAGGCAGGATTCGTCGAACCCGATATTGGGCGGGCCTTGGAGTGGCTCGACGGCCTGTCCGGAGAGCAATTGGGCAAGGTCGCCGAGGCGACAGCGCGCGCGGTGCGCGTGTTCAGCGGCCAGGAGCTGCTGCGGCTCGATACCGACGTGCGGGGCTATTTAATGCATTTGGAGAACTTGGCGATACTCTCCGGTAACCAGCGCGAACTCGTCATCGATCGCCTGATGGCGCTCGAGGCCGACGAAATCGACATTGAACAAGTCAAATGGGTCGTCCTGATGGTGCTGTTCAGCCAGCCTGGCCAAGAATCCGCTTATGCGCAAATGGAAGACCTTGTCTTCGAAGAGCGCTCCGACGCCCTGCACTAGATTACTTTGAGCAGCAATCTCGTTATCGTGGAGTCGCCTGCCAAGGCGAAGACCATCAAGAAGTATCTCGGCAAGGACTTCGAGGTGCTGGCCTCGTACGGCCATGTCCGCGACCTCGTGCCCAAGGAGGGCGCGGTCGACACCAAGCATCGCTTCGCGATGAAGTACCAAGTCGTCGAACGCAACCAGAAGCATGTGGATGCCATCTCCAAGGCATTGAAGAAGGCCAAATCCCTGTTCCTCGCGACCGACCCCGACCGGGAAGGCGAGGCGATCTCGTGGCATCTTTATGAACTGCTGAAAGCGAAGGGTGAGCTAGCCGGTAAAGACGTGCAGCGAGTAGTGTTCTACGAGATCACCAAGGACGCGGTGCGCGAAGCGATGGCGCAGCCGCGCAAATTATCGCTCGATTTGGTCAACGCGCAACAGGCGCGGCGCGCGCTCGACTATTTGGTGGGCTTCAATCTGTCGCCGCTGCTATGGAAAAAGGTGCGCCCCGGCTTATCGGCCGGCCGCGTCCAGAGTCCGGCGCTGCGCATGATTTGCGAGCGGGAAGACGAAATTGCCGCGTTCGTCGCGCGCGAATACTGGACCATCGACGCCGAGCTCGAGCATTCGGCACAGAAATTTCCCGGCAAGCTGGTCGAGTATGCCGGCGCCAAAGTCGAGCAATTCAGCTTCACGAGCGGCGATGCGGCACACGAGGCGGAGCGTAAACTTCTGGCCGCCGCAGCGGGCGAACTCACCGTGCTCGAGGTCGATCGGAAGCAGCGCCGCCGCAATCCGGCGCCGCCGTTCACGACCTCGACGCTGCAGCAGGAAGCGGCCCGCAAACTCGGCTTCAGCGCCCAAAAGACGATGCGGGTCGCACAGCAGCTCTACGAGGGTGTGGATATCGGCGAGGGTGCGGTCGGTTTGATCAGCTATATGCGTACCGATTCGCTGAATCTGTCGCAAGAGGCGATCGGCCAAATACGCGACGTGGTCGTGCAGCTGTATGGCAAGGATGGCCTTTCGGAAGAACCGCGCATCTATCGGACCAAGTCCAAGAATGCTCAGGAAGCGCACGAAGCGATCCGCCCGACCGCCGCGAACATCTTGCCAGCGGACATCGAGACCAAGCTCGAAGCCGATCAGTACCGGCTTTACACCCTGATATGGAGGCGCACCGTCGCCTGCCAGATGGCGCCTGCGGTATTCGACACGGTGGCCGTGGAACTGCTCGCGGGTCCCGACGGGGCCGGCCGGCACGTGCTGCGCGCCAACGGATCGACCTTGGTCAAACCCGGCTATATTTCGGTTTATCAGGAGGGGGTGGACGATGCCGTGCAAGACGACACGGACCATGTCTTGCCGCCGATGCAAGCGGGCGATCGCGTCAAGTTGATCGGCGTCGTGCCGGCGCAGCATTTCACCGAGCCGCCGCCGCGCTTCTCCGAAGCATCGCTGGTCAAAGCGCTCGAGGAATACGGCATCGGACGCCCGTCGACCTATGCCTCGATCATTTCCACGCTGCGCGACCGTGAATACGTCGAGATCGAGAACCGACGTTTCACCGCCACCGATATCGGCAAGATCGTCAGCCGGTTTTTGACGCAATACTTCACGACCTATGTGGACTACGACTTCACCGCCAAGATGGAAGATTCGCTCGATGCGGTCGCGAGCGGCGATCAGGAATGGGTGCCGCTGCTGGAAAAATTCTGGAAGCCGTTCATCAATCTCGTCAATCACACGGAGACCTCGGTCAGCCGCGAGGAAGTTGCACAGGCACGCGAGCTCGGCAAGGACCCGGCGAGCGGCAAACCGATGAGCGTGCGCATGGGCCGCTTCGGTCCGTTCGTGCAGATCGGCACCAAGGACGACGCCGACAAGCCCCGCTTTGCGGGCCTCCGGCCCGGCCAGAAGATGGACGCCATCACCTACGAAGAAGCGATCGAACTGTTCAAGCTGCCGCGCAAGCTGGGGCTCACGGCACAGGGCGAAGAGATCACGACGAACGTCGGGCGCTTCGGGCCATACGTGAAATTCGGCGCCAAATACGTTTCGCTGAAGAGCGACGATCCTTATACGATCACGCCGGAACGCGCGCTCGAAGTCATTCGCGAGAAGGAGATTTCGGACGCCAATCGTCTGATTTTGGATTTCCCCGACGCCGGAATCCAGGTGCTCAATGGCCGTTACGGGCCGTACATCACCGATAAGACGCGCAATGCGAAAATACCGAAAGAGCGGGATCCGAAGACCTTGAGCTTGACGGAGTGTCAGACGATGCTTGCCGCCGCTCCGGTGCGCACATTCGGCAAATGGGGCCGCAAGGGAGCCAAGACGAAGACCAATGGCAAAGCCAATGGCAAGATGGCGGACGAAAAAGCCGCGCCGGCAGCCGCGCCGGCAGCCGCACCCGCAAGCGCGCGGGCGCCCGCCGCGGCACGCCACGCCGCCAAGAAGCGCGTCAAATTTGCGACCGCCGCCGCAAAAAAGACTACGCCCACGAAGGTGATCTCGAGCGCAAAGACCGTCTCGAAAAAACCATCGCCGGCCGCCGGTGCGAAGCCCAAGGCGCACTCCAAGACCCCGCCCAAGCATGTTTCGGACACCACGAAAGGGCCCGCAAAAAAGAAGAGGTAAGCGGCGATGAAGAATGCCGTCAAACAATACCTGACCGATTTGCACGATCGCATCACGGATGCGCTCGAGAGGATGGATACCGCGAAATTCCGCCGCGACCCGTGGGAGAGACCCGAGGGCGGCGGCGGCGAAAGCCGCATCCTCAGCGAGGGCTCCGTGTTCGAGCGCGCGGGCGTCTCCTTCTCGCATGTATTCGGCGCTTCGATGCCGCAATCGGCCACGCAGCAGCGCCCCGAAGTGGCCGGTGCGCCGTTCGAAGCCATGGGAATATCCTTGGTTCTCCATCCTCGCAACCCGTATGCGCCGACCACGCATGCGAATGTGCGATTCCTGATCGCGACGCCGCGCGACACCGCTCCGGTCTGGTGGTTCGGCGGTGGATTCGACCTGACCCCGTATTATGCGTTCGACGAGGACGTGCTGCATTGGCACACGACGGCGCGCGCCGCGTGCCTGCCGTTCGGCGCAGGCGTCTACGAAAAATACAAGGATTGGTGCGACCGCTATTTCTTCTTGCCGCATCGAAATGAAACGCGCGGTGTCGGCGGCTTATTCTTCGATGATCTCAACGAAGGCGGCTTCGACCGATCGTTCGGCTTGCTGCGTAGCGTCGGCGATCACTTTTTGAGCGCCTATCTGCCGATCCTGGAACGCCGCAAAGATCTTCCGTTCGGCGAACGCGAACGGGCCTTCCAGCTCTATCGGCGAGGTCGTTACGTGGAGTTCAACTTGGTCTACGATCGCGGCACTCTGTTCGGCCTGCAATCGCGCGGACGCGCCGAATCGATTTTGATGTCGCTGCCGCCGCTCGTGCGCTGGGAATACGATTGGCATCCGCTGCCGGGTTCGAGCGAGGCGCGCCTGTATTCCGATTTTCTGCGTCCGCGCGATTATCTCGCGGAGTTGGGAGGTCACTAGCTCGTGCTGCAATTCCCGCATTCGGCTCGAGCTCGCGAGGCGAGCCACGCGGTCTCGGTGCTCACGGCCCTGGTTCCCGCCGCGCTGATTTTGAGCGGCCTGCTGCGCGCCGCGCCGGCGTTCGGCGCCGCTTTGACGCTCGAGAGGATCATGGCCGACCCGGACTGGATCGGCGCACCCGTGCAGGATGCTTATTGGTCCGTGGACGGACGCAGCGTGTATTACTCGGTCAAGCGCGGCGCCTCCCCGCTCGTCGATTTGCATCGCGTGGATCTCTCCGACGGCAAGGATGCGGTGGTCGCGCACGATGCGGCCTCGAACGCCGATGGGCCCGCGATTCACTCCGCCGACGGCAAGCGCGCGGCGTTCGTGCGCAACGGCGACGTCTTCGTGCGCGATTCTTCCAGCAAGCGCCTGACGCAAATTACGCGCGTCGGCCAAAAGGCGGCCGCTCCGCAGTTCTCGGTGGATGGCGCACTGCTCAGTTACCGCGTCGGCAACGACTGGTTCGTGTATGAATTTGCGACGCATCTGGTTTCGCCCGCGGCGGTTCTCAAGGCGGAGAAGGATCCGGACGCCGCGCCGGCGGCCAATGATTTGCACGATATGCAATTGCGCATCTTCTCGACCTTGAAGAAACTCCAGGACGACAAGGACTTGCGGAGCAAGGACGAGGAGGATGCGCGGCGCAAGGATCCGACGCGGGCACGAGCACCGTTTTATTTCGGCGACGAGCTCACGATTCGGGATACGGAGCTCTCGCCGAACGGCCGCTGGATGCTCGTGATCACGGAGGCCAAAACCGCCGATAAGGGCCGCAAGGGTAAGCTCACGCGCTACGTCACGGATTCCGGCTATGAGGAATTCGAGGACGAACGGTTACGCGTCGGCCGCAATTCGCTGCCGACGCAATCCCTGTTGCTGCTGGATCTCAAGGAACATTCCGCGCACGCGCTGAGTATCGAGGCATTGCCGGGCATACACGACGATCCTTTGAGGGCGATCCGTGAGGAAAATGCCAAATTGGCGAGCGGCGCGGCTGCGGCCAAAGAGCCGATCGGCAAGGCACGCGGCGTGAGCGTGATGGACGAGGAAGGCGAGGACGCGCGGCACGGCAACGTCGCCTGGAGCCGCGACGGTAGCGCGCTCGCGATCGAAATATTCTCGAACGACAACAAGGATCGCTGGATCGTCAGCGTGGATTTCACGAAATTCGCATTGGTCCCCCAGCATCGGCTCACCGACTCGGCCTGGGTCGCGGGAAACTTCATCGACATCGGTTGGCTCAACGACGACCGAACCTTGTGGTATTTGTCGGAAGAGTCCGGGTTCTCGCAGCTATACACGAAGGAGCTGACGGCCGACGCCCGGGCGCTGACCCAGGGCCGCTTCGAGGTTTCCAACCCGGTACTTGCCGCCGATGGACGCTGGTTCTATCTGCGCAGCAACGCGGAGGCGCCTTACGCCTATGATGTCTATCGGGTCCCCAGCGGCGGCGGAACATTCGAGCGCGTGACGCGATTGCAGGGTGTCGACGACTTCGAGCTAGCGCCCGACGGCAAAGAGCTGCTGATCACGCATTCCTCGAGTTACGTACCGCCGCAGATCGCGGTTGCGCGCGCCGACGGCACGGGCGCGGCACGCGAGCTCACCGATACGCGCACCGCCGAGTACAAGGCGCTCGGCTGGATCATGCCGGAAATCGTTCGAGTTCCCTCGACGCATTTCGACGGCGTGATCTATGCGAAAGTCTATAAACCCGCGCAGCTCGACGAATCGAAACCCCATCCAGGCGTCGTGTTCGTGCACGGTGCGGGCTATATGCAGAACGTGCATTTGCGCTATCCGTATTATTTTCGCGAACAAATGTTCAACAACCTGCTGGTGCAGCAAGGCTATGTCGTGATCGACATGGACTATCGGGCCTCGGAGGGCTATGGCCGCGATTGGCGCACGGCGATCTACCGGCAAATGGGCCACAAGGAACTCGAGGATCTGCTCGACGGCAAACGCTGGCTCGTCGAACACGCGGCCGCGGACCCAAAGCGCTTCGGCATCTACGGCGGTTCTTACGGCGGCTTCATGACGCTCATGGCGTTGTTTCGCGCGCCCGGCGAGTTCGCCGCGGGCGCCGCCGTGCGCCCGGTCACCGACTGGATGCAATACGACCCCGAATATACCTCGGAAATATTGAACGACCCGCAAATCGATCCGATCGCCTATGCGCGCTCATCGCCGATCGAGTTCGCGTCCGGCCTGCAGGACGCTTTGCTGATCTGTCACGGCGTCATCGACGACAACGTACTGTTCGAGGACTCGATGCGCCTCTATCAGCGCCTGATCGAACTGCACAAAGACAATTTCACGATCTCGCCGTATCCGCTCGATCGTCATGCGTTCAGCAATGCCGACTCGTGGCTGGACGAGTACAAGCGCATCGATCGGCTCTTTCAGAGCACGCTGCAGGGGACATGAACTACAAGCACATCTACCACGCGGGGAATTTCGCGGATGTCGCCAAACATGTCGGATTGCAGTACTGCCTGGAGGCGCTGAAGCGCAAACCTTCGGCATTCTTCGCGCTGGATAGCCACGCCGGGCGCGGCTATTACGACCTTCAGGCACCGGAAGCGCAGAAGTCCGGCGAGGCGGAGCGGGGCGTGCAGCGGCTCGTGGAACGGTCGATCGGAGAGGCGGATCTTGCCGGCTATTTCGCGGCGATCCACGCGCGCCGCGGAAAACGGTTGCCGCGCTACCCCGGCTCGCCGGCGCTCATCGGCAATGCGCTGCGCTCTCAAGACCGGGCATTGTTCGTCGAATTGATGCCCGCGGAGGCGCGCGCGGCCGCGCGCGAAGTGGAGTCTTTGGGGCGCGTCCGCACCGAAATCGACGACGGTTACGCGGCGCTCAAAGCCTTCTTGCCGCCCGAGGAGCGCCGCGGCCTGGTCTTGATCGATCCGCCGTACGAGAGTCTCGACGAATTGAAGACGATGCTGCAGGCTTTCGAGGACGCCTATCGGCGCTGGCCCAGCGGCATATATTTGATGTGGTACCCGATCCGCAGCGCGACACAGCGGCGCAACGTGCATGCCCGCTTCGAAAATTTAGGAATCCCGAAGATGCTTTACGCGGATCTGGCCGTTCATCCCGATGACGCGGGCGTCGGATTGGCCGGCAGCGGACTCATGATCGTCAATCCGCCGTTCGGCGCCGATGAATATCTCGCCAGCGCCTATGCGGCGATACACCGCGGCATCGCGGCCGCCGACGCCGGCTACGTGGAAGTAGCACGCCTGACGCCCGAAAAACTCTAAGCCGTCCAGTCGATGGCGCCGACCACTCGCGCCGCAATCCGATCCACGGCGGCGGTTCCCAGGGACTTGTTGCGCGTAAGCACGGCAATTGCCCCGTGGCCCGGCACCGGCAGGATGACGCCGCGATAGCCTTGTTCATCGAAATTCACGGCAGAGCGCGCCGATTCATGAACCAGCACCATGACCGTCACTGGTCCGCTGGTGTCCTGAACGACCAAATGCGGCACGTGATGGCCGCGAAACTCGCAGCTCGCAGCGTAGCTGACGACGCCCGCATCGGGCAGCAGGCGCATGTGCGCATCGGCGATGGCGGCGCTCAAACGCGCTGCGGGCACGGCCGAATCCGAAAGCCAGGCCTGCGGTTCTCCCGCCATGTGCGCCACGACATCACCGGCCAAGCTCGCACGCGGAACGGCGAGCCAGAGTACGGCGGCGACGCCGGCCGCCACGAGCACGCTCGCCGCGAGCGCAAGCCACCGCGGACGATGGACAGTGCGTGCGGCCGCACTGCGCACAGGCGCCGATTGCAGCGGCACGACGTTATCGACCGGCCCCGCCGGTACGGGCTCGCTCGTCGATGCCGCGTGCACGCCCAAGCGTATGGCGCTCGCCAGGCGCGTCTCGAAGCGGCCCAGGCGCTCGAAATATTCGGCGCATTCCGGGCATTTCTCGCGATGTGCGCGTATCTCGGGATCCGCGCTTTCGGGTTCGGCCAACAGCGCCCGTCTAGCTTGATTGCAATCGATCATTCTTCGGGATCCAGAGTGGTGTCCTCGCCGCAAAGGACGCGCAGCTGCCGCCGCGCGCGAAACAAGCGTGTCAGAACGGCCGGGGTCGACAAATTCAACTGCGCGGCGATTTCGGCGGTTGAACAACCCATTAAAACCTGCAATACCAGAGGCTCGCGATATTCATCGGGCAATTTGAAGATCGCGAGCCGCAATTCCGTCAAATTCTGCTCGTCGGCCGCACCGAGCGCCGGCTCTTCGCTCGCGATCAAATCATCGAGATCGACCGTCGGCAGGCGCTTGCGCTCGAAAGTGCGGGCATACTCGCGCCGGACGATCGTCAGGAACCAGGGTTTGGCGGCTTTCTCGTCCTCGAGCGAATCCTGCGCCTTCCAGGCGCGCAGCAGCGTCTCCTGCACGACATCCTCGGCAATGCTGCGATCGCGCGAGAGCCAAATGGCGAATCGCAACAGATCCGGCCGCAGCGATTGGCAAAGCGCCTGGAAGCGGGCGCGCTTCTGGTTTTCGCCAACCTGGGCTCGCATGATTAACTGGGCACCCGAATTAGGACATTCCGGGTGCGATAGTAGCGCATATGGGCGTTTCGGCCGCGTCCGGCCTCGCCATGGCACGGAGTCGGTTACCATTGCTGCACTGGCCAGAGGATTAGGAGTCACAGACAAGATGACCGGGAATTCCAGCAATTCATTTCCGAAAACCCGATTGCGCCGCATGCGCCGAGACGAGTTTTCGCGCCGCCTGATGCGCGAGACGCAGCTCAGCGTCGACGCACTGATTTACCCGGTATTCGTCGTGGAAGGCGTTGGGCGGCGCCAGCCCATCGCCTCGATGCCCGGCATCGAGCGCCTATCGATCGACGAGCTGCTGCGCGAATGCGCCGCGCTCGTCGGCCTGCGTGTCCCGGCGATCGCCATCTTTCCGGTCACCCCGGTCGAGAAGAAGACGCTCGACGCGCGCGAATCGTGGAATCCGGACGGCATCGCCCAGCAAGCGGTCCGGGCGGTCAAGAACGCGTTTCCAGAACTTGGGATCATCACCGACGTCGCTCTCGATCCGTTTACCACGCATGGCCAAGACGGCATCATCGACGCGAACGGCTATGTGCAAAACGATCTGACCGTAGAAACCCTGGTGCGCCAAGCGCGCTCACATGCGGACGCGGGTGCCGACGTGGTTGCGCCATCCGACATGATGGACGGTCGCATCGGCGCGATACGCGGTGCGCTCGAAAGCGCGGGGCTCGTGCATACGCGCATCCTCGCCTACGCCGCCAAATACGCGTCGAGCTTCTACGGTCCGTTTCGGGACGCGGTCGGCTCGGCGGGACAGCTCGGCAAGGGAAATAAGCTCTCCTACCAGATGGATCCCGCCAACTCGGACGAAGCCCTGCGCGAAGTCGAACTCGATATCGCCGAAGGCGCGGATATGGTCATGATCAAGCCCGGCCTCCCGTATCTCGATATCGTTCGGCGCGTCAAAGATCGCTTCCGCGTGCCCACATTCGTCTATCAGGTCAGCGGTGAGTATTCGATGATCGTGGCCGCGGGCCAGAACGGCTGGATCGACGAACGCGCCGCAGCGCTGGAAGCACTGGTATCGATCAAGCGCGCCGGCGCCGACGCGATCCTCACGTATTTCGCCAAACGCGCGGCGGTCTGGCTGCAGGAGTGAACACCGGCACGCATCTCGGACCCCCCGACCAGTATGGGGTCGCCGGTCATCCGGTTGCGCACAGTTGGTCGCCGTTCATACACGGGATGTTCGCGCAGGCGACCGCGCAAAATCTGGTATATCGGCTGTTCGACATTGCGCCCGACGAGTTTCGCCGCGAGGTTTTGCGCCTGGTGACCGGGGGCGTGCGTGGACTCAATATCACGCTGCCGCATAAGCAGGCGGCGGCCGAGCTCGTCAATGAATTGACGCCGCGGGCCGTACGCGCCCAGGCGGTCAACGTGATCGCCCATTTCGACGATACGACGCTGCTCGGCGACAACACCGACGGCGTGGGGCTCATCAACGACCTGGAACAGAATCTCGAGCTCGAGCTCGCGCACAAGCGCGTTCTAGTGCTGGGAGCGGGCGGGGCGGTTCGCGGAGTGCTCGCGCCGCTGTTGGAGCGCGATCCTCGTCAGCTGATCATCGCCAACCGGACGCCAGCGCGCGCAGTCGCGCTGGCGCGCGAATTCGCGGATTTGGGCAATACCGCGGGATGCGGATTCGATGAGATCGAAGGCCCGCCCTATGACCTCATCGTCAACGGCACGTCCGCGAGTCTGCAGGGCGAGATGCCCGTGATGCCGGCCGGCCTCGTCGGCGAAGACACGGTCTGCTACGACATGGCCTACGGGCGCGGCCACACGCCGTTCACCTTGTGGGCAAAGTCCCTGCATGCGAAGCGCGCGACCAAGGGCTGGGGCATGCTCGTCGAACAAGCGGCGGCGTCATTCGAGCTTTGGCGCGGAATCCACCCGGACACCAAGCCGGTGCTGGATGCGCTCGCTCAATACCGCTGAATCGATGCGCTGAAAATGAGGCGGCGCACCGTGGGGCTCCTCGTGAAGCCGCACGGCGCGCCGTGTTCAATTGCACTCAAACGTCCAGCCGCTCTCGAGCAGTCATTTGCTCTCGAACATTACTGCGCGGGGTTGTCCCCCGTGTAGAACGCGAGCACATAGGCGTTCAGGCTGCCGTTCGCCTGCGGCACGCCGTAGACCTTGACCGGCGTCGTGCCGGCGACGAGGCCGTTCGTTAGCGCGCTCAAGTCCGTCGTGATGTCGATCGGGCTGACCGTGACGATGTTGTTGGTTCTGTCGACCTGATAGACGAGCGTCGCGCTGCCCGCTGTCGTGCTGACGTTGATCGTGGGCGTGCTCATGCCCCCCTTGACCGACATCACGAACGTGCCGTTGGTCAACGGCGATTGCACCACGCCGAGCGGCACGTTGGACGGCTCGAGAATCGACTCCCGTGCAGACCAGCCCGTGGGGTTGGCCACGTCGGCCCAGGCCGCGAAGCTCGTCGCGTAAGTCGGGATCGCCGGCACCGAGCCGCCGAAGTCCACGGCCGAGCCGTTGGTCGCGCTGACCCAATCGGAAATCGCGCTCATGCCGTAAGTCAGAGTCGAAATCGGATACGCGAAACTCCACCACTTGTAGCCCGTGATCGGGTTCGGCGGCGTGCTGAAATCCTCGCCGTTCGGCGTCGCCGAGTTCAGGTAGTCGAGCGAATACGCGTAGTTGTCGGTCGTCGTATGGAAAATGTGCGTGAGCGTGAAGGCTGTCGTCGCCGGCGTCGGCGCCGGATAGGAGATCGTGCCGTCGTATCGCGCGGTCTCGATTTCGATCGACTGTGCAACCACCGGCGTCGCCGTCCAGTCGACGGGCGTCGCGTGGACCTTGAAGCCGCGCACGAGATCGTCGTTCGTCAGGAAGCTCGTGCCGGTCCCGATCGGCGTGCCGTCGACCGTCGGATCCTGCGGTGTGCGGACGAAGAACTGCGTGTTCGCGTCGACGGTGATCGGCATGCCGACTCCCGATTCGTTTTCGATCGTCACGACATCGGTCGAGGGATTGACGTGCAGCACGTGGCCCTCGGGGCTTTGCCAGACCTCGTTGAAATTGTTGCCGGCCCAGATGCGCGTGGCGACGAGCGTGCCGTTCTCCTGGTAGCGCGCCGCGACGCGGACGTACCGGCCGACCAGCGTGGGCATTCCTGAGAAACTCGTGATCGGCGTGCGCGTCTTGGCATCGATGTCGTAGAAAATCGTGCCGTTGGCGGCATCCGCGTAAATCTGCAGGCTTTGCATGCCCGCGACCGCGGTTTCCGGCGTGACCACGGGCAGCGTCGGAAATTCCTTGGTGATCGTGATCGAGGAGTCGTCGGTCGAAATCGCGGTCACGTCGCCGTAGGTGTGACGCAGCACGAGCCGCGTGATGTCGCCGAGCGGATGATGACGCACGGGACCCTCGAAGTTGACGGCCCAGACCGTCGTGCCACCGAGGGCGGCGGGCACGTGCCCAACGATGAACGCGGGGTGGGCGAGGTCGAATTCGAAATCCACTTGCGTTGTTCCGGAAGTCGCCACGACAACTGGCGATACGAAGTTCACGGGCACGGAGACCGTCAGGTTGGGTGCAGTGCCTTGGGTATGCTGGATCTGAATTTGATCCGACGGAATCGCAGCGCCGGGGGTGCCGGGGAATCCGGATTCCGGATCGGCAGCCACGTTCAGCGCGATGTCGCCGGGATTGGCGCTCAAGGTCAGTATGGCGCCGGTGTAAGTACCCACCGGAACATCCGGGCTACCCATGACATCGCCGAGATTGTCGAGCTGCGCCAAGTTCACCATCGAGGTGGCTGGTGCCGTGTACACGGTGACGTTGGTGCCGCCGCCCTGAGGCACGAGCGCCACGGACAGAATCTTGACCCCGATCAGCGACCAGTCTTCGCTCGACGCGTCGCTGATGACGATCGCGAGCGGACTGGATTGCGGCGTTACGACCGGGGGCGTCGTTGCACTAGAGCCACCGCCACCGCCGCAGGCGGCGAGTATCGAAGCGACAGCACCGGCCAATATAAGCTTGGACCCTTTGGAAATCATGACTAAATTCTCCCGATGTTGATCGTGTAAGTGTCGCCGTTCGGAGACAACTCGGTCTCCTCCTCGGTGTCTGCACTAACGGATCATCGGGAGGCGCGTTGACACGCCGAACGGCCCGGTCGGCATTACATAGTTGGCCGGAGCCGCGAGATCGTGCGCCAAGTCACGGATTCGACTGTTTCAATCGGCTCAGCCGGCGCGATAGTGATCTTTGACTTTTACATAGTGTGCCGCGCCGTACAGCAATTGCTCGATCTCCTTCGAGGCGAGTTCGCGCAGCCGCTTCGCGGGGTTGCCGATGTAGAGGCCATGCGAACTCAAGTGCTTGCCCGGCGGCACGATGCTGCCGGCGCCGACGACGACGTCGTCTTCGATGACCGCGCCGTCCAAGATCACCGCGCCCATGCCGATCAAGCAGCGATTGCCGATGCGCGCCGCGTGCAACACTGCTTTGTGGCCGACGGTCACATCCTTGCCGACGATGAGCGGCAAGCCGCCCGGCATGTAAGGGCCGTCGTGCACCACGTGCAAAACGCTGCCGTCCTGGACATTCGTGCGCGCACCTATCTCGATGAAATTGATGTCGCCGCGCACGACCGCGAACGGCCACACCGATACGTCGTCGCCGAGCGTCACCCGGCCGATCACGAGCGCCGACTCGTCTATGTACACGCGCGCGCCCAGCGTCGGCATCGTGCCGCGATATGCTCTGATGTTCATGCGCGTTCCGGTCCCCTCGGCGCTTTAGCGCATCGTGACGAGTTCTTCGGCGCTCGTCGGGTGTATCGCCACGGTATCGTCGAAATCGCGTTTGGTCGCGCCCATGCGGATCGCGACCGCGAATCCCTGCATCATCTCGTCGGCGCCGGCGCCAATGACGTGGCAGCCGATGATTTTCTCTTCCTTGCCCAGGCAGACGAGCTTCATGTCGGTGCGCGGCTTTCTATCGGTGATCGCGTAGTACATTCCCACGAAGCTCGTTACGTAGATCTTGACCTCGTCGCCGTAGCGCGCGCGCGCCGCGGATTCGCTCAAGCCGATGGTGCCGATCGGCGGGTGCGTGAAGACGACCGTCGGAATCAGCTCATAGTCCAAGCGACGATCGTGATTCTGGCCGAACAAACGATCGCCGAGCCGCCGGCCCGCCGCGATCGCAACCGGCGTCAGGGCCGCGCGGCCGGTCACGTCGCCGATCGCGTAGATACCCGTCACATTGGTATTCTGAAAGCCATCGGTGATCACGAAGCCGTGCGCATCGACCTGCACGCCGGCCCGCTCCAGCCCCAGATCGGCGACGTTCGAAATGCGTCCGATCGCCCACAACACGCAATCGAAACCGGGGAATTTTATGCCGTCTGCGGCGACCAAGGTCTTGCGTCCTGCCTCGTCGAGCAGCGCTGCGGGCACGATTTTCTCGTGAAATACGATGCCTTGCGCGCCGAACTCGCGCTGCAGCGACTCCCCCAACATCGCATCGAATTTATTCAAGATATGCGTCTTGCGCACGAACATCTCGACGTCGCTGCCGAGCTCGCGGAATGCGCCCGCGAGTTCGCAAGCGATGTAGCCGCTGCCGACGACGGCGACGCGCTGCGGCCTGTCCTCAATCTCGAAGAAGCCGTCCGACGTGATTCCGAGTTCGCTGCCCGGCAAGGGCGGCACGAGCGGCTTGCCGCCGGTCGCGATCACGATGTGCTGCGCCGTCATGCGTTTGCCGCCCACCTCGATGCTGTGCGCGTCGAGAAAGCGCGCGGTACCATCCACTCGATCGATGCCTTTGGCCGCGAGATTGCGCGCATAGTTGGCGTTCAGCCGCGCGATGTAGGCATCGCGCTTGGCTTTCAACTGGGTCCAATCGTGGCCGCCGTGCATGACGCTGAATCCGTAGTCCTGGGCATCGGAGACGAGCGAGGAAATGCCCGCCGCGTTCCACATCACTTTCTTCGGAACGCAGCCGACGTTGACGCAGGTGCCGCCCAAGCGGTTTTGTTCGATGACGGCCGCCTTCGCGCCGTACTCCGCGGCCCGCTGCGCGCATGCGAGCCCGCCGCTGCCCCCGCCGACGCTGATGAGATCGTAGTTTTTGCTGGCCACTTGGGAACTCCGGCTTCGAGAAGGCTCAGGATCCAATGATATACTGAGGACTTCGATGGCTTGCTCAATAAGGTGACGCAGCACGTGAATATCAAGGCGGCGGGGTCCGAGTTCAATCCCCTGCTGGAATTTGAAAATCTCCCCGCATTCGACCGCATCGAATCCGTCCACGCGCGCCCGGCGCTCGAACGGGTGTTGGCCGAGAACCGCGCGCGGATAGCGGAATTGACCGCGCAAGCGGCACCGACATTCGCGTCGCTGGTCGTGCCGATGGAAGAAATGAGTCACCGCCTGGCCAGAGTCTGGAGTCCGATAGGCCATTTGAACGGGGTTGCGAATTCGCCTGACATACGCGAGGCCTATAACACCTGCATCCCGTTGCTCACGGCTTATTCGTCGGAGCTCGGTCAGAACGAAGCGCTGCATGCCGCTTATTCCTACGTGCTCGAACACGAAGGCGGCGAACTCAATGCGGCGCAGCGCAAAGTCGTCGAGAACGCGCTGCGGGATTTTCGCCTCGCGGGAGTCAATCTTCCGGCGGATCGAAAACAGCGGTTTCGCGAGGTGATGCAGCGGCTCGCACAACTCGGCACGAAATTCTCGGAAAACGTGCTCGACGCGGCGCGCGCCTACACGCGCGCCGTCACCGACGAAGCGGAGCTCGCCGGTTTGCCGGCCAATGCCGTGGATCGCGCCGCGGCCGACGCCCGCGATGCAAAACAGTCTGGTTGGCTATTCAAGCTCGACCAGCCGACTTACACGACGATCATGACTTGCGCAGAGAGCCCGCAGCTGCGCCGCGATATCTACGAGGCCTGGGTCACGCGTGCATCCGAGCTCGGCCCCAGCGCGGGTCGCTTCGACAACAACCCGCTGATCGCCGAGATCCTGCCCCTGCGACATGAACTCGCACAGCTGGTCGGATTCGAGACCTTCGCCGACTATGCGCTCGCGACTCGCATGGCGAAGAGCCGCCAGCAGGTACTCGGTTTCCTCGACGACTTGGCACGGCGCTGCCGGCCCGCGGGGGCTCAGGAATTTGCGGATCTCGAGGAGTACGCCGGCCGCAAGCTCGATGCCTGGGACGTGGCATTTTATACGGAGAAACTAAAAGCCCGCCGCTTCAAGGTTTCGCAGGAGGATTTGCGGCCCTACTTCCCGCTGCCGAAGGTGCTCGGCGGCCTATTTGCGCTGACAGCCAGGCTCTACGGCATCCGGATCAGCGAAGTGCCCGGGGTTGCGGTTTGGCACCCCAGCGTACGCTACTACGACTTGCTGGATCCGGGCGGCAAGGCGATCGCCGGCTTCTATCTGGATCCCTATTCGCGCACCGAAAAGCGCAGCGGCGCGTGGATGGACGAGTGCGTGAACGCGAAGACCTTGCCGTCGGGAAAAGCTCTGCCCATCGCGCAACTGGTTTGCAATTTTACCGCGCCGATCGGCGGCGCGGCGTCGCTGCTGACCCATGACGAGGTGACCACGCTGTTCCACGAGTTCGGCCACGGTTTGCATCACATGCTGACGCGGGTCGCCTACCCGAGCATTGCCGGCATCAACGGCGTCGCCTGGGATGCGGTCGAGCTGCCGAGCCAATTCATGGAGAACTTCGTCTGGAGGACCGAAGTACTTCCGCTGATTTCGGCCCACGTGGACAGCGGTGAACCATTGCCCGCCGATCTGCTGCGACGGCTGCTCGGCACACGCACATTCAACGCCGCGCTCGACACACTCAGGCAAATCGAGTTGGCGGCGTTCGATTTCGAATTGCACGCGAACTTCGACCCTAAACAAGGCGCGCGCGTCACAGAGACGCTCGAACGCGTGCGCAGGCGCGTCGCGGTCGTACCGGCCGCCGTCTTCAATCGCATGCCCGCGAGCTTTGCACACATATTCGCAGGCGGCTATGCGGCGGGCTACTACAGCTACAAATGGGCCGAGGTGCTCGCGGCCGACGCTTTCGAAGCATTCGAGGAATCCGGCGTGTTCGACGGCGCCACGGCGGCGCGCTTTCTCGATTCGGTGCTGTCGCGCGGCGGCAGCCTCGACGCGATGGACGCCTTCGTTCGGTTCCGCGGCCGCCAGCCTGACGTTCGGCCGTTGCTGCGGCAAACCGGGATTGCTGCGTGAAGCGCGCGGCGGGGCTGCTGCTGGTACTGTTCGCGGCAACCGGCAATGCGGCAACGGCTTACGTCACCGACGACCTGGTACTCGGTGTCTACGCCGAACAAAATCAACAAGGTCAGCGGCTGACGACTTTGCATTCCGGAGCGATCGTAGAGACGCTGGCGAATTCGGGCGAGTTCACGCAGGTACGGCTAGGGGATGGCACGACCGGTTGGGTCAAGAGCACTTTCCTGATCACGCGCGAGCCCGCAGCGGTGCGCGTCAAGGAACTCGAGGACGAACTGAACCGCGCGCGCGCCACGACTCCGGCGCTCGCCGAAGCCGCCGCGCGCAGCGAACTCGAGCAGCTCAAGGGCCAGCTCGCGGCGGCCCAAGCCGAGCTGCAGGCCGCACACGAAGCAACGCCTGCCACCGCAACTGCGGCAACCGTTACGGCGACCACCGGCGATGCGACTGCACTGCGGCGTGTCGGCCAATTTCTGCACTTGCCTTGGGTTTTGGGGCTCGCATACCTGCTGACGCTGCTGCTTGGGTACTACCTGGGCTATGGCTTGTTGGCGCGCCGCCTGAGGAAGAAATTCGGCGGGCTCAAGGTGTACTAGCCGCTCATGAATATCGCTACGTGGAACGTCAATTCGCTGCGCGTGCGCCTGCCGCAACTCGTTCAATGGCTGGGCGCCAATCCGGTCGACGTACTCGCCATACAGGAAACCAAACTCCCCGACGCAGAGTTTCCGACTCGAGAACTTGAAGCGCTCGGATACAGGGTGGCGTTTTCGGGACAAAAAACCTACAACGGCGTCGCGACACTCGCGCGCATGGCCCTAACAGACGTGGTCACCGACCTGCCCGACTTCCCCGACCCGCAGCGGCGCCTGCTCGCCTCGACGGTCGCCGGTGTGCGTATCATCAATATCTACGTGCCGAACGGCCAGACGGTCGACTCCGAAAAGTACGCCTACAAACTCGCCTGGCTGGCGGCGTTCGCGACGTTTCTCGAGGCGCAACTCGCGGCTCACCCGAAGTCGCTGGTCTTGGGGGATTTCAATATCGCGCCGGAAGATCGCGACGTCCACGATCCACAAAGCTGGGCGGGCTCGGTATTGGTCAGCCCCGCGGAGCGCGCGGCGTTCGCCCGCCTGACGGCGCTCGGCGTATCGGATCTGTTTCGCCGATTCGAACAGCCGGGCCAGTCCTATAGTTGGTGGGATTACCGGCAAGGCGCGTATCGGCGAAACAATGGCCTGCGGATTGACTTAATTCTCGGCACTCCGAGCATGGCGGCACACTGTAATGCGTGCCGGATCGATCGCGAGCCGCGCGCCTGGGAGCGGCCCTCCGACCACACGCCCTGCGTGGCGAGTTTTGACATATGAACCATGCCGTCCGGCCGCCTCGCGGCGGAAGGAGAACCACGTCGATGGCGCGTTTGTTACGAAGAGCCTAAACTCCCCCCGATGCAGGATTTTCGCCGTAACGACTACGACGTCACGAACACCGTTCAAGTCAGCTCGACGGCCGCAGTCGCGGCGGCCGTCCGGGAGCTTTTCACCGCCACCTGGCCCGGCGAGTCGTTCGAGCGCGTCGCGCTGACGTTCGAGGCATTCGACAAATTGTTCACGGGCCGCATGCCCGGCTATCACGGCGTCGATACCGTTTATCACGATCGACAGCATTCTCTCGACATGACCTTGGCGATGACGCGTCTGATGGTGGGCTACGAGCGCAGCGTCGAGGCGGAACAGCGATTCGGCGCGGAGCGCGCGGTAATGGGCCTCGTGACGTCGCTGTTTCACGACGCCGGCTACATTCGGGAATTCGAAGATCAGAAGCACCACAACGGCGCCGAGTTCACGCTGTATCACGTGACTCGCAGCGCGCGTTTTCTTGCTCGCTTCCTGCCGACGCTCGGCATGGAATCCTGGGTGCCCGTCGCGACGCGTATCGTGCATTTCACCGGATATGAGATCAAGCTCAGCCAGATCCCGCTCACCGATACTCGCGACCGCAAACTGGGCGGATTGCTCGGCACCGCCGATTTGATCGCACAAATGGCCGATCGCTGTTATCTGGAAAAATGCCGCGATCGGCTTTATCTGGAATTCGTACTCGGCGGAATCGCCGCGGCGGCGGACAGCGACGGAGCGCTGCAGGTGCGCTACAGCTCGGGCTTGGATTTGCTGCGGCAAACTCCGCAGTTCGTGCGCGACACACGCATCCGTCGGTTGGAGGGCGAGTTCGAACACGCATACCGATATCTCGAGCCCCTGTTCGACGGCAAGAATCCTTACATCGAGGCAATCGATCGCAATCTCGGCTACTTGAATCGGGTCTTGCGCACCGAGCGCTGGCCGATGTTACGGCGCAATCCACCGCTGTTCACCGCAGCTCCGAACCAGCTGCCGCACGTTCGCGGCTTGATGTTGAATCATCTGAAAACTCTTTGGTCTTGAACCTCACGGCCAGTCGATCGTCGCGACGTAGCGCGCGTGATGTTCCGCCAGGTCCCTGAGAACGTCCTCCTTGCCGAGCAGCGGCGCCGCGGCGATGGCCTCGCGCAGCACCGCAACGGTCAGTTGGCGGCGCGCAAATTCGCTCACGGGAGCGAAGCTGAAATGCCAGGGTTCCGGCTGCACCCCGGAACGCACGCCCCGGAACGGGCGAAAATATCCGAAGCGGCTGGCATTGGCCTCGAGCCATGCGCTCACCGAAGCAAACGGTCCATCGAGGCCGAACTCCGCGGCAGTCAATTGCGGGCGATAAGCGGCCGGTACGGCATTGCGATCGATCAGATCCAGATCCGTGCCCCAATGGTGCCGGCTCGCGCCGGGCAGCGCCGACCAGCGTAAAATTTCCGCAATCCGCTGCGGCGCGGACAAGGCCTGCACATCGATGCGTTGCCCGGACGCATCAAACATCGGCCGCTCGCCGCAAAATTTCCCGTTCCAAATCGCGAGCTGCCGATCGAAGTCGCGGAAACTGCTGACGACTTCCAGCTCGAAGCCGGCGCAGCGCGCTGCGCGATGCAAACTTTGGAATGCGGTCAGCGCATGCACGTGCACGGTTGCGGCGAGTTCGGGCACATCGACAACGTGAGTGCGCGCCCGGCCGGTCAATTCGACGGCGTTCACGGCTTCAATTCGCGCCCCGCCGCAAATTCGGCGACCTGATCGAGCACACGCGTCAGGGTGTCGGTTTCCTGAGCGCCCGAGATCGTATATTGGCCGTCGAAAATGAAGGTGGGCACCCCGGTCAATCCCAAACCGGCGGCGTGACGTTCGGCGGCGACGATCGCGTCTTGGCCCGCGCGCAACACAAGCGTGCGGCGAGTCTCGAACTCCGACAGCCCCGCTTCGACGCCGAGGCGCACCAACTGTTCGGTATCGCCGATGTCGCAGCCCTCCTCGAAATAGGCGCGCATGAGACGCTCCTTGACCTGGCTCTGCAGCCCTGCGCGGGCGGCATGGGCAATCAGCAAATGCGACCGTCGCGTATTGGGAACACGTGCGATCAAATCGAAGCGGTAGTAGATTCCCACTATGGCACCGAGTTCGGTCAAGGTTTTTTGCGTCTCCGCGAAGCGCTCCTGGTCGCCGATTCGCGTAGCGAGGAACCAAGTTCGGTCGACCCCTTCCGACGGCAGATCGGGATTGAGTTCGAACGGCCGCCAGGTCACGCGCGGCTCATATTGAGGACGCCGCGCCAAGGCCAACTCGAATCGCCGTTTTCCGAGAAAACACCACGGGCATGTCGTGTCGGAAAAGATGTCGATTCGCATGCGGGCACTCATGGCAAGTCGATTGTAACCGGCCCCTTATGGCGTTTGGCATGAGCGAGTATCATTCTTTCGATGGCGCATAGCCTCAAAACAAATTATCTGCTATTGGCCCTCGCGGTCGTCGCGCTGATCGCGTCGCTGCTAGGCACGCTCGCCTACTACGAACGGCGCATCGACACGACCGACGTCAATCGACTGACGGCCGCGACCGTCGGGACGAATCTGGAAGCCGATCTGGCCGAGCGAGCGCAAAAATTGGGTCTGCGCAGCGCCACACTGCTTGCGGGGCCTCTGCACGCCAATAATACGGCCGCTACGCGCGCGATTGCCGAGCGCCTGCTGCAGGAATCGGACGTCGAACGCGTCGAAATAGCGGACACGAACGGCCGGATCATCTACAGCGGCGGCGCGCAGGAGGCCGCACTCGGCGCGGCCACGTCCGAGACGGCCCTGCGCGAGCGCGGTTCGGCCGACGGCGCACCTATCGGCACACTGCGGATCTGGATGAGCCGGGCGAAACTCGATGAAACGCTTGCCGGCCTGCATGCTCAATTGGAGACCCATCAGGCGATCCAGGGCAAGCGCGTGAGCGGCGGACTGGTCGCGCTGATCGGGCTGCTGCTGGCACTCGGGCTCACCGGCGCGTGGTTCATTGCGAGACAGCTGTCGCGCCCGATCTCGGCGCTGGTCAAGACCGCGGACCGCATCGGCCAAGGCGACTACACCCAGCCGCTCAAGATCGGCCGCCGAGACGAACTCGGCGAACTGCAGTCGGCACTCGAGCGCATGCGCCAAAAGCTCGGCGAAACCACGATCACCAAGAATTACCTGAATACGGTTCTCAACAGCCTCACCGATGTCGTATTGGTGACCTCGCCGGAGGGCATCGTGCGCACCTGCAACGAGGCGGCGCAGAAGTTGCTGGGCTACGGGGAAGCGGATCTGATCGGCAAGCCCTTGAGCGGATTCATCGACGATGCGCATCGCGGCGCGTTCGACGCGATGCATCCTGCGCAGGAACCGCGCGAGACGGTGTTGCGTACCGCGAGCGGCCAGACGATTCCGGTGTCCATGGCGGGCTCGCCGATCACGACCGAAGACCCGCAATTTCAGGGCACCATCTACGTGGCGCGCAACATCACCGAGCGCAAGCGCGCAGAGCGGCGAATCCGCTACTTGGCGCGCTACGACACGCTGACGAAGATGCCGAACCGCATGCAGTTCCAGCATCTGCTGCAACAGGCGATTGCGCGCTCGAGGCGCAATAATCGCTCCGTCGCGCTTCTATATCTGGATCTGGACCGCTTCAAAGAGGTCAACGACACCTTCGGCCACGCGGCCGGGGATCGCACGCTTGAAATCTTGAGCGAACGGCTCACACGCAATTTGAGCAAGGACACCGTCATCGGTCGGCTGGCGGGCGACGAGTTCGCGATGTTCATCGACGATTTGCCCGTAGATGTCGACAACCGCGCGAGCATCGGTGCGCTGGCGCGCACGCTGCTCGACGAGATCAGCCGCACTTTCTACGTAAACCAGCAAGAGGTGTATTTGACCGCCAGCGCCGGCGTCGCGATCTGTCCGTACGATGCCGAAAACGTCATCGACTTGATTCGCAATGCCGATGCCGCGATGTATCACTCGAAGCAAAATGGCGGCAACACCTGCGCGTTCTATCTGCCCGAAATGAATGTCGCTGCGGTCGAACGCTTGATGCTCAAGAGCAAATTGCGGCGCGCGCTCGAACGCAATGAATTGGTCATTCTGTATCAAACCAAGGTCGATCTGCGCGACGGGCGCGTGGTCGGCGCCGAAGCGCTGCTGCGCTGGCGCCTGCCGGGCCACGGCGACATATCACCGTCGCATTTCATACCGCTGGCCGAGGAAACCAGCCTGATCATGGACATCGGCGAGTGGGTCATGAACCGCGTCTGCTGCGACTACCGCGAATGGCAGAAAACGGTGCCGCAACCGGGGCGTATCGCGATGAACTTGAGCTTGCGGCAATTGAAGCAAGCGAGCTTCATTGCGCGCGCGCGCGCGGTATTCCGCAGAAACCAGGTATCGCCGACGTGTTTCGAGCTGGAAGTCACGGAAACGACCTTGATGACCGATCCGAAGCGCACGATCGGATTGCTCAACGAGCTCTACGCGATGGGCTTGCACCTCGCGATCGACGACTTCGGCACCGGCTATTCATCGCTTTCGGCATTACAACAATTTCCGATCGGCACACTGAAGATCGATCAATCATTCGTACGCGATGCCGCCGTGGATACGAACGACGCGGCGATCGTGCGCACGATCATCGACATGGGCAAGAGCCTCGATCTGGAAGTCATTGCGGAAGGCGTGGAATCCGGCGAACAGCTCGAGTTTCTGCGACGCCATGGCTGCAACTATGCGCAGGGGCGCCTGTTCGGCGAGGCGATGGAAGCGGACAAGCTGCTCGCCATTCTGTCGAATCAGAGCCGCGGCGGCGGGGCCCCGTACTTCGCGGCCTTGTGCGCACCCACGCTGCGCTCGTCAGCGGCGTCATAGGCTCAAGCTGCGATATACTTCACCGCTATGTTATCTGCTCGGGATCTCACCCTGCGGCGCGGTCCGGAGCCGCTCATCGAGCAGGTCAACTTCACGATCTTCCGTGGCAACAAGCTTGGAATCACGGGCGCCAATGGCACCGGCAAGTCGAGTTTGTTCGCCGCGATCCGCGGCGAGCTTAGCCCCGACAAGGGTGAAATCGATCGGCCCGCTGACCTGAAAATCGCCTATGTGGAACAGGAGATTTCCGCAAGAACGCGTGCGGCCATCGAGTTCGTCATGGACGGCGATACGGAATTGCGTGCCGTGGAGGCCGCCATCGGCGAGGCCGAGCGGCGTGACGATGCGATGGAACTCGCGGAAAGACATGCGACCCTGCTTGCAATCGACGGCTATCGGGCGCGGGCGCGCGCAGCCGCGATCATGCACGGCCTCGGCTTCAAGGCGACCGATCACGAGCGCGCTTTCTCGGAGTTCTCCGGCGGTTGGCGCGTGCGCCTAGCGATGGCCCGCGCGCTTGCGGCGCGAGCCGATCTGTTGCTGCTCGACGAGCCGACCAACCATTTGGATCTGGACGCGATCGTCTGGCTCGAGGAATGGTTGACCGGCTATGCGGGTACGCTGCTGATGATTTCTCACGACCGTGAGTTCCTGGACGCGATCATCGGCCGGGTGCTGCACATCGAGAACCGCAGCATCCGCAGCTACTCGGGCAACTATTCACAATTCGAACAGAAGCGTGCCGAGGAGCTGGCCCTGCAGAACGCGCTGCAGGCGCGGCAAGTTCGCCGCGTAGCACAGATTACCTCGTTCGTCGTACGCTTCCGCGCCAAGGCAAGCAAATCTCGGCAGGCGCAGAGCCGGCTCAAAATGCTCGAGCGCATGGAAACCATCGTGCCGGCCCACGTGGACAGTCCGTTCGAGTTCGAGTTCGGCCGGCCGCTGAAAACGCCGCGGCCTTTGTTGACGCTCGACGCGGCCGACTGCGGTTATGGAAACCGCAGCGTCGTCAGCGGCCTCAACTTGTCGGTGGGTCCACAGGACCGTATCGCGCTGCTCGGTCCCAACGGCGCCGGCAAATCGACGGTTACCAAGCTGCTGGCGGGCGAGGTGCCGGCGCTTGGCGGCAAGCGCATCGCGGCCGCGGACCTCGCGATTGGTTACTTCGCGCAACAGCAGCTGGAGCAGCTCAAGCCGGATTGCGACGCATTTTGGCATCTGCGCCAGCTCGGAGGCGCGGATTACGCCGTGGGCGACGAGCAGCGCGTGCGCGACCACCTGGGCAGATTCGGATTCGAGGGTGATCGCGCGTTCGCACCCGTAAGCCGTTTTTCGGGCGGCGAAAAAGCGCGTCTGACGCTTGCGCTGCTGGTCGCGCGGCGGCCGAATTTATTGCTGCTCGATGAACCGACGAATCACTTGGATATCGACATGCGGCACGCGCTGACCGTCGCGCTGCAGAGTTACGAGGGCGGGCTCGTCATCGTGTCCCACGACCGCCATTTGATCAAGACCGTGGCCGACACTCTGTGGCTCGTTGCCGATGGCACGCTGCGGGTATTCGACGGCGACTTGGACGATTATCAGCAATGGCTGAGGTCTCGGGGCAGCGCGCAGCAGGTCCCATCCACCGAAAAAAAGGATCAGCGGCGCAAGCCGGAACGCCGCCCTGCGGCGCGACTCGCGCCGTTACGCCGCGAACTGGGCGAGATTGAATCGCAACTGGCAGTCCTCACCGCAGAACGAACGGATATTGAAGCAGCCCTCCAGAACGGTGCGACATCGGCGACACTAAGCCACCGGTATGGGCAACTGAGCCGCGATATGGCCGCACTGGAGGCTCGGTGGATGGAGATCGGTGGCGTCATCGAAGCGGCTGAACTCGACGTGGCAGGAGGCAATTGAGCGTGACGGGCTGCCACTGAGCCTGGCGTGCGGCACCCAAGAGGTTCGGGCAGGATATGTTCGACGGCGATTACGGCACTCAGTATTCGATCAAGGCGGTTGCCGTGGCCACGGGCCTTTCGGTCGAAACGCTGCGCGCCTGGGAGCGACGCCGAACTCGGCGGCCTACTCGCCGATCGTCGTGAAGATCATCCGAACGGCCCGGCGCCGCAAACGCTCGCGATCCGGATTTTGACGGCGATCGAGAAATACGACATGGAGCAATGCGACCATGCGATCGCGATGGCCTTTGCGCTGCTGCCAATCGCGGACGTCGTCAGCGAAGTACTCTGCCCGGTGCTGCAGGAAGTCGGCGAACGCTGGAAGCGCGGGGAATTCACGGTAGGGCAGGAGCGCTTGGTATCGAGCTCCGTGCGGCGCCAGATCAGCGGCTTGCTCAATACGTACTCCAGCATGGCCAAGGGCGAGATCGTGGTGTTCGCGACGCTGGCGGCAAGCCGCAAGCTGCGGGCTTGCTATCTCGGCGCGTATCTTCCGCCCGGGGAGATTTCCAATCTCGCGACCCGAGTGAAGGCCGTGGCCATCAGCATGGTGTTTCCGGACAACCTCGACCTGAACCTGGAAAAACTCGCGACCGTGCGCAAGGGTTTGCCCGAGAACACCGAAATATGGATCGGCGGAGCGGCACCGTTTTATGCCGATACCGCGCGGTTTCCGCTCGGCAGCATCCATATGGCCGGACGCAAGGACTTCGAGCGCCGCATCGACTTGCTGACCGACACCGCGATCTAGGGCGCGTCCGCACTCAAGCGTTTATGGCTGCCGTCGCACAGCGGTGCGCTGCGCGTTTGCTTACATCCGCAGAACCACAGCTTCTGGCTTTCGGCCGCCGCATATTTCAGCGGGGAGAATTCGCTGCCTTTATGCGAGCCGTCGCAAAACGGCTGCTGCTTGCTCAGGCCGCAGCGGCACCACCAATAGGCTTCTCCGGCCACCACGTCGACCGCCAATGGATGTTTGAGCATGCATCGATATTAACAGTCCGCGGATTGGCGATACACTGCATCGAGGTTCAATTTTCGTCATCCAAGATGCACGCTGCCGATCCGCTGCTACAAATTCTGATTCTGCTCGCCGCTTCGGTCTGCGTCATTGCGGCCGTGCGCATGCTCGCGTTGCCGGCCATTCTGGGCTACCTCGCGGTAGGCATGCTGCTGGGCCCGCACGCGCTGGCGCTGGCCGCCGATAACGAGACGACCCGGCTGCTGGCGGACTTCGGCGTGGTATTTCTCGTCTTTACGCTGGGGCTCGAGTTTTCCTTGCCGCGCCTCGTGGCGATGCGGCGCGAGGTGCTGGGAGTCGGCGGAAGCCAGGTGGTGCTGACGACCGCCATCGTCGCTGCCTTGGGCATTTTTCTATTCCAGGTCGCGGTTCCGGTCGCGATCGTCATCGGCGGCGCCGTGGCGATGTCCTCGACGGCGATCATCGTCTCGCAGCTCACTGAACAGTCGGAGAACAACCGCACGCACGGGCGTCTCGCCGTTGCGATTTGCTTGTTTCAAGACTTGGCGTTCACGCTGCTGCTCGCCTTGGAATCCTCGCTGGCGCGGTCGGGGCCGGTCAGCGACTCGAAGCACATTGCGATCGCGATTGCGATCGCCGGCCTCGCGCTGGGCCTGGTCTTGGCCGCCGGGCGATGGCTGTTGCGCCCGCTGTTTCTGTTGATCGCCTCGGTGCGCTCGTCGGAATTATTTGCGCTCGCCGTGCTGCTCGCGGTTTTGGCGTCGGCCTGGGCTACGCAGGCCGTGGGGCTGTCGCTGGCGCTCGGCGCCTTCCTGGCGGGCATGATGCTCGCGGAAACCGAATTCCGGCACCAAGTTGAGGCGACGATTCGCTCCTACCGCGACGTGCTGCTCGGCCTGTTCTTCATCACGATCGGCATGTTGCTCAATTTTGCCTTGCTGCTGCGACACTTTCTGCTGGTCATGGCCGTGCTCGCCGGCATGCTCGTGCTCAAGACCGCCGTGGTCGCGCTGGTGACCAAACCCTCGACCAGAAGCTGGTTCAAATCGGTACGCACCGGCGTCGTGGTCTCGCAAGGCGGAGAATTCGGCTTTGCGTTATTGACGCTGTCGCTCAGACACGAATTGCTCGATCCCGCGATCGTGCAGCCGCTGCTCGCGGCGACGGTGCTGAGCATGGTGATCTCGCCGATTCTGATTCGCCACAACCGCCGCATCGCGCGCGCGTTGTTGGGGGAATCCGGGCCACCCCTGTCGGAAGCGATGCGTGAGGCGAAGGCCACACTCGCCGTCGCGGAGCGAGAGCACGTCATCATTTGCGGCTTCGGGCGCGTCGGGCAGAATATCGCGCGCGTGCTCGAAAAGAAGGGTTTCGAGTACATCGCACTCGATGTCGATACCTACCGGATCCGGGTCGGCAGGCAAGCGGGGGATCCGGTCATTTACGGCGATGCCGGGCATTCCGAGGTGCTCCAGAACGTAGGCCTCGCGCATGCGAGCTGCGTCGTGATCACGTTCGCGAACCCGCCGGTGAGCTTGCGTATCTTGCGCGCCGTGCGTGCATTGCGCAGCAGCGTGCCGGTGCTCGTACGGACCCAGGACGACACGCAGCTCGAGGAACTCCAGGCCGCCGGCGCGACCGAAGTCGTCCCCGAGACTTTCGAAGCGAGCCTCATGCTGCTATCGCATTTACTGCTGCTCCTAAAGATGCCGGTAGCCCGGGTTATTCGCACCGTCAACGACATCCGCGCCGATCGATACAGCATGCTGCGCCAGTACTTTCCTTCGGATCGCGCGGAATTGCTCGACGAGAGCCATGCGTTTCGCGAGGAGCTGCATAGCGTCATTTTGCCGCCGCATGCCTGGGCCGTCGGCAAGACCATCGCCGATCTGGCCTCGCGCGGCTCTACCGCTTCGGTGAGCGCGGTACGCCGCGACGGCATCGTCGGCCGGGAACCCGCGACCGATACGATCTTGAAAGAGGGGGACGTGGTCGTGGTGTGCGGCACCCCCGAGGCCGTCGAACATGCCGAAACCCTGCTTCTGATGGGCTAAATCGCACCGCACCCCCCTTTACAGCGGGGCGACTTGCTCGCATAGTATAGGCGCTGTTCAAGGGCAAACCCGCCGAAAGGTGGGGACGCAAAACCACCGGTCTAAGGGGCACCTCGAGGGAGGAGCCTGACGATAGCGGGGTCGCCAGTTGATCGTTACGCGCGAGCGCGGCCGATTTCGCCCCCTTGGTTTTCCCCGGACAGTGGGTAGTTTTTCTTACTGAACTGTCGGTCTTTTCGGGGGCACATCATGGTTCTCAAAGTCACTACTGCGCCGGGCGCGGATATTTCCGGTCTTTATCGCCGGCCGCGGCTCATGTTGCGGCCAATCCGCGTCGAGGATATCCCGACGATACTCGGCAAGCCCAAAGCCTACCCGACGCCGGTGCGCGCCATGGGCGCGGACTATTCATGCACTCGCTGTGTCGGCGGCGACGGCGGCACGATCGTCGATACCAGTGCGCTCGACAAGATTTTGGAGTTTGGCGAAAACACCGTGCGCGCCCAAGCCGGCGTTCGAGTCGGCGTCTTGGTTCGCGCGCTCGCGGAGCGCGGTCAGGAGCTGGCCTTGACGCCGGAAATCGGGAATATGTCGGTCGGTGCGCTGGCGGTATCGACCTTGCCGCAAGCCTCCTACCAGGAGGGCGCGGCGCAAATGTCGTGCAGCGTCATCGAGATGAGATTGATCACGCCGCAAGGCAAGCAAATGACCGTGACGGAACGCGACCGCGATCTGATGCGCGTGCTGCGGTCCAGTTTCGGCCTGCTCGGCATCGTCTACGAAGTCGTGCTGCGCGTACTTCCGCTGCGACCCGTCAAAATCGACTATCAGGTCTATTCACTCGCCGATTTCACGGCTCGGTACCAGCGTATTCTGGCCGCGCCGGGCGCGCTGAGGCTGCATCTGGCCCCGTTCAACGACCGCATCACTGTCGAACAGCGCTGCGTGGACACTGAAAAGACGACGACGCGTTCCGGCATCTGGCAGATTCGCAATTCGGTCATGCGCAATGTCTTGCCTGCCTTCGGTTCGTCGGTCGGCAGCGTGCTGTCGTCGCCGGGCCTGCGCAATGCGGTTCTCTCGGGCGTGCATCGCGCGCTCAATGCCGCCTCGACCCCGGCGGCGCGCGGGGTCGTCATGTTTGCGCATGAATGGATGCGGGACCTGCCGTCCGAATCCTGGAAGGCCCGCTATACGCATTCTCTATGGGCCTTCCCCGCAGCGGATTACCCTCGCGTGTTGACGGAATACTTCGCGTTCTGCCGCAGCTATTACAAGGAAAATCGCTACCGGTCCAACGTGGTCACCGGAGCCAGCCGGCTGCACAAGGATCGCAGCTCGCTGTTCAGCATGAGCTACGGCGGCCCGATGCTGACTCTGGAGCCTTCGTCGGGCGGCGAAAAGGGCTGGGCCGACTATTTGATCGACTTCAACGATTTTGCCTCGCAACTGGGTGGCACCCCGACATTCAATCAGACGCGCTCGTTGAAACCCGAGCACGTCGCGAAGGCGTTCGGCGAGCGAGCGCGCCTGTTTCGCGCCTTGCGGCAGCGCACGGATCCCTTGAATCGGCTCTACAACAACTACTTCGCCGGCCTGTTTGATTGACTCGGCCGTCCGGCCGAGTCAAAACGCCCAAAGGGTGGCCAGTCAGGGCGAGGCGCGCATTGCGCGCCTCGCCGCGCTCAAAGGCTGGAGACGATCTTCGCCTTGATGGCTTCGAATTCCGAATCCGTGATCAGCTTGGCATCGAGCATTTCGCGCGCCTGGCGCAGGCGTCGCGCCGGCTCGGACTCCGTGGCGGCGCCGGGGGACGCGGCGCTCTGCGCGGCACCATACGGCTCGCCCGAACTGCCGAGTTGTACGCCGCCGGACTTCGCCCGCATCTCCTCGAGTTCCCGGATCCGGCGTTTCTCGCGCCAGACCTGATCGTGCTGCTGACAAATGCGGTACATGGCCTGCGCTTGATCCTTGCGTAAGCCATTAAAGGTCCAAATACGATTGACGGCGGCGGCGATGTTCAAGTCCGCATTCGATTGCGCGACGACGGTCAAATCGGCGGCGAGGATCCCGGCGCGAATACGGGTCTCTTTGAGATCCTGCCAGCGAATGTCCTCCGAATCGTATCCCCCGAGCAGCCGACGCGTGAGCGCTATGAATCGCCCGCTGGTCGCTGCGATCATCGTACGCCGATGCGTCAGCGCGTAGAGACGGTGCTGCACCGCCCAGGCCTCCAGCGTCTCGCCGTCCGTCAGTAAGCCCCGCAGAGTGGCGAGAGCCGCCTGAATCGACGCGTTTTCGCCGGCCTCCGTGGCTGCGTCAGCCATCGGCGACTCAGCCCTTGTCCTGCAAATGTGCTTCGAGGAACCACAGATGTTTGTCGACCGCGCGCGAAATGCCCGTAAACAGGTCGGCCGTGCCCGCATCGCCGAGTTTATCCGTCTCCTCGATCGCGTGGCGCACGGACTTCCCGTAGACCGACAGCTGTGTCGATAGATAGAACAAGTGGTCTTTGCCGGCCGTAATACTCAGCGGGTAGTTCTTCAGTTTGCTGCGCTTCGCCGCCACCGCGACCGTACCCTCGGCCGTGCCGCCAAGGCTCGTGACTCGCTCCGCGAGGTCGTCGATCTGTTCGAGCAAACCATCGGAAATCTTGTCGAATAATTCGTGCAACGCGATGAAATGCGGACCTTTGACGTTCCAGTGCGCCTGCTTGACCTGGCTCTGTAGGTCGATGGCCTCGGCCAGATGGTCATTGAGGACGGCGATGACGTTGCGTCGGGTTTTTTCCGAAAGATCAATCTTGGTCTTGTACATTCCTTAGCTCCTTAGAGAAACCATCGAAGTCGAGGTCTCGGCTTATTTTGCGCCGAGCCCTCAACTATACCAACGGTTTTTTAGATTTCGGCGCGCCGTGAACGTAATTGGATCGCGGCGATGATCAGGGCAACCCCGACCGCCGCGCCGATCCAGGTTGCGGAGCTCGCGAAGAATCCCGCCGGATCGAAAAAGGACCAGATGCTGTGCGCCGCGTTGCTGCCGCCATTCGCATTGCTCCCAAATAGGCCCACCCAATCTGCCTTGCCCAACGAGTGAAATGCTCTGATCTCGTAGCCCGACAAGAGTCGATCGGACAACAGGGTACCGAGGACATGGGTCCCGAAAACCCAACGCTCGGCGACACAGAGTGCGAGCGGCGGCAGGAACGACCAAAGGATTACGGCACGCGTCGCCCAAGCCGACACCAGCATCAGCCAACCGGCGATGGGCAGAAACCAGACCGCCAGGGTGACGATCAGATAAATCCACAGCGCCTGGATTTGCAGCCATGCATCCGGCTGCCACATCGAGCTGCCGATCCACGAACTGGCACGAATTGAGATGATGAAGGCCAGGATGACCGTCGTCAGATCGGCAATCGCGAAATACACCAGCGGAATCACGAACAAGCCGACCGCCAACTTCGACAACACCGTTTCCGTGTCAGTCAGCGGCAGCGATTTCCAGAACAGGATGCTGCGATCCTTGCGGTCGGCGTACAGACAGTCCAGCAAATACCAGCTGGAATAGATCGACATCGCGACGAAAAACAGGATGCTGAACATAAACAGCGCCGTTCCGCCGACGACGCGGCCATTCGGCAGGGAATCGCCGGGGCCCACTTGCATGTCGTTGGAGCCCATATGCAAGGCTCCGAACAGGCCACAGATGATTTGGAAGCCGGCGATGGCTGCGGGCATGATCCAGATCGCTTTATTTTCCCAGAACTCGCGGCGAATCAGCCAGACGTAGTTTTTCATACGGCGCTCCCCGAGAGCTTCGCGACGAACAAGTCGGAAACACTCGGCGTCAATACTTCACCGAAGGTCGCGAGTTTTGCGAAATCCGGCTGTTCGAAATACAACACGGTCTTGCCGAGCGTGCGCCGCTCGAAAAACGCGCCTTCGGCGCGGGCGGCATCGACCTCCGCCGCATTCACGGCAACCGCGGCGTAGCGCTTGGCGATGTCCTCGAGCGAGGCGTCGAGCACGATGCGTCCCTTGTCGATGAACATCACGTCGGTCAGCAGGTTCTCGATCTCTTCGACTTGATGCGTCGTGACCAGGATGGTTCGCGTCTCGTCCATGTAATCGTCGACGAGCGCATCGTAGAAGCTGCGCCGCGCGAGCAGATCCAAACCCAAGGTCGGCTCGTCGAGCACGAAGAGTTTGGCGTCGATCGCCATCGTCAGCGCGAGATGCACTTGCGTCTTCATGCCCTTGGACAATTCGCGCATGCGATACGTGCGCCGTATCTGCGTCTTATCGAGCAGCGCCGCCGCGCGCTCGCGGCGAAATCGCGGATGAATGCCGGCGACGAAGTCGATGGCTTGGTCGACACGCAACCAGCCCGGCAGCACCGCGACGTCGGCGATGAAACAGGCGTCGCGCATGAGGTCGGCGCGCTCGCGCATCGGCTCGCGGCCGAGCACACGCAGATGGCCCTCGTAACTCGTCAGTCCGAGCATCGCGCGCAAGGCCGTGGTCTTGCCGGCGCCGTTGGGGCCGATGAGCCCGACGATACGGCCGCTTTCGATCGCGAAATTGGCGTGATCGAGCGCAATGTGGGAACCGTATTTTTTGGTCAATTCACGGGCTTCAATTAACGCTGGCATGGCATGGACTCATGTTTCTTTGGGGTCGGCGCCGCGCGGCGGCGGTGCGGGATGGGTGAGCGCCGGCGTTCGCGCGAACAATTCCTCGGCGGAAAATCCCAGCCGGTGAATGACCGCGAGAATCTGCGGCCATTCGTCGTGCAGGAATCGTTCACGCTCGCCCGCGAGCAGCAGCTGCTGCGCGCCTTCACTGACGTACATGCCGCGGCCACGGCGCTTTTCGACCAAGCGTTCATCGACGAGTTGCTGGTAGGCCTTCAACACCGTCAGCGGATTGAGCCGATAGTCGGCAGCGACCGCGCGCACCGATGGCAATGGATCGCCTTCGCGTAGCGCGCCCTCGAGGATCAGGGCGACCATTCGATCGCGCAATTGGCGATAGATTGGCTGGTTGTCATTCCAATTCGGGTCCATGAATCCGCTCGATCGGTGGTCGCCGCCGGTGTGGTGGCCTGTTAGCACGCTACTCTACCAGAACGCCTGCCGTACACTTTTCGGTTAGATCCGGACCGATATCGCGTGTGGAGCCGTCGCCTGGACCAGTGAGGCGACTTCGCCATGGGCCTTGCCATCGAACAAATAGGCCACGCTGGCGATGATCGCGCCGTTGATGGACATCGCAAGAGCGAAGGCCGCGAGCTTCAGACTGATTTCGAGTTTCATGATGATCTCCTGGTTACTGTTGCTGTCATCGAGGTGTTTCGGTGACTTGGTGATATACTAAAATAGAACACTAGGACATGCAAGCACTTTCTCAAAATATTTCATCGGCGCTTCTGCACTCGCTGACAACGCTCGCTGATCACTCTGCTGCAACGCAGCAACGCGAGTAGCGTCTACGCCGGCCAACCGCTGTTGATGACGAAACGCGCGATCCCAAGCAGGGGGTTTTTGAGCTCGGCTTTGGGCGTGCATCTCGGCCCAAGCCTCGGCCCAAGCAACAGGGATTTTCGGCTACCATTCAGGCCCCTTCGATCGGGAGAGTCTCATGAAGAAGCCAGTCACGGTCACCATCACCGGCGCTGCCGGCAATATCGGCTATGCGCTCGCGTTCCGCGTCGCATCCGGACAAATGCTCGGGCCCGATCAGCCGATCAACTTGAACCTGCTGGAGATACCCGCTGCGCAGAACGCGGTCCAAGGCGTCGTCATGGAGCTCAACGACTGCGCGTTCCCGACGTTGAATAAGGTCGTCGCCTCGGACGACGCGATGGTCGCGTTCAAAGACTGCAATTTCGCGATGCTCGTCGGCGCGCGGCCGCGCGGCCCCGGCATGGAGCGCAAGGATCTCCTTCTCGAGAACGCAAAGATATTTTCCGCACAGGGCAAGGCCTTGGATGCGGTCGCGAGCCGCGACGCGCGAGTGCTGGTCGTCGGCAATCCGGCGAACACGAACTCGCTGATCGCCCAGCGCAACGCCCCCTCGTTGGCGCCGCGACAATTCAGCGCGATGACGCGTTTGGACCATAACCGCGGGCTCGCGCAATTGACCGAAAAATCGGGCGCCGCATTGACCAGCGTCAAAAACGTCATCATCTGGGGCAATCATTCCGCGACTCAATACCCCGACCTGCATCACGCGACCATCGGCGGCAAGCCGGCCTTATCGGTCGTCACGGAGCAATGGTTCAAGGAAACCTACATTCCAACCGTGCAACAACGCGGCGCTGCAGTCATCAAGGCGCGCGGCACCTCGTCGGCGGCGTCGGCGGCGGCGGCGGCCTTGGACCATGTCCACGACTGGGTCCTCGGCACGCGCTCCGGCGAGTGGGTCAGCATGGCGGTCCCGTCGGACGGCAGCTATGGCATCGCGGAAGGCGTGATTTACTCCTATCCGGTAACTTGCAAAGATGGCGCGTACCAGATCGTCCAAGGCCTGAGCATCAACGAGTTCAGCCGCGGCAAGATGGACGCCACGCACCGCGAATTATTGGAAGAGCGCGACGGCGTCAAGGATCTGATCTAGGAGATCCGATCATGAAAAATTTAGTGTTCTCGTTCGCGGCAAGCCTGCTCGCAGCGACGATATCGATCGCCCAAACGCACGCCGCACCGCGCGCGGCACCGACGGCACCGACGGCACCGACGGCGCCCGTGGCGCCTGTGGCCCCCGGCGCCGCCCCAGCCGGCGCCACGATGCCCGCCACCGCGCCTGCGCCCGGCGCCGAGGTCTACATCATCTCGCCGCGCAATGGCGCGGAGCTGCATAGCCCGGTAACCGTTCTGTTTGGCTTGAAGGGCATGGGCGTGGCGCCCGCAGCGGCCGGGAAAATCGACAATACCGGCCACCATCATTTGCTGATCGACACCGATTTGAGCGCTGTCGATCTTCATGCGCCGCTGCCGGCGACGGATAAGATCGTGCACTTCGGCAAGGGCCAGACAGAAGCCACGTTGACGCTGCCGCCCGGCAAACACACGCTCGAGCTGTTGTTTGCGGACTCGACGCACCGCTCCTTCGATCCGCCGCTGCACTCGAAGAAAATTACGATCACCGTGCAGTGAAATCGCGCGCGATTCTGCATGTCGACATGGACGCCTTCTACGCGTCGGTGGAGGAGCGGGATCACCCGGAATTGCGGGGCAAGCCCTTGATCGTCGGCGGTATCGACGGCCGCGGCGTCGTGGCGGCGGCCAACTATGTCGTACGCGGTTTCGGCGTACGTTCCGCAATGCCGATCGGCGAGGCGATGCGGCGCTGCCCTCAGGCGATCTGCGTACGCCCGCGTATGGCCCTGTATCAAAAAGTTTCAGCCGAAATATTCGAGATCTTCCACGAAGCGACGCCGTTGGTGGAGGGCTTGTCGCTGGACGAGGCGTTTCTCGACGTCAGTGCGAGTGAGCGCCTGTTGGGAGGCGCCGCCACTATCGCCGTCGAGATCAGACGGCGCATACGCGGCAAAACGGGATTGGCGGCATCGGTTGGCGTCGCACCCAATAAACTGTTGGCGAAAATCGCCTCGGATCTCGCCAAGCCCGACGGTCTATTCTCGATCGGAGCCGACAATTTGCGCAAGGTGCTCGATCCCTTGCCGGTCGAGCGACTGTTCGGAATCGGCCAGAAGACTCTGCCGCGCGTACACGAGGCCGGGATACGCTCGTTCGCCGACTTACGCCTGGCCGGCGAGGCCCAGCTGTGGCGCGCATTCGGCAAACACGGCAAGACCATGCGAGACCGCGCCGGCGGCATCGACGATCGGCCGGTGCGCGCCGATCGCGAGGATAAATCGGTGAGCGCGGAGGAGACCTTCCAAACGGATATTCGCGAGCCGCGCGTATTGACCGCGGAATTGACCCGGCTGGCCGACCGCACCGCAACCCGGCTACGGGCGCAAGGACTCGCCGCCGGTACCGTAACGGTCAAAATCCGGCGCAGCGACTTCAAAACCTATACGCGGCAGCGCATGCTGGGCCCCGCGACTCAAGATACGGCCACCTTTGCGAGCGCCGGCTTGCAACTGCTCGACGAATGGCTAAGGACTCAGCCGAATGCCGCAATACGCCTGCTGGGGCTCAGCGCCAGCGATTTGCAGTCGACGACGCAGGCCGACCTATTCAGTGCGGGTCCGCCGAGACAATCCCGCCTGGACACCGCGGTCGACGATATTCGACGCCGCTTCGGCTCGGGTGTGTTGACGCGCGCCAGCCATCTGCAGCGAGGCTCGACTTGATAGTATCGTGACAGCCTATGTATACGAGTTTCTTCGGTCTCAGTGAAAAGCCATTTGCGATCACCCCGGATCCGCGCTACCTCTATTTGAGCGAGCGCCACGCCGAAGCCTTAGCGCACCTGCTCTATGGCATCAATGAAGCGGGCGGCTTCATTCAGCTGACCGGGGAGGTCGGCACCGGCAAGACGACCGTCGTGCGCACGCTCTTATCGCGCTTGCCGCGACACGCCGACGTCGCCGTGATCTTGAATCCGCGCATCACGCCGGCGGAATTCTTGCTGACGATATGCGAGGAACTCGGGGTGAGCATCGCCGCCGCGGATCGCGACAGCGTCAAACAAATGGTCGATGCGCTGAATCGGCGCCTGCTCGATGCCCACGCCGAAGGCCGGCGCGTCATCGTCATCGTGGACGAGGCACAGAATCTCTCGGCCGACGTCCTCGAACAAGTTCGATTGCTGACCAATCTTGAAACGGCGACCCAGAAGCTTCTGCAAATCATTTTGATTGGCCAGCCCGAGTTGCGCGACCTGCTCGACCGGACCGAGCTGCGTCAGCTCGCGCAGCGGATCACGGGTCGATATCACTTGAATCCTCTGGATGCCGCGGAAACCAAGGGCTACGTGCGCCACCGCCTACGGGTTGCCGGCGTGACCGGTGAAGTTTTCACGGCCGGCGCACTGAGCGAGATTCACCGCTTGTCCTCGGGAATTCCCCGCGTCATCAACGTCTGCTGCGACCGCGCCCTGCTCGGCGCGTATACGCAGGAGCTGCGCAAAATTACCGCGCCGCTGGTGCGCCGCGCAGCCGGCGAAGTGTATGGCCGGCGCTTCGCCCCCGCATGGCTCGGGTGGGTAGTCGGCGCCGTCGCGATAGCCGCTCTCGCCATCACGATGGTGGGCGGATGGCAGTTATGGCTGCGCGACTTCCGCAGCACCCGAGTCGCCATGAGCGGCACGCCGGCTGCGGCAACGCCGGGCGATACCGTTGTGCCGAACACCGCGACTGCGCCGAGCGTCACGCCCCCATCCGCGGCGCCCCCGTCTGCAGCGCCCCCGTCTGCGCCCGTCGCACCGCAGACGCCGTCGCTTAACGCCTTGCTCGAGGCGAGCGGTTCCAATAGCGGCGATGTACAGGCTTACCGCAAGCTCTTGGCGCTCTGGGGAAAGACGATGAGCGACGACAAGGATCCCTGCGGCCAGGCAAGCAAGGCGGGTCTCGCATGCTTCGATCAACGCGGCTCATGGGCCGAGCTGCGGATGCTGAACAGGCCGGCGATATTGATTCTGACGGACGACCAAGGCAACAAACATCGCGTTTTGCTGACCGCCTTGAACGACCGATTCGCGACTATCGCCATCGGCGACCGCAGTGAACAAGTTCCGCTCGACGATGTCTCTCGTAGTTGGTTCGGCGATTTTACGGTCGTCTGGAAGCCCAAAACGCGACGCCCGCGCCAGCTGTCGGTGGGCATGAGCGGCGAGGAAGTGCGCTGGCTCAGGCGCAGTCTGAATGCGCTGCATGGCGCCCCCGCAGATCCCGCGGCCGGCGATTTGTTCGATCAGGATTTGGCCGTGGCCGTTGAGAACTTTCAGCGCGAACATCGATTGAATGTCGACGGTATCGCGGGCATCCAGACGCAAATGGTGCTCGAGACCGCGCTTGCCGATCCGGACTCACCCTCGCTTCTTCAGGCCGCGGCGCGCGGCGGTTAGGACTTTCGATGTCGTTCATTCTCGATGCACTGAAAAAATCCGAAGTGGAGCGCCAGCGCCAAACCGTGCCTGGGCTCATGGACGCCGGCAGAGTGCCGCCGCGGCCGCGTTTTCCGCCGTGGGCGATCGCGCTCGGCGCGCTGCTCGTCATCAATTTGATCGTGCTCGCCGTTGTGCTGCTACGCCGGGAGAACCAAAGTCTCGCGCCGGCTACGGGTTCCGCTGCGCGCGGCGCAGCGCCGAGCGCGGCGCGCGTCTATGCACCCGCCGCGGTGCCGCACCCGCCGCCGGTCGTATCGCCTCCGGCGGAAGGCGCGAATCACTTCAGTCCGATGGACGGGACGCCGACCTATGCGCCGGAGATCCCGATGGCGGCCGTGGAGTCTGCGCGCGCACCCGAACCGACGCCAGCGCGCGAAAAGCCCGCGACACATCGATCGGAACCGTCGCTGGAGGCGCCGGTTGAACAGGACGAGGTCCTGCCTACCATTGGTGAATTGAATTTGACGGGGCCGGACGCGCTGCCGGAGTTACATTTGGACGTCCATGTCTATGCGACGATCCCCGCCGACCGTTTCGTGTACGTCAACAATCGCAAATATCGTGAGGGCATGCGGCTGCAAGAGGGTCCGACCGTCGAGCGCATCCGGCGTGACGGCGTCGTGCTGAACTCGCAGGGCACGCGTTTTCTGCTGCCGCGCGAGCAGTAGCCGGTTCAAAGAACGCTCACAACGGCGCCGTCGCTCGCCGCAGCGCCGTCGCTCAGTGCGGCACTATCGCCGGCCGCAGCCAGGCGGCGCAGCGCCTCGCCCGTGATGCGGTAATTGATCCACGGGGAATTGGCTTGCGCGCCGAGCGCCTCATAGAACCGGCGCGCCGGCAAGTTCCAATCGAGGACCGCCCACTCGAAGCGACCGTAGTCGCGTTCGACGGCTAATTTCGCGAGATGGGCGAGCAAGCGCTTGCCGACCGCGCGACCGCGAAACGCCGGCCTGACGAACAGGTCCTCCAGATAGAGCCCCGGCTTGGCGAGGAAGGTCGAGAAATTCAAGAAATACAGCGCGAATCCCGCGGGCTCCCCGCCGACCCGCGCAACCAGGGCGTGTGCGACCGGCAAGGAGCTGAACAATGCGAGCCGCAGCAAGTCCTCGGTCGCAACGACCTGGTGGCAAAGTTTCTCGTATTCGGCGAGTTCGCGTATCAAGGCGAGCAGCAGGGGAATGTCGGCGGTTGTGGCCGTTTCTATCTCAACAGCAGTGGCTTGCATGAGGGACCGTCGTTACCATGGTGGCTGGTGTGAAAACTTTTGGGAGTTTAACGGCATTGACGCATGAGTTGACTCTGGGCCTTGCAATCCTCGCCTTGGCGTCATCCACGGCGAGTATTGTGGCCCGTGCCGCGATCATCGAGGGCGAAATCACGTTCCCGAGCCGGAACGTACCCGCGCTGACGGCCTACGCGTTCGAACTCGACACGTCGAGGACCCGCACGGCGCCCGTCGCCGAAGAGCAGACCAAGTTCAGCATCGATGTGCCCCCGGGGCGCTATGTCGTTTTTTTGGCGCCCAACGAGGCGGGGGCTCCGAACATCTATGGAGCGTATACGCAATTCAGCGCCTGCATGGCGCACGAGACGCCCGCGGCCGGCGCCGATACCGAGACTGCGTGCCAGGATCACAGCCTGATCGTCGTAAACCTCAAAGGCAATGCCGCGCACGCGAAGGTGGCGGTCGACGATTGGTACCTCAGCGACGAAATCGCGGACCAGATCGACCACATGCGCGGCGCTGCGGGAAGCGCCGGATCCGAGCCCTTGGGCGCACCCCGATTCTCCGAATATAAGGCCAACCCCTCGGATGCGACACCCGCGCCAAAGCCCGATCTTACGGACAGCGCCGAGCGGCTGCCGGAGCGCGCAAGATTGCAACAATTGCTCGCGAGCGGGCCGAATTACGCCGCGTATCTGACGGCAGCACTGACGCAATGCGGCAGCGGGTGCCAGCATTTGGTGCTGATTGACTGGCACAGCGGCAAAATCAGCGAACCGCCCGAAATCGGCGAGATTCAAGGAACGCTGCCGTGTCGAGGCGACGAAGTCGTGCTGTTCAGGCGCGACAGCCGGCTGCTCAGCGTCTCGCGAACGCGCGCCGACCGTATCCTCACCCAATATTTTCTGTGGAAGCCGGAAACGGAAGCACTGGTTCTCACCGCGGAATTCCAGCGCACCGAGCAGCAATTCTGCGCGCTCGTGCCTCCTTGAGCCCGATCATGCGATGATGAAGCCATGCGCAAAATCTTGACGTTGACGATGAGCGGTTTGGTCACGGTGCTGCCGGTGGCCCTGACCGTGTACGTCATTTGGTGGGTCGTCCATACGCTCGAGGAGTGGCTGCGGCGCGCGATGATCGCTCTGGATATCGTGAGCCCGGCGCATTATTGGCCGGGTCTCGGCTTGATCGCGGGATTCATGCTGTTGCTGGCCGTTGGCAGCTTGGTCAACGCTTATGCGGGCAAGATATTTCTCAAGTATTGGGACGATTTCCTGGGGCGCATCCCGTTCGTCAAGACTCTGTACGGCGGGTTTCGCGATGTGCTGAGTCTGTTGCCGTCCGGCAGCGGCGAGAAGCGCGATCTGCAGCGCGTCGTCCTGGCGCGCTTCGGCGAGGTACATGCGATCGGATTCGTTACTCGCGAAGACGTCCCCGCGGTACTCAATTCGCACGGCGGTCAGGGCTGGGTAACGGTTTATTTTCCGATGAGCTACGCCTTCGGCGGTTACACGATTTATCTGCCGCGCGATCACCTCGAGCCGCTCGACATCTCGGTCGAGGACGCGATGCGTCTGGCGATCACCGCGGGCCTGACTGCCGCGGGCAATCGTTCTTAAGTCAAGCGCGTGCTCGGCCATCGCTTGCTGGCGTGTCGCTTGGTTCTCGGTGCGCTGCTCATCGGGCAAGCCGGCGCCGCGCCGCGTAGCGCACCGTCCGACAATGGGGCCTGGCGTGCGGCGGCGATACAGGCACTTCGCGCGCGCGCGGATGCGAACTCGCTGGCGACCGCGGCTGCGTTGGCATTCGTCGGCGACGCGAAAACCCGCGCCGAGCCGTCCAGGAGTGACGCCGCGCTCGAATTAGCCGCTCGCGCCAGCGCTCTCGCGGCGGATGACGCGGCCATCGGTTGGATACAGCTGCGCCTATGCGCAAGCACGCCGGGCTGCGACATTCGCGACACCGCGACCGCGATGCGCTGGCTGGACCCGGATAACGCCGCAGCATGGCTGCCGACGCTCGCCGCGGCCGTAAAGGACAAGGACACGGTCGAGATCGACCGCGTCATGGCCGACATGGCGCAGGGTGTGCGTTTCGATTTCTATTGGAATCGCATCGTCGTGCTCATGTTCGATGCGCTGCAAGCGGTATCGAAGAGCTTGCCGAAAAACACCGTCGATTCCGATTCGAGTCGCTTGACGAGCAGCATCGCAATCGCCTCGAGCGAGATCATCCCGTCCTTCGCGCCGCTGACCGAGGCATGCCGCGAATCGGCGGCAGCAACGGAGCGGCGCGAATTTTGTCAAAAGATCGCAAAGAACTTGCAACAAGGCGATACCATCGTGGCGCAACTGGCGGGCTTGAGCATCGAGCGGCATTTTTTGCCTGCCGACAGCAAAGAATCCCGTGCACTAGGCGAGCGCCGCCGCGTGCTGGAATGGCGCATGGCCTCGGCCGAGAAATTCGACGCGCCGGTGCTGCCCTGGCTCAAGAACGCGCATGCGCGATGGCGCGTCGCGAAGATGCGGGCGCTGCGCCGCGATGACGATGTGTTGATCGCGATATTGAGAGAACAGGGAACCCCCATTGACCCGCCGGAGATACTTCCATGATCGATCTGTATTACTGGCCGACGCCTAACGGCCACAAGATAACCCTCTTTCTCGAAGAGACGGCGATGCCGTACACGATTTTTCCGGTCAATATCGGCAAGGGCGAACAATTCAATGCGGATTTTCTGGCGATAGCGCCGAATAATCGCATGCCTGCGATCATCGATCGCTCGCCCCAGGACGGCGGCGCACCGGTCTCGGTATTCGAGTCCGGCGCAATTTTGCTTTACCTCGCCGAGAAGACCGGTCTATTCATTCCGAAGGATTTGCGCGGCAAGGTCACGGTGACGGAGTGGCTGTTTTGGCAAATGGGCGGCCTCGGACCGATGGCCGGTCAGAATCACCACTTCGCGCGCTATGCGCCCGAGAAGATTCCCTACGCCATCGACCGATACGTCAAGGAGACGAATCGTCTCTACGGCGTACTCAACCGTCGGCTCGAGGGCCGCGATTTCATCGCCGGCAACTATTCGATCGCCGACATGGCCGCCTATCCTTGGATCGTACCCCACGAGGCGCAGGGGCAAGACCTTGCGGATTTTCCGAACCTGCAGCGTTGGTTCGACGCAATCCGCAACCGTCCGGCGACGATCAAGGCCTATGCGCGCGGCGACGCGTTCAACACGCAAGCCGGATTGACCGAGGAAGCGCGCAAGGTTCTATTCGGTCAAACGGCCGCGACGGGAACTCCTTAGCGCGCGATAGGAATTCCCTGGGCTCTCACGGTCGTTTTCCGGCCCAGCAATAGCGTTGATGCTCGTCGATCATGCCGACGGCCTGCATGAACGCATAGCAGATCGTCGTGCCGACGAAGCGGAAGCCGTCCTTCTTGAGCACCCTGCTCATCGCATCGCTCTCGGGCGAGCAAGTACGGATCCCGGCGAGGTGCAGCGGACGGCGGCGCACGATGCACCCGTCGGTGAATTGCCAAAGATATCGGTCGAACGATCCCGTGCGCGCGAGAATTCGTAAGTAGGCCTTGGCGTTGTCGATGAAGGCATCGACCTTGAGACGATTTCTGACGATGCCGGCATTGCGCAGCAGGCGTGCGCGCTGCGCGGGTCCGTAGGCTGCCATTTTCTCCGCGTCGAACCGGTCGAACGCGAGCCGGTAGGATTCCCGCTTACGCAGGATCGTCAGCCAGCTGAGGCCTGCCTGCGCACCCTCGAGACACAGCATCTCGAACAGCGGCGCGTCGCGGTGCACCGGGATACCCCATTCCAAATCGTGATAGGCGATGTACAGAGGATCCGTGCCGCACCACGCACAGCGGCGCTTACCGTCCGTGTGCAGCGTTGCACCGCGATTGCGCCATTCCGAGTCGCGCGCCACGGCTACCTCTCAGGCGCCAAGCTCAAGGGCGCGCGCCGCTATGGCGTACTCGCGGCCATCACGGCGATCTCATTGTCGCTGGGATCGAGAAATTGGAAACGCCGGCCGCCGGGAAACGAAAAAATCGGCCTGACGATCCGGCCGCCGGCCTTGGTCACGGCATCGAGCGCCGCCTCGAGATCGGAGACGCAAATCACCGGCAGCGGCGCCGCGCTCGCCTCGCCTAGATCGCCCTGCAGACCCACATCGACGTCGCCGGTCATGGTACAGGCGTAGGTCGGACCGAAATCGGCGAGCGTCCATGCAAATACGGTTCGATAAAACGCCTTGGATTTCTCGATATCGCGCGCGGGCAGTTCTATGAAATTCGGGCGAGCCATGTCCGGTTTACCGCATCAGCCGGATTTGAATCCCAGCTTGGCGTGGCTGCCGTCGCAATAGGGCTTGTTTCCGGAACCGCCGCAACGGCATAGAAAGGTCTCGGTTGTGCGAAGCAACGTGCGTCCGGTACCGGACACCACTTCCAGTGCGCCCTGAACTTTGAGCGGGCCGTCTTTGAGCGGCGTGATCTGCAGCTCTCCGTTGCGCGATGCAAGCGGCTTGGATTCGGCGGTCCGCGCTTCGCCGCTCGCCGTGAATTGGATCCCCGCGTGACTACCGTCGCAAAAGGGCTTCTGTTTGGATGCGCCGCAGCGGCAGATGCACGCGCGATAGCCCGCCCGCGCGGAACCTATAGTGAGCTGCGCACGAAACGCGAGAGGGCCGTTCTCTCGGACACGAACGACGTTCACCAACGGCGCTCGCTCGTTTTCGCCGCCATCGAGCCGCTCATAGGAGATCGCGCCCGACGGGCAATTGTGCGCCAATTCGGCGACTTCGTCGGGCGTCGCCTTGTCCGGATGAATCCACTCGCCTTGCACGTTGGGCACGAATACATCGGGCCGATCGAGAACGCAATGACGGGAGTGGATGCATTTGCCCCCGTCGAAACGAATCATCAGCTTCGTTCCGCGTATGGTTTCCATTAGAAGTTCAGGCGCATGAGGCTGTGCAGGAGTTTCGTATGACGCGCTTTGTAAACGAGTTCGATTCGATCGACGCCGCGCGTACGGCGCGCAGCGCTGCGGATCTCGTGCATCAACTTGAGCAATACCGGCGTATTCGTGATCTCTCCGACTTCGTCGCGCGGTTTCACGACGAGATGCAGTACGGCAAAACGCTCCTCGGCGATGCGTACGAAAACCGCGACCCCGACTGGGAGTCCCTGCGCGGTAACCGCGAACAGACTCTGAACAGCCTCGATATCGCCGACCCGAATCCGCAGGCTACCGTCCTGCTCATAGATTTCGGGGACGCCGTAGGTCTCGATCGAGTGTTGTATCCCGTGACGCACGCGATGCTGATTGACGTTGAAGAACAGCAGTTGTTCCAATGCGCCGCGTTGTTCCACGCCCAATTTCGACGTAATCGAGACTGGAGTAATGGAGACTGGATCGTTCAACGCCCATCCTCATCGATTTAACGACGCGGCATTATGACCGCTTTTGCCGCATTGTGCGGCGAGTCACAGAAACGCTTTGGCGCGCCGCAACAACGGTTGTCAGAATTTGCGGACGCCGTATCGTATAGCGCGGCCTGCGCCGATATACAAGCGCGTCCCGACATCAGCTCTCTCGATTGCTGCAAAGCAAACAGCATAGGTGCCTGAATTTAATGGTGGAGGGTAAACGAGCGGTGTTAGCGAGCGGACTGGAGGGCAGCAGGACAGAAGCTTTCGCGTCCAACCTGGCGAGCGATATAGTCGAGCTCGTGGTATTGACGACCGATTCGGCTTTCCTTCAAACACTGCGCGAAGCAGTCGGCGGCTCCCGAAGGCTCTGGCATGTGCCGTCCGCCGATAAAGTCGGCGATCTGCTGGTTGCCGGCGAGGTCGGCATATTAGTCCTCGACGCGCAGGGCCTACAGCACCCGGTCGTCGGTTTCATCGCCGGAATCAAGTACCGGTTTCCCGATCTGGTCATCGTATTCGCGGGAGACCGGGAAGTCGAAAATGCGCTCGCCAAGCTGATCAGCGACGGCACGATCTATCGGTTCATTCACAAACCAATGTCGCCCGGCCGGGCGAAGCTATTCCTTGAAGCGGCGGTCAAGCGATTCGCCGAACAGCGCAATCGGCGAACCCAAGCACCGGCCGAAGCTCCTCGACCTCCGATGCATCGCGGTTGGCTGCTCGCCGGCATGCTCGGCGTGTTTGCCGCAACGATCGGCGCCGCGATGCTGCTGCGAACTCAATCCAAAGCGAAACCCCAAGCATCCGCTGCGGACTTCGGCGCGCCCGCGCACGCGGTCCTTTCGCCGCTGTTGTTGCAGGCTGCCACGGCCCTGGCGGCGAACCGACTCACCGAGCCCAGCGGCGACAACGCGTTGGAACTGTACTTGCGTGAACTCGCGCTCGATCCCGCCAGCGTGGCCGCGCGCGCGGGGCTCGCGGAGATTCACGAACGGTTATGTGCGCGTGCACAAGAGGCGTTGCTCGAGGAACGCTTGGATGTCGCCGCAGCGGCGATCGAAGCAGCTCGAAAGGCGGGCGTCGAAAGCGGTCGAATCGCGCTATTGACGGCCGAGCTCGCCAAGTCTCGCGAGGAGGTCAAGGCAAGGCGCCGCGCCACGCCGGCTATCAACGACGCGACCCCGCCTGCATCCGGATCGGCGACGGCTGTGACCGATTTAGCGCAGGCCGTGAGCGCACCGCCGCCCGCGGTAACGGCGCCGCCGCGAGCTGCCGCTGAATTGCCGCCGACTGCGGGCGAATCGGCGCCGCCTGCGGCGGAATCGGCACCGGCTAAAAGCGAATCAACACCGCCCGGTGAATCGGCGCCGGCCACCTCCGCATCGGCGCCGGCTTCGGAACCGTCGACTTAAGCCGCCGAACTGCGCGCCAGCGCGACCGACTGGCTACCCTCCTGAATGAGCGCGCCGATCTCGGCACCAATCCGTAAATCGTCGACGGCGCCAAATGCATGTTTGCGGATGACTCCGTGGCGATCGATCAGCACCAGACTCGGTGTGCCGCGCATTTTGTAGCGCTCCATCGTATGGGGGATCGGCCCCGCCTGGTTCGGCTGGTCGAGCGCGATCGGGAATTTCAGTCGATATTCTTGGATAAAAGCCTTGAGCACGGGGATGCTGAAGGCGTCGTGATGCTCGAAGGTGGCGTGCATACCGATGACGGTCACGTCCTTGGGCTCGAAGGTTTCATAAATTCGCTGCGCCTGGGGAATCGCGACGCCAATGGAGTTGGGACAAAGCACTTGAAATGCCGCCAGTACGACGACCCGCCCGCGCAGCGCCGACAACAGCATTGGTCGATCCGTATTGAACCAAGTCTGCACGAGTAACTCGGGTGCGTATGAAATTGAGCTTGTCATGATTTTATTTGGAGGTCGCCTGGCGGATTAAGGGATTCCCTGATCAGGCCCTATTGTGTGCCGAAAGCACCGTTCGAATACAATAGCCAAAAGCACAAAAGTCGGGCGCTGGCTCCAAGATTTGTCGAGGGAATTTGCATGCAAGAACTTGACATCAACGGCAAGATCGTCCGCGTGGATGTCGACCTCGACATGACGGGTACCAAATTCGGTTGCGGCATAGCGCTGTGCGGCGCTTACCGATGATGCGCGGCGGTCAATTCACCGCCTGACGCGGCGCGCCTGGAGTTTACGGCGCCGGTGTTGCGGCGGCGGACGCGGCTGCCGAGACGCTTGCTTTTGTTGCGGGAGTTGTGGTTGTGGCGGCTGTCGCGGCTGCGGCATCGGCAGGGGTTGCCGGCTCCGGCCCGACCCAGGTGTTGACGGTGGCCTCGTAAATCGCCAACTCCTCGAGCAGATCCTCGAAACGCTGCGCCTTGCCGATCGCAAACCCTTGGCCGTAATCGACGCCGAGATCGGCAACGCGACACCGCAAGGCGTCGGTCTCGACGTACTCGGCAATCGTCTCCATGCACATGACTTTGGCGAGCTGCGCGATCGCCTTGATCATCGACTCGGAACGCGGGTTCAGGATGCAGTCGCGCACGAAGCTGCCGTCGATCTTCAGATAGTTGACCGATAGGTCCTTGAGATAGGCCAGCGAACTGACGCCGGTGCCAAAGTCGTCGAGCGCGAACTGGCAACCGAGATCTTGCAAGCGGCGCATGAAGGCCTGCGCGTTGGCGAGATTGCCGATCGTCGCGGTTTCGGTGAGTTCGAAGCACAGCACGCTCGGTGATACGCCGTTTGTCTTGATTTGATCGACGACGTAGTCGAGAAAGCCCTCGTCCTGCAGCGATTGGCCGGATAGATTGATCGCGAATCGGGTGTTTTCCTCGGCGACCGCTGCACGGTGCTGGTTCAGCAGCTCGCAGGCGCGGCGCACGACCCACCGGTCGACGGTCGGCATGAGCTGATAACGGTCGGCGGCCGACATGAATTTGCCGGGCGGGATGATTTCGCCGCGATCGCCGACCATGCGCAGCAACAACTCGAAATGGGGGCGCCCGTAGCTGCCCCGCAGCGGCAATATGGGCTGCGCGTCCAGCCGGAAGCTGTCGGCGGTCAGCGCGTTGCGCAACTGGCCGATGACCAAGATATCGGTGTGCCGCCGAATGATGCTCTGGTCGGAATCTTGAAACGTTTCGACGCGATTGCGGCCGCGATCCTTGGCGGCCTTGCAGGCGATCTCCGCCGTTGCCAGCGCATGTGCAAGCGAGTCGTCGGATCCCGAGATCGGCGCGACGCCGATGCTCACGGATACGTCGTAAGCGCCCTGTCCGGCGCGCGGCTTGATTGCCGCTGCGGCAGCGCAGACTTTCTCGGCAATCGCGGTCGCGCCCTCGAGATTCGCGTTCGGAATCAAGGCCGCCAGCCGATCTCCCGAGATGCGCGCGGACAACGCGGCCGCCGGCAGCGCTTTGGCCATGCACTCGGCGACACTCACGATCACATCGTCGCCCACATGCATGCCGAATGTTTCGTTGATGACGTGCAGCCGATCGATATCCAAATACAGAATGCTGTGTATGTCCGACGGGACGTCGGAGGACATCAGGACTTTGGCCTGGCGCTCGAATGCATGGCGCGTCATCAGGCCCGTGCTCGGGTCGTAGTGGGACTGAATCACGGTGGTCGCACGCTTCGCCAGCAGCTCCGCAATGCGGGTTTGATGAAGGTCGAAATCCTCCGCGCTCGGCGGATTGAACAGCGCCAGCACGCCGATGACCCGCTCGGAGGTGTGACGGATCGGGCAGGCGAGTATCTTGTACGGCGCAGCCGCATCGCTGGTGACCTTGGCGATGCGGTTGATGATGATCGTGCGTTGCTGCAGCTTCATCCAGGTCATCAGATGCTGTTCGGCAAGCTCCAACACCGCGGGCGCCATCGGTTGGCCGCTGCGCGTCATCGACAGGGAGATGTTCTTATCGGGCACCCACAACGCCGCCAGGGCGCAGCCCATATGGTCCAGGCCGGTCTTCAGCAGCAGATCGAATTCGTCGGCATCGCCGTCCGTCGCGACCCGCTGCGAGGACATCTCGAGCATCAGCGTGAGATCGCGTTCGCGTACGCCGAGATCGCGCTCGCGCGATCCGAGCTGCGAACGCAGTCCGAGCTCCCTGGCCAGACACTCGAGCACGGGTTGTACGAGCTGGCGGATGTAGGCTACCGCGCGCGGCGCGGTTTGCATTCCCGAGAGGGCCACCGCGAGGCTGACGACACCAAGTATCTCGGACTGATCACCGCGTACCACGAACGAATAGTCCGTGAGGTCGTCATTGAGCGCCTGCATGATCGCGGGGTACTCGCCGGAGTCCGATAGCGCGTTGCGGATCGCATCCGTGACGATGTGCGCATCGTTGGTCGCCGGCCAGTCGTCGGATGCCCAGATGAGATTCGAGAATCCGTCGTGAACGACCAAGCCCCGCAGGCTCGGCAGCAGCATTTTCAACAGGCGCCCGTACGGCTCGAACGAGGCGCCGACCCGGTTATGCTCGTCGGTGGTAGGGGTTTTGATACCGAGCACTGCGTGTTTCCTGGCCCAAGCTTGGATTCATAAGCCGATGAAATAATGCGAAATTTGCCTGAGAATATGCGGATTTTGCATGGTCTCAGCCTTGATCAGAGTCGCATTTTATGGAAATGCGCGCCGGGTGAGTATCCGCAGCGCGCAAAAGGGCACATCCTCACTGTGACGCAGCTCCCAGATCCGCTTTCAGTGCTTTCAGATCCGCTCTTATTCATGCGCCGAGCGGCCGCTCGAACGGCGAGCGAGCAGGCCAAGCAACAACCGGCCCCCGGGGATGCGAACGAGACGAAACACTCGGCGCCAGAAGCGCGCTCTCTCGGCGGTGAATCGCTCCAGCGGCAGCGAATCGTAAAGCCGCTCTCTCGGCTCATGCAGAAACGCGGTCGATGCCCGCAGAGAAGTCGACTGCTCGCCCGCATGCAGCGTCAAGACGACCCCGCCGTCGGCTTGCCAGTCCACCGTCAAGAGTTCGAGGCGCCGCGGCGCCGTGGCGCCTTGCTCCTCAACGCCGCGCAACAGCATCGATTCATGGGGTGCCGCCAAATTATCGATGCGCCAGAGACCCTTGCTCAGAGGCTCAACCCGAAGCTCACCGCAGACGGTACGTTGCATCGGCGTATGTTAACGTGATGGCGATGATTTTCCTCAATTTTGCGGCGCTGTTGCTGACATCCGCACCCGCGGAAATCGCGAATTCAATAGCGGCACAGCAGTTGCCGCCGAGCGCGGTGAGTTTCATCGTGACCGATGTGGATTCCGGCCGGCCCGTGATCAGTCAGAACGCTCAGGTCCCGCGCAGCCCGGCCTCGACCATCAAGGCGATCACCACCTATGCGAGTCTCGATCTGCTGGGCCCGGCCTACACCTGGCATACGCGAGCCTTGATTCGGGGCCCGATCGAGGCCGGCGTGTTGAACGGCGACCTGATCCTCCAGGGCGGCGGCGATCCCTATATGACGTTGGAGCGCTGGTGGAGTTTCGCGAACCGGCTGCGCGACTCCGGGCTGCGAACGATCCATGGCGACATCGTCGTCGATAATTCCGCTTATTCTCTGACCGCGGAGGACCCGGGCGCGTTCGACGGCCGGCCGAATCGCGTCTACAACGTCACGCCGGACGCGCTCATGATCAATTTTCAGTCGATCGACTTCCGGGTCGTGCCTAACGCCGAGCAGCGGCGCGTCGATATCGTCGCTGAGCCGGCACCGAGCAATCTCACCATCGACAATCGCATCCGATTCGCCGCGGGCCGCTGCAGCGGAGCCGCGAGCCGCGTCGATTTCGAGATCGCCACCCCACGCGCGGATCGGGTCACGTTCACCGGCAGGCTCGCGGCACATTGCGAGCCGCGCGAGCTGACGCGAGTGCTGCTGACGCCGACCGGATACGCTTACGGAACCTTCGTCTCGCTATGGCGGCAGCTCGGAGGCGAGGTCGACGGCAAGCTGCGCGTCGAATCGGCACCGCCGGATGCACGCCCGCTGTTGACCTTCGACTCGCTGAGTTTGGGCGAAATCGTGCGTCTCACCAACAAATACAGCAGCAACCTCATGGCGCGGCACTTGCTGCTGACGCTGGGTGCAGAACGCTACGGCGCGCCGGCAACGGTCGCGAAGGGCATCGCGGCGATCGGCGAATGGGGTCGCGCGCGCGCAATCGACCTGAGCGATCTCGAGATCGACAACGGCTCAGGCTTGTCGCGCAAGGCGCATGTATCGGCCGAGGCAATGGCGAACGTGTTGCGTGCGGCTTATCGCAGTCCCTTTGCACCCGAATTTCTCGCCTCCTTGCCGCTCGCCGGCATCGATGGGACCTTGCGCACACGCATGAACGCGAGTCCCGCCGGTTCGGTGCGTTTGAAAACCGGTCATATCGACGACGTCAGCGGCGTCGCCGGTTACGTCACGGCGGCCAGCGGCAAGACCTATGTCTTGGTCTGCTTGATCAATGACGCGAGAGTCGATTCCGGCGCCGGCGATGCGCTGCACGCGGCGCTCGTGAAGTGGATACTCGAGAACCTTTGACGCCTCAGACGCGCTGCGTCTCGAGTTCCCACAAGATCGCGGTCACGCCCTTGGCTATCCAGACGCCGAAGCCGAGATACCGGAAGTTGCGCTGCAGTCGGCGCCGATACCAGGCCGCGCTGCGCAGATGCACCGCGCGATCGGTACGCGTGCGATCGCAATTGTGGCGCCAATCCTCTAGCGTCAGCGCGCTGACGTACACGGCCGCCTGCGTCAGCTGCGCGAAGTTCGCGATGGCGCGCGAGGCCTCACGATCGTCGAGATACTGCAGGACGTCATAGCAGACGACCAGATCGTAGGGCTTTGGCGCGGAGAAATGCGCAACCGAGCCATGCGTCCAGCCGTATTTGGCGCATAGGTACTCGCTGTGCTCGAGACCCGTGTAGTGGGCCCGCGGCAGCACCGCTGCGAACGGGGCGCGCAACAGCCCGATGCCGCAGCCGGCGTCGAGAATGCGGCGCACGGGTATTTGCGTGTGACGTAAAATCGCGGCGATCAAGGCCGCACGGTCGCGCATTTCCGCCGCCGTCACGACCCGCGATTTCGGATCGAGGTAGAACTTGCGAAAGTAGGCCGCGCCAAAGGGGTGGGCTTTGTGCATCGATTACCGGCATCCCCTCGCCTTAAGCGTCGGCTAGCGTCCCGGGCCCTTCGCTGGATGAGACAGCTTGTATTGCAAATACCGCAGCTCTTTGGGATCGAGCTCGCCGTCCTTGTTCTTGTCGGCCAAATCGAATTCCTGTTCCATGAAGTGCAGGAATTCTGCCTTGGAAACCTTGCCGTTCTTGTCGGTATCCATGAGCTGAAGCAGCTGCGCGGTCAGCGACAGCCCACCTTTGAGATTCTTCTCCGGTTGCGCGGCAGCCGGTACGGCGGCGGCCGGTTCATCCGCGGCGGCGGCATACGCGGACAATGTTCCCGCCGCACACACGAGTATGGCGGCGAGTTTCAGTTTTGGCGGCTTCGGCATCGATCGGCCCCCCGTGTTTGGAATTGACAGCAAACTGCTGATGACGGTATGGCCGATTCTGCTCCAATTAACTCGATTTCGCAGCAGTGCTCCTGCCGCCGACACGCCGAGTCGCCGGAGGGCTCGTTCGCTCCGGAAATTGCGCGAGAACATTCTTGATCCTCTGTTGAACTTGTTCGAGGCGCCAAACAGCCTCAACGTCCTTACCCCTCGAACAGGCATCCCGAGTCAGCTTCAATTCGTCGTGCATCCACTCGATCTCGGAGCCGCCACTGGACGAGAGATCCACGAGCTGTTCGATGACGCGAAAATAGGCTTTTTGCTCCGGCGCGCAATCCTGCGCCCATGCGTTCGCGGAAAACGTCACCGCGCAGGCCAGCGCGACCATTGCCGGGGCCGATAAAGTCATATGCATCCTAAGACCTTTGCTGGGCATTGGCATTCGCCGCCGCCGACCGGGGTTCGCTGTCGCCGTTACAGCGCAGCGCTGTCGGTCTCGCCGGTCCGAATGCGCAGCACCCGCACGACATCGCTGACAAAGATTTTGCCGTCGCCGACTTTGCCGGTCTTCGCCGCACCGACGATCGCCTCGAGCACTTGCTCGAGGATTTCGTTCTTCACGGCGACCTCGATGCGCACCTTCGGCACGAATTCGACCAGATACTCCGCCCCGCGGTACAGCTCGGTATGGCCGCGCTGGCGCCCGAAGCCTTTGACTTCCGTCACCGTCATGCCGGACACGCCGATTTCGGAGAGGGCCGCACGCACGTCGTCGAGCTTGAACGGCTTGATTATCGCGACGATCATTTTCATAGAATGCTCCGCAGTTTCTCGTGAAATCCCCGCCCGAATGCGCAGGTCCGCTGTTAGAACTTGACCATGACGCCAGCTCCCCAGACGGCTTCCGACTTGCGAAGATCCGGGTACCAGATGCCGCCTTCGCCGGCGCAGTTGTCCGCGGCAATCGCACTGCCGTTGTTGCAGACCACGCTCGTGGACGGTCCGGTCACGCCCGAGAGCGCGTTGCCCGACGGAGGCGTCACGCCGCCCGCTCCGGACCAGTAGGGAACGTCGGAATGACGGTAGGTCACTTCGGTCCACCAGGTGATCCAGTCTTTCGGCATGTACTGGAAGTTCAGCTGGGTATCCCATTGATAGAGTTTTTGTCCCGGCTGCTGACTGAAGTATGGCGAACCGGTTGCGGCGGTTGCGCCGTTGATCGGCGGCGTCAGCGCCAGATAGCGGCCGGGATTGTTCATGAAGCCGCCGCCGACCGTCACTGCATAGAGGTCGTTATGGAACCAGGTGCGGTCATAGGCCATTATGCCGAAGAAATTCTCCTTGTTCGGTCCATGCGAACAATTGACGCCGCCGCCGTATTCGCAACCGAGGTCGGCCGTCACACTGAATGCCATCTTAGACACGCCGGCGCCGCCTTGTCCCTTCGCGTCGTAATATTTCACCAGGATGCTGTCGTCCTCGTGAACGCGCGTGACATTCGCGTAGTGGACGTTCGGCACGTTGCATTGGCCGGTCACCTGATTCACTTGGGAACTTCCAACCACTGCGTTGGGGTCGCCGCCGTTCGAGGGGCAGCCGCTGCCGCTCGCCAAGTTATCCTGTCCGACGGAGTAGCTGTTGAACACCATCTTGAGCGAGTCGTTGGGGATCCAGAGAATCTGGCCGCCGAACCCCGGGTGGCTGTTGAACTTCGCATAGGATTGCCAGCCGTTGATGAGCCAGGGTTCGATTTTCAGCGTCTGCGTCGGAAACCACTGGACGCGCAGTCCGTTGAAGAACCACGGCGTGTTCGACGAGACGAACGACGGCTGGTAAGTCCAGTTGTCGAAATTGTAGTAGCTGAACAAGCCGATGTACGAGACGAAGATGCCCATGTCGACATTGAGGCCGTGGTTGACGTCGAAGTGGTACCCGGCATTCGCTTCCGAGAAATATTTGTAAGCGCCCTGTAGGTCCCACTGACCGACCGCCGCGCTCGCGTCGTTGCGCGGCGTCGTGACGGAGAACAGGCCCAGCATCGAGAGAAAGCGCGCCTTTACGTTTTCCCAGTGGAAGTCGCCGCCGAAGCTGACCTGTTCGATTTGGAACTCGCCCGAGCGGAACTCCTCGGTCGAGCCGACGATCGTGTGGTCCACCGGGTGGTTCTGGCTCTGCAGATAATTCATGTCGAAGCGGATTTCCGGCGTGAAGAACTTCGTGTCGAATATCGGCGCCTTTTCACGCGTGTTGCCGTTCAACCAACCAATATCGCCGACCGCGAACGGTGTTTCGGTGTCGACTTCCGGGCCCGGCTCAGGCGCCGTCAGCGCATCCGGGATCACCTGAGGGGCCGCTGCAACGAGTGTCGGCGCAGTCAAGCGGCTGGTCGCCGCAAAGGCAGCGGTAGCCGGCGCCGACGGCGCCGGCGGCGCGCCATTCATGACGATGTCGCTGCGCGTCGCCTTGCTCGGCGCAACGGTGACCGCGGGCAAGGCCGTTTCCGGAAAGCCCTCGACCTCGGAGGTCAGCGACCACGCACCGGGACTCAAGTCCGCGAAGGAATAAATTCCGTCGCTGCCCGATAGCGTCGAGCGAATCGCGCCTCCATCCACTCTGCGTGCCGTCACGGTCGCGTGCGCGACTGGGACCTTCGCGGAATTCGTGATGATGCCCACGATCGTGCCGGGCGACTCCTTGGTATCGGGCGTCGGCAATACGTCGGCATGCGCAGCCGGCAACAAAAATCCGATCGCCAAAATGGATATCGCAAATCCCTGCAAGTATCTCGATATTTTCATTGATCTCATCCCTCTTTAGGTTTTCGTACCTCGACAAGAAACCTCCCGCTGCGCATGCTCCAGCGCTCTTCGCGGCGCTTCATTCATGATCAGAAATGGAAAATCGCATCGGCCGCGAACGTCAGCTGCGAATTCCTGCCCATGCCCGGAGTTGCGGTCGGGTTGTCATAGGCATCGACGTCGCGCGCATGTTCGTAGCGCAGCTCCGGGCGCAACTCGATCGTGTCGCCCATCCAATGCGTAAACCCAAGCGAGAGTTCGTAATAGCGGGTCTTGAACCCGGTTCGTTGCCCCCGAGCGTCGTTCAGATAATCCGTGCGCCAGGTGACGACGTCGCGCGGCCCGATCTGATAATTCAAATAATTGAGCGCGGCCCAGGCATAGGAATAGCAATAAACCAAGTTCGCCTTGCAGATCGCGCCCGATGGCGCGCCGTAATTGAGGTAGGAGTACCGCTGCGCGATGATCTCGGCGCCGAGATCGCTGCCGTTGGGTCCGGTATCGTTGGCGACGTTCGGCGTGTGTGCTTCCCACATGTACCAGACTTCCGTATCCGTATGCCATTTGGCGTTGAACTTGTGATACCAAGTCACGACCGCGTGCTGGATATTGTTCCAGCGCCAATTGCCGTCATTCAGACCGTTCATGCAGGGATAGACGTTGTCCTTGCCGGAATCCGAACTCCAAATGACGCACAGCGCGGGCGTCAGATGACGCTCCGATTTGACCCAGGGTGCGACGTCGTTGCCGGCCGACAGTTCTGTTTGAATTTGCCAATTCTTGTCGAGCTTGGTCGTCATCACGACGCCATGCTGCGTGTACGGATCATAGGTGTAGAGCAGGGAATGGCTGTAGGTGATGTTGTTGGGCGCGAGCTGCGCTTCGATGTCGGGAACCGAAATGTAGCGGCCGACGCGCAGATTCGAACCCAATCCGCCGAGATTCGGCAGCCAAAAATCCAGGTAATACATGACCGGATCGAAGCCGTTCTGCTTGGCGCTGTCGGTGTATTGATTGCTGAATATCCCGTTGCTGAACGTGTACTTGTAGTCGGTGCCGTACAGGCCCGTGACCCGAAAGCCCCAGTCGGTGTGCGCGCGTTGGACCTCGTCGGGCGTGCGTTCGAAGTAGAGTGCGATTTGATCCATCTGCAGCGTATTCGGTTCGAACGAATAGGCTTCGGGATAGTTGCCGCCGGTGCCGGTTGCATAATTGAAACGCGTATGCGAGGTACTGAGGTTGAATCCCGGTTCGGCCCAGCCGTAGATCGTAAAGCGGCTGTCCTTGAGTTTCTGGCCGCCTTTGCCGCAATAGAGTGCGTCCATCAACGCGTTGTAATACATGTTCTCGACGCCGAGCGTCTCGGATCCGCCGACGTTCCAGGTCGCATACGGAAACGGAGGATTGGATTCCGGAACCTCGCCGCCGCCCACGACGATCGTCGGCGGCGCATTGGCATCGCTGCCGTCCCACGCGAGGTGGGATTTATAACTATCCTCGAGCCGCGAAAAAAAGCCTTCGTTCTCGGAATCCTTGGCGCACCCTTCGGCAGGCGCGTCGGGATCGGTCTCGGCCGCGCCCGGCGCAGCGGCGGCATCAGCGAGCGAGCGAGCGGACGCCAACATCAGTACACCGGCCAATGCGAGTGCCCCGGCTACTGCGCCCAAGCGACTTCGACCAATTGTTGCTTTTCTTCCATGCACGCGGCCGATCCTCACCTTGACCAATGAGCCCAAGAACGTCGTTCCAAGGAAGATGCATGGCTACTCGACCTTCTCGCCATGCAGCGAGATGTCGAGACCAACGCGTTCCTGCTCCTCGCTCACCCGTAGGCCGATCGTCATGTCGATCACTTTCAATAGGATGAAGCTCACGGTGAAGCCGTAGATCACGGTCGAGCCGACGCCCCAAAGCTGCGTGATCACGGAGCCGTCGGATCCGCTGATCTCCTTGCTCGCGAATACGCCGGTCAAGAGCGCGCCGATCATGCCGCCGACCGCGTGCACGCCGAACGCGTCGAGCGTGTCGTCGTATCCCAATGCGTGCTTGAGAGAGGTTGCAGCGAAGTAGCAAATGACGCCTGCGGCCACTCCGATGATCACGGCCGGCGTCGGGCCGACGAAGCCGGAGGCCGGTGTGATCGCAACGAGACCGGCGACGGCGCCCGAGGCTAACCCTAAGACGCTGGGTTTCCCCTTCGTGAACCATTCGGTGAACATCCATGCGAGCGCGGCGGCCGCGGTCGCAAGTTGCGTCGCGAGCATCGCCATGCCGGCACGGCCGTCGGCCGCGACCGCGGAGCCGGCATTGAAGCCGAACCAGCCAACCCACAGCAGTGAAGCTCCGATCACCGTGAGCACGAGGTTATTCGGAGGCATCGCCTCTTTGCCGTAGCCGACGCGCTTGCCCATGACGAGACAGGCCGCGAGCGCCGCGATGCCCGCGTTGATGTGCACGACCGTGCCACCGGCGTAATCGAGCACGCCTTTGACCGCGAGCCAACCGCTCGGCTCCCAGACCCAGTGGGCGATCGGGGCATAGACGACCACCGACCAGACCGACATGAATACCAACATCGCGGAGAACTTCATGCGCTCGGCAAATGAGCCGGCGATCAGCGCCGGCGTGATGATCGCGAACGTCATTTGAAACATCGCATAGACGGTTTCGGGAATCGTCAGCGCCAGATGCGAGACGGTGAGTTTATTGGCGTCCTTCATGAACGTCATGCCGTTCATCCAGAGCCGCGATGTTCCGCCGAGCCATTGCGAGCCCGGCGTGAAGGCCAAGGAGTAGCCGATGACCCACCAGAGCAGGCTCACGACGCACGTGACCGCGAAGCTTTGCATCAACGTCGCGAGCACGTTCTTCTTGCGCACCATGCCGCCGTAGAACAGCGCCAAGCCCGGAATCGTCATCATCAGCACGAGCGCGGTCGAGGTCAGCATCCACGCCGTGTCACCACCGCTGATCTTGTCCGCACTGATCAGTTGGGGCTCGGTCGGCGCGGGCGCGGCGTCGCTTGCCGGCGTCGCGGCCGGGGTCTCGGTGGCAGCCGCCGCGGAAGCGGCGGGCTCCGACGCCGGTGTATCCGCCGACGCGAGCGATGCGGACAGAGTCAATAACGCCAGACTCAAGAGAGCTACACGCAGTTCCCGAGTCCAGACAAATCCCGCGGCCTTCACTATCTTCATCAGTTCATACCCCATGCTGTTCTCATTGCCGAGCCCATGGGGGCAATCTGTAGCACTTGGCGTGCCGAGATCTAAATGCGGTGTGTTAAATCAATGAATTGCATTTTTTAATGAAGTATTAAGACCCCCGGTCGCGCTTCAATATGCGCTATTGCGCTTCAATTTGGCGCGCTTGGCACGACGCACGCACCGAAACATAGCGGGCCTTATTGCAAATGAGAGTCGTCCGCAGCGCATCGGCGATCAGTGCAGATCTACTTCAAGTCTTTGGGCACGTACTTGGTAAATATCGTGGCGTGCACCTCGCTGACCACGCGAGTGCCGTTGCTCGCTTGCGGCGCGAGATCGACTTCCAACGTGTGCTTGATATCGAGCATCCGGTCGTTCATTGCCGACCTTCCGACCAGGTGCCCCTCGTGAGAAGTCCCAACGCTGCAACCGGCAGCGCGCAATATCGCCTGCGCCTCGTCGAGGCCGATACCGACGGGGATGTACTTGCCGACGACATCGGTGACGTCATTTCCCTGCCTCACCCGGTCCGAAAGCGTCTTCGACGCCCGCAGCTGTTGATAGGTCGCATCGATTTCGGCGTGCAATTGCACTCCGCGCTGCTTCAGCGTCTCGGCGCTCATGGCTTCGCCCTGCGCGGCGGCGATCCCGATCAGGCCTGCGCAAAGACAGGCCGGCGCGATGGCCTGCATCGCGAACCCCGCTGCAAGCTCAAATCGGCGTCGTAGCATCGGAGTCTCCTTTTTCGACCGGTTGCGCTTTCACGCTAACACGGTCGCCCCAGTCTCCTCCACCGTCATCGACACGGAGTCCGCGCTCGAGCTGCACCGATGCTCGCGAACGTGCTCGGGGTAAACAGGATCTCCGTGTTCGGGGCGTCTTCCGAGGCATCGATGCCGTTGCCGCGGATGCCTTCAACCATACCGATCACGACGTGCTTTTGTCCGTCGAGGTCACCGTATAGTGGACTACCCGAATTGCCGCGCGTGACTTGAATCGTGGTCTCGAGAACCGCGCCGATCGTGCTCCGCCAAACGACCGCGACGACCTCACCGTCCGATCCCCACAGATCCTTGAAATTGAATCCATCGCCGCGCCGGCTTCTGTGATCGGTCGGAAAGCCGGCAACCGACAGCTCGAGCCCTTTGGGCAGTTGCGCCTCGTCGACCGCGGCGATCGTCATCGGTGCAATGGTATCGTCCACATTGGTCTTGAGCCCGATCAGCGCCCAGTCGTTTTCCGGATCGTGCGCGAGATGATTCACGATGATGTTATCGCCGTGCCCGATGACCGTACCGTGCAGCAGAAACTTCAGTCCGCGCAATGCACCCCTGTTCGTCTCGCCTTCGGTTTGACCGACCGCAAAGGCGACCGGTTTTCCGTCCGGCGGATTGATGACGATATCGTCGGTAAACACGCCGTGCATAGTGGTCAGCACGTGGCAGCGATCGATCAGAAAGCCGGTCGCGGCGCCGGAACCCCCGGCCGCATTCTTGATATCGTCGGGCCAGACCGCGCCTACCGCATTCAAGAACGAATAATCCTCGCGATTCGGATTGTTGCGTGCATGCAGCCGGTCTCTCGCGACTCGATTATCTGTCTTTTGCGTATGCGGTGCGCGCCAAACCGCAGGAGTGGCGGCTGCGGCGATCGAAACAAGAAACATGGCACCGACGAGCCATGCGCTGCGGCTCATTCGACGGTGAGACTCTTGGCGAGATTGCGCGGTTGATCGATGTCCGTGCCCTTGAGCACGGCGACATGATAGGCGAGCAATTGCAGCGGAATCGAATACACGAGCGGCGCCTGGAACGCGCTCGACACCGTCGGCATGCTGATGACCGTGACGCCGTCGCCGCTTTCGATGCCGGCCTCCGGATCCGCAAAGACGAACAATTGACCGCCGCGGGCGCGCACTTCCTGAAGATTGGACTTGAGCTTTTCCAGCAGTTCGTTGTTCGGCGCAACGGCGACCACCGGCATGTCCTCGTCGACGAGCGCGAGCGGACCATGCTTGAGTTCCGCGGCGGCGTAAGCTTCGGCGTGAATATACGAGATTTCCTTGAGCTTCAACGCGCCCTCCATCGCAATCGCGTACAGCGCTCCGCGGCCCACGAACAGCGCGTGATGCTTGTGCGCGAAGGTCTCCGCGAGCGCTTGAATGCTCGCGTCGAGTTTCAGCGTTTTTTCCACGAGGCCCGGCAACTGCAACAATTGCGTGACGAGACTGCGCTCCTGCGCTTGGTCGATCCGGCCATGTTTGGCGAGCGCGATGATCAGCATGCCGAGCGCCGTGAGCTGCGTCGTGAATGCCTTGGTCGAAGCGACGCCGATTTCCGGACCGGCGCGGGTCAGCAGCACAAGTTCCGAATCGCGCACCATCGAACTCTCGGCGACGTTGCAGATCGTCAAAGTCGACAGATACCCGGATTGCTTCGCGGTGCGCAACGCCGCCAGCGTGTCGGCGGTTTCACCGGATTGCGAAATCGTCACGAATAGAGTTCCCGGCGTGACCACGGGATTGCGGTAGCGATATTCGCTCGCGAATTCGATGCGCGCGGGAATGCGGCAGATTTGTTCGATGAAATAACAGGCCGCGAGTCCGGCGTGATAACTCGTTCCGCAGGCGGCGATGTGCACGGCCTTGACCTCGGCGAACACCGCGTGCGCGGCCGGGCCGAACGCGGCATCGAGCAATCGACCGCCCGCTATCCGCTCCTCGAGCGTCTGGGCGATCGCGCGCGGCTGTTCGTGTATCTCCTTGAGCATGAAATGCCGGTATTGGCCGCGCTCGACGGCGTCCGCGGGCAGCTCGCTTTCCCGGACGGCTCTCGCGACCTCGCGGCCCGCGCCATCGACGATGCGTATCGATTTGCGGCGGATTTCGGCGACGTCGCCCTCCTCGAGGAATAAAAACCGCCGCGTCACCGGCAGGAGCGCGGCGACGTCGGATGCAACGAAATTCTCGCCGATACCGAGGCCGACGACGACCGGGCAGCCCGCGCGCGCGAGCACGATGCAATCCGGGTCCTGCTCGCAGATGACCGCGAGCGCGTAGGCGCCCTGCAATTCGCCGACCGTCTTGCGCACGGCCGCGAACAGGTCGTGCGAGCTCGCGAGGTGTTGATGAATTCGATGCGCGACGACTTCCGTGTCGGTTTCCGAGCTGAAGCTATAGCCCAGATCTTTGAGCTCGGCGCGCAGCAGATCGTGATTTTCGATGATGCCGTTGTGCACGATGGCGACGCCGTCGCGGGAGATGTGCGGATGCGCATTGCGCATCGACGGCACGCCATGCGTCGCCCAACGCGTATGAGCGATCCCCACGTGGCCCGCGATCGGCGCCTCGTCGACGGCTTCCTGGAGGACCTTGACTTTGCCGACGGTGCGCAGCCGCGTCAGAGCGCCGCTGGAATCGATGACCGCCAGCCCCGCCGAATCATAGCCGCGGTATTCCAGCCGGCGCAGTCCCTCCAGAAGGATCGGAACGACATTGCGCTCGGCGACGACGCCAACGATTCCACACATGAGACCTACTCCGGCGGGCTGGAAAATGGCTGCCTATTGTGCCCGACAGCGGCTGCGGGCCGTTAGTTTACTTGTAATTGACTCCCGTTTCCGCCCGTAAGTGATTGCGCACTTTGAGAATACGACGGCGACCGCCTCGGGCCGTATTCATGTTTTATCCAATTGGCCGCGAAATATTGTGACTATTTTTATGGGGTCCGCCATTAAAGTTTCGCCGGGAAAATATTAACGCGATTCTGTCTAGGCACCCTATCGGGGCCTTGCTAAACGTGCAGATGACTTCCACTGGCGATATGGAGATGATGTAAATGCGATTCCTTGTTAAAGCTTCAACGCGTGCCGTGATCGCACGTGCCGCCAAATCCGTGGTCATTGTGGGCCTGCTCGCGACGGCGGGATCGACCGCGTTCGCCGACGGCGATCCGTCCGCGGGGAACCCGCAGGCATCGTCCGGAGCCATCATCGGCGTCGTGACGAATCCCGATCAGCTGGCCGTGCCCCGGGCGAAGGTGACCGCGGTACGCGCGGATGGCAGTAGTTTTCGCGCGACGCTGTCGGCCGTCGACGGCAGCTATTCATTCTCCGATCTTCCGCCGGGCAAATGGTCAATTACCTCACACGTCGATGGCTATCCGAATGTGGTGGCGTCTTCCGTGCAAGTCGCGGCGAATGACGCTACTCGATATGACATTGTGATGAAGGTCCCCGAGGCAGCGGCGCCGGTTGTCGCCGCGGCCACGCCGGCTGCCGCGGCGGCCACAGCGGCTCCCACGGCGGCGGCCACCGCGGCCGCCG